>Ga0207718_101584_pt1 | contig 11065 bp, 7 predicted proteins | sample A23M2SouthBayCA_FD_187749 | JGI IMG/M metagenome (GOLD analysis project Ga0207718, IMG submission 187749) | Aerobic enrichment media microbial communities from Eden Landing Ponds, California, USA - A23 M2 (SPAdes) | ecosystem: Environmental > Aquatic > Marine > Unclassified | place: Emeryville, CA... | reverse complement strand
GCTCATCGATCGAACTGCGTCTCGCCCGGACCCGGAAGGCATAAGGGTTCCATCGTGTATTCTGCGCACATGGCGTCCACTTCCACGGACTGCTGGCGCTGGCGACGGTCGGAAGTGGACAGTCTCGCGGCCGTCGTCCGGCGGGCCTAACCCGCCGGCGAGGCCGACGATGCTCCCTCCGCTTTCTCGGCCCGCTCGTTTGAAGACCACACGACACCACAGCAGACACAATGACAGACACCACCGACGACGACCCACCGGACGAACCGACCGACGACCGGACAAGAGACACGCGGCTCCGCGCTGACGGTGCCGGCGCAGCGGGGGCCGACGACGTCGCGCTCGATCCGTGGGGCTCGGCCACCGTCGAGGACTACCGCAAGCTCTTCGAGCAGTTCGGCATCGAGTCCTTCGACGAAATCTTGCCCGAAGTGCCGAACCCCCACTACCTGATGCGCCGCGGCGTCATCTTCGGGCATCGGGACTACCGCCCGGTCGCCGAGGCGATGCGCGAGGGCGAAGACTTCGCCGTCCTCTCGGGGTTCATGCCGACGGGCGACCCCCACATCGGCCACAAGATGGTCTTCGACGAGATCGTCTGGCACCAGCAGCAGGGCGGGGACGCCTACGGGCTGATCGCCGACCTGGAAGCCCACGCCGCCCGCGAACTCTCCTGGGAGACGATCGACGAACACGCCCGCAGCTACATCCTCTCGCTGCTCGCGCTCGGATTCGATCCCGAGGAGGGCGAACTCTACCGCCAGTCGGACAACCGCGAGGTCCAGGATCTGGGCTTCGAACTGGGCGCGAAAGCCAACTTCTCCGAGTTGCAGGCGATCTACGACTTCGACGGCGAGACAGACGTCAGCCACATGCAGAGCGTCGTCACGCAGATGGCCGACATCCTCTATCCCCAACTCGAGGAACCCAAACCCACGGTGATTCCGGTCGGTCCCGACCAGGACCCGCACATGCGGCTGGCGCGGGATCTGGCCGCGCGGATGCGCTACTTCAAGGTGACCGAGGCGTTCGCGAGTTTCGAGGTCGATCCCGATCAGCGTTCGATCATCGCCGAGGCCTACGAGACCCTCAGCCAGCGCCATCCCGACGAGACTGTCCGCTGTGAGGACGCCGCGCGCTACCTCGAAAACGAGCGCGATCCGGACGCGACCGACCTCAACGCCACCCGGACGGACTCGGTCATCATGATGCTCAAAGAAGCCGGCAAGGAGCCACTGCGACCCCGAACCCGGTTCCTCGATCGCAACGCCACCGACGAGGCCTTCGAGGCGCTGATCGAGGCTATCGACGGCGAGAAACGCGTCTACGAGGCCCACATCGACGCCTTCGACCTCGATCGGGAGGCGGCCGAAGAACTCGCCCGCGAGGTCGAGATCGACCACGGCGGCTACGGCTTTCTCGCTCCCTCCTCGATCTATCACCGGTTCATGACCGGCTTGACTGGGGGCAAGATGTCCTCGTCGATCCCCGCGAGTCACATCTCACTGCTGGACGCCCCCGAAGAGGGCTACGACAAGGTCAAGGCCGCGACGACGGGCGGCCGCGAGACCGCCGAAGAGCAGCGCGAACTCGGCGGGAAGGCCGACGAGTGTCCCGTCTACGAGCTCTACGCCTACCTGCTGGCCGGCGACGACGACGAGTTCGCCACCGAGGTCTACGAGGAGTGTGTCGGCGGCGAGCGTCTCTGCGGTGGGTGCAAGGAGCAGGCCGCGGAGTTGATGGAGGAGTTCCTCGAAGAACACCAGGAGAAACGCGCGGAGTGGGAGGCGAAGCTGGACGAACTGGATATCGACTTCGACAGCGATCGCAAGCGGGCGTGACTAGGCTTTCAACCCGCTCATAGTGACCGTTGTAAGTCTGTTCCGGATCGACCGCACGCCTTCGTGCGGTCGTACCGGTAAATCGTTACAACGGTCACTATCAGACGTCGCTATCGACCGAGACCACGAACATGTCGAAGGCACAACGAATCGTCCCGTCCGGCAGCACGACCGTCAGTGCAGCCCCTCTCGGAAACCTTCGTAGAGGAGATACAGGATGACACTCCCACACAGCAGGGCGGTGATGATTCCAACCAGCCCCACGAGGACGTCGCCATCTGTTAGCTGTCCCGTCATCCCGACGCCGAAGAAGCCCAGCGTAGCCAGTAACACCCCAAATATCAGTCGCTCCAGAGAAGAGGCCAGACTCTCTGATCGTGATTCAGTCATATGTTGCTCGTTGAGTAGATTCTGAATTTACGGCTATTTATAGATTGGGAATCCCCCCATCCACCGCAAAGAGCGTCGGGGGTGGGCAGTGAAACTCGACGAGTCGGACGGCACCTTCGACAGCGATCGCAGGCGAGCCCGCATTCTTCAGGGAGCAACCCGCTTTTTACACCTCAAGCGCGCCCGCGAGCACTTCTACCACGACTTCGGCGGCGATCTCCCCACCGTCTTCGACGGCGATCTCCATCGCCTCGCTCCCACTGTCGACCACCACTGTCGCGGCGTCACGCCCGTCTCGGCCGCCACGGCCAGTGTCTCGCCGCCGGTTTCGATAATCGCGTCAGCGTCGGCGGCGTCGACACCGACGCTGTCGGGCAGAACTGTTGCGTCGACGTCGAGCGAGCCCGTCTCGGGGAGTGAGACGTCTTCGAGTGCCGCTTCGATCCTGTCGGTGTTCGGTCGTGCGTCCGCGAAGAGGTCGCCGATCCCGCTGGCGAGGTCAGCGTACGCTGTGGGATCGAGAACGGTGTAGTCGGGGACTGTCGCCACGTCGAGGAGGGTCTCGGCGACGCGGTCGCGGCGTCGTTTCTTTCGATCGTCTGTCATGGGCGAGTCGTCAAGATCAGCTGACAAATACGTTGCGATCAGTACGTCTCCTCGACTGCGACAGTGACGCTCGTGCCGTCGGATTCGACGACGACCTGGGTGGTCCCGTCGTCGTCGATGGCTCGGATCGTCAGCGGGTCGACCGTCGCCGTGTCACCAGCGTCCGGAATCGCACTCGTCCCGACGACGTCACCGTCACGGGTGACGCGCAGTTCGAACTCCTCCTGCGTGGGGACGACCGTCACGCGGTGGTCGTCGATGTGCACGTCGGCCCGGACGGGGTCGCTCGTGAACGAGCGGGTGCGCTCGCCGTCGTGTATCAGATCGACGGCGTAGGCACTGGCGTTGCCCGTGACTTCCCACCCTGTGCGCTCGGCGCGGACGGTCTCGCGCCAGCCCAGGCCGCCGACCTGGACCTCGCCCTCGCCGTCGAAGGCGATGCTGTCCTTGCGCTCGCCGATCGTCCACATACTCCGGGAATCGCTGGCGACCAGTAGCCCGTCGTAGGTCTGGTTGAGACTCGACGTGTTGAGATCGAGCATCAGCAACTCCTGGCCGCCGGTGACGTTCTCGGCGTAGGTGACGACGTAGTCTCCCACTTCGATCTCGTTGGTCTCGGTGATCGAGTCGGTGTCGACGGCGACCGGCCCGTAGAGGATCCCGGGTAACAGCAGGAGGATCGCGACCGTCCCGAGTCCGAGAAACGCGGTTCTGCGGCGGGTCGCCCACCGACTGTCCTCACCACGAAGGGCAGTCGGCAGCGCCGGCAGCGCCAGTGCGACGACCGCGAGCACGAGTAGCGCGGCGAACGGAGCGAACCCGCTGAGTTCGGGCACTGCGCCCGAGAGCGCGGCCAGGAACCACAGCGTCGTGAGGGCGAACGGGATCGCCAATAGTGCGACCGCGAGGATCGCGATCGAGCGCGAGATCGAGCGATCGCTGCCCGTGGCGGCGATCGTCACCAGCCCCGTCAGCAGGACGACGAAGATCACGCCCGCGCCGCGATAGAGGTAGAAGACGTCCTGCCCGCCGGGCCAGACCAGCAGCCACAGCGACAGCGCCAGCCCGAACGCCAGGGTCGCGAAGAAGACATCGAGGGGCGCGAGTCGTTCCCGCCGCGACCAGAGCAGTCCGACGGCGAGCAGGACACCGACGACGAATCCCAGCATGTGTGCCTGGAAGGCGATCCCGGCCCACGACGGCGGTGCGGGCGGTCCCACGGAGATCGTTCCTCGAACGACTGGGTCGGCCAGCGCCTGATACAGCGTCGAGAGCGCGCTGGAGGCGACGACCGCCGCGATGGCCGCTCGCGGTTTCGTCACGATAGCGAAGCCCGCGATCCCGAAGACTGCGCCCGAAAAGCCCAGGCCGGGACCGAGCGAGAAGATGCCTGTCAGGAGCGCGACGGCGAACATCGCGCCCGTGACGAGCGCGATTCGGGCGCCCGGCCGGGAGAAGCGACTCTCCTCGGGAGCCAGCAGCGAGTCCTGAATGGTGTGGCCCCGGCGCTGTGGGTAGTGGCCCCAGGCGTACTCGGCGACGACCCCGAACGCCAGCGTCCCGGTCATGTTGCCGAGCAGGTGGGCGGGCGAGCCGTGGGCGAACCCGGAGGTCAGCACGCCGACGGGGTAGAACCACGACCACGAGACGAACGGCAGCGTCAGGGGCTCGTTCCAGCTGGTCAGGCCGTGCTGGGCCAGCAAGTAGAACGCAGTCACGAGCGCGACCGCCACCAGCGTCCCCCAGGGGACGCCGTAGACGAACCGGTCGTCGGTGAGTGCGCGCCAGCGTTCACTGCCGCCGTTGGTCCAGACGAGCCAGCCGACACCTGCCAGGAGGGCAGCGAGGACCACCGCTGTGAGTGCGACCATTACGTTCTAGCGACGCCAGAGCGCCCATCAATCATTCGGTCCCGGCGACTCCACAATGCTTATTGAGACGGTGTGGCAAGGCAGGGGTATGCCAGCCGAACCCCACTGCAGGCGTCTCGTTGGCCAGCCGACCGACAGCGCAGGGTTCGGTTTCTTTTTCGGGGCCTGCGGGCGGTGAACTCGGGGCTCGGCGCTGACGCGCCGCCCCGACGAAACCGTCCCGTCGTCGGCCCCGTGTTCGCGTCCAGTGGCGTGAGCACGAGTGATCGTGACCGCTGTACCGATGGACCGGGACGACCGCACAGACGTACGGTCGATCCAGCACAGGCGGACGGCAGTCACTATGAGAACCGTTAACTGACGAACCCGCGGTATATCCACCAACGAACCGATGCAACTCCCAGAAACGCAGGTCGCGGTCCTCGAAGCCGCGAGTGCTGAGGATCCACGCACAGTCGAATCGCTCGCCGACGAGATCGGCGAAAAACCCGAGACGGTCACCCGGGCCGCCTTCGAACTCGAAGACGAGGGGCTGGTCGAGGTGCTCGAGACGACCGACGAGCACGTCTCGCTGACCGACGAGGCTCGGACCTATCTCGACGACGGGCTCCCTGAAGTTCGCCTCTACCGGGCGGCCGTCGAGGCCGGTGCGGACGACGCGCCCGTCCAGATGGGGCAGGTCATCGGCGCGTCGGGTCTCGAAGGCGGCGCAGTCGACATCGCGCTGTCGAACTTCGCCCGGAAGGGCTACGGCGAGATCGCCAGCGGCGAGATCACCGCGAGTCCGGCGGCCGGTCCCGACGACGACCCGGAGGCCGCGGCGCTTGCAGCGCTCGATGCCGGGCAAAACGCCGACGAGAGCGTCCTCGACCAGCTCGAACGCCGGGAGCTGATCGAGCGCTCCGAGAGTACGGTCAGGTCTGTCCAGCTGACCGACGAGGGCGTGACCGCGCTGATGGAGGGCGTCGAAGCCGCCCAGGAGGTCGGCCAGCTCACATCGGAGATGCTCACCAGCGGGGCGTGGCGCGACGCCGAGTTCAGCGAGTACAACGTCGCGGCCGACGCCGAGACCATCGACGGCGGGAAAGACCACCCGCTGCGGGCGATGGCAGAACGCGTCAAAGACGTGCTGGTCGGGATGGGCTTCGAGGAGATGGAAGGCCCCCACGCCGACGCGGAGTTCTGGATCAACGACTGTCTGTTCATGCCCCAGGACCACCCCGCGCGCACGCACTGGGATCAGTTCGCCCTGGAGGTCCCGCCGATGCGCGACCTGCCCGACGACGTCCGCGAGCGCGTCGAAGCCGCCCATCGTGAGGGTGTCGGCGCGGACGGCGAGGGGTATCACTCGCCGTGGGGCGAGGAGATGGCGCGCCAGATCGACCTCCGGGGCCACACCACGTCGCTGTCGGCCCGCCACCTCGCGGGCGTCGCGAAAGGCGATCTGGAGCCGCCCCAGCGGTTCTTCTCGATCGAGAAGGCCTACCGCAACGACGAGATCGATTCGACGCACCTGCTGGAGTTCTTCCAGATCGAGGGCTGGGTCATGGCCGAGGATCTCTCGGTTCGGGATCTGATGGGCACCTTTACCGAGTTTTACGAGCAGTTCGGGATCACCGACCTGCGATTCAAGCCCACCTACAATCCCTACACTGAACCCTCGTTCGAGCTGTTCGGCGAGCACCCCGTCACGGGCGAAGTGGTCGAGATCGGTAACTCGGGGATCTTCCGGCCGGAGATGCTCGAACCCCTCGACGTGGACTGTGACGTGATGGCCTGGGGCCTCGCGCTCGAACGGTTGATGATGCTCGTCACTGGTGCGGAAGACATCCGGGACGTCCACGGGACGCTCGTGGATCTGGAGTACCTGCGCGAAGAGGAGGTGCGTTACTGATGCCGACTGTCGATATCGCTACCGACGAACTGCGAGAACTGACCGGCTACACGGACACGACCGACGAGGAGTTCAAGACCGAACTGTTCGACCTCGGCCTCGAGTTCGAAGGCGAGACCGAGGACGGCGAGTTGCAGTTCGAGTTCGAGCCCGACCGATTGGATCGGCTCTCCGTCGAGGGCGTCGCGCGATCGCTGCGGTACGACCGTGGGGACAGCCGGGGCGTCCACGTCCCGGACACGAACAGTGCCGACTGGACGATCGAAGTCGAAGACGTGCCCGAAGAACGGCCCTACGTCACGGGTGCGATCGTTCGCGGGCTGGACCTCTCGGAGTCGGCGTTCGACTCGCTGATCCAGCTCCAGGAGAAGCTCCATGCGACGATGGGGCGCAAGCGCGCGAAAGGCGCGATCGGCGTTCACGATCTGACGATGTTGAAAGGTGAGGCTGCGGTGGATGGCAAAGGGAAGTCCATTCGCTACACTGGCGTCGATCCCGAGGAGGCGACGTTCGTCCCCCTCGAAAGCGACGCCGAGATGACGCCCGCCGAGGTCATCGCCGAGCACCATATCGGCCAGGAGTACGCCCATCTCGTCGAAGACATGGATCGCGTGCCGGCGATCTACGACTCGATCGGGCTGTTCTCGTTCCCGCCAGTCATCAACGGCAAGCGCACGGAGGTCACGACGAACTCCCGGGACCTCTTCATCGAGATGACCGGCACCGACCAGTGGACGATCGACCACATGCTCAACATCGTCTGCTACGCGCTCGCTGCCCGCGGCGGAACCATCGAGGACGTCAACGTCGAGTACGAAACCGCCCCCGAGGAGTACCCCGCCGACCTCGTGCGGCCGGACTTCTCGACGAAGACCAAGACGGTGGTCCACGACCGCATCGAGACGGCGCTCGGGATCGAGCTTTCGGAGGAGGAGGTGCTCGACCTCCTCGAACGCTCCGGGCTGGAAGGTGTCTCTACCGACGTCGACGGCGAAGCCGGCTACGAGGTGACGATCCCGCCCTACCGCGTGGACGTGCTCCATCCCGTCGACGTGATCGACGACGTGGGTCGGGCCTACGGCTTCAACGATCTCGAACCGCGGTATCCCGACGTGGGGACGATCGGCGGGCGACACGAGCGCTCGCGGCTGGCGCGTGCGGTCCGGCAGTCGCTCGTCGGGCTCGGGTTCCAGGATCTGTTGAACTTCCACATGACCGACGCGGCCCAGGTCGGCGACCGAATGAATCTCGGGGATTCCGAGGGTGTGCTGGGTTCCCAGGAGCCCGTTCGGATCACGAATCCCTACAGCGAGGACTACACCATCACGCGGTCGTGGCTGCTGCCCTCGATCATGCAGGTGCTGGAGAACAACACCCATCGGAGCTACCCGCAGGATCTCTCGGAAGTCGGCTGGGTCGCCCACCGCGACGACGAGCAGAACACGCGGGTCGCAGAAGCGAGGCACGTCGCTGGTGTGCTCGCGCGTCACGGCGTCTCCTACGAGGACGGGAAGGCGAGGCTGCAGGCGCTGGTCGACGATTACGACGCCGAGCTGGAGACGCCGCCGACCGAGCATCCTTCCTTCATCTCGGGGCGGGTCGCCGAGGTCGTCGTCGATGGTGACAGCGTGGGTGTGCTCGGTGAGATTCACCCCGAAGTGCTGGTGGAGCACGATCTTGAGTTGCCCGTGGTCGCGTTCGAATTCGATCTCGACGCGCTTCGCTGATCTCGTCGCAGTACTTCTTTCGGACCGCGTCTCTGCTGCTGAAACCTCTGCCTTCGGAACGCCTTCGACTCGCTGGCTAGAAACCGGAGACAGCACCGGAACCAACGACTCAGGAAAGCCCTCAACTCGCTGGCTAGGAACGGGGGACAACACCGCCACCAACGACTCAGGAAAGCTCTCGACTCGCTGGCTAGGAACGGGGGACAACACCGCCACCAACGACTCAGGAAAGCCCTCAACTCGCTGGCTAGGAACGGGGGACAACGCCGCCACCAACGACTCAGGAAAGCCCTCAACTCGCTGGCGGTCGCTCTGTCGGATATCCTCACTTCGTTCGGATAGAGCCGACAGAGCGACTCCCTTTGCTCACGGCTACGCCGTTCGCGTTTCCGAGACGCTCCCGATGGTCGCGTCTCGCTGTCAGCGCCACCGAGTCTCGCCCTTTCAGTCCTCCAGGAACGAAACTGCAAGCCTGCCCTTCCCCGGGTCGCGCCCTGTAAGGCGCTCCCGGCCACGGCGGAGCGGTCAGGAAGCGTGTTCCGCGCCACTTCGGCGCGGAACCGGGGAGGAGTGGGGCGACAATAACGCGGTTGCGGTACTGTCTCCTGGCGGATGAAAGGGCGAACCACGCTCGCGCTGAAGGAGCGTCGCTCTGTCGGCCCTATTCGAGTGAACGGAGTGAACGAGAATATCCGACAGAGCGACCGCGAGCGTGGTGAGGGCTTTCGAGACGTTGTTTTCGTTGTCGTCTCTGCGTGCTAACGTGCGTGATGAGAACGTTCGAGGACCAGCAGCACCTAGTCCCCGACCGCCTCCTCCACAATCGCGATCTCCTCCTCTGTCAGCCCATACAGCTCGTACACAATTTCGTCGATCAGGTCGTCCGTCCGCTCGATCTTCGCCTCCAGGTCCTCGGCCCGCCGTTTCGTCTCGACGTAACTCTCCAGGCCGGCCTCGACGTCGGCGACCCGCGGCAGCGTCAGTGTCCGCAACCGATCCACCAGCGAATTCGTTTTCGTGGCCGTCTCCCGGAAGCCCGCGAACCCACCGGCCTCGTCGACGGCCACGGGCACGAACGCCGCGATGAGGTCGGCCTCCGTCTCGGTCAGGTCGGTGATCCTGAGCGCTGGAAGGGGTTCGGTCTCGGTGTAGCCCCACTGGTCGGTCTCGTGTGCATCTTCGTCTTCTGGTTTGTACCTGGCCGTGAGCCGAATCTCGACGGTGGTGTCGGACTCGCGTTCGACCGTCGCCTCGCCCACCCGGAGGTTCGGGCGCTGTTCGGTAGTCTGCTGGAGGATCGAATCCGCGGAGCCTTTCGGGGGCTGGGTCAGGCCGATTTCCGAGAGGGTCTGGCCATCCTCGTAGTTGCCGAGGTGGTCGAGGAGATCTGTATTGAGATTTAGTGTTTGCTGTTTCAGGTCGGTTATTTCACGCTCATACTCAACAAGAAGTTCATGTGCATTCCCGTTTTCTCGAACATTGTCTTCTGGATTTGTGACGATTGGGAGTTCACGTAAGGAGTTTCCGAAGTATTCGTAGAAACCGTCACGCTTGAGTTTCGCGTGATTGAGATGGAAGAACTCTAGAAGGTCAGAATTCAAAACGGCCACCAGATACGAGTCCGAGACCGATACTGAACCATCCTGCACGATAATCTCCACGTCCCCGCCGTCATTATACAGCCCCGTATTATCGAGGTAGAACCGATTGTCAGTAGCAATAAACGGGCAGAGAATTTTTTGATCAAAATTCTCGAACAGATCCTTGTTAATGGGGTTCTGATATCTGTACCATTCTATAGAATCAGCCTTGGCCCGCTCTTCTAATTGGCTCCGATATTGCTCCAGATAAGCTTCGGTCCGCGGATAGTCCTCGATGCCAGAATTTTCCAAGTAAATCAGTCTCTTGTTATTGCCAAGATATGAGAACGGCCTCAGATCGCCGTTCTTTACCAGCGGGCGAAGAGCATCGGATTCAATCCCCCATTCCTTGATTTCATCAGGCGTCACCGTGAAGGCCTCGTTCAATCCCGTCATCATGCCCTGGCCGGTTCGGCAAAATGAACCTAGGGGTTCACCATTCGCCCCAATCTTGGATTTCAGGTCCCGATACTCCTTTGGGAGAATAAGCCATCGCTCGCGTCCAAATTCGTCTTGGGGCAGAGTGTATTTTCCACCAAACTCCGTTGGGGAAGAAGCGGCTTTTGTAAGATTTGATAGAGCGGTTTCGATACGAGAATGGTTAGAATCCAAGTCGTCGTCCAACGCTATAATGTTAGCCGGCTCGCCAGAAGGAATCGGCGAGAGGGTCAATACAACAGTTAGTGTGTCAACACCCGAGAATACCTGATTGTTTCCAAAGTCAACTAAGCTACGAACGTCAGACTGGTCAGTCAGTCTCTCCCTGAAGTCTTTCGCGTTGTACGCCTCGGTGAAGTATCGAGAGACGATAAAGGAGAGTCCACTGTCACACAACTCCAAAAGCCGATCACAGAAGAAATAGAGAACGTCAGCCTTCCCTGAATAGATTTCATCGTATTCAACGCTAAGATAGGTGTTGAATCCAGTCCCCTTTGTCGTTTCAAGATTGAAGTACGGCGGATTCCCGACAACAGCATCGAACCCGGCACTGTCCATCTTCTCGCCCTCGGCATCGAAGAACACCTCGGGGAACTCCAGTTCCCAGTGGAAGAACGTCTCGTCGCCGGCCATCGCCTGCGCAGTCGTGAACCAATCG
>Ga0207718_101572_pt1 | contig 11147 bp, 7 predicted proteins | sample A23M2SouthBayCA_FD_187749 | JGI IMG/M metagenome (GOLD analysis project Ga0207718, IMG submission 187749) | Aerobic enrichment media microbial communities from Eden Landing Ponds, California, USA - A23 M2 (SPAdes) | ecosystem: Environmental > Aquatic > Marine > Unclassified | place: Emeryville, CA... | reverse complement strand
CAATAACCGGGGCCACCTGAAGCAGTTTTGTGAATGGTGTGCTGAACAAGAGATAGATTCTATTCAGGAACTTGACGGAGAGACCTTTCTGGAATACAAATTCGAACTCAGGCAATCCAGAGCGAAAACCACCATCCGGAATCACTTCAGTACGCTCCGCACCTTCTTCCGATTCTGCGAGCGGATCGACGCGACGGAGACAGGCAAGAACCTCGCAACAAAATTAGAGACGCCTGACTTCTCCAAAGGCGAACTGTCCCGAGACGATATGATGGACTTCTCGGACGTTGAACGACTTCTGGAGTACCTGAACAAGTTCGAATACGCCACTCTTCGACACGCTGTGTTTACCGTCTTCTGGCATACGGGATGCCGCTGTGGGGCACTCCGGAGTCTGGACCTCTCTGACTACAAGCCGGTCAAGAAACGGGAACACGGGCGCTATGCGCTCGTCCAGTTCCAACACAGGCCGGACACGGACACCGCGTTGAAGAACAAAGAAGGGGGCGAGCGAGAAGTGATGATCTGGCCCGAATACGCTGAAATTATCGAGGACTACATAGAGATGCACTACCCTGACAGGGAGGACGAATACGGCAGGAAGGCGCTGTTCCCAAGTCCCAGTGGTCGCTACTCTACCTCAAATCTTCAGTCGATGATTTATGCTATTACGCGACCCTGTTACTACACCAACAACTGCCCACATAATCGGGATCGAGACGACTGTGAAGCCACCTACTACGAATCCGCGTCCAAGTGCCCATCGTCACTCTCGCCGCATCCAATGCGACGGACGGCGATCACGTACCACCTCGAAAAGAAGAACTGGACATATGAGGCCGCTTCCGGGCGCTTCGATGTGTCCGTGGATGTGCTAAAGAACCATTACGACGAATCGACAGCAGAAGGCCAGCGGAAAACTCGTGCCGCTCACTTCTATGATGGGGATCAAGGGACACTGTAATCCGAAATCACTCTCACCCATCCAGAGATAATCACACGGGTGGGGGTGTACTCTTCCGACCAACGGCGATTGTTTTCTGATTGATCCCGGCCGTGCTTCTTGGGGAACTGGATGGAGATCAACTTCGGATTTTGTATTACTACAGGTTATCCTGTATCGGACTGGTCGTAAGAACCGTAAACATTCCTTGACCCGCGCCCCTACTCAGAGATAATCACAGGTTGGGGGTGTGTGTGTAGTGTTGTTGTGTTAGGTAGTAGGTACTGGTGGGTGGTAGTCTCTGAACCAATCCTACTCCTCCTACCTCAGCACACGGCGTAACTATTCTTTAAGGTCAGAAGGCTGGAAAGTCCACCTTTTCTGGCCATTCAAACTCGGGCCGGACAGTCACAGCCTTCGACCCTCGCTCGTCATTCTCGACTTCCGTATACTCAGCGAACTGACGATCCTCTAACATCCCCATCCGTTTGTGGACTGTTGGGCGACTGAGGCCGGTAAGGCGTTCGAGATCGCTTGCCAGTAGTGCCCCGTCGTTCGCCGGATCGAGAAGCGCCCGGATCACCGATCGGCGCTCCCGGGGGATTGTACTCAGAGCCACTCGCGCACACACGGGCACGTCTGCAAGCGTGACGGCTGTTCGTCCCTCAAGGAGTGCGTGTCCTCGGGCGAGGTCGCGGAGTGTCGTGAAGATTCTCTCTCGCCCTTCCAGATCGATACCGGCTTCTGTGAATGGTGCCCGTCCGTGTCGAATCACCTCTCCGAGATAACCCAAAATTCGTTGTACAGTCTTTGGAACCGTAGTCTGCCCCTCAACGTTACCGTGTCCTCCAGTGTCAACCCACAATTGCTGGAAGAACTCTTGAACAACTTCCCGGCAGTCCCGAACTCTCTCTGAGTAGTCTTGCCGTTCAAATACATTCTCCAGAGCCGCTTCGCGACTTTTCGTCCCAACCACCTCGTAAAACACAAAGCGGTTGCCAGTATGCCCCATAATCCGCCACGATCGTGCAGGAAGCGGCGTACTGGCTCCGAGGAAGTTGAAACGGTAATCGCCCTTGTAACCGCGCTGTTCGTGTGATCCGGAGTCACGTAAGAGACCTCCACCATCCATCACGTTCGCCAGAGTCGCCATATGTTCTCGGATTGTATCTTCTGGGCCCGCGAACCACTTGGCCATATCCCGGTTCAGGAGTGTCTTGTGCTTGATGCGGGGCAGCAAATCGATTTCTCGAAGTTCTTCTTCGGTCCGGGACGCATCGTGGCTGACAAACGACGCGGGAGTCATATCGTCACTTCGGTAAATCTGATCATCCAGTCCCGTGAAAAAGTCCAGAACTGTTGATTTCCCAGCGCCACTCACGCCAGTAAACACCATCCCGGTGCATTGTGCGTTAGCAAGCAGATTCGTCGCGTGAGCGGCTAAGGCGGTCTCAGTCGCGTTCCACGTCCGATCCCCGAACTCACTTCGCACCACTTCTTCCACGTCCTCTATGGTCGTGTGGGTCGTCTGCTGGTCGTCAGTCGATTTCTGTCCAAAGTCTGCGTCGTACCGGTTCTCTGTCGTTTTCATAGTTTTGTCAATCGTCCGCTCGCCGTAGGTCTGGTCGCCGTGCTGCTCGTCCCATTTCGCCCGCATTAGCCGAGACTGCCGAAAGAGTCGGTCAATCTGTGCCCGATCGCCACCCGTCCAGAAAGCAAGACGAGAGCAAAGCGCTCCGTCAGCCTCACTCTGGCTTGGATACTCGTTGGTATTCCCGTCCCAGAGTCGGGCGAACTTCTCAGCGTTCTTGGCACCCTTCGCCTTCGCCAAGAGTTCGTCATCCGTGAAGACGCTCGTTCCTGAAGCGGGTGAGTCTCCACCCCCACCTGTGATTATCGCGGTATCGTCGGCGTCGGCAGCGTCGGTGGCATCTTCGAGGTAGTCCTCGGACACTCCCTCAAGACCTGCCTGCCGCTGTTCGACTGTCAGAGGTGTCCCCTTGAGATGCTTCCCCGTGACCGTAAAGAACCGATCTCGTTCGTAGATCTCCACGTTGTCACGGCGATTTGCATCAGTGGGCAACGCGCCTTCAATGATGATGTGGAGTCCAGTTCCGGATGGACTCGTCTCTGTGTACGAATCAAGGCGTGAGACAATGTCTTCAGCCGTATCGTCGGTATTTCCGGCATTATCAACACACCCATCGAGATCGATCCCAACAAAGGGGTCGGACTCGGTGAATACGAATCCAAGTCCGTCAATACGATCGTGTGACCCGTAATAGAGGAGAGCCGTTGTGAACGTCGCCCACGAGTCAGCCTCCGTGACGCTTGCGCGCGTGCCCGTATCTGGATCAATGGGGACCTTCCCGGGCTTCCCATCTCTCTCTTGGTATTCCCAGCAAACCCATTGGGTCTGGTCTTTCAACTCGGCCGGGATATTTTCAATAGCGATGCTATCCGCCTGCGGTGCGTTACTGTCTACCATAGTACTGTTGTGGGAGAAATCAGAGACTCATCACTACGGAATGTAGCATCTGTGCCTTCTCACTCCCCGATAGCGTTATAATGAGGGCATATAACGATTCGCATTTCGGCTGTTTTAGTGGGTTTTACGGCCCTAAATCGGCGTATTTGCTACCGGACAAGTACCCTTGTTCATTCTGGATCTGTTTGGTCTGTTTCGGAAATGAATGTGCTTGCAGGATTTGACTATGGACTCGAACCAACACGAAAGCGTCTCTCTTCCGAATTTTGGCTGCTCTTCTACACCCCCACCTGTGATTATCGCGTTGGTCGTCAGTTGCATAGTAGGGATTGCCCCCTTATGTGCCCGAGAATTGGCCCAAATTTGTCGAGGCGACTTACCTCTCTTTGCGAATCGGAAACAGAAGTGATGTTCTAACTGGTCTGATAAGAAAGATATAGATTGTTTTCTAATCAATCAGGAGTCTTATTCTTAGTTATCGTTCGGAAAAGGTTGGCGCTGTTATCCACTTAATAGATAGTATATTACAAATGGCCTATATTCTATCCAATATCTCCTGTTTTTTCTTTTCAAAATCATTGGAAGTTATTGCACCGCTATTGTGAAGTACCTTAAGTTGTGCGAGTAGTTCATATGGATTCTGATCAGATTTAGAGGTCAATCTATTCTCATCAATACTCACGACGATCCTCTCTCTATTGCGCTTTTTAGACAACCTATCGTACGCCACATTCCCCATCCCAAGTGTCCAAAGTCCCGTGAGAAATCCGGTTACTGCGTGCCCCCCAATATTCCCCCCTTTTGTTGAAATCATAGTAACCCTATTATTAGGATTATCAATCTTTTCAATATCCCACCCTTCAATTTCTCTTTCCTTCACTTGCTGTTTTAATTCTGGATTGGTGATTTTGTCTCCCTCACTTGCCCGCTTTTCTTCGAGGTCAAGTCTAATAGCCTCAAAAATAGAAACATCTCCATAGTTGGCTTTTTTGACAGCGTGAAGTAGTAACATCCAAACTATAAAGAATACTACAATTATAATTATAAATAAGTCATTCATATCAAGATACAACAGATGGGGCCAGAATGGTGTTATGTGTGTGATTGCTCCTACTTTTCTTTCTGGTTATTAATCCTCTGAAATACGAAAACATAATATCAAATACTCTTCCTGCCTATGTATAGTTTGTGGGTCAGTAAAACATCTTAGTGAAAATTTATTGAGCGGAGGATGTCATAGAACTCTTCTCACACCGTGATGATCGTGCTTCCCGGATTGTCCCCGCGTTCGTAGTTGGTGATTGAGACGATGAGGCGAAGACACAGCGCGAGAAAAACCAACTTACCGTTGAGGTAGCCAACTGCGGTTCGACAAACGGGAAGTAGGATGATGTTCTAACTGCTGTCCGGTACGACTTGGCAAGGTAGACGGGGTCAGATGCTCATTCTTGCCGCAGAAGGGCTTATTACTGTACGCTACTTCCCTCAAACCGCACAACGGAAACGGTCCCAAGCAAGGTACTTGACGGGTTCGCAGTTCGGACACCTGATACCCGTTATATACACACGGCTCACGTCTTGCGGTTCACGCGAATGAAGTGAGCGTATGGGTTGGGGCGGACAGAGGTCGTGGTACGAGTTGACTCTTCGATGCCGTTCGCGCGGCGGAGACGCTCTCTACTGGCGGTCCGTGAGAACTATGAGCACGGACAAAGACGATCTCGAACCGCTCGATCCCGAGACTGGGGTTGAGCTGTTCCTTGAACACAAGGCGACTGACTGCACAGACTCGACCGTCCGGAACCACCGGTACCGGATGAAGAAATTCCTGAACTGGTGTGACGCTGAGGACATCGACAACCTGAACCATCTGTCGGGCCGTGACGTTCAGCGGTTCCGGCTCTGGATCGCCGACGACGACGATGTCAACGCGCTCACGATGAAGAACTTGATGTCCGGTTTTCGCGTCTTCCTCAAGTGGGCCGGCTCAGTAGAGGCTGTTCCGGAGAACCTCTACTCGAAGCTGATGATCCCCCGCGTCCGCCGGAGCGAACAGAGCAGCGAGAAGATCCTCGAAACCGAACGGGCAGAGGAAATCCTTGAGTACCTCTCACGGTACGAGTACGCGTCGATACATCATGTGTTGCTTGCGCTTCTCTGGGAGACCGGGATGCGAATGGGAGCCGCGTTCTCCCTTGATCTGGTGGACGTGGACTTCGACGAGGAGTGCGTCGAACTCGTCCATCGACCCGATCAGGGAACGACACTGAAAAACGGGACAAGCGGTGAGCGACTCATAGCGCTGTCCACGGAGCTGACGGAAGCGCTGGAAGATCATGTTGACGCGATCCGGCACGACGTCACCGACGATTACGGTAGAGAGCCGCTCATTACTACGGAATACGGCCGGATGCGTCACAGCACCATCCGGAGGAAGATCAACCAGGCCACCGCTCCATGCTACATTAACGACCCGTGTCCGGACTGCGAGCAGGGCACTGACAAGAAGTGCCCGAAAGCAGTCAGCCCCCACGCGATCCGGCGCGGTAGCATCACGCACTTCCTCACAGAGGACGTGCCGGTTGAGGTGGTCAGCGACCGAATGAACGTGAGCCGGAAAGTGCTCGATAAGCACTACGACAAGCGCTCCGAGGAGGTGAAGCTGGAACAGCGCCGCGGATACCTCGACGAAGTCTGAAGGGTAGCGGCCTCACGAACCACCTTCGATTTCTTTCGGATAATGAATCGCTGTGTCCGCTTGGAGTCCGTACACTTGCATCAAAACGTTGTGAGCCATCAGACGGATTCTTTTGCCCCTGCGACTGATGTCTGCCTATGCCACCAACCGATCTCGATTCCGATTGGTCTGTCGAGTGGGCCACGCCTAAGTCGAACGGGAACGGCTATTTCGATAACATTGTGCTGAGCCGCGAACAAGCAGCCCAGTACGGCGACGAGCTCGTGATGTCGCTACGGGTGGACGGATCGATGCTGCGGGAGCAAGGACTCGATCCCGACGAACCGTTCGCCTGGACGATCGAAGACGGTGAGTTACTGACCAAGCAAATCTCCCGCCAGACGTTCGAAAAAGTCGCAGACGGTGACCGGGACGACTCCTTCTACGCTCGTCGAATACTGGAACACAGGGCCAAGCGGCGGATTCGGAAGTCATAGCAATAACCTCAGACTCCGAGATCTACTACGGAGACTGTCCCTCTGCGTTGTTCGACTAACTCGGGAATCGAAAGTTAAGTCAGACACACGGCCCCACCGCAGTATCTTTCGATACGGGACGACACCCCTCGCGTATTTCCCGTCTTTAACCCATAATTCTCCGAATTAGAAACCACACTACCAACACTTTTAACCGGAATGCTATCCAATTCATGATTGTTCCCCGATAGAAAACAAGCCGGGAACAGTGAGGCGGAAAAATGAGTTCGCATTCATCACCGGGTAGCACTCGTAAAGGCCAGCAAACTCTGTACGCGGCGACTGCTACGCAACTGATCAATTCGTTCCCAAGAGGCGTCACCCTCCGCTACGAACCTACCGGCCCTTTCAAGGCATTCCTCGCAGGCAACCGCTACATCCGATACGTAGTTATCAACGTCACAGACGCGCTGAAGATCATCCGAAATCATGGATCACTGCACGCGATACTGGAGGACTGGCAAGTCCCCATCGTCACCGCGACAGACCCTGACCTCACCATCTACGAACGGCAACATGACGATATCCGACACCTGCTGAAACACATTCAACCGGCGATCTACATTCCGGATGCCGGTACCGTCTACTGGAAGCGAGACGACCAATCCCCAGAAGCGGCGGAGCGCTCCCAACGAAACGGAATTCGAGTGTTCATTCGCCGTCTCGACTGGGTGGTGGAGACGGTCCAGAGGAACAACCTGGACATCTCAGTGCTCCCGCTGGCGAAGGGGATGTACCGGTGGCATTACGAGATGCTCCGTGACTGCTACGCGCGTCACGGATTCTCGAACTACGCCTTCTACACGAAGCAGTACACGAACAACGGCAATCACATCCGCAAACTCCTCGATCACATCCAGAACCTCATCGACGTAATGAACGCAGAGAACGTCTTCGCTATCGCTCGACTGGGCGAGAATCACTTGGGACGATTTCCGCCCCAGGTCACAGGCGCTTGTGGTATCGTGCAATTTGCAAAAGAGTGCAAAAAAGACGGTCAATTCATCGAAGATCGGTTCGTCAACTGGCGGGCCAGACTCGAAGAAACGCTCCTCAACAAGTCTACGGTGATTCGATCATGATGGGACTAGGCGGCAGTGGCGGAGGTGGCACTGATACGGATGACGAAAAGGAGGAAGACGACGGAGTCCCCCCGGAACAAACAACGGTAGATGACGTTCCAGACGAATCTGCAGATGATTCTGACGGGGAGACCGCTGCGGCAGTCGGAGCAGCTGCGGGAACGGTAGGCGGGGCCGGTGGTGGAGCGACTTCAGGAGGCGGCGGGGCAGCAGCCGGTGGAGGGGCGGCCACGGGAGGGACCGGAGGCACTTCATCTACTGGGGGCAACGACGGATCTGAAGACTCGGAGGAGTCCGAAGATTCACAGTCAGATCCGGATGCAGATTCTGGAGACGAGGGGAAAACGGAAGAAGAAGCTCCTGAGGACACTGAAGTCGAACAAGAACAGGAAGCAGAGGGAATAAACGACGCGGATCAGACCCAGAACGAGGAGGGTGAAGAAAGGGAACCTGAGGAGGAGGAAGAGGACCAAGAGCCCCAAGAAGCAGAACTCACTATCGTGACCGACGCTTGGGACGTGACAGGGTGGGGCATAGAACCGGTGCTGAAGAAGTTGGACCAGGACTTCGGGGTGAGTTTCGACCTCTCCTACGAGATTCTCTCGCCCCGAGTACTTGATGGGGATGACTGGGATGAGGCGTCGGCTCGATACGACATGCCCTACGCCCAGTCAGTCGAACTTCCGAACAATACGAGAAGCTCCAGCAGCGCACTCCGTGTCGCTCAAGAATTGGACCGAGACCGATTCCGGGACTATCTAAGACGACTCCGCATCGCTGCGCTCGTTGAAGATCAGGATATCGAGAACCGGGACGTGCTCATCAAAATCGCAGAAAACGTCGGGTTCGACGCTGAGGAATTCGACAAGGCTTGGTGCGGGAACATCGATGATATCAGTCAATACGCGGAGACACCGCTGATGTGGGCGACGGTCGGTGACCACGAGACCCCGTGGCAGGGGAACTTGGAATACGGGCTCGCATTCGGCGTACTCCTCGACAACGACATTCCACCACTCGGAGGTTCATCCAGCTACGAGCGACTTGTGAGTGAATACGCGCCAATCACCACCACTGAGGTCGCCGCAATTACGGGCGATAACGAAACACAGGTAGAAGCCGAACTCGGTGAGCGTGAAAGCGCTCGAAAAGTCGAACACGGTAACGGGGTCTTCTGGGAGGATTCATAGCTTCTCTGACCTAATGTTACGGTTGCCGGAACGAGTAAAGCGACTAAGATTGAGATCACTAGCGATACCGCGCCCTTGTCCCCATCTGATCGGAGATCCGTGCCGTGGGGGTTCGTCGCTCTCTGGACCCGTGTGATCTATGGTCGGAACTCGGTCATGGTTTGCTTAAAGAGCCGTGGGAATCAGACCGAGGTTCACGAGGTTGAACGCTATCAACCCGACGAACAGCGTGTATGCGGTCGCACCTTTTGCTACTCGGCCGCGGCTCGGCCGAAGCGCCGTCCCGGGGCTGGAGGTCAGCGCTTCAAATTCCCGACGAAGGCGACGAAACGTCAGCCCACTAGCAGCGAGTCCAGCGAACACCGGAACGAGTGCCGGATGCAACGGACTCGTGACCCCGTCGGAGAATCGTTCGAACGTCGCTTGATCCTCATGCGGGGACTCTTCGGGCTCTTGGTCGGACTGTTCCTTTGTCACCTGATCCTCGGGTGACGATTCTTCCGCCCCTTGCTTGGATTCCTCGTTTGTCACCTGCATCTCTTCTGTCTTCGACGTTGTCGAAGCGCTGTTCTCTCCGTCCGCGTTGAATTCCATGAGCGCTTCCGTGTCCACGGTTCCGTCGCTGTTGACGAACAAGTCCACGAGCACCCCTGCGTCAATAGTCGCGTCAGGGTCGCCGTACCCGTCGAAGATTTTCTCCAGTAACTCTAGTCGGTGCTTCCGCTTTCGCTCTTCGGACCTCCTATCGTAGTGCTTGTTCAGCACTGGGACCGACACGTCAACGCGGTCGGCGAGAAGTTCCTTCGACACGCCACTCTCGATCTGGTCTTCTATCGACCAGCGCCGGAGTGGATGTGGACTGTGACTGGACGGACAACTGGAAGCGTACCGACTCTTAGTGGCTTTGCACGAGTCAATGTCCCGGTCGTGTGGGCACCCGTTCGAGAACTTGCAGGGGCGTGTGAGTTTATACAAGTCACGCCGAATCGTCGTGATACCCGGCCGACCGTCCTTGGTGGTCAGCAGCGGTTTCCGTCCGAACTTGTCCTCCACGTCGTGCCGGTCTGGATTCTTTTTATACTTGTCGATCAGCTCGGCGAATTCTTTCGAGATGTTCTGATTACGTTCCCCGTCCTTGCCGTTCTTGAGTGGCGTTCCTCGTTCGTCCGGGAACTCTCTCTCAGGACGATGTCGAAGCCGAATCACCTGTTCGTCTGTGTCAACATCCCGAACGTCGATTGCGCGAATGGCACCGACCCGGTTACCGAGTTCCTTGATCGCTCGGTACTCAACGTGACGACGCGAGGTAGGTTCGTGGGTCTCCAAGTATTCGAGCACTGCTTCGACGAGCTCATCACTCGGTTTCTCGTCGGATACGTCTTCATCATCAGGGACGTTCGGTATCGGTGTCTTGTCCGGCACGCCCGGATATACCGCCTCAATCTTGACACAGAAGACCAGAAACCGACGCACGACGCTCATGATCCCGTTGAGGCTCACAGTGTTATTGTCGGAGGTGTTCTGACACCAATTCTTGAACCGCCGAAGCTGGCGGCCCCTAACATCGTTCATGTCCTCGATCTCGTCTTCCTCCGCCCACTCGACGAATATTTCGAGGACATCTTTGATGGTCCGTCGAGTCGCGTACCTGGCGTTTTCCCGCTCCTCCAGATACATCTCTTTGGTTTTCTGTGGAGTGATTGGTTCTAGCGTGTGTTCTCTCATCTTTCAGGTACACCGGCATATTACACAGGTGTATTTAATGGCTGGCCCTGAGCCGATAATATATAAAGGGTCCGTCTGGGAATCCCCGTTTTTCCCGAGCTCTTGAGTCGGATTAGACCTGTGTATCGCCTCGTAGTCACGCGGTTACAAAATCATCGTACCATGGACGTCGTCCAGAGCCTTCCCAGCAATCAAGTATATAAACGAACGCTGCAGTTCGGAATACGAGTTGGTGGTTCCCTCCAACTGTCCACTGGCAGATATCACTACCAACTTCTGCTCCAGACTTCCGAGAGACGAAACCACGATTTCGGAAATTACGATTTCCAAAATCAGAAGTTCTATTTGAGGAGAGCAGCTATGGGTGGTATGGAGCAATTCGTTGATCTCCGACTTGACTGGGAATGAGGAAAAGTTCGTTACTGAACTCCAGCAGTGCATCACGATTTGCTTCGTCCAGCTTTCGGTCGTCGTTTCGGATTTTCTCTCGAAGCGTCTCAATTTGA
>Ga0207718_101559_pt1 | contig 11222 bp, 10 predicted proteins | sample A23M2SouthBayCA_FD_187749 | JGI IMG/M metagenome (GOLD analysis project Ga0207718, IMG submission 187749) | Aerobic enrichment media microbial communities from Eden Landing Ponds, California, USA - A23 M2 (SPAdes) | ecosystem: Environmental > Aquatic > Marine > Unclassified | place: Emeryville... | reverse complement strand
GTTGCTCGGCGGTGCCGACCTGCTCGGTCTGGACACGCAGAACAACCCGCGTGACCAGGTGCTCTACCAGGGCCTCCAGAAGGTGCTGGTGCTCGTGATGATCTGCCTGACCGGCCTGCCGATGGTCTTCGCGGGCGGGTTCCTGCCCGCAGACCCGGCGGTCGCCCAGTCGCTGTTCGGCAGTCGAAGCGCCACGGGAATGGTGAAGTGGCTGCTGTTCGCACAGATCTTCGTCGGCGGTGTCCTCATCCTCTACATGGACGAGGTCATCTCGAAGTGGGGCGTCGGCTCAGGTATCGGCCTGTTCATCATCGCCGGCGTCAGCCAGCAACTCATCGGCGGCCTCGTCTCGGTCGAGGCCATCGGTGCCAACCAGGCGGGACTCGTCCCGACGTGGCTCGCGATGCTCTTTGGCGATATCTCGTTCGGTCCCGTCGCCATCGCACAGGACCCCCAGGTCGGGTCCTTGCTCTCGGCCGGCGGGCTCCAGGCGCTGCTGTTCGGTGCCGGTGACGTCATCGCGCTGGTAACGACGCTGCTCATCTTCGCGGTCGTCGTCTACGCCGAGAGCGTCCGTGTGGAGATCCCGCTGTCGAACACGCGCGTGAAAGGCGCTCGCGGTCGCTTCCCGGTGAAGCTCATCTACGCGAGCGTCCTGCCGATGATCCTCGTCCGCGCGTTGCAGGCCAACCTGCAGTTCCTGGGCCGGATCATCTACGCACAGCTCGGGGCCGGAATGCCAGCCTGGCTCGGCCAGTACCAGGACACCGCCAGCGGCGTCTCCGAACCGATCGGCGGCCTGTTCTACTACATGGCGCCGATACGGGACCCGGCGGACTGGATGTGGTTCATCGGCGCCGGCGGCAGTGCCGAACCGTGGCAGATCCTGTTGCGGATCGGTATCGACCTGACGTTCATGGTCATCGGTGGCGGGATATTCGCTATCTTCTGGGTCGAGACGACCGACATGGGCCCCGAAGCCACGGCGAAACAGATCCACAACTCCGGCATGGAGATCCCCGGCTTCCGCCGGAACGTCTCCGTCATCGAGAAAGTGCTCGAACGGTACATCCCGCAGGTGACCGTCATCGGCGGCGCGCTCGTGGGCCTGCTGGCCGTCATGGCTAACATGCTCGGTACCATCGGCGGCGTCTCCGGGACGGGGCTCCTGCTGACGGTGTCTATCACCTACAAGATCTACGAAGAGATCGCCGAAGAGCAACTCATGGAGATGCATCCCATGATGCGCCAGATGTTCGGATAGTGGGTATCCCATTGGGAACCCATACAGGGTACTCTTTTTGAGCGGTTCGCTGCACTAATACGGTTATAGGGTAGATGTTCCCGGGGTCTACAGGGGACAGAAAGACTAAACAGACAGCGGTATAATAGTTCAGTAGTAACCCATGCTGACGCGTGCAGATGAACGCGATTTAATCGAAGACATCAAAGAGGGGATCGGGATTGCCTTGAGTTGGAGAGAGGCGCCAGCGGCATCGATCGATTCAATTAAGCTAAACAAACTTGCCTATATTGCGATTAAGCGGCTAGAAGTTCCCATTACCTTTGGTTGGTACAAGTATGGCCCCGCTCCTGTAGATTTACAGTACTCTGAAGCTGCAGTCTCTTCCAAAACACAGGAAGAATGTGATGCCCCGGATGAATCTCGAATTCCCCAGAGAGATTACTATAGTCCCCTGGAATACGCATACTTCTTCGATACAGAGCTAGACGAATTTGGGCATATTCTACAGGCACCGACCAAAGAGTTTCTTGTTTCCTTCTATGAAAGGGAAGCTCCGGAACCGTACAAACAACTTTATATCAAAAGTGCACAACTGCAACAGGTTTTAGACGAGATCTCGGACGATGATTCCTGGCATGACGACGCAGAAACGTATCATCGTGAAGTCAGTCACCGTGCTGGTGAATTGATGCGAGAACTGATGGGAATTGACTCTCTTCGTAAGGCACGGGACCCGTTCAGGCTCTATATTAGATTCCTAAAAAAGGTTCTTGCAAACGCTTCCACCGCCGACACAATTTCATCGAGTCAGCAGCGCTTCGTTAAGCGAATCATCGACTATTACTATGGAAGCGCTTGGAAATATGTTGCACTCATGATATCCGAGGATACCGCCCACCTTTCTCCAGGCGACAATCAAGGTAAACTCCTCACTTCTATTGAGAACGATAAGCAGGAAATCCGTTCAGACTATGAAGGTGACTTACACGGATTTGAGGACAGAGCAACCACTCTAAATATTATTGGCAAAGCAAAAAATGAAGAAGCCAATAATAAAACAGACAGGAATCTCTCTGATAGAGAATTTGTTGAGCCCTGGACTCAGGCAAGTGTAGAGGCGATAGGTGAGGATCAGCAAAAGAAAAATGATGGTTCCGACGGCGGTGCCGAAATCAATAGATGACCATCAGTCGATTTGATGTAGTACGCGTCGATTTTCCAGATCAACATAAAATTCCAGACAGCGAATTTGATAGCCCTCATCCGGCGGTTGTGGTTCAGAATAACACAGCAAATTCCCGTCTTGATACTGTGACAGTTGTTCCGGTGACGACGAATGAGTATTCTGGCCATGACTACGAAGTCCAACTCTTTCCAGAGGCAGACGGAGTGGAAGAAAAGTCTGTTGCAAAGGCAAATTTGCTTGCGAGTGTTTCTATAGCTGACCGAATCACAAATGAAGACGACTGGAAGATGGGTGAAATCAGTTCGCCCAAGATGGATGAACTGGAAGCTGCTATCGCAAGCCATCTCTCGATCTGGTAGGCCTGAATTCTCAAATGGGCACCCAATGGGTATTCCAGCTTTCTAATGTCGCGCCAGATGTTCGGCTGAGTAGTGCCGAGGCTGAATATATAGATCCCCGGTATTCTTGGGGAAATTTCATTTTTCGTTTCGTAGACCACAGCGGCAGGGTCACCGAACCGCCAGTCGTGGGTCTCGAACTCTCTCGCGCGGCCCCAAATCGAATATTGATACTCGGCCACCAGTACTTAAATTCGGGGTCCCGGACCTTCGAATATCGTATCAGAGAACCAGTACCCAACGAGTGACTTTGATCTGAACCGTCGGGACGTGCTGAAAGCATCGGGGATTGGATTGCTTGCTCTGGCTGGGGCCTCCGCTACCTCGACACCCGTAGCGGCTCACGAGAAGATCGGCACACCGGCCACGGATCTCCTGGGGCCGATACAGGTGCCGGCCAACAGCGACGCGGGGTTCAACTATCCGTACTACCTGTACGTACCGGAAACGACCCAGGAAGCGCCCGTCCCGATGCTCGTCGAACCGAACAACACCGGTCTGCCGAGCGACGACCTCGGCGACCACCGTTCGGCAGTGGAGGACCGACTCGCGGACGGATTAGGGCCGCAACTCTACAGTAAAGCTCTCGTAGTACCACTCCTCGTCCCGGTGTTTCCCCGACCGGCAGGAGAGATCGCTCCGAGCGGAACGTACACGCACGCACTGGACGAGGACTCGATGGAACTGGACCGGACAGACCTCGAGCGCGTCGACCGTCAGTTACTCCGGATGATCGAACACGCCCGAGGATTGCTCGACGGACTGTCCTATCCTGTCGCAGAAGACGTGCTGCTGAACGGGTTCTCGGCGTCCGGGAACTTCGTGAATCGGTTCGCCGCGCTCCACCCGGAGAGAGTCCGTTCGCTGTCCGCAGGGGGGATCAATGGGACACCGATACTGCCGCTCGAACGTGCGAAGGGGCACGAACTCGACTATCCTATCGGGATCACAGATCTCGAGGAACTGACCGGCAAGCCGTTCGACGCCACACGCTGGCGAGAGGTCGCACAGTTCCTCTACCTGGGGGGAGAAGACGAGAACGATACCATCCCGTACGACGACGCGTGGAGTGACAGACACCAGCGGGTCGCCGTCGACGTGTACGGCGAAGACATGCAGGAAGACCGAATGCCGTATTCGGAGAGGGTGTACGACGAGGCCGGTGCAGACGCCACGTTCAGAGTGTACGACGGGGTCGGTCACACTGCTGCTCCGCTCCAGATCCAGCAGGACATCGCGAGCTTCCACCGCCGAAACGCCCGACTGAAACAGCTCTCGTTCACCGAACGACCGCAGGTCGGCGATACGACCGTTCAGTTCGATACTGCCATATACGACGAGCAGTCGTATCGACTCCGCGTTCGGAGTACGGAACGCGGTGATATTACCGAGACACCGGCCCCGGTGACAACAAACGAGGAGGCCACGTCTGCGGTCAGTCTCAGTTCGGCGGTTGCGAGCGAAGGGATCGTCGGCGTCGTGCTTCCTGCGGGCACGACGGATCCCGAATCTGCCGTGGCGTCCGTACGGGCAGTGGTGAAAGAACTGCCGCTGGTCGAGATCGTGGACGCCCCTACTGGCACTCAGCCGACAATTGCGATCGAGTACGGCGTGAACAGTAGCCACCGGACCAGTTCGCCGATCCACCTGTTCGTTCGAGATACCGACAACGGCAGGTCGTTGCTGACGACCTTCGATCCGGGGCCTATCGAGACGGAGACGTTCGATCTCTCGAGCGGAGAACTCGACGTGACGGTCGAGGAAGGAACTGAGCTTTCGGTCGAACTCGTCGACATCGACGACGATAGCACACTCTCTTCAACGTCGGTCGTGATCGGTGATACGGACGGGAACGAAGAATCTGAGAGCGAGACAGGGACCGTTGCGTTTGCAACCCAGCCGACTGACGGCCGGGACCGGCTCGATATCAGGTACAGCGTCGAAGACGGATACGAACCGAATGCGGCGCTGACGCTGCAGGGGCATATCGGTGCAGACACCGACGTACTCCTGGGCGCCCCGGTTGTCGGGGAGGAGGTCACGGAGACTGTCTCCGTGGAACAGATCCCGATGGCCGCCGGGACCGATATCGCGGTCGAGGTCGTAGGCGAGCAGATCCTCGATACTGACAGAACAGTCGTGTTCAGAGACACTGATGGCGCTGTAACTGTCGGGTACACCAGTCCGCCCACAGGTGACGACCGGAGCGCAACCGTCGAGTACAGCGTCAGCGATTCCTACGAGGTAGCGGACGCCCTGACACTCCGGGTATACGACGAGACACTCTACGGGTCTGACCCGGGCGATGCGATCGCGCTACTCTCGCCAGGTGACACGGGAGCGGTAACGTTCACTCTGGGCGAAGACACCGACGCAAACGTCGACGACCCCGTCGTTGCCGTCGTAGACGACGTCCCGCTCGCTCGTGCGACGACACAGGACATCGGTGCCGAACGAGCGACTGACGAAACCGGTCCTGATTCCGCTACCGAGCGAGAGACCGACGAAACCGGTCGGGACTCGGCTACCGAGCGAGAGACCGACGAGACCGACCAGGATTCCGCTACCGAGCGAGGGGGTAGTCAGGAGGGACAACAGACAACCAGCAACGAGCCATCCGGTGAAAAACCGGAGGAGAGCAGGGACGACCGAGACGACGATACCACGGGAGCTGGAGGGCCCGGATTCGGTGTCGGAAGCGCTATCGTCAGCGTCGGCAGTCTGGGCTATCTCCTGAAACGACGGTTCGACGACGACTGAGCGACTATAGTAGAATTTGAAAGTCATTGCTCACTCGACCGGGGGGCGGTCCCCGGTCGATGTGTAAATCGTTTCAAATTCTACTATAGCACTCTCCCTCGTCTGAGCGACGTACTCGTCGGGGAACCGCCACCGCGAAGAGCCCGAAGTGTTCAGCCGTCGATTCGCGCCAGCCACCGCGCAGGGTCGTCGAGTTCCGCCTCGGAGGGGAGATTCTCGGGTCGCTCCCAGACGCGGGCGGCGAAATCGACGCCGCGGGCGTCGGCGACCGCCTCGAAGAAGGCCTTGCCGCGCTCGTACTGGCGCCGTTTCATGCCGAGACCGAGCAGTCGGCCGACGAGCGTGGCGATGGGGCCTCGATTCCGCCGGCGGGCGTCGACTTTCGCGCGCAGGTCGGCGTACTCGTCGTCGAACGCGCGGTCCATGACGAGTTCGGCGTAGCCTTCGACGGCGGTCATCGTCGTGTTCAACTCGCCGACGGAGATGCGGTCGAACTGGCGCTCGTTTATCGCCTGGACGGTGTCTTCCATCGCCGCTTCGAGATGATCGGAGAGCCACGGTGCGGCGCCGAACTCGGCGGCGTGGGCCACCTCGTGGATGGCGATCCATCGGCGGAAGCGGTCACCGTCGACGGCGAGTTCGTCGGCGACCCGCTCGATGTTCGGGTGGACGAAGTAGAGGCTGTGGTCGTCGCCCTCGGCGAGCAACAGCGGGTCGTACTGCCCGAGGACGTTGTTTCCGAGAAAACTCAACGCGACAGCCATCGTCCCGGTGTTGACGATGCGGGCCGTCCCCGGGAACAGCGGCGTCTGGTCTTCGATCAGGGACATGACACGCCTGAAGGTGACGACGTTGGCGTCGATCCAGTGGTGGCGGTTCTGTATCTCGACGGTCTCCGGGAGGTCGAACTCCACTGCGCCGACCTCGCGGACGCGGTCGCGAGCGTCACGCACGTCGTCGGCGTAGGCCGCCCGCTCCTCGGCCGCGAGGTCGATCGACCCCGGGTCGGTCGACGATTTGGCGGCCCTGGCGACCGCGTCCCAGTCGACCGGACCGTCGCCCGAGGCCGTCGTGACCGCGCGGACGCTCTCGTAAATCCCCATACCGACGGGAGGTACTGGCCGCTAATATGTTTTCTGTCCCGGGGGGAACGACACGATTCGCGGCCGGCGGCGTTCGGAGACTCCGGGTCGCAGAGTCAGGGCAGCGGTTCGGGTTCGCCACCGAGGAGGCGCCGGCCGGCGACGACGGCGAGGACGAGCACCAGCAGGACGGCACCGACGGCGATGGGTTTCAGGTTCCGTCCATCGTCGGCCGCCGCGAGTTCGTCCTCGTCGTCCTCATCGTTTTCGTCGTCGAACGCCGGGAGCAACCCGGCTGGGTCGTCGACTTCGTCTTCGTCGTCACCGCTGCCTTTCCCGCCGCTGCTGAACGGCGCGTTGGCGATCAGGTCCTCCGCGTTCAGGTTGAGTTCCAGGATCGTTATTTCGACCATGCGTCACGTTCGGCGACCGGACTGAAAGCCGTTTCGACAGGTGCGACCGTCCCACCGCGGTCGAAGCCGCCTCTCTCGTCCGACTTGCCGGAGGCTGTCGTTTCAAGGACGTGGCCGTCGACTCCACTGTATGGCCCCGGAGATCACGAAAATCGAGAGCGTCGAGTTCGGCTACGAGATACCCGACATGGGAACCGACCAGCACGGGTTCAACCTCGTCTACACGCCCGGCGAGTCGGTCGAGCGCAAACTGTTCGCGCTGAAGATCGAGACAGACGAGGGTATCACCGGCGAGTACGTCGGCGGCAACTCTCCCGGTGCCGCCCAGGTCAACATGTTCGCCAACTACCTCGTGGGGAAAAACCCCCTCGAACGCGAGCGCCACTGGTCGGAGATCAAACGGGCGCTCCGGAAGTACGACCGCATGGGAATCGGTCCGGTCGACATCGCCCTGTGGGACTTTGCAGGCAAGTACTACGACGCACCCATCCACGAGTTGCTGGGTACCTACCAGACACGGTTCCCCGCCTACGCCTCGACGTATCACGGCGACGAGAACGGCGGGCTGGACAGTCCGGAAGCGTTCGCCGAGTTCGCGGAGGCGTGTCGCGAGATGGGCTATCCCGCCTTCAAGATCCACGGCTGGGGCGGCAGCGAGGGCTCGCGGGACTTCCAGCGTGAGGTGGACACGATACACGCCGTCGGCGAGGCCGTCGGCGACGAGATGGACCTGATGTGTGACCCCGCCTGCGAACTGGAGACGTTCGGCGAGGCGCTGAAACTCGGCCGCGCGCTCGACGAGGAGGGTTTCTTCTGGTACGAGGACCCCTACCGCGACGGCGGGATCTCCCAGCACGCCCATCGCAAGCTCCGCCAGCAGCTGGAAACGCCGATCCTCCAGACCGAACACGTCCGCGGGCTCGAACCCTACACGGATTTCATCGACGCTGAATCTACGGACTTCGTCCGTGCCGACCCCGAGTACGACGGTGGGATCACCGGCGCGATGAAACGAGCGCGAGTCGCGGAGGGCCACGGACTGGACGTGGAGTTCCACGCACCCGGGCCCGCCCAGCGTCACTGCATCGCCGCGACGCGCAACACGAACTACTACGAACTCGCACTCGTGCATCCTGACGCCCCCAACACCCAGCCGCCGGTCTACGAGGGAGACTACTCGGACATGCTCGACACCGTCGACGGCGAGGGGTGTGTCGAAGTGCCCGAGGGCCCCGGGCTGGGCGTCTCTTACGACTGGTCGGAGATCGAAGCGCGCGCGACCGGGAGCGTCCACACCTACGAATGACAGTGACGACAGACCGATGAAAGGCGTCGACGGGGACGGTCAGGCGGACGGCGAGTACGAACCCACCTGGGACTCGCTGGACGCCCACCCCGTCCCGGAGTGGTACCACGACGCCAAACTCGGGATATTCGTCCACTGGGGCGTCTACTCGGTGCCCGCCTGGGCGCCCAGCGACGCCGACATCGGCGGCGACCACGCCTCGCCGTACGCCGAGTGGTATCCCTACTACATGTACGACGAGGAATCGCCGACCCACGCCTACCACGTCGCCGAGTACGGCGAGGACGTCGAGTACGCCGACTTCATTCAGGAGTGGTCCGCCGACGAGTGGGACCCCGAGCGGTGGGCCGACCTCTTCGCAGACGTCGGTGCGGGATACGTCGTCCTCACGGGTGAGCACCACGACGGCTTCCCGCTGTGGGACAGCCACTACACGAAGTACACCGCCGCCGAGGTGGGGCCAGAACGCGACCTCGTCGGTGACCTCGCGGTGGCGGCCCGCGACCGCGGGTTGCGATTCGGTGCATCCTACCACGCCAACTTCAACTACTACCAGCCCGGTTTCCCTGGGCGCTTTGGCCACCCGGACTACGCGCCGGGGCCGCTGGGGAGCGCGGAGAGTCGGCCGGGCCCGGAGTACGTCGACTTCATGAACGCCAAACACCGGGAACTGGTCCGGAAGTACGACCCCGATATCCTGTGGTTCGACACGCCCAACGCCGACAGCGACCACCTGCGCGCGAAGGAGATGATGGCAGACTTCTACAACCGCGCCGCCGAGCGCGGCCAGGACGTCGTCGTCAACGACCGCGCGGCGACGGACTCGGTCGGGGGCACCATCGACCCTACCGACGACGAGGGCGAGCGCGAGACCCACGGTGACTTCGTCACGCCCGAGTACGCGACGCTCGATTCGCTGACAGAGCGCAAGTGGGAGGCCTGTCGCGGCGTCGGTCACTCCTTCGGGTACAACCGTGTCGAGGACGAGGCAGACCACGTCGACCCCGCGGACCTCGTCCGGACGTTCGTCGATATCGTCGCGAAGAACGGCAATCTCCTGCTCAACGTCGGGCCGAAGGCCGACGGCACGATCCCCGACCCACAGGAGCGACGCCTCCGGGCGCTCGGCGACTGGCTCGAGGTCAACGGCGAAGCGATATTCGGCACTCGGCCGTGGGTCGTCGCCGAGGACGAGGCGAGTTCGGTGCCGGTCCGGTACACCTGGCGAGCGAACGACGACGAGAGCGACCGAGAAGACACGAGCGAGCGGGAACCCGACGGTGCGCTCTACGCGACGGCGCTGGAGTGGCCGGCAGACGAACTCACGCTCGGGATTCCCGAACACACGGCGTCGGTGCCCGGCGACGCCGCGTTGCTGACCGCCGCGGGCGGGGTAGCTTGCGGAACGAGTACCCAGCGGGAGACGGTCACGGTCAGCCTGCCGGAACGGCCCGCCCACGACCACGCCTACGCCCTGCGGTTCGACGGCGTGGCGGGGCCCGACAGGTGACCAGGGAGTCGGAGATGGACGACGACTCGACGCCGGACGCCGACACGCCATCGGACGACGCTCGCCTCTGTCTCGTCGCCATCCGAACGGACACTTTCGAACGGTGCCGGGCGGGATTCTACCCGTCGCCACAGTCTTACGACCGGACGACGGCGGCCTTCGAGTACCTGGCATTCTACCGGACTGCTCCGGTGTCAGTGGGCACGCACTACGCCCGCGTCACGGACAAGATTGTGCAACACTGCGGGGAGTCGGGCCCGATGGACGAGGCTGACTGGGCGGCGACGATCGACCCCTTTTCGGACACTGATGCGGTCGTCGTCTTCGAACTCGACGACCTCGTCGCGCTCGCGGACCCCATCGAGAACGATACCACGGGTGTACGCGGCGCGTGGTACTGTTCGCTGGGCGATCTGCGGAATGCACGGTCGCTCTCGGAACTATCACGGGCGGGCGAAAGCAGCTGACCGAAGACCGCAGTGGGGTACGGTGACTCAGGACTCGCGCCACTTGTGGTCGCACTCGACACAGGTGAACAGCCGAACCTCGTAGGACCCGCCCGGTTTGGGCATCATCTCGTAGTAGGCCTGGTCGCTGTCGCAGTCGGCCGCCGGACAGGGCTCTTGCATCGTCTCGGCGGAGTCCTGAGTCGCGTCGGCTACGTCGGGTGCCCCGTTGTCTTGCTGTCCATCCTGGACCGCCATCGCCGCCTCCGATTGGGAGTCCCGTGACTCCTCGTTGTCACAGGAGCGACACACCCACCTGTCGCCCTCCGTGTGCATCATTGAACCACACTCGTCACAGAACTGCATGTTAGGTCGGAATAGACGGTTGGCGGATATATGTCTTGATTTCCGGTCCGTCGTGGATTGCAGGCGACTGCTCGTGCTGACTGTATCGACTGTTTCTCTCTATCCGCTATTCTGTATGTTAGGTACAGGGTGTAGAAGTAACGTTTCGTGACAGCACAGCTGCTGCGACCGCACTCACAGGTCCCGCAACCGCAGTCATCGTCGTGAGATGGAAGCCCTTGGCGGGCTCGCGGTCGCTGGCGCGGGATATCCGCGCTCTCAGCACCGCCCGCGCGGATAGTTGCCCGCGCAGCGACTACCCTGCGGCGCGACCCCGCCTCGCCCTTCCAGTCCGCCAGGGAGAATCCTGTGTGGTCAGCTACCGAACGTTCACCGTCGAAACGGCCCTGTACTTCTGCGGTTGTGAGGCGAAGCTGGGGAATTCACAGATTCGGCGGTTCTGACCGGGACGAATCCGGGAATTTCGACAGTATCGAGTGAATCACCGGCAACATAGGTCGGGGTCGATC
>Ga0207718_101555_pt1 | contig 11248 bp, 8 predicted proteins | sample A23M2SouthBayCA_FD_187749 | JGI IMG/M metagenome (GOLD analysis project Ga0207718, IMG submission 187749) | Aerobic enrichment media microbial communities from Eden Landing Ponds, California, USA - A23 M2 (SPAdes) | ecosystem: Environmental > Aquatic > Marine > Unclassified | place: Emeryville, CA... | reverse complement strand
CGACACCCCGCTCCACCGCGTCCCCCGCATCGAGGAGGCGGTCGGCGTCGACGCGCTCCGGATCAAACACGAGGGGATGAACCCCACCGGCTCGTTCAAGGACCGCGGGATGACCGTCGGCGTCCGTGTCGCCGAGGAGCTGGGCGTCGGCGCGCTCGCCTGCGCCTCCACCGGCAACACCTCCGCCGCGCTCGCGGCGTACGGCGGTCGCGGGGGGATGGAGACGCTCGTGCTCCTCCCGGAGGGGAAGGTCGCGGCGGGGAAGATCGCGCAGGCGAGCCTCCACGGCGCACGCATCCTGGAGGTCGCCGGCAACTTCGACGCCTGCCTCGACATCGTGCAGGAGCTCGCCGCCCGCGGCGAGGCGTACCTGCTCAACTCCCTGAACCCGTTCCGCCTGGAGGGCCAGAAGACGATCGGCTTCGAGATCTTAGAGGAGTTCCGCGACGACTACGGCGACTTCCCGGACCGGATCGTCCTCCCCGTCGGCAACGCGGGCAACACCGCGGCGCTGTACAAGGCGTTCCGCGAGCTGGTCCAGTCGGGCGCGCTCGCCGTCGACGAGGTCCCCAAGCTGACCGGCGTGCAGGCCGAAGGCGCCGCCCCGATGGTCGAGGCGATCGAGGAGGGGAACGACGAGGTCCGGCGCTGGGAGGAGGTCGAGACGCGCGCGACCGCGATCCGCATCGGCAACCCGGTCAACGCTCCGAAGGCGCTCCCCGGGATCCGGAACACGGGCGGCACGGCGGTCGCCGTCAGCGATTCGGCGATCACCGACGCGCAGCGCGACCTCGCCGAGGAGGGCGTCGGCGTCGAGCCGGCCTCCGCCGCGAGCCTCGCCGGGCTCCGGAAGCTCCGCCGCGAGGGCGTCGTCGACGACGACGAGCGGGTCGTCTGCCTGACGACGGGACACCTCTTAAAGGACCCCGACGCCGCCTACGCGGCCGGGAGCGACCCCGAGCCGGTGCCGAACGACGTGGACGCGGTCGTCGAGCACTTACGCGACTGATCGTGATCGGCCTGCGCGAGTAATCAGGGCGTCCCCGGACGCTTCTCTCCACCTTCCTCCCCCGCCCGCTACCTTTTACACACAAACACATACACAAACACAAGATGTCCACCAAGACCCTCGAAGCACACGAGGAAGACGAGTTCGCGACGACCGCGATGAACTACAAGGAAGTCGCGGTCGGCCAGCGTTTGAATGACACGTTCGATTCACAGGCCCTCTCGGCGGCGTTCGACTGGCTCGACGTGCTCCCGGTTAGGAGCGAACACGCAGTTTCGGCGAGCGGTTTCGGGGCGGAACTGTACCGCTCCGACGATCACACGAGGCGAGCCGTCGACGCTGCCACCGCAGACCTGCTCATCGCTGGAGTCGCCGAGGCCGAAGGAATGACCGTCGTTACCCGAAACGTCGACGACTTCGAGCGATTCGTCCCGGTCGCCGAATACTGATCGACGCCTACTCGGCCTGCCGCTCCTCGGCCTCGTCGAGCGTGATCTCGGTGACCTCGACGATCCGGTCGTCGGCGAGCAGGGCCTCGATGGCCTCGTCGGGCACGTCCTGGTCGAGGTTGTAGACGGTGAGCGCCTCGCCCCCCTGCGTCTCGCGGGCGTTGTACATCCCGGCGATGTTCACGTCGTGGTCGCCGAGCACGGTGCCGATGAGACCGATGACGCCCGGCTCGTCGGTGTTGCGCGCGACCAACATGTGGCCGTACGGGACCGCGTCGACGCGGAACCCGTCGATCCGGACGATACGCGGGTCCTCGCCAGCGAACAGGGTACCCTCGACCGCGATCGAGTCCTCGCCGTTGTGGACGGTGACGCGCACCAGACTCTGGAAGTCCTCGGTCTGGCGGGTCTTCGACTCGGTGACCTCGATGCCGCGCTCCTCGGCGAGCCGGGGCGCGTTCACCGCGTTCACCTGCCACTCCAGCGGCTCGAACACGCCCTTCAGCGCGCTCGCGGTGACCAGTTCCACGTCCTCCGCGGCGATGTCGCCCTCGTAGGTCGCCTCCACTTCCGTGATCCGGCCGTCGAGCAGCTGCGCGGCGACCTTCCCGGCGGTCTCGGCGACGGCGATGTACGGCTTGATCCGCGGGAACGCCGTCTCGTCGACCGAGGGCGCGTTGAGCGCGGTCAGGACGGGCTCGTCGTCGAACGCCGAGAGCACCGCCTCCGCGGTGTCGACCGCGACGTTCTCCTGTGCGGCCTCCGTCGAGGCGCCGAGGTGAGGCGTCACGACGATCTCCTCGACGTCGAGCAGCGGCGAGTCCTGCGAGAGGGGCTCCTCGGCGAACGAGTCGAGCGCGGCGCCCGCGAGGACGCCGTCGTCGACGGCCTCCGCGAGCGCGTCCTCGTCGACGATGCCGCCGCGGGCGCAGTTGATGAGGTAACCGCCCTCGAGCTGGGCCAGCTCGTCCTCGCCGATCATCCCCTCGGTCTCGGGGAGGAGCGGGGTGTGGACCGTCGCGAAGTCGCCGCGCGCGAGCGCCTCGTGGAGGTCCTCGACCAGTTCGGCGCCGAGGCGGTCGGCGCGCTCCTCGGAGATGTACGGGTCGTAGACGACCAGGTCCATCCCGAGCGAGTCGAGCCGCTTCGCGACCTCCTGGCCGACGCGGCCGAGGCCGACGATGGTGAGCGTCTTGTTGTTCACCTCGGTGCCGAGGAACTCGCCTTTCGCCCACTCGCCGCCGAGGAGGCGACCGTGCGCCTGCGGGATCGAGCGCGCGACGGCGAACGTCATCGCGACCGTGTGCTCGGCGGCGGCCCGGACGTTCCCCTCGGGCGCGTTGGCGACGATGACGCCGTGGTCGGTGGCGGCCTCGATGTCGATGTTGTCGACGCCGATGCCGGCGCGGCCGACGATGACGAGCTCGGAGGCGGCCTCGAAGACCGCCTCGTTCACGTCGGTCCCGGAGCGGACGATGAGCGCGTTGGCGTCGCTCACGGCGTCGAGCAGCGCGTCGCCCTCGACCTCGTAGTCAGTTACGACCTCGTGGCCGGCGTCTCGGAGTCGGTCCAACCCCGCGTCTGCGATGGGGTCGGTCACGAGTACCTTCATGCGCGTTTTCACCGGCGGCGCGAGGTTAACCCTTTCCTCATCGCTTCGTTTTGCCGGGGAGACGATCCTCGATCGTGTGTATTCAACCCCTTTATTTCGGGTGGAACCCTCTCGTTTGTGGGTACGTATCGTCGAGGTTCGGTTCCGGCGTCAGTCCGGACCGAGAGCGGTCGGCGGGTCCGCCACCCGGCGGTACTGCCTTTTATATCCGGACGCTTGGTCGGGTATGGACATCACGATCGCGTTCGCCGGCGTGGCCGCCATCCTCGTGTTGACGGGGATCAGCGCCTTCTTCTCCAGCTCCGAGCTGGCCGTCTTCTCGGTTCCGATCCACCGCATCGACTCGCTGCTCGCCGCCGACGTGCCCGGTGCGCGGGCGCTGTCGGCGCTGCGGGCCGATTCGCACCGCTTCCTCGTCACCGCGTTAGTGAGCAACAACGTCGCGAACATCGCGGCCGCCTCGGTCGCGACCGCGGTGTTCGTCCGGTTCGGCTTCTCTGGCGGCGAGGCGGCCACGGGATCGACGCTCGTCACGAGCGTCTTCGTCATCGTCTTCGGCGAGATCGCGCCGAAGTCCTACGCGGTGGCGAACGCCGAGAAGCACGCGCTCCGCGTCTCCGGTCCAGTGGTCGCGATTCAGCGCGTCATCCGTCCCGTGCTGTACGTCTTCGAGGCGCTCTCCGGAGTCGTCAACCGCTTTACCGGCGGCGAGTCCGACATCGAGTCGTACCTCACGCGCGAGGAGATCGAGACGCTCGTGCTCTCGGGCGAGGCGGCGGGCGCGCTCGACGCGGACGAGGGCGCGATGATCCGCGGCGTCCTCGAGCTGGAGTCGCTCCGGGTGTCGGCGGTGATGGTCCCCCGCACCGACATGGTCGCGCTGCCCGACACCGCCACGCCGGCCGAAGCGGTCTCGACCGCCGCCGCGGAGGGCGTCACGCGGATGCCGGTGTACGGCGAGAACCGCGACGACGTGGTCGGCGTCGTCGACCTGCGCGACGCGGTCGCCGCCGACGAGCGCGGGGAGTCCCTCGCGAGCGCGCTCCGCGAGCCGATCTTCGTCCCGGAGACGCAGCCGGTCGACGAGCTGTTCGCGACGATGCGGACGAGCGACCTCCGGATGGCGGTCGTCGTCGACGAGTTCGGCGCGGTGGTGGGGATCGTGACCCTGGAAGACGTGGTCGAGGAGGTCGTCGGCGAGCTGGTCGGGCGGTGGGAGACCGACCACGTCGACGTGGTCGCGTCCGACGCCGCGGTCGCGCGAGGGTGGACGACCGTCGCGCACCTCAACGAGACGCTCGGGCTGACCCTCCCGATCGACGGGGGGGCAGAGACCGTCGCGGGGCTGATCACGCAGCGCCTCGGGCGGATCCCGGCCGAGGGCGACCGCGTCGAGATCGGCGACGTGACGCTCGCGGTCGCGGGCGCGACCGCGACGCGGGTGACCCGAGTCCGGATCGAGCACCCGGAGATCGAGAGCAAAGTCGACGGCGGATCGGGGACCGAGTCCACCGACGGCGACGGCGCCGAGTCGGGCTCGTCCGCCGATTTCTCGTAACACAACATACATATTCGTCGCCGGAATCTGACGAGGTACGTTCTCGATCATGATGTCTCGATGGGGGTGCGACCGGTGCGGGTTCGTCGCGTGGACGCCGGACCGGGCGTCGATGCGCGAAGTCATCGGCTCGCACCTGCTCGCGCACCACTCAGAGGCCGTCAGCCGGTCGGACTTTCGGACGACGTGGGACTGCCCGTACTGCGCGACGACGAAGACGGCCTACGACACCGACGGCGCGGTCGAGGAGTTCAAAACGCACCTCCACGAGCACGTCGCCGACCGGATCGAGGAGGGCGTTCACATCGCCGACGGCGTCTCGCGGGACGGGACCGTGCAGGTCGCCGCGCCCGTCGACAGCGCGGACGCGGACGCGCTCCGCGCCCACTTCCACGCCGCCGGCGACCTGGTGATCGCGGTCACGGCGAACCCGGAGCGGACCGTTCGCCTGCTCCACGAGGAGCTGAACGGCTGGCCGCGCCGGACCGTCGTCGTCAGCACGGAGGCGTACCCGTTCGAGGAGGCCCCCGACCTCGACTTCTCCGAGATCCCCATCGAGGTCGTCGAGCTCGACCCCCGGCTCGGCCCGGACGAACTCGGCGAGACGGTGTCGCGGATCATCGACGCCAACCGGGAGGCGGGGGACGCGATCTCCGTAGAGGTGAGCGTGTTCCACGAGATCGTGCGCTCGTTCGACCTCCGGACCGCCTGCGACTTCGTCCGGATGCTCTCGACCCGACTCGACGACGACGGCGGCGTCCTCCAGCTGTACGTCGACGCCGACGCGGACCCGAACGTCTCCACGGTACTGAACTTCCTCGACGACGAGATCGATCTGAAGGTCGCGGCGGAGGACGGGCGGTTCGTGCGGCGGGGATGAGGGGCGCGTACCGTCGCCCGCCAGCGCGGCCGTCTACTCCGCGTGCTTCTCCGTGTAGTCCGCCGGCCGCCGCACGTAGGTGTACTCGATCGACCGGTCAGCGGCCGACGCCGCCGTCTGTCGCTTGAGTCGCCGGAGGACCGACCGCGCACGCTCCCTCGCGTCCGGGTCGGCCTCGGCGTCGGCGGCGAGCGCGCGCGCCTCGCGTTCGAGTTCGGTCGCGTCGAGCCGCGGCAGGTAGGCGGCCGCGATGTCGGCGACGTAGGGGTCGTCGTGCGCGAGCGCGTCGATCAGCCGCGAGACGGCGGTCCGACCCGACTCCGAACCTCCCTCGTCGTGCTCGATGAGTTCGCAGCACAGCCACATCGCGTGCCGCGCGGTCGCCGAGGTGACGCCGTCGACCCCCTCGTCGGACGCGACCTCGTAGAGCAGTCGCGCGAGCGCGCCGTCGTCCGCGTCGCTCCGGAGGGGTCGGTCGGTCACCAGCCGCTCGCGAACGTCTCGGCCTCGAACCGCGTCGCCCGCCGCGACGAGCCGCGACAGCGACGCCGCGGCGGCGCGCCGCACCGCGGGCGAGGGGTCCCGCAGCGCGTCGAGCAGAACCGCCGCCGACTCGGGGCGGTCCAAGTCTCGAAGCCGCTCGACGACGGTCTCCCGGAGGCGGTCGCTCCCGTTGTCGGCCGCGGTCGCCAGCAGATCCGTCGCGTCGGGCGTCCCGATCGACACCAGCGCGTCGACGGCGGCGCGCCGGACGAGCGCGTTCGGCGCCCGCAACAGCGGCCGAATCGGGGCGACGCGATCGCCGCCGAGAGCGGCGTACGACCGCACCGCCCGGGCCCGCACCCGCGCGTCTCCGTCGTCGAACGCCTCTCGGAGCCGGGCGGTCGCGTCCGGATATCCCGCCGCGCTCGGGGGGCCCGCCGCGTTCGGAGGCGACGCCGCCTCCGGCGCGCCCCGCAGATCCTCGGATCCCGCCGCGCCCAGCCCGGTCGCGCCGACCATCCGATACGCGGCGTGGTCGCTCGTGAGCCACCGGGCGAACACGGCAGCGGGGTCGTCGCCGCTGTCGCGGCGCCGGACAGCGGCCGCGACGCGCGAGACGAGTTCGTCGACGTACCGGTCGCCGTGGAAGTACAGCGCGTCGATCGCCGCCGCGCGGACCGCCGCGTCCTCGTCGGTGAGCACGACTCGCAGCAGCCGGTCGGCGATCCGGCGTTCGCTGCCCGCCATCGAACTCGACGGCGTCCCGAGCGCCTCGACGCCCTCCAGCCGGGTCGCCGCGTCGTTGCCCTCGTCGAGGAGGGCGAACGCTTGCGGGCGCTCGCCGCCGGTTCGATCCGGTCGAGAGTCGTCAGCCATCTGTCTACTCTTGGGATCCCCCCGCGATTAAACGTGCCCCTGTGAGTATCACAGCCGAGAACGTCGCCGCCGATCGCTCTCGCCCCGCGGGCGCCGGCCTCGCGAGCGTCGGGGGCGGCCGCTAGAGCTCGAACGACGCGACGGTTTCGTACTCCGGGCCCTCGCTCGTCAGCGTCGACTTCACCAGCCGGACGTTGTCGACCTCGAACCGGCCGATCTCTGGGCGGCGCTCGCGGACGGCCTCCCGCACCAACCCCTTCCCCCGGGCGTCGTTCATCCGGGCGAGCGTAACGTGCGGGCTGAACTCGTGGTCCTCGGGATCGACCCCGAGCGCGGTCGTCTCCGCTTCGAGGGCCTCGTGGAGCGCGGTCAGCTCCGCGCTCCCCGCGGCGACGCCGGCCCAGACGACCGAGATGTAGTCGAGGCTCGGGAAGACGCCGAAACCCCTGACTGCACACTCGAAGGAGTCGACTTCGGCGGCCTCGACCGCGCGCTCGCCGGCCGCGATCACGTCGTCGAGCACGGGAGCGGGCTCGTCGGCGGCGGGCGTCTCGTCGGCGGGCATCTCGTCGGCGGGCTCGTCGGCGGCGGGCGTCTCGTCGCCCCCGCCGATTTCTCCCAAGAACTTCAGCGTGACGTGCGCCTGCCGAGGGTCGACGGCGGTCAGTCCCGCCGCGTCCGCGAACGCGGCCTGCGCCTCCGCGACGGCGGGGGCGAGACGGTCGGGGAGGTCGACGGCGAAGAACGCGCGCATGGACGGCCGGAGATTGCGAGAGGTCGTTGATAAGTGTGCGGTGGAGACCGGATCGTCGGCTCGGCCGTGGGCACGGGGGCCGAGGAGCGGGGAGCGCCCGCCGGCGCCGGCCCTCAGAATCCCCCGTTGAACACCCAGAAGGCGACGGCCGGCGACAGCGCGACGGAGGCTCCGAGGGCCACCGTCCCGACGACCGTGCGCGCGGGGAGCTCGCCGACGGGCGCCTCGTACCGCCACAGCTGCAGCGAGACGAAGACCGCGGCGACGAGCACGCCGCCGAGATGCAGGAATGACGGCCGGAACGCCGCCGGTATCGCCGAGAGATCGCTCGTCAGTCCGATCTGAGTCCCGATCCCGATGGCGCCGACCGCGGCCGACCCCGAGACGTACGCGAACCCGGCGACGGCGTGCCGGAGGGCCGCGACGGCCGAGAAGGGATGCGGCTCGTCGGCCGCCGGCCGCGGTGCCGCGAAGCTCGCGACGCCGGCGTAACAGAGCGGGAGCGTTCCCAGCGCGACGACCACCGCGTACGGGAACGCGGAGCCGACGGCGAGGATGAGGATCGCCGCGGTCAGGGCGTACGTCCGCGAAGTCGCCTCGGCCATGACGATCGGGGGCACGAGGAGGGCGGCGACCGCCACCATGGCGAACACGGCCAGCGGGACCGAATAGCGCTTGAGCGGTCGAGTAGAGGAGGGCGAAGACATGCGGCGAACTTCTCGACACACCAATAAGTAACTTCGGTGAAAGAACGCCCCGCACGCGTCGAGCGGACCGCCTTCGGGAGGCTCGGTGATCGGTGTTCGTCAGGGGCTCGGTGCGCCCCTCACCCCGCTACAGGCGCTCCCGGAGCGTCTCGGCGGTCGCCTCGCCGACGCCGTCGACGTCGGTGAGGTCGTCGTACGAGGCCTCGCGCACGTTCTCGACGGAGCCGAACCGGCGCAGGAGCCGGCGGCGGGTCTGGGGGCCGACGCCGGGCACGTCGTCGAGGACCGTCGCGACCTCGTCGCGGACGGTCTGGTGGTAAGAGACGGCGAAGCGGTGCGCCTCGTCGCGGACGCGCTGGAGCAGGTGCAGTTCGGGCGCGTCGTCGGGCCATTTTCGGGTTCCGGTCGGGGTCACCACCAGCTCCTCGGCCTTCGCCAGGGCGACGACGGGAACGTCCCAGCCGGTCTCCGCGAGCGCGTCGCGGGCGGCTCCGAGCTGTCCCTCGCCCCCGTCGATCAGGAGGAAGTCGGGGTCCGGGCGGTCGTCCTCGCCGGCGACCGCGCGCTCGGCGCGCCACCGGACCAGCTCGCGCATGTTCGCGTAGTCGTCGTTGCGGTCGGTGAGCTTCTTCCGGCGGTAGTCGCTCGTCTCCGCGCTCCCGTCGACGAAGCACACGTCGGAGCCGACCACGGCGGTCCCCTGCGCGTGGCTCACGTCGAACCCCTCGATCCGGGCGGGGCGGTCGATCCCGAGCCGGTCGCCGAGCGCGCCGACCGGATCGTCGCGTCCGCCGCGCTTGCGGGCGTTCTTCAGGGCGAGTTCGACGAGCTTCGCCTCGCGGCCGGCGCCGGGGACGCGGACCGAGACACCCTCCGCCTCCAGCCAGGCGACCACGTCCGGGTCCGAGGGACGCTCGGCGAGGAGGACCGCGTCCGGGAACTCCCGCTCGGCGTAGTACTGCGGGAGGAACGCGGAGAGGACGGCGGCCGGCGTGTTGGCGTCCGGGTCGGCGGGGGCATTCTCATCCGCTTCGCCGTCCGCCGCCTCGCCGTCCGCCGCCTCGCCGTCGTCCCCCACCGCCGCCGCGTCCAGCCGGTGTCGACTGCGGTCGACCAGCTGGCCGCGCTCGCTGTGGAGCCGCGCGACGCGGGCGGTGTCGCCCTCGACGGCGGCCGCGAGCACGTCGACGGTGCGGTCGTCGGTGCGATCGCTCACGGCCTCGCCGCCCTCGCCGTGGAACGCCTCGACCGCTTCGAGGCGGTCCCGGAGGTTGGCGGCGCGCTCGAACTCCGCGTTCTCGGCGGCGGCCTCCATCCGCCGCCGGAGGGGGTCGGCGAGGACGCCCGTCTCGCCCTCGAAGAACCGGCGGGCGGCCGCCACGTCCTCGGCGTAGCTCTCGGGGTCGATCTCGCCGGTGCAGGGCGCCGAGCAGATCCCCATCTCGTAGTCGAGGCAGGGGCGGTCGCGGTTCGCGTACTTGTGGTCGGAGCAGCCGCGGAGGCGGTACTCGTCGCGGATCGCCTTCACGACCGCGTCCACGCGGCCCTTGTCGGTGAACGGGCCGTACGCGACCGCGCCCTCCTCGGGGTCGCGAGTCACCTCGATCCGCGGGACGGGGTGGTCCGTGATCGCAACCAGCGGGTACGACTTGTCGTCTTTCAGCCGGACGTTGTACCGCGGTCGGAGCCGCTTTATCAGGTTCGCCTCCAGGAGGAGCGCCTGCGTCTCCGTGTCGGTGACGGCGAACTCGATCCGGTCGGCGCGCCCGACCATCCCCCGGATCCGCCCCGATCGCGGGTCGGCGTACGACCTGACGCGGTCGCGGAGGTCGACCGCCTTGCCGACGTACAGCGTCGTCTCCCCGGTCCGGAACTGGTACACGCCGGGGTCGGTCGGGAGGTCCGCGGCCCGCTCGCGCACGGCGTCGGCGTCCATCGGATCCCAGTAGCCGCCGCGCGCGTTTGAACGCTACGGGCGTGTCTCGGGGACGTTCGGTCGTCCCTACGGGCGTGTCTTGGGGGACGTTCGGTCGTCCGACGACCGAATAATTATCAATCGTGAATAACGGGGGAAACGGTTTATCTAGGTGCTTGGGAGAGCCCCACGTAGAAATGACGGGACTTCGAGGGCTGCTCCGACGCGCGTTCGGTCGGGATCGGGACTCGCGGTCGGTCCCGGACGGCGGGGTCGTCGTGGACGATGCCGCCGGCGGCGCGGCTGGGACGAGCGAGAGCGGGGGGGACGGGTACAACATCACGGAAGAAGGCGGGAACGACCGCGCCGGGACGCTCGCCGTTGCCGGTCTCGAGCAGGTGTTCAACTCGACCGGCGTTCCGACGTTCATTCTCGATCGGGAGGGGAACGTCGCCGAGTGGAACGAGTCCATCGCGTCGCTCACCGGGAACGAACGCGAGGACGCGGTCGGTCACGGCCACGTCTCGGAGCTGTTCTACCCCGACGGACGGCGCGCCGACACCCTCGCCGACAAGGTTCTCGACGCACCGGAGACCGCCGACGATGTGTACGGCGTCGAGCGCTGCGACTCGTCGCAGACCCGCTACCGCGACACCAGCACGATGATCGACCGCCACGGCGACGAGAAACACATCGAGTTCACGGCGACGCCCCTCTACGAGGGCGACGAGCTCGTCGGCGTGACGGAGGTCGTCATCGATCGCACGGAGAACATCAACCAGCGCGACGCGACGGAGACGCTGGTGACCGAGGTCCGAGAGACCGCCGAGACGATCGGCGAGGGGAACCTCGAGGCGCGGGCCGTCCGCCACGAGGAGTGCGAGATCCTCGACGAGGAGCTGTTGAGCGTCATCGACGTCGTCAACCGGATGGCGGAGAACCTCCAGGACCTCTCCGAGAGCGTCCACGAGCAGGCCCGCCAGATCGACCAGACGGTCCAAGAGG
>Ga0207718_101541_pt1 | contig 11329 bp, 9 predicted proteins | sample A23M2SouthBayCA_FD_187749 | JGI IMG/M metagenome (GOLD analysis project Ga0207718, IMG submission 187749) | Aerobic enrichment media microbial communities from Eden Landing Ponds, California, USA - A23 M2 (SPAdes) | ecosystem: Environmental > Aquatic > Marine > Unclassified | place: Emeryville, CA... | reverse complement strand
CCGGTGCGCGTCGACTCGATGGAGGTGTTCACCGACGACGCGGTGGCGGTTCAGGCGCTGTCGAAACTCGCCGGGACCGACGCGAACACGACGGCGATACGGGCGAGCAACTACGTGGCGCTGGCCGACAACGCCTCGGCCTCCCGGACGATCCGCGACGCCGAGCGCGCGCTTGAACTGACGGAAGGAGAGGTCGACAACCAGGGGGTGCGCCGCAGCGCCGAGGCGCACGTCGACAACGCCAACAGGCAGCTCGACCGCGCACAGCGGCTCCTCGACCGGGCCGAGGGCGCCGATGACCGGCGGGCGATCCGCCAGCGCGCACAGGCGATCCGGACGATGCGAACCGCCTGGCAACAGGCCGAGCAGGCCCTCCGGATGCTCGACCGCGAGCGCGCGCGGACGGTCGTCATCGTCAACCGTGGCGACCCGGTCCGCAACGGGTCAGCGGCGGTCAACCGGACGCTCGACCTGCGATTCATCGACCTCCGGCCGTCGACGCTTGGCAATATCTCGGTGACGGTCAACGGCGAACAGCGGATCGAAGCGCCGGTCCGGACGGGGACGGCCGGCCCGGTCGAGAACGGTTCGGCCCGCGTTTCGGTCCGGCTGGACCAGCGGGTCGCGAACGTCACGGTGACGGTGACCGACGAGGACCGGAACCGGGCCGGTCGGGGGACCGGCGAGACCGCCACCGCACGCACGACGCTCCTCCTCGACGGAGACGGCCTCAACGAGTCGCTCGAACGTCAGCTCGGCACCGACCCGCTGGACCCGGACAGCGACTCGACCGAGACCGACGCCGACGAGAGCGACAACGGAACGATCGACGGCCGCGAGGACTTCGACGGCGACGGGCTGGGGACGCTGACCGAACTCGGGATCGGGACCGACCCGCTGGACCCCGATACCGACGGCGACGGGCTCGAAGACGGCGACGAGCGAATCTGGACCGGGACCGACCCGCTGGACTCCGACACCGACGGCGACGGGGTCGGCGACGCCGAAGAGGACCCCGACGGGGACACGCTCACCAACGCCGAGGAACTCGACGCGGGGACGGACCCGCTGTACGCCGATATCGACGGCGACGGCCTGAACGACTCCGAGGAACTCGAACTGGGGACGGACCCGCTGGACCCCGATACCGACGACGATTTCCTCGACGACGGCGACGAACTGCAGGAACCGTTCGAGACGGACCCGCTGGACCCCGACACCGACGACGACGGCGTCGTCGACGGCAACGAGACGTACGCGACCACGGCCGACAACGACGAGGTCGGGCTCACGGTGAACGTGACCGGCGCGGGCGACGTCGCCGACGGCGTCTCCATCGAGGCCGACGATACGGGACAGTTCGACACGCCGCAGTTGGCGAACATGACGGCGACGCCGGTCGTCGACATCCGGTCGACGGCGAACTTCTCGTCGGCCGAACTCACCTTCGAGTACGAGGAGGCGGCGCTGCCGCGGGGCAACGAGTCGGAACTGGCGGTCTTCCGGTGGAACGAGAGCCGCCAGGGCTTCGACCCGCTGAACTCCACGGTCGACACGGACGCGAACACGGTGTCGACGGAGACGACGCACTTCTCGCGGTACGTCGTTCTGGACGTCGCCAACTGGGCCGACAGCTTCACGACGATACCCGAGAGCCGGCCCGGTTCGGGCGACGACGAGACGACGGTCGAGCCGCTGGACGTCGTCTTCGTGATGGACTCCTCGGGATCGATGAGCTCGACCGACCCCGGTGAGGCGCGCAAGACGGCGGCCCGGCGGTTCGTCGGCGCACTGTTGCCCGACGACCGCGCGGGGGTCGTCGACTTCGACGCGAGCGCCAGCGTGACCCAGTCGCTGACCGACGACACCGACGCGGTCAACGCGAGCATCGGGGCGCTGGACGCATCGGGACTAACCGACATCGGTGCCGGCATCGACGCCGCCATAGACGAGTTCGACGCCGAGAGCGACGACTCGCGCCGACAGGTCGCAATCGTGCTGTCCGACGGCCGCAACACCGCTGGGACCGACGCCAAGACGCGACAGAAGGCCGAGACCGCTGGGGACCGCAATATCACGGTCCACACGATCGGGTTCGGCACCGCAGACGAGAACCTGCTGGAGGACGTCGCGGCCGAGACCGGCGGCGAGGCGTACTTCGCCGACGGCGCCGACGAACTGCCGAGCATCTTCTCGCGGGTGGCCGAGAACACGACCGCCGGCGAGGACTCCGACGAGGACGGTCTGCCCGACGGGACGGAGACGGAGGGGTTCGACGCGGACGAACTGCCGGTGACCGTCGGCCCGTTCTCGACGGACCCGAACGACAATGACACGGACGGCGACGGGCTCGAGGACGGCGAGGAGGTCGGTGCGGTCCAGACGATAGAGCGGTCGTTCGCCATCGTGACCGACGGCGAACGCGTCAGCCGGTCGGTGAAAGGCGGTTACTGGCGGATCAACAGCGACCCGACGGCGGTCGACACCGACGGCGACGGACTCGACGACGGGACCGAGGTCGACGGCTGGAAGATCCAGACGGTCAACCGTAGCGGAAGCGCCTACCGGTGGGCGACCGACCCCTCGGAGATCAACGGGTCGCTGCAGGTCTCCTCGGACCCGATGGACTACGACACGGACAACGACGGACTCGACGACGCCGAGGAGAAACGGCTGACCCACACCGACCCGCGGTCGGTCGAGACCTACGGCGTGACCACCGAGCGCGAGCAGACCTTCCGGGACGTCTTCCTGGGCCAGCAGTCGAACTACGAGTGGCGGCTGAAAGCCCAGATGGGGCTGCGAAGCGACGACCTGCCGCGGATCGACAACGTCGAGCGTCCGGACTTCACCGACGCCACCGACGACTTCGACTTCGTGACCGTCGACGACGAGAACGGGCTCGACCAGTTTACCTTCCTCGCCCTCGATGAGACCGAGCGCACGGACTACTGGCTGTCCAACAGGGACGAGGTCCGAAACTACTCGTCGCCGACGCCGGTCCCGGTCGACCGCGCGGAGCGGTTCGAGACCGACCCGTGGGACCCCGACACCGACGACGACGGCATCACCGACGGCCAGGAGGTCGACGGCGTGACCGTCGGCGGGCTGCGCGTTGCCGGACTGCAGGCGGTCGACGGGGAGACGTACTTCACCGACCCGACCGACCCCGACAGCGACGGCGATGGGTACTGGGACGGCTGGGTCGGCGTCCACAACGTCAGCTACGACCACGACCGCGGTATCGACTACGCGGACAACCTGGTCCTCTATCGCGAACAGCTACAGGATGGCGATATCACCGGTGACGATGTCGTCCAAGAACAGATCGGTATTCACAAAGTCACGGGCGAAACAGTGGGCGCGGACCTGTATGATAATGGGAATCGGTACCACTCTACCGTTCACGTTGGTGAACTACAGTGGGAGGCATCACCGACGGACCAGGGTGAAACTCCGGAACCGAGCGTTGAGATCGAGGTCGACTACCACGCCGATAGCACCGATCCAGTCCGAAACGACTCATGGCGTGAAGCGATCGAGGATAATTACGCGATATACGGCATCGAAATCGACTTTGCCGATGATCAGCACACGAACACCCTTGACGAAGGCGACCTTTCGACATGTGTTCTAGACTTTTGTCTCGTGGATCATCGACAACCGTTCACGGTTGATGATATTTACTGGATACAAGATAACTATCAAGATACGGACACACTCTACATGTTTGTCGGTAACGTTACAGATGATCCCAACGAGCCGCTACACTTCCCCGGGCAGGGCGGTGTCCGCCGTCACACGGGAGATCGCGACGAAACGACATGGATTAGCGTCTTCATGCATGGAAATACCCAGCAATCGGATTTCCAAGAGGTTCCGGACGGTCGCTTAGGGCTCTCTCGCGACGAGCAGGTGCGTGCGACGACGTTGAAGACCGCGGTCCACGAGCTAGGCCACGTGTTGAACATGGGCGAACTCGACGATAATGGTAATTCCGAGGTGTACAGCGGTGGTAGCAGCGACAGCACTGAAGAAACGGTCTACGACCGCGAGCGATCTGGGATAGGTGTCGAAGAGTGGAGTGTCATGTCCGGCGGTACCGATGAGGATCAGTATCTGCCGCCGACGAACGAGACCTATTTCGCGTTCAGCCTCGAGGAAGTCTTAAGCGTGAGCACCGATGACCGGCACGTAGAAGGCCGATGACCGAGCGGCTCGTCATGGGCGCGTGTCTCGTCCTCGTTATACTAGTCGCTGGGATAGTCGGCCTTGGCGGGGGGGTACTCACGTCGGTCTCGGACGGCGAGGCGACACCCACGGAGAGCCGACAGACGGAACCGAGAGGCGGAGAACCGTACCGGACGGCGACCGTCTCGGTCGAACTCGCCGATTACGACCAGTGGCCCGCTACCGACGAGTCCGTGGACGTGGAGGTGCGCGCTCGCGCGCGCGGATACGACGCGCTCTCATACGACGGCCTGCGACTGTGCGCCTACGACGAGAACGGCACGGTCCTGTTCGGGGAGACGCTCGGCCCGCTCCGCTCGCCCGACAGCGGTGAGTTCGCCCGAACCTACGAGGTCGAGATGTCGACGGCGACGACGCCCGCGTACGTGACCGTCGACCACCCCGGCCTCCGCAACGACTCGCGCGTCGCGGTCGACGTTCTCACCTGGGACGAGGAAATGGAGCGTCTGGACCAGCGGACGTCCGACCACCGCCAACCGCTCGCCGAGCTGTTCGACGACCTGCAAGACGAGTTCGCCTTCCCTCGGTCCTCGCGGGTCGGACAGTGTGGCTGACCGGCTTGCCACCGGTGAACGGGTGTAGTTGGCCACGAAGCCGACGTGGGCGTTCCCGAGCGCGGTGAGGGCACCCACGTCGACGCCGAGCAGTCCGGTCGTGCTAACCACCGACACCCGGAGCACGACTGCGGTCGGATGATATCCCTCCGACGACAACGACCCGATGAACGGCAACTACGTGGCGTTCAGCGTCGAAGAACTGTTCACTATCGACCTCGAAGCCGTCGATAGTAGGGATCCAGACCCATGAACGTCCGTCTCCTGATCGCCGTCAGCACGATGCTGGTCGTCTTCGCCGGTTGCCAAGGCATTACCGGCGGGGTTTCACCGGCAGAGACGGCGACGGAGACCGGGACGCCTGCCCCCGAGACGACGACGCCAACAGAGACCGTACCGGAGGTCACTGAACGCGACAGGAGCATCTGGAGCCTGTCACTGACCCACATAAACGCGGAACCGAAACCCGGTAGAGAGTTCGACAGCTACGTGGCCACCGGCGGACGGCATTCGGGGCAGATCTACGGCGTGGCCGTGCAGTTCATCGCCGAGAACGGGACCGTTATTTCCGAAGTCCCGGTCGGGAACATCACCGAACTCGGCAAGCCACATTGGGCCAACACGACCGTCCCGACCGTCCCCGTCTACGTCGTTCCGAAAGTCGACGGCTAGGAGACACCCGACTCCGAGTTCGACCACATCTCTGGCACGTACATTACGGCCGACGGGGAGTTCGAACCATATAGGGTGACCGACCCCGCGAACTTCACGCGGTGACCCCTGCAGGATTTTCACCGCCGTGGCGCGCAGTCTCCGCCAGTCCAGCGGTCGAGCTGGAGACTGCCGCGCCGACAACACGACCGAGTTCGACACGACTATCGAGTACGTCGAGGACCGCTTCGGGACCGACGAAGAGTACTGGAGCGTCATGACCGGAGGGTCCCACGTAGACCAGTACATCGAGCCGACCAATGCGTCGTACGTCGCGTTCAGCATCGAAGAGCTTCTGACGGTGAGTACCGAAGATACTGCTGTCGAAGGGAATGGTTGACCGACGGACGGTCGCCGTTGCGCTGGTCGGGACAGCGCTCGTCGGCGTCACGCTACTCGCGGCGTCGGTCTGGGGGCCCGCAGCGTCCGGTTTCGACGGAAAGGGCACCGTATCGCCCTCACCGGAACCGACCGAGACCGATGACCAAGCCGGGAAGCCAGCCCGGACCGCCGTCGTCGACATCTCGCCGCGACGCTACAACGAGTCAACCGGTGACTTCCGGGTCGATGTCGAGACCAGAGTTCGGGGCTACGAGAACCTCTCCTACGAGGACCCGCGGCTCTGTCTCTACGACCGGACGGGGGCGGTCCTCGGTAACGTCTCGCTGTGGCGGATACATTCCCCCGATCAGGGGACCCACTACGAGCGCGAGACGGTCACGACGACCGTCGAGACCCGCCCCTACTACGTGGTCGTCGATCATCCCGAGCTCCGGAACGATTCGCGGTTCGTCAGACAGACGGTGCGGTGGCTCCCCGACGAGCGGACCTACTGGGTCGAACGGTCGAGTCTAGACGCTATCCAAGACGAGTTCCCGTTCCCGCGGACGAACGAGGTCGGCGCCTGTGGCTGACCGGACCGCCGACGACCTGCCCCCGTCTGCAGGAACCCCGATCGGGGGCGCGCTGTCTTCGCTGACCGTCTCCAGAGCGGCCCGGAAGACGCCAGCGGCGACACAGCGGGAGAAACAGACCGCTTCCGTAGCCGTTAGGGGCACTCGGTCCAACGCCGGGACATGACAGAACTGGACCTGCACGGACTCGGACTCGGCACCTGGCAGAACACCGACCCCGAGGACTGCGCCGACAGCGTCGTGACGGCGCTGGAGCTGGGCTACCGACACATCGACACCGCACAGGCCTACGGGAACGAGGACGCGGTCGGCCGCGGGCTCGCCGAGGCCGACGTTCCCCGCGAGGAGGTGTTCCTCGCGACGAAGGTCGACACCGACAACCTCGCCCACGAGGACGTTCTGGAAACGGCCGCGGAGAGTCTCGACAGACTCGGCGTCGACTATCTCGACCTGCTGTACGTCCACTGGCCGACGGAGACCTACGACGCCGAGGGGACCCTGTCGGCGTTCCAGCAGCTCTACGACGAGGGGACCATCCGCCATATCGGCGTCTCGAACTTCGAGCCCGAGCATCTGGACGAGGCCCGGGAGATCCTCGACGCGCCGATATTCGCCAACCAGGTCGAGATGCACCCCTCCCTCCAGCAGGCGGAACTGCGCGAGTACGCCGCCGAGCACGGCCACAACGTCGTCGCGTACTCGCCGCTGGCGCGGACCGACGTGCTCGACGACCCGGTCCTCCAGGACATCGCGGCGAAACACGACGCGTCGGTGCCGCAGGTGACGCTTTCCTGGCTCGTGTCGCTGGAGGACGTGGCGGCCATCCCGAAGGCCACCGGCGCAGAGCACATCGCGGACAACTGGGGCGCCTACGACGTTGACCTGGACGAAGAGGACCTGGAGCGCATCGCCGACCTCGACGACGGCGAGCGCCAGATCGACTTCGAGGGCGCGCCCTGGGACAACTGAGCTGGCGGCGCAGGACCCCGGCCGAGGGAAGCGACTTTGAGGGGCCTGACCCAAGGACGGGTATGGGACTGCTGGACGGTCTGAAATCCGCCCTGGGGATGAAAGCCGAGGCGGACGCGACGCGCGAGGCCGACCCCGAGGACCTGTTCGGGATGAGCACGGCCTACATGACGATGGCGGCCGACCTGGGCTACGAGTCGGCGGGCACGGCCGCGCTCTGTTTCGCCGACGTCGACAGCACCGACTTCGAGGACACCGTCGAGAGCGTCGAGGCCATCCTCGAAGCCGGCGAGGTCGAGACCGGCACCGAGGCGACGTTCACCGCCGACGACCACGGCTACGAGTGGGTCGTCCTCGACGACGACGACCCCGAGGACCTGGTGACGAGCATCCACTTCGCCGCCGACGAGTTCATCGAACGGGGCTACGGCTCGCGGCTGCTCGCCGCGCTCTTTGCCTTCGAGAAGGACGACCAGCTGGCCTACTGGGTCTACTCCTTCCGGCGAGGCGCCTACTACCCGTTCGCGCCCGAGGGGAGCCACGAGCGCGACGACCAGGTCGAACTCAAACTCCAGAGCGTCCTCGACGGCGAACTCTCCGTCGAGGACGACAAACAGTACTGGTACCCGCTGTGGCCCGACCGGCCCGACTCCTACCCCTGGGAGTAACCGGGCTCTCGACCCATGTCTCCGAACCCCGATCCTGCCGTCTCCGACCACCTCCGGCCGAGCGGCCGTGACGACGCCGACGGACTCCCCGTCGAGCCCGCAATCTACCGCGTCGTCGGCACCGGCGAGTCGACGGTCACGCTCCTGCAGGTGGGCGACGCCGACGAGCGACGGGTCCACACCGGCCGCGTCGTGGTCGTCGACCGCGACGCGCTCGACGCGTTCGAGTCCGCCGACGACCCCGACGGCAACCGCTCGGCCGCGGCGGCGGCGTCCGGCGCGCTCTCCGACTTCGGCTGGCAACTTCGGGCGTTCGGTCGCGGGCTGCGGGCGCGCCCGCTGGCGGCCGCGGGGGCGCTCGCGCTCGTCGCCGTCGGCCTGTTCGGCGACGCCGCCCTGCCGGTCCCCGAGACCTGGCTCACGCTCGCGACGCTTGCCGGTGCCGTCGCGCTGGCGCTCGTGGGCGGACGCAGCGGCTGACCGCTGGAGCCGTCCGAACAGTCAGCGGCTCACCCGCCCGGTCGCCCGAGACTCGCTGGTTTTTGACAGTTCAATCTATCGCCACGCCGAGCGACGAACCGTCGCGGCCCCTCGGTTTCACTTTCACTCCCCTGTTAACGAGGCTTTATATGCCAACGGGCGCAACGGCTGGGTATGGCGACAGAAGACCTCGAAGAACTGCCGGGCGTGGGCCCGGCGACGGCGGAGAAGCTCCGGGAGAACGGGTTCGACGGCTATCAGGGCATCGCGGTCGCGAGCCCCGGCGAACTGTCGAACACGGCAGACATCGGCGAGTCCAGCGCCGCGGACATCATCAGCGCCGCGCGGGAGGCCGCCGACATCGGCGGCTTCGAGAGCGGCGCTCAGGTGCTCGAACGCCGCGAGCAGATCGGCAAGCTCACCTGGAACGTCGACGAGGTGGACGACTTGCTCGGCGGCGGCATCGAGACCCAGTCTATCACCGAGGTGTACGGCGAGTTCGGCGCCGGTAAGTCCCAGGTCACTCACCAGATCTCGGTGACCGTCCAGCTCCCGAAAGAGCACGGCGGGCTCGAGGGCAGCGCGATGTTCATCGACAGCGAGGACACGTTCCGCCCCGAGCGCATCGAGCAGATGGTCAACGGGCTCTCCGACGAGGTGCTGGAGGACACGATGGTCCTCCACGGCGTCGTCGAGGAGGACGAAGCGGCGGACGCGACCGACGAGGACCTGATGGACGACCTGGTCGAGGCGATGCTGGACAACATCCACGTCGCGAAGGCGTTCAACTCCAACCACCAGATCCTGCTGGCCGAACAGGCCCAGGAGCTCGCCAGCGAGAGCCAGGACGACGAGTTCCCCATCCGGCTGCTCTGTGTCGACTCGCTGACGGCGCACTTCCGCGCCGAGTACGTCGGCCGCGGCGAACTCGCCGACCGCCAGCAGAAGCTCAACAAGCACCTCCACGACCTGATGCGGGTCGGCGACCTCCACAACACCGCCGTCGTCGTCACCAACCAGGTCGCCTCCAACCCCGATTCCTTCTTCGGCGACCCGACCCAGCCCATCGGGGGCAACATCCTCGGCCACACCTCCACGTTCCGCATCTACCTCCGCAAGTCCAAGGGCGACAAGCGGATCGTCAAGCTCGTCGACGCGCCGAACCTCCCCGACGGCGAGGCCGTCATGCGCGTCGAGGGCGACGGCCTGATGAACGAGTAGCGGGCGTCTCCCAGCGGTCGAGAGCGGCCACGCCTGCCCACTTCCCGACCGCGGACCGCCGACCGGAGAGCCGGCGCCGAAACACGGACGTGTAAGTTCTTGATGCTCCGGACCGTAGAGACGGGGGTGACGCGCGATCCAGGCGAGAGGCGGCCGGCGACCGAGAGCCTCGTCGCCGCGGCGTTCGACGCGCTGCCGGCGCAGGTAGCGGTCGTCGACGCCGACGGCGTGATCCTGCAGACCAATCGGGCCTGGGAGACGTTCGGGCTGGACAACGACCTGCAGGGCGACACCGACATGGTCGGCGAGAACTACCTGTCGGTCTGCGACGCCGGCGACGAGGACGCGCAGACGGCCGCCGCCGGCATCCGCGCGGTTCTCGCGAGCGAGCGCGAGGCGTTCGAACTGGAGTACCCTTGTCACTCCCCGGACGAGCGGCGCTGGTTCCTGATGCGGGCGATCGCGCTGCCCGACTGCGAGTCGGGCGCAGCCCTGGTCATGCACGTCGACATCACCGACCGCAAGGAGGTCGAACTCCGCGTCGAGGCGAACAACGAGACGCTCTCGACGGTGACGGGCGTGCTCAGCCACGACCTGCGCAACCCGCTGAACGTCGCGCTCGCCCGCGCCGAGCGACTGCTCGAATCCCCCGATGCCGACGCCGAGACGGTCACCGAGGAGGCGTCGGCGGTCGTCCGGTCGCTCGAACGGATGACGGCTATCGTCGAGGACGCGCTCATCATCGCACGCGGTGCCGATGACCTCGACGTCGAACACGTCTCGCTCGGGACGGCCGCGCGTCGGGCCTGGGAGCAGGTCGAGACGGGTGACGCGACGCTGACCGTCGCCGACGACGCTACAGTCGTCGCCGACGCCAGCCTGCTCGCCCAACTGCTGGAGAACCTCTTCCGCAATTCGGCCGAGAACGGGGGCGACGACATCGCGGTGGCCGTCGGCGGTACCGCTGACGGCTTCTACGTCGCCGACGACGGGCCGGGTATCGCGCCGGACGACCGCCAGCGGGTCTTCGACTCGGGCTACTCCACCAACAAGGGCGACGGCGGCACCGGCCTCGGACTGACGATCGTCCGGAAGGTCGCCGAGGCCCACGGCTGGACGGTCCGCGTGACCGACGCCGTCGATCGGGAAGACGGGGACGGAGGCGGAGACGACGGCCCGGGCGCCCGCTTCACGTTCGTCGGCGCCGAGGTCGACCGCTGAGACGGACCCACGGGGCGCCGGCCGTGCCCCACCGGTTTCGGGGGTGACCCTTTTGCCCGCGGCGCCCGCCTGTCGACTATGGCCATCGGCGACGTCACCGAAGCGACCGCGGGCGAGTGTACCGACCTCTGGTACGTCGACACCGGGATGTACGACACCGAGGGCTACGGCTCCGTGTACGTCCTCGACGCCGAACGGCCCGCGCTGGTCGACACCGGCATCGGCACGAACTCCGAGCGGGTTCTCGACGCCGTCCGTGCCGCCGGCCTCACCCCCGGGGATATCGAGGTGATCGCGCTCACGCACGTCCACCTCGACCACGCCGGCGGCGCCGGCTTCC
>Ga0207718_101539_pt1 | contig 11340 bp, 15 predicted proteins | sample A23M2SouthBayCA_FD_187749 | JGI IMG/M metagenome (GOLD analysis project Ga0207718, IMG submission 187749) | Aerobic enrichment media microbial communities from Eden Landing Ponds, California, USA - A23 M2 (SPAdes) | ecosystem: Environmental > Aquatic > Marine > Unclassified | place: Emeryville... | reverse complement strand
TCGACATAGTTCGATGCCGAGGTGATTACCTCGACAGCAAGACAGTCTAAACAGCGCGCCTTAAAGTTATCGTATGTTTTCGTTTGTTAACGGAACTACCAGCGTGTTGAGCCGCGTCGGGCCTCGGTCGAGTCTCGACCTGGTCTCCGCGCGCTTGGTCTTACAGCTCGCGCTGCTGGTGCTCGGAGATCGTTCGATTCCGGGCCCGCGCAGCTTGCCATTCCGGGCTGCCTGCCTCGCCTCGACCTCGGCGCGACCGCTGCGCTCTCCCTCCGGTCGTCGCGCACTCGGTAGGAGGCTGCGCGGGCTGCCGGGCTTCTGTGCTGTGCGCGTGCCGGGAGTCTTCATCTCCTGCGCGCCAGTAGTTCGCCAGCAGTTGCGACGCTGCGCGTGCTCAACTAGGTCTTCGAGTCTCTGTCGGCCCTCTTTTTCGCGTTGGCCTCCGGCTTCGCCGTCGGCGCGTAGGGTAGTTAGTAGAGCGAGGCGACCGGTGGCGGACGGTCGCCGCGAGCGATAGAAAGGTCGGGCGAATCGTGAGAGACGCGGATAAGGTCGCGGTCGAGGTCGTAGCCAGCGGTGTTCTTCGAGGGGAGGTCGGAGTAGTGGAACGCACCGAGGAAGTCGATGCGGGCCATCGTGCCGCGAATCGCGCGGCGGAGGTTCGAGCGACCGCGGTCGGTTTCGAGATCGAAGTCAGGGAACTCGTGACCGTCGATTTCGTCGGCACAGACGCGGGTGAGCGTGGTTTCAGTACAGTCAGCAACAGCAGCGCGTACGTCAGGTTCGAGCGCATCACGAGGGAGGTCGCCGAGACGTATCGCGTCGCGGATGCCGTTAGAGACAGACCAGAAGTGACGGTTGGTGGCCCAGTAGAGAGCGAGTTTGTACCACGCGGCTTCGCCGTCATGATCAACTTCAGTATCTTCGAGACTGTGGGCAGCGGTTTGGAGGGTTTCGTACATCTTTGAGATGTACTTACCGATGTATGCTCCGGCGGTTTTGCTTTGGAGCACGTCATCGTCGCCATCCATGTCGATCAGGCCGTTTTTCTTATGGTATCGGGTTTGCTCCTCGACCCAGTCGTCGCCGTGACCGTGGTCGCCATGCTGATACCAGCAGACGTAGCCCTCAGAAACAGGTTCCTTGACGGGTGAGCCTTCGTCGTCGCGGACGGGATCGCCATGTTCGTCGTGGACGACAGTATCACCGAAGTAGCCGATTTCGTCGAGGTCGTCGCGGTACGTGAGCGGGTAGAGGTCGACGACTTCAGCCTGTCGCCATTTGTGGGACAACTCCTTTTTGTCGATGAGCCACGGCATGCCGTCTTTGTCGCGGGTCGGAACGTCGAAGAACAGGACGTGAAGGTGCGGGTATCCTTTTTTAGTGAACTCTAGGACTTTGACATAGTCAAGTGATTCGCGGGGGCGGCCAGTCACGTCGTCGTCGCGACCGGGAGACCAATTGAGAACGTCCGCATTGCGGGTATCAGACTTGGTTGTGGGGTCAGACGACATGTACTGCGTGAGGCGGTGGAAGTTCTTATTGATCGCCATGATCGCCTCATAGAGAGTGTCGAATTTTTTAGGGTCGGTGGTGAGAGTGGCGAAGACAGCGTTAGCAGCGTTGTTGTAGCCGTATTCGAGAGATTGTTGTAGACGAGCGAAGTTCTTATCCTGCCGACCGCCGTCAGACCAGCGAGTCTTGTACGGCTTGGTCATCCGTTGAGTTCCGCCGCTGCGCCAGCCGTCGAGATCTACGTCGAAGACGAGGCGGTAATCGTCGATGCGCCGGATGTAACGACGCAGCGAGCCAGCGAGGAGGTCCTTTTGCGGCTCGGAGAGCTTCATACCGGGGCCTCGCGTGCTCTGTAGCATCTTTTGGCAGAACTCGCGGTCGTGGACAATCTCGCTGTCGGTGCCAGCCGTTTCAGAAATGCCTTCGGAAATCAAGTCAACGGCTTTGAGAGTTGGGACGACACGGGTTCCGGCGGGAGAGTCGCTAAGCTCCACGAACCCGGCGGATTCGAGGTTTTCGGAGTACCGGCGGACGAATTGGTAATCGGAGTCGGAGCCGTCAAGCGTCGGACGGTCGTGACGGGCAGCGATAGCGTCGAGAGCATCGCCGTGGCGTTCGAGCGCGTCGGGTTTTGTGTCAGATTGATAACGTGTTAGTTCCTCGGGGTCGAGCGAATCGTGCCAACCGAGTCCGCCCGTGTTGAGGGCCGTACCCTTCAGAACCGAGTGTGTAGCGCGGGTGCGGAGAGCACCGTGGGGGTGTTGAACGAAGTATTTGAGTAAGCGAGCGCGATCGCGGTCGCGCTCCTTGTACGAGCCGTCAGTAAGTTGTCCGTAGCCGAGCAGGCCGTGGTTCTGTAGGCCGGGGAGTATGGCCGATGTGTTACAACCAGCCGTACCGCCCGAAATCGACCCACTCATCGCTCGGCACCGAAGCAGATATGACGGGCGAGGTTGTAGCAGGGCATGCGTTGTAGCAGGCGCGTCGGCTCCGGCGGTGGGACGCCGGAGTCAGCAATTGTTTTCAATTGTTAACGGGTGCTTACTGTGTTGATAGTGAGACATACTTTTTGGTAAGGGGATAAGAGTATCGGGTATGGCAACGCAAGAGAAGACGCAGTTTGGGTTCCGAGCGCCGGAACCGTTATCTAACAGTATCGGGCAGTTTGCTAGTGAAAACAACATGTCGCAGTCAGATGCACTCAGAACGTTAGTTCGGAGCGGGTTGGAAGCAGAGCAAATCAGAGAGGAGATGGAGCAGCTAGAGGAGCGAGTCGAGCGGTTGGAGTCGGAGCAGGATAGTTGGTGGCCGCCTTTTTGAAGCCCTAAGACGCTCTGCGGTCGAGGGCGCTTGTGCGCTTTCCGTTCTTTGTCTTACGCCGCAGTACGGTTCTATCTGCGCGCCGTCTTCCCGCAGAGGTCTTACCCCTTCATCCCACCCAGTAGGTGAGGCAGGTCGTCGAGGGTGGACAGACGGTGAGGTGATACCGCGACGGACTTCCGTCGGTCCTGCCGGGCGGTCGCTCCTAAAGGTCGCTCCCGCCGGGCGGGCTTCCTCGCTCGCTTCGCTCGCTGCGGTGTGCGTCCGGCTTCCTACCGCGACAGCAGTTGACGACGGCCCTCCCTCCGGTCGGACCTAGGGCGCGGGCGCGGGGACTCGACCCCCCGCAAGAGGGGGCCTCGCCCCCGTGCCTGCTTTCAGGATGGTTCGATGGCATCAGTATCGTTGCGAGATTGGGATCACCCTCCCGGTGGTCTGTCAGGAAGGTGGGCGGGTCGGTGGGTGGGTAGAGTGAGCGACGGAGTTTTGAAGCCGGGGGAAGTGGTGTAGCGTGCTGCCCGAGATTTGGAACTCTCCGGGAGCGAGGGGGTTCGTCTTCGACGGACTCCCACTTGGTTTCTGCCGCGTCGACGACGTCGTACTGCGAGTCTCGTCCTCGAGGGCGCTTCCGTGCTCGGCACTTACAGCTCGCGCTGCTGGTGCTCGGAGATCGTTCGATTCCGGGCGCGCGCAGCTTGCCATTCCGGGCTGCCTGCCTCGCCTCGACCTTCGTCGATGCCCTTCGGCTCGCTGCGCTCGTCTCCTCGGTAGGAGGCTGCGCGGGCTGCCGGGCTTCTGTGCTGTGCGCGTGCCGGGAGTCTTCATCTCCTGCGCGCCAGTAGTTCGCCAGCAGTTGCGGCTCTGCGCGCGTCGGCCCTCGGGGACTTCGAGTCTCGACGACGTGCGTCTCTTTTTCGCGTTGGCCTCCGGCTTCGCCGTCGGCGTTTAGAGGGAGTCGGCCAAGTGTAGTTGGAGCTTCTTCAGCTCGTAGAGCAAGTTTGGTTGGGTGGGTCGTTTTAGATGGGCGACCGCGGAGAGCACGCATACGCGAGCAACCCCCGCCGGGGGTTGGAACCCTTGATTATCGGAACCCTCGATTGGGTAAGGGTTGGGCCGCCGGCTCCGCTTTCGCTGGTGGCCGCCGTCCTCGGCCTCCTTGAGCGCGTCGACAGCCTGCGGCCGTTCGTCCTGCTCGCCTCACCCACAGTTCCGCGGCACCCGCCTGCCTGCGGTAGCGGGCGGGCGGGCGGGTGCCGGGGCTGCTGTTAGGGTTCGGCTCGCGCGGGCGCTGCGCCTTGTCTTTACTCGCGCTCGGCGTGCTGTCCGGCCTCGTCCTCGACCACCAGCGATGCGCTCGCGGCCTCAACCCTTACTCCAATCGACCACCCCCTCGGGGGTGCTCGCTTGAGTGATTCGCGTTCATGTCCTCACGAGGCGCGCGCTCAGGGAACCTGAGAGCGCGCGCCCGCGGTAGAGACGGTGCGGATGGGTGTGAGTTCTCGGAGAGTTCCAACTATGAGCGAAAGCAGTCGACGAGCGCGAGACGAGACGTACAGTACAGATAAGTTCGGAAACGAGTGTGCGAGTCGGACGAGCGAGTGCGCGCGAGCGTTGAACCGAGAGACGGATGCGTTCGAGGTCGTGGTTCACGATGCGGAGACGGGCCGGATCGGATACCGGTCGAAGCGAACAGTCGTGAACGATCGAGTCCTCGACGTTGCGAGGCGGTTCGGTTACAGAGTCGACCTCATCAGCGCGACGAGCTACGAGACGTGGGACGGAGAGATGAAGAAGTGCGCCGGTATCGAGTTCACGCCGGAGGTGCCGGACGATGAGTGAGACGAGCATCGTCGAGGCGATCGACGGAGCCGAGGTCGTGCGAGCGCGGACGATATGCGGAATCCAGTACGTGGCCGTGTGGCACGGTGGAGTCGGAGTGAACGTCTACTGTCCTCAGACGCAGTTCCGAGATACGTGGGACGAGGTGTGCTACTTCACGTTGACGGACGAGCACGGTCAGCCGGTCGAGTCAGAGGAGATCGAGCAGGCGATGGTGGAGCACTTCAACGAAGTCGAGACGGAGGCTCGGCGATGAGCAAGTACGAGGAGGTCGACGAGGTCGCAGTCTTCTTCGATAGAAGCGAAGACATGTTCCGGGCTGTGTCGGAGTCGACAGGTGCGGTCGGTTGGGGAGCGACGTACGAGCGGGCGGTTCGAGCGTGCGCGGAGAAGGCGCAAGACGAAGGAACGGTGCGCTGGTGCGCGGACGGTCAGGCGAAGCTCGGAGGTGCGGACTGATGATGGAAACATGCGATGTTCCGACGTGCGAGCGACAGGCGAGCATCGTGAGAGATGCGGGGTACTTCTGCGTTCGATGCGAAGCGTCGTACGGAGGTCAGCGATGAGGTCGCGCGACGAGTTAGAGGTCGCAGCGCAGATGCGGTTCGGTGCGAGCGGTGAGATGGAGGTCGACGAGGAGGTCGACACGGACTTGAGCGATTGGGGCCTCGTGGACGAGGAGCCAGAGCAGGAGACTCGGGTCGAGGTCGAAGCAGCGAGCGAGTTCGGGGTCGACGATCGGTCGGTTGCGAAGGAAGCGAGCAGCGAGCAGGAGACGTTAGTCGTCGATGCGGCGCGAGGGCAGAAGACGCTCGGCGGAGGTGAGGCGGGCGGTCGGAGTAAGTGGTAGGCCGACACGCGCCCTTTTTTTGCCGTGTTCAGCGGTGGTTAGAACGGTGGGTTTTCCCCGAATCGGCTAAAGTGGCGATTTCGGGCGGTAGAGACCTCAGATGTGCTGAATCTATTTGATTTTCGACCGAGGGGCGTAGTACCTTGAGCAGAGAGAGCGAGCAGCGGGCGACTGAGAGCGCCTCATCAAGCCTCAGTAACGGGCGTCTCGGGGGGTCGAGCAGGCGGTATTCAGGGGTTTGAGGGGGTGGCCGGACCAGTTGTCCAGCCTAACCAGAGTGACGTACGCAGCCTACCGGCCATCCCCCTCATCAGGGCCGATCCGGTCGAGCAGGTCGCCCATCTCAGTCCACGAGTAGTCGCCGTCGAAGACGGACGGGTCGAGATTCCATGACCACGGTGCCGGGTCGTCGGCATCGTAGATCACGTCCGACTTTTCGAGCGAGGTGACTTCACCAGCGACGAGCGGTTCGTCGGGGCGATCGTCGTCGGCAGGCCAGTTCTGGTAGAGTTCGACCACGTCCTTTTCGTTCTTCCAGCCAGCGAGCGAGGTGATCCGTTTGAGTTCGGGAGCCACGTCCTTGCCGGTGTGGCCGATGACGATGACGGCGGCGACGCCGAGCTTTGAGAGCGCCTTGTGAATCGGCGTCCATTGAGAGGAGACTTCGTATCCCTTGTGGCGAGCATCGAAGTGCCGGGAGCCTTCATCGATCAGTACGACCTTGGGCGTCTCCTTGAACTCGATGAGCTTCGAGAGCAAGTCGTGAGCGGTGGCGACACGGAGGTCGACAGCAGATGCGCGAGCGTTCGACATGACGATCAAGTCGTCGTAGACTTCGTCGGCCAGTTGCGTCAGGAGCCAACCGAAGTTGGTTTTGCCGGTGTTCGGTTCACCAGCGAGCAGGCAAGTGGTGAGGCGGGTGCCGCCGAGTTCGTCGAGCAGGGTCGCGACGAGAGAGACTTGGTCGGCTTCAAGTTCCTGTTCGGTGATGCCGACGAGGTTCGAGAGCAGCATCGTGTTCCCAGAGCGAATCGCCTCAGACGCCATCTTTGATTGTTGAGTTTTCTCGACGAGGTTGATCAGTTCAGAGTCGCCAGTTACGTCGGGGTCAAGCGTATTCAGAAAGACAGAGGTGGGTATCTGTTCAGCCGGGATGGTCCCGGCATTGGCGTCGAGATCGCGGTCGGTATCGATCCGTCCGGCCAGCTGCTCGGCGAGCTTCGCAGCGGTGAGCATGGACTCATCGACTTCAGTCAAGATACAACACCCCGGTTAGCGTGAAGACGATAAAGGTGAGTTTGTACGGATCGCCATCGAAACCGAAGGTTGCGAAGCCGAGGAGACCGATAGCGGTAGCGACGAACAGACCTTGACCGAGCGAGTCGGATTCAGGCATTGGCTGCCCTCCACTTCTTATCAGATTTGTACGCGAGCCGAGTGGTATAGAGCATCAGCAGGAAGTTCATGGCGGCAAGCGACCAGAGGCGTTCGAGAGCGAAGACAGAACCAACAAACGCGAACATCCCGCAGATGCGGAACAGTTGGGGCGAGTACAGCATCCGAAGCTCAGAGATAAGATTATTCATCAGATTGGAACCTCCGTAGAACTGCGAGGCAGCCGGGCTGGTCGTCGTGGATATTCTTGAGCAGGCGGGCGTCATCGAGCTTCGAACGAGATTCGTAGAGGTGGCACCCGAGGCAGGTGACGAGGTAGCAGTCAGTCATCGGTAGAATCCCCTTCGTGGTCAGCAATTTGGTCCCGTACGCAGGATTCGCAGAGCGTCCCGGTAGGAAGTTGCGGGTTGTCGCCGCAGCGGGAGCAGTCAGTCATCGGCAGTCGCCTCCGGTTTGGCGTGACCATTCGATTCCGGTTCTTCAGGTTCGTTGAAGTCGAATCCAGATTTGTGTTCCATGTTGTCGATCTCCTCGTCGTCGACGAGGTCGTCGAGGTCAGCGTCGCCAGCGTCGAGACCGAAGTCTTCGAGTTCGGCGTCGATCGCCTCGGTGATGCCGTCGCCAGAGTCGGGGAGCGAGCCGCGCTCGAACGTCTCGATGACGCTCTCGACTGTGTTGCGGGTCGCACGCCGGACGATGACGAACGCCGAGCTTTCGAGGATGAATCCTCGCTGCGCGTCGTCTTGGAGTTGCCCGCGGCACTCCGAGACAACACGGAGCGAGCGGGCGAGTTCGCGGTCGTCGAGGGTTCCCCTCCACGTCCCGATGACGGTCATATCTTCGAGGTCAACCTGTTTGCCGACGTAGAGGTTCGGCGTCAGTTGTGTGAGTTCGTACGATCGGTTGATGAACTCGTCGTCGTCGAGCACGTCCATCTCGCGGAACTCGTCGAGCGAGAGTCTGAAGACACCGCCGTCGAGTTCGCGGGCGTCGAGGTCGATCAGGTAGACCCACGACGGGTTGTAGAGCCAGCCGACGACTTTCGAGCCGGTGACGAAGCCGAGCGGCGACATGAACGCCGCGGCAAGTCCAGCGATGTACCAGAAGCGAGGTACGTCGAGGTCGAAGCCGACGATCGTGGCGACGATGCCGGCGGCGACGGACAGGACGACGAGCGTTGGAAGGTGGGCCTTGAGCCAGCCGAGCACCTTCATCGGTGCGGGTTGTTCGGGGCGGGGATCAGGTGTTTCTCTCATGCTAACCTCTCGGCTTCCTCAGTACGTCCGTAGACGCGCTTTGCGACGAGGAATATCGTAACGAGAGCGACGCCGAGTCCGCCGCCGAGTCCGGCGGCTTGTGCGTCGGTCGCGGTGAACGGACCGCCGATCAGCGTCGAGTCAGTTTGAAGCGGGATTCCGTAGAGCGTGGAGCCGTCGTCGACAGTCACTCCGGCGCGTCCGCCAGAGGGGACGACCGGCATGCGGATTTCGGTCTTCCCGTCGACGACGAAGCTCTGCCGGTGGAGTTCGCGCGGCTCATTGAGCGCGACAGCCTCCGTGACGGTGACGCGGTCGCGTTGATCAGAGTCGAGCACGAGCACGGCCTGCCCGTCGACGTAGTCAGACGAGCAGAGCCGGAGCGTGGGCGTTATCTCCTGCGAGCAGGTGTTGGGCTGTTCGACTGTGGTCGAGTTCTCAGCCGTCGCGTTCGAGGCATCTTGTGCGGCGACTGCGCCGGACAGAGACGCCACTAGGACGACAGCGATGATGAAAAATCGGGGGAGCATGGTAGTTAGTTGCTCAAGACGCCCCAGCCGACAAGTGCTGCGGCACCAGCGGCGACGAGTTCGCCCGGGATGCCGAACATGTCGAACTGTCCGAGAGAGAGACCGCCACCGTTGTTTTGGCTCGCCTCGTACTTCTCGATCAGCTCTTTGTTCTGCTGTTCGAGGTTGTCCCACTCTTCCTGTGAGACGTAGTTCGAGTCGGTCTGTGGTTCAGCCGACTCGAACGAGGCGGAGTCGGCTTCTTCGCCGGTTTCCTGATTGACGAACTTGTCGACGGTGAACTCGGCTTCGAGATTCAGCGTCTCCATGTTCGTCTCCGTGGTGTTGGCGCGGTAGCGAGCATCCGAGACACTCGTGATGGTGGTTTCGAGGTCGTCGGCAGCATCGTAGTACCACGTCCCGCTGCCGGTCGCCGTCCAGTCGGTCGCGTTGACGGTGACAGTCTCATCAGCAGCAGTTGTCACCTCGACGGCAGTCCCCTCGTAGGGTTCGGACGTGAGCGTGATGTTCCCGCCGTCGACGCCGGACTCGTACGCCGACCAGTCGCCTTCGAGCAGCGAGGTATCTGTAGTGAAGTACACGTCGCCGGAGAAGGTCGCCGGGTCGTACGTCTCGCCAGCCTCGATCGGGCCGTCGGACTCATCCGTGAGTCCGAACGTCCCGCGAAGCGTCGCGCCGGACTCGGTGAAAGTGATCGTGGCCTCGCGCTCAACGTCGACAGGGATGTTCAGCGCAGCGAGGTCAGCAATGGCTTGAGCAGCCCCTTCTTCCTCAGCCATCATAGCCGCGCGTTCGCGGGGCGTGAGGAGGTCGGAGATCTCGATGGAGCCGGACTGAACACTATCGTACACCGATGAAGACCAGTTTTGAAGACCGTCAGAGACGTTTGTTATGGCGGTCGACAGTTTGGACCAGATACCATTCCAGAGACCGTAATCCATAATCGACGGATGTTCTTCAGGAAGGTAATCCGGTTCATTGTCAGCGACGAACTGGCCAATTACCATGTAGTCCTCATCAGGATTTGAGTCACCGATGTAGGTCTTAGTGGTAGGTCCGTACGTCATCCCTGCACCGCCCCGTTTTGGCATCGCGAATTGCAGCTGGTCAACGTCGAAAGTAGAGCCATCTGCAAGCGTGACGGTGTTAGTATTGGAGAAGTCGAGGTCGACAGCAGACGAAACCCCGATTTTTATCGCACGGTAAACACTCTCAGTAGCGGTATCCGAGTGAGAGACGAGACGACTGTTCAGGCTATCTATATGAGCAACAGAAGCATTCCACGTTTTGAGAATGTTCTTTTGCACGACCATAGCCTGATCGTCCATCGCATCACTTGCAGCAGCCTGTACTTCAGACAGGGATTTACCAGCGTTTAGGGCCTCAATGGCCGCAATCTTACCCTCAATATAGAGAGTGTTAGTAAGGCCCATCTCAACGAGGTTTTCGCTCTGTAAGACCGAAGATTTGTTGCGTTTTTGCCGGTTGAGACTCTGCTCATAGACGTTCTGTTTGAGCACGTCAGGAGTAGTACCCTCAGCAGGCGGGTCAGTACCGACCACCTCGAACTCGCGGATCGCCCAGCCGAGGGTGGCGGACGCGCCGATCGCGCCGACAGCGATCAGCGGGGCGATCGCTTCAGCCTCGCGGGTGAGACCGTAGTCGGAACCGAGGGCGGCAGCGCCAGCGGCGGACGCGCCGATGCCCTTCAGGAAGGTCCGGCGACCGAGCCGCCGATCACCAGACCGTACATCAGCACTACCGTCAGGAACCACAGTAGTCCCATCAGGAGCGCGGTTCTCTGCTTTACTGCTAGCGGTTGTGTCATGTTTTGAAGACATAAGTTTGGGTGCGAAGCCGGTTAGTTACTGAACGAGCACGCCGTACGACGCGAACGACACGAAGAACGCGACGATCGCGAGGTGCGGCGAGTTCGCGGCCATCTGGTCAGCGAACCACGTCCAATGTTGGGACGCGACCATGACAGCCGGACCACCAGCGATAGTGATCTGCTCCCAGCGTTCGTAGTTCTCGAACGAGCGAGTCTCAGAGGAAGCGAACGCGAGCGCGTAGGCCGCGAGCGATCCCCAGAGCGCATGATTCGAGGTGAGAGTGTAGTCGATGCCCCAACCGATGGTTAGGCCGTCGACGGCACCGAACATGTAGAGCGACATGACGGTGAAGGCGATGCCGATCGCGGCGGGAAGCGTGCGGAGGTTCATGTAGTCCTCCATCATGGACGACGGGTCGCGAGAGTACGCCATCAGCTACCACCGTCCGGGAAGGCGACACCAGTCGGGAAGTAGGTAACTTCGTTGCCGTCGTCGTTGGTGAAGGACTGTTCCTCAGTCCCGACACCGATCCAGATAGGTTCGCCAACCTCGACGTTGCCAGCGCGGGCTTCGAGCTTCACGTCGCCTTTTGCGAAGTAGTCGATCACTCCGCGGGTTTCGTCCTTGATGCGGAGGCGGTACCAGTCGCCAGAGGAGGTCTCGCCCTCGACCACGTCGAGCACAAGTCCCTGAAGGACGGTGCCAGCGTCGAGGCGTTCGTCGCCGTTCACAGTCGGTACGTCTTCGTCGTTGTCGGGGCCGGACGGGTTCGCCTTTGCGAAGCCGTCGGGCGGAGTCGGTTT
>Ga0207718_101529_pt1 | contig 11398 bp, 12 predicted proteins | sample A23M2SouthBayCA_FD_187749 | JGI IMG/M metagenome (GOLD analysis project Ga0207718, IMG submission 187749) | Aerobic enrichment media microbial communities from Eden Landing Ponds, California, USA - A23 M2 (SPAdes) | ecosystem: Environmental > Aquatic > Marine > Unclassified | place: Emeryville... | reverse complement strand
CGCGACACGGTGTATCCGAGATCATCGAATATCGACCGGGCCTGCTCGTCGAGTGATGTGGTAACGGCCCCCATCTGAGAGCCAGTACCACTGGCTATCTGATAAACGTTCCCACTAGCCACGAAGCTGACAGTTCGTCCGGGGGAAACGACTATGAAATGAGCGGCGGCGTCGGTGGAAACGGAGATAACAGGTCCTCTCGGTGGCCGATTCGACCCAGCGACGGGGGAGGGCGACAGGACAGTTCGACCGCCCGGACCCGACTGTTACTCGTGGGCGGCGTCCCACTCCTCGGCCTTGCGGAGGTTCGAACAGTCGTTACAGCGGATGCGTCCCATCGAGTCCATGGCGTTGTTGAACGTCTCGCAGTTGCTACAGAAGTAGCCCCAGCGCCGCTCGCGGTCGGCGTCGCGGTAGACGACGTGAAACGTGCCTTTCGTGCCGATGTCGCCGTCGCTCCTGTCGACGTACAGCGTCTCGCCGTCGGGACCTTCGAGTGCGTCCATACGTACGCATGACGGGCCAGCGGCTAAATCACTGCGGAAACCATTAGTGGCTGGTTCCCCTGCACTGTGGGTGTGAGTCCCCGGATCATCCACTACTCCGACGTGGAGAAAGCGTACGATACACCCGAACGAATCGGGCGGTTTGCGGGGACAGTGGCCGCCGCCGACGGCCCGGACGCGCTGGTGGTCGGTACCGGGGACAACACCGGGCCGGGGGTGCTGTCGCTGGTCACCGACGGCGAGCAGTCGCTGGACCTCTTCACCGCGCTGACACCCGCGTTCGAGACCCTCGGCAACCACGACTTCGACCACGGGCTCGACGCGACGCGGGACATCATCGCCAGGTCCCCACAGGCGTGGCTGACTGCGAACGCCGAAGAGGACGGCGAGCGGTTCGCCCGACGATTGACCCGGCCGTGGGCGAGTCGGACCGTCGACGGGCAACAGCTCGGCTTCGTCGGCGTGACCGACCCCGACACGGCCTCGGCCAATCCACAGGCGACGACGCTGACGTTCACGGACCCTATCGAAGCCGTCGCCGAGGCAGCCACAGCGCTTCGAGAGAATGGGGCCGACGTCATTGTCGTGCTTTCCCATCTGGGGCGTACTGACGAGAAACTGGCCCGCACCTGCGACGTGGACGTCATTCTCGGCGGGCACGTCCACGAGCGCCGCATCGACTGCGTCGCCGGTACGCTGCTCACCAGACCGGGCGCAAACGGCAAGACCGTCGTCGATGTCGACCTCGGCGGGCCGGAACCGACTGCGCAGTTCCGCGAGACTGCCGACGGTCCCGTCGACGACCGCGTCGCGGAGGCTATCGAGGACAGACTCTCTGCGGCGGGACTCGACGAGATTATCGGGCACGTTACGGAACCGCTGGACCGGAGTCGGGCGACGACCTACGGCGGCGAGTGCCGGCTCGGCAACCTCGTTGCGGACGCGTACCGGTGGGCGACGGGTGCGGACGTGGGCCTCCAGAACAGCGGTGGCCTCCGGAACGACACGGTCCCGCTGGACGGGGCGCTGACGGTCGCGGATATGGTTTCTGTCGTCCCTTTCGAGGAACCCCTGACCGTCGCCGAACTGACGGGCGAGGAGCTTCGGACGCTGTGCCGACAGGGCAGCGGGCGACAGGTCGAGTTCGGAGAACCGGACTGGTGGCACGCCCACCTCAGCGGCGTCGAACTGGTTTGGAACGACGACACGCAGACCATCGAACGACTGCGGGTCGACGGGCGACCAGTCCGTGACACCGAGACGTACACGCTCGCGACGAGCAACTACCTCTACTACACCGAGCGGGAGTTTCCGGTTCTGACCGAGTCTCACCGGGTCAGCGTCGCCGACGTACAGTACGAGGCGTTGGCTGACTACGTCCGCGAAACGGATATCGCCCCGGCCGTCGACGGGCGACTCATCCGTCGCTAGCGATTTAAACCTCGACACGGTACGTTCCGCCGATGCCACAGGTCGTCGTTCCGGTCAGATACCCACTCTCTGAGAACTCCCGAGCCACGCTTGCGGAGGCCATTCAGATCGCCGACGAGGAAGACGCGGACCTCACCGTCCTACACGTGAATCTGTACCAGAACAGTCACCGGGTCGACCGAACAGAACTCAAGCGCGCCGTCGAGCAGTCGTTCGGTCACGTCCCACGGACGCGGTACGTCGTCCGGTCGGGGATGCTCGTCGAAGAAACGATCCTTGACGAGGTCGCCGCACAGGACGCCGATATCGTCGTCATCGGGAGCAAACAGGTGAGCCGCTGGCGACAGATGATCCGGCGGCTGGTCGACGACCCCGATGTCGAACAGTTTCTCCGCGAGGAACTCGACTGCGAAATCGTCACGGTCCAGCCGGATGCCCAGTCCAACCGTCACTCGTCGGCGAGGTCGTCGGGGTCCTGACGTGGCGGGACGGGCGAGTCACCGGTGGCCGTGTGGGGCCGATCAACGCCGTCCAGTCCGCCCAGCCCGTTGTTGAGTGAGACGTTCATTTCCCCGCTGGTGTCGTCGAAGTACAGGTGTGAGTGCGGGTAGGCGATTTCGACGTTAGCGTCCTCAAGCCGCCGCCAGACGTTCGTCTGGACCTTTGAGCGGGCAGCGAGCAGTTTGTACGGTTCAGTCACCCAGTACCGGAGCGTCAGCAACACGCCGTGGTCGGCGAAGTTGTTGATATACACCGTCGGCGAGGCGGGATACCGGGCCGCGCCGACGCGGATGTCCGGCCCGCCGGCGATGACGTTGTCGACTTCTCGGGCCGCCGCTTCGATGAGGCTCCGCGCGACGGCGATGTCACTCTCGTAGGTGACTAACACGTCGAGCGAAAGCCGTGTCCGTGAGTCCTCCGCCGAGTAGTTGACAACGTCCCGCTGGCGAATCTCCCCGTTGGGAATGACGAGAAACGTATTGTCGAGCGTGAAAACCTTCGTGTGTCTGAGCGTGATGTCCTCGACGAACCCTTGCTGACCAGTGTCGACGAGTTCGATCATGTCACCGATCTCGTAGGGCTGGTCGGCCAGCAGGAACATGCCGGAGATGAGGCTCCCGAGGATCGGTGCCAGCACGACACCAACCACGGCCGAGAAGATAGCGACGGACAGACCGATGTCCGTCAGTCGCAAGCCGTAGATGTTCAGAATCGTCAACAACGCGAAGATATACACACTGGCGCGGATGCCGCGCAGCGCCGTTCGAGTGAGACTTGGCCGCCGGAACTGCTGAGCGACACGTCGACCGAGAAGGCGGACGAGAAGCCTGGAAACGACGATTGCCAGTCCGATGACAATCAGGGATTCCCCGATGTTCACTACCCACATCGGGATATCGAAGGGCAACAGCCCGCCGATGTCGGTTGCCACTTCCGTCGCGGTTTCGGTCGGTGTCGGAGTGGGTGTCTGCAACGGCCAGACAGGGCCAAAACGCATGACAGGGATTCGACCCCGCCACGAGATAAGGATTCCCCTCCCGAACTACTTAGCCCTCCCATCCCGTCTGCAATGGTATGTCTTCCGACGATATTTCGGTAGTCCTCTCAGACGACCGGCCACCGGTCGATACGCTGGCGGTCGGTGTCTCGGAGTACGGCCTTGCCGGCCTCACTGCGGTCGATTATCTAGCCGACCGGGATTCGATGCGCCAGGTCGGCCATCTGCGGACGCCGGGGCCGCCGTTCATTACCCCCTTCGAGAACGGAACCCCGAGACATCACACGCGGCTGTACGTCGACGAAGCAGCGTCGTTTGCCGTCTTAGTCGGCGAGCGGTTCGTGCCGCCGGCCCAGGCCGGGTCGCTCGCCGAGGCAATCGCAACCGCCGGGGAAAAACTGGACGTTTCGAACATTACGATGCTCACCGGCGTCCCCATTGCGCACGGCCCGGACGACCACGCCCCGTTCTACATCGCAACGCCAGCGTACCAGGAAGCGTATCTCGACGACACCGACATCAGACCGATGGGGAACGGGTTCCTCGACGGACTGAGTGCAGAGCTTGTCACGCGAGGGATCGATGAGTCACTTCCAACCGGCGTGTTCACGACGCCGACACATCCGCAAGCGCCTGACGCCGCGGCGGCGATCAGACTGCTCACCGCATTGAAAGAGACACACGCGATCCGGATCGACACCGGCCCGCTAGAGGCCTTCGCCGCGAATATCGAAGCCCACTACCAGGCGCTCGCAGAACGGATGGAGGTCGCCGATTCCGACCCACTAATGGATGACCGAATGTATATGTAATTGCTAAATTCTGGAACGCTCATCCACATTTTCGGGAATTAAAACTATATCAATTCCACATTGTGGGTGAACAATCAAACATTTCGCCGACACCTTTTTCAGCGTACAGCGCGTTCTTTTCTTTGATGACCTCCACCGAAATCTACACGACCAGCGCGGTCGATTCAGACCCCCCACCACAGACGCGGTCCAAGACGTCGCTGTTCTGTCCCGACTGCGGTCACGAGAGCGCAGTGACGGGCGACTGGACCGCCGAAGCAACCGAGAACAGTTTGCAGCTCCGGTGTCCGGACTGTGACACCGTCGTTCAACAGCGGTAGTACCGCCACCGGCGCGGTTATTCTTTCTTTGCTGTACGGCCCGTTGTAGCTGCTTACCGAGGGAGTCGTACGGCAGTTCTCAGAGACTTTGCTGTTACCCAACTAGTGCGGTTTCGGCTTCTGACTCAGAAAAAGTCGGAAATGAATATCTCAAAAATAGCGAAGAATATTGGGAGAAGAACAGACGTGGTAAGACGGATGATTATATTTATCGATAGTGGATACAGTTGAACATCTCTAAAGTCCCGAAACTCTTGACGCGTCCGTTGGATTTCGAGCTGAAGCTGCTGTTGACGAGATGGGTCGGAGTTTGACTCGTTATCATCAAGACTGGACAGGCGGTCTTCCAGTTTCCGGATGCGATCTTGATACGTGCCAAGCTCCCGCTCGCGGACCTCCTGTGCCTTTTTATTTATCCGATAGGTTGGGTAAATAAACGAGCCAGCGAGAACGACAGTGTATAGTCCAATTCCGAGGTACACTAATAATTCAGCTCCGGTATAAGTTGCAATCTGCAGTCCCAGTGGAATCCCCAACGAGCCGGTTGAGAGGAGAACCGTCGTTTTGATAGCAAATTCGCCAGTCGTGCTTAGTCCTCCCAGATTGTCTGGGTGTAGTGGTTCAATCACCAGTTCAACCCGGTCACTGAACTCGTGAATTGTAGCCATCATGACGATACCGGCATGCCCCCCAAATCCGGTGAATAATGCAAAATAAATAAAAAATATCAAGTACGCAACTTGCTCATGCACCGCCGTAATTCCTTCAGCTACAAAATAATCGTTTCCGACAAAGAATACCGATACAATGACCACGGCGAACGGGAGAGTTGTTACCCACCAGTACCGAGAAATGATTCTGTCGTACTTGTCTGCGATCTCCTGAATAAGGGGTTCTTGATTGGGTGCCACTACTTCATCGACTGCTTGAAAAAACGAGGGAAAGACGCGCCTATCGTAATACCACACAATAAACGGCCCAAATGTCACCGGCAGCACAGCCAAAAATTGTACCGCAAGGAAGGCTCGGGATGCCTCCGCCAAATCAATGGCTACCAGTGATGAGATGACGGGGATCCATCCCATGGTCAGCAGTGATGCCACTACCGGATTTTCAACGTGCCGGCGCCCATACTCGATAACACGACTGAACCACACCATTGTGGCATTGTATTCCATAATCTGATGATTGCCTGCTTGAATTATTTCACTTGTGTTATATCGTTGAGGTCCTTATTTTAGCCTGCCAGAACTTGTGACGCTTACCTCCCCACGCGTACCAACTAACTAATCCAGCCGAGAGTGGCTGAAAGAAGTGCAGCAGTCTGCTGTATAGATTCTCTGTATTGACCGTTTCGAATTGGGTGTGCCAATACGTCTATGCCACCATCGTTTGCCCGTAACCGTCCTACTGAGCGGTGATGCCGGAAAGGGAGTACTGCGGTCCGTCTCAGTACTCGTGGACCCCGTCGTCAGTGACGACCGTATCAAGCAGGTGCGTCGGTGTGGCGTCGTAGGCCGGGTTTGCGACCTGGAAGCCTTCTGCGGGTTCCCGAAGCACCTCCGACGGCGACCGGTTCTCGTTTTCGAAGGCGAAGGCCCCGTCGACGTACTTCGCGGCGGCCCCGACGACCGTCACCGGCACGTCGTTGTCCGCTGCCGCCGTCGCAATCGGATACGTGCCGATACGGTTGTACAGCGTGTCGTCGACGATACAGTCCATCCCGACGAGCACGCGGTCGACCTGTGACATGAAGTGGCCGGCGGCGCTGTCGACGATGAGTGTCACGTCGATCTCGTCCCGTTCGGAGAGGTGGCGCGTCATCTTTCGGCCGAGGAAGCGTGGTCGGGACTCCGTAACGTACACCTCGAAGCTATGGCCGGCTTCTATGGCGTCGTCGATGGCTGCAAGTACCGTCGAGGAGAAGTCATGCGTCAACAGCACGTCGTCGTCAGCGATCTCCGACACGGCGCGCGCAGCGGCGCGGTCTTTCGATGACTCTACCGAGTCGATAACGTCGTCGATAGCCTCGTCAGTCAGTTCCTTGGCGGTCGCCACGTCGTCGGGCTCCGCGTCCGAGACGGTGTTCACGATCCGGTGCTGGGTCGTATGGAGGGAGGCGTGCGAGGGGTTTGCTCGCCGGAGGGCGCTGCTGTTACGGTCGAGTGAGCGGAGGTAGTCCTCGACCGTCGGGTACTCCCTGTCAGTCAGGTCCCGGAGCGCCTGGGCGGCTTTGACTGCGACCACGGAGGAACTGTGGGTCTGCATCTCCGAGATCTCTTCGACAGTCTCGTCTATCATACGGGTGGCTGTGAGTTGAACCGATATGTGTCTTCCCCTCGCCGTCGAACAGCATTTAACGCCGTCTCACATTAGGGGTGATAGACGCCTATGGGACGGCTCAGCACTGACACGGTCGGGATGACAGAGGGCATCGGCGTCGCCGTACTCGTCGGGCTGACGCTACTCGTGACGGCGATTGTCGGGCTGAACGTCCTCGTCATCGAGGACGACGACGGCGGCGGCCCGCAGGCGAATTTCAGCTACGACTACGTCGAGGACAACGAACTGCTCATCGTGACACACGAACGCGGCGACGAGTTCGAGGCCGGGAACGTCGAATTCGAAGGGCCGAGCAAGACGGTTACCTGGGCCCAGGTGGCTAACCGGGAGCCCGACGCGACCATTGGCCCTGGAGATATTGCACAGTTGAGCAGCGGCAACGCCTACGCACGACGGGTGAGCGCACGGGACACGATCACGATATACCACAACGCGAGCGGGAACCGGACCCAGCTGGACCAGTGGAACGGCGCGAACTAACCGGCGGGTAGTTCTGTGGACGTACTCAGTCAGCCGAAGCGACGGTCTCCCTGTCGCTCTGTGCCGGCCGACCGAACCAGTCATCGAACGAGAGCGGCCCGGCACCCATCGTGAACACCGCCGAGGCCATTCCGAACAGCGTGATGTGCGCGAGCACCGGGTCGTCCGGCAGGCCGAACAGCGTCGTGGTGAACAGGACAAAGGAGACGGCCGCCGCCCCGCGGGTCATGAAGCCGGCGATCAACACTAGGCCGACCAGCATCTCGGTCAGGCCGGCACCGAGCACCCACATGCCGGGGTCGACGGGTACGACGGCGGTGAGGTCGTACTTTTCCACGACTAGCAGCGCCTGGCCGGGTTCGGCGAGTTTCTGGATCAGCCCCAGATAGATGAACGTCACACCCATGCCGACGCGGACGATGACGGGGACGTACTCGCGGTACGGGTCTGTTGCCGAGTCCAGAAACCGCTTGAGATGATGCACCGGGTCGACACGGCCGTAGTACGTCCCGTCAGTGCTGGCGACCTGCTGGAGCATGTGGTCGGCGCTCGGGCGACCACCGCCCAGAATCAACAGTGCCAGGAACGCGGGGACGTACTCCATAGCGAGAACGACGCCTGGGTCGACGGTCAGCGCCCACCCGTAGGTCACCAGCCCAATCGTCGTGACGATACGGGTCGCGAGTCCGAACAGGAGTGTGAACCCCAGCCCGATGAACAGCACCCGAACGAACGGGCTCGTGGTCGGGTCAAACGTCACCGTCGGGGCGAACAGATACCCCTGGAAGCCCGCCCCGACAAGTGGGAGCCCAACGCTGAGTCGGAGCATCCACGGGACGAGGTCCGCGTAGCCGACGAGGACATCCCGGAGGATGACGATATCCGCAATCGTCGGCCGGACCCAGAGGTACGCCGCGAGGCCACCAGTCACTGCGAGGCCCGAGACAGCGAAGATAGCCGCGTTCATCGGGTCAGAGAGGACGGACAGCGCGAAACTGAGCGCGTCGAGCGCGTCCCCCGGTCCCTCCGTCACGTAGTCGACGTGTGCCGCCGCGGGCCGCGGAAGGACCACGAGAGCGAGCGCGATAGTGCTAGCAATACTCTGTGTACGCGTGTCCATACTTGAGAATTCGTGGGCTAGCTACCTAATCCTTGGTCCGTTCTACGTCTCTGGACGGTTCGGTAGCCCCGCCAGCGGCCCATCTCTGTAGGCGGTGGAATTATATCCACGCCTCCACTACTTATACGGCAGTGAGCGTCAACATCGAGACACAGATCGTCGAACGCGGGGACGACGAACACGTCGACGCGGCGTGGCGGCTCAAGGAGGACATCCGCGAGTCCGACGGAGTCCTTCGGCAGCGGCGGGGGTTCTTTCGTGACGCCTACCGCCGGTCGACCACCTATCTCTACATCGACCGGTCGACGGACCGCCTCATCGGCTTCGCCGCGGTTCGACGCGACGGCTACATTCTCTTTCTCGCAGTCGACGACGAGTACAGGGGCCACGGCTTCGGCAAGCGACTCGTCGCCCGCGTCGCCGAGGACTACGGTAGCGTGACCTGTCACGCCCGGGCGACGAATCGGGAGGCAATCGGCTTCTACAAACACATCGGCTTCGAGATACGGCGGCGCATCGACAACTACTACGAGGACGGCGGCGACGCCTACTACCTCAAACTCGGCGAGGACTCGATTACGGACAAACTGTCGAAGTTCCTGCGTAGCTAAGCGAACGCTTTTCAAGGGACCTCCCCAACGAGGTAGCCGATGGAAGAGCGGACCCGCGCGTACCTCCGTGGCCGGTTCGGCGACCACTACCGACAGGCATCGGTGACGCCGCCACCGGCCGCCAACGAACGCGAATGGGGGTTCATCCCGTGGACCGAAGGCCCAGGCGAGACGATGGTCCGCCATCGCTCGCTACTGGACCTCGGCGAGATCGAGGACTTCCTCGGCCGCCGGAAGCCCCGCCACGTCTACTTCTCCGCGGGCCGCTACGACGAACCGAGCGCCTCCACGATGTCGGACAAGGGCTGGCGCTCCTCCGACCTCGTGTTCGACCTCGACGCCGATCACCTGCCCTCCGTGGTGTTAGGCGAGGACAGCTACGCCGAGATGCTCGCCAAGTGCAAGGACGCACTGCTTCGACTGCTCGACTTTCTGGAGGGCGATTTCGGCTTCGAGGACCTGACGGTCGTCTTCTCCGGGGGACGGGGCTACCACGTCCACGTCCGCGACGAGCGCATCCGCCACCTCGAGCGGGACGCACGCCGGGAGATCGTCGACTACGTCCGCGGCATCGGCCTGGAGTTCGACGAACTCGTCGACGAGGAGGCCGTCGCTGGCACGGCCGGCCGGTCCAGTCCGGCACAGAAACGGACGCTCTCGACGGAAGGCGGCTGGAGCGCCCGCGCGCACCGCCACATGCTCGCCGTCGTCGACGACCTGCTCGCGATGGAGGAAGCGGACGCCCTCGACCGGTTGCAGGAGTACGACGGCATCGGCGAGGGGAAGGCGACGGCGGCGCTGAACGCGGCCCGGTCGAACTACGAACAATTGGAGGCCGGCAACATCGACGTACACCCCGCGTTCTACCAACTGGCGAAGATCCTCCTGCACGAGGTCGTCGCGGCGGACAACGCGCCGATAGACGAACCGGTGACGACGGACACGAACCGGCTCATCCGCCTGCCCGGCTCGCTGCACGGCGGCAGCGGGCTGGAGGTCCAGCGCATCGACCGCGGGGATATCGACGCGTTCGACCCGCTGGTCGACCCCGTGCCGGAGACGTTCCGGGGCCACGACATCACCGTCGAGGTGACCGACGGCGGCCTCGTCGAGCTAGATGGCGATAGCTTTACACTGGAGGCGGGTAATCAGACTGTACCAGAGCACGTGGGCGTGTTTCTCATGGCCCGCGGGCGTGCCGAGAAGGGGAAGGAATGAACGTAGACGAGCTCCAGTCCGTCCAATCGCGTGAACGCCAGACAGATCAGCTCCAGCAGCTGCGCGAGACGTTCTACGAGGACGCCGGACAGTTCATCCAACAGCTCCGGACGGAGCGCGACCGCGCGGCCGAACGCGCCGAAGACCCGTTCGACTCGCCCGAGGTCAACCGCCTGACCGACGATATCAAGACCGCCGAACAGACCGTCGAAGCCATCTACGAGCGCCGCGTCGGCAAGATCGTCAAGATGGCGTCGCTGGCCGCGGCGGACATGCCGACCGAGGACGACGGCCTCACCCGGGAGGAGCGGGACCTGTTCGAGACGATGGTCGAGGCTATCGAGTCCAATCGGGGCCATGTCCTCGACGTGATTGCGGGGGAAGCCCCGACCGGCGCGGTCGGCGACGAGCCGAAATCGGACGAGCGACGGGCCCCCGACCCGGAACCACGCCAGACGGCGAACGACGCGGCAGCCGGTGAGCCCGAGTCGCCATCGACGCCGGACTCGGGCGTCGACGCGGCTGACATGATGGGCAGCGGCGGGGACCAATCACCGCCAGCGGCGGAATCCGAGGCACCGACGCCGCCGCCCGAGCTGGACACGGACAGCAATCCCACTGCCGCCGGACAGTCCAACCCGGCGGACGTGCCGGCCGAGGACGACGTTCCGGTCCCACCGGCCGAACCCGGCGCTGAGTCCGACCCCGAACCGGGAACGGACCCGACACAGGCCGACGGCGGCCGGCAGTCACCAGGCGGTTCTGATACGTCCGGGGCCGCCGACGTGGACCGACGAACGGTGCGCATTACGGACGACGTGGGCGAGATATTCGGCGTCGACCAGCGCGAGTACGACCTCTCGACGGACGACGTGGTGACGCTGCCGGCCGACAACGCCGACCCGCTGGTCGAACAGGACGCCGCCGAGCCACTAGAATAAGCCGACATGAGGGGCCCGAACGGGCCGCTGTGCGGAGTGCCGCTCGGCGCTCTGTTCTGCGGCAGCGATGGACTATTTATATAGGGTCGTTCAGTTGATACGTATGAACACGCACGTT
>Ga0207718_101525_pt1 | contig 11416 bp, 10 predicted proteins | sample A23M2SouthBayCA_FD_187749 | JGI IMG/M metagenome (GOLD analysis project Ga0207718, IMG submission 187749) | Aerobic enrichment media microbial communities from Eden Landing Ponds, California, USA - A23 M2 (SPAdes) | ecosystem: Environmental > Aquatic > Marine > Unclassified | place: Emeryville... | reverse complement strand
GTGTTCGCGCGTCGGAAAGAGCATGATAGACTTCCACTGGTACTCGCCGTCCGACAGGAAGTACATAAGCGTGTGTTCGTCGTCGCGGATTTTCTCCATCGTTTCGCGCCACGTGTCCGCGAAGTATTCGGGGTTGAACTTGAATTCGAACAGTTCGAATATGAAATACTCCTCGTTCGGAACGATTGCTTCTCGGAACACACCTGCTTCACGCATGTTCCGGATGGACTCGTTGACAGTGACATACGAGACATCGATGCCGTACTCGTCTTCGAGGATTTCAGCGAGGTCACGGGAGGAAATGCTGGAGTTTTTGGCAAGCTCTCGGAGGATGTAGACGTCCCTCTCTTTGAAATCGTATGCCGGCGTGTCTTTTGCCATACACACTTCTATCCGGGTAACAATGTTAAGATTCAGGAATTAGATACCGGCGGTTGACCGATACGTGAAGGTCGTCAAATGCGGCGTGATAGCGTCGATTTCTCGCGAGTCGTACTCTTTCGGGTAGCGACCGGGTTCTGCGCAGTTCGTTCTCCCTCCGATTAGTGGTGTGTAGCTATAGTAGCCATTGAAACTCAGTGCACACCCGGTCGCACGATTGCAGTACGATCGATGAGTAAATCGTTTCAATGTTACTATAGGCGTCAAACGTGAATGAGCGAATATCTCCTCAAGGAATGGCAGGCATCGTTCCGTTTTAACGGTGATAGCGTTTCTCGTAGCTAGTCCCAACCACACCCCGACTGCACGGAGACGAATCCCGATATAGTTTCATCTTCTAACTCCCTCTCTTTGGTATATCATTATACAATTTATACGGTCCGAGCGAATCATTCGCCATCGGCCGAGTGATTACCTTTGGTAATTAAATATCGAAGTGAGGAAGCGTTGTTCTACCTGCTGCGTCAGATGACCGGCACTCTGCAGAAGCCTGGCTACGAGTTGAACGTGTATTCGGCGAGGTACTTGACCAGATAGAAACCACCGACGAGGCCGACAATCATGACCACCAGTACAATCGCAATCATAAACAGGAGGACGAGTCCGTCGTTAGCCATCGGACCCACCCGCCCGAGATGTGCATCGTCGGAAGCGCATGCCTCTACTTCGACATGGGCACGCTAATACAGTAGGATTTCGGCTCACCGCTGTGTCCTGCGGGTCGATACCGTACAGTACGCTCTTGATTTTCTCATCCTAATGCGGGAGAGCCGACATAGGACCAGCAGGTAGCAGACTGGTCGCAGGCGGGGACTAGCCCGTATCCTGCGCAACTCGTCCGTTACGACAGTGACAGGCGGTACACCGCCACTGTGTAGCCATTTCGAATCTTCCGGCCAGCGTGGTGCAATTCGCCCGGGCTGGGTATTTCGGAAACCTCGTCAATCCCACTCACCGACGGTGATGGCCGTCGTCAGAGCTTCGTCTGATATCCTACTTCAACCGCTCTGGGCAACCCGGGCGGCCAGACCCATAGCTCCCCTCGTCGTGCTTGAGGGACACAGAGAGAGACCCTAGTCCGGAACGACGAGCCATGTGAGTGTGGTCTCGGATTTTGTACGCTCTACTCGCGTGGATGCTCCACGAGGGCGGGAACGTAGAACGACCACGGAGACACGGTGAACCGTGGGGTATCTTGTTCACCAGGGTAGGGAGTGATGGCTGTCACAGCTCTCGAATTTCAGTACGTAAGCCGGCTGCTGGGCAGGAGATATCGAGTCCAGGAGCGTGCCTGGACGCGCAGTTGGCACGGTTTAGCCGGCCGCCAGAATAGAGACAGCCCCAGTAACAGACCGGGACGTCCGCTCACGGTTTGACACTCAGCGCGCAACGGCTACCGTCCCGTACCAGATTCCAGTAGGTGAGTCCCACTGAACAAGGATCATGAGTCCACGCCGACTGACCACATGTCCACCACCGCATATCTCCGATACAGGTGGATGACTGAATCAGCCCGAGGAAGCATACCGGGCCGAATTAGTTATTTGTGAGTGTGTGCTTATTTTCCTACGGAAGTGAGCCTTGATTGTCACTAAGGGGGCCAAATGACGCCGTATAGGGGACCATATGCCCAAATAAGTGTGTTTATCTCTGAGTATGGGACTACATTGAAGTTCCCGGCGTTCCAGGGTGAAATGTGTCCAGTGACAGTGAGCGAACGACGGTTCGGACGTATATTCCGGCCTATCAGAAAGAGCAGTGGCAGGCCCACGCCGAGGAACTGGATATGAGTCAGAGCGAGTTCGTCCGGACGATGATACAGGCAGGCCGAAGCGGCTTCGAGCCGGCAGCGTCCGAGACAGCTGGATCGGACGACGCTGGGGCCGATAGCGAGGAACCCCGTTCTCCGGACGCTACCCCCAGGGGTGACGGGCTGAAAGACCGGGTGCGGGAAATCCTGGCTGACGGGGACTACTACGAGTGGGAGGACCTGCTTGCGGAACTGACCGACGATATCGAAGAGCGACTCGAAGATACGCTACAGGAACTGCAGTCCAACAACGAAGTGCAGTACAGCGGGCGACACGGGGGGTACGTTCGAGACGAATGAGCACGGATACAGCCACGCCGGACGCCGAGTCAGACCCGGTCGGGTATTTCCTCGACGACATCACGTACCACGGAAAGAGCGACCGGACCCGTGCATCCTACGAGCGCGTCCTCCGGGACTTCGAGTCTTATCTGACGGACAGCCACCAATCCCTTCCCGTCCGGGAGGCCTCCCACCGGGACTGCATGGCATATGTTCACAGCCTGCGTGGCAACGTCGAGGAGAGCACAGTCGCGACGTATGCCTCCTATCTGCATCGGTTTTTCGCGTACATGACACAGGTAGGGGCCTTCGAATCGAACCCGATGACGCTGGTTATGGAGGAGATGGACGAGTCCATCAACACCGACCCGACCCGCCGGGAAATAGACCTCCAGTCGATGCGTACGTTCGTCGACAGCATCTCGCATCCGCTAGAGCGGGCTATCGTAGTGACGTTACTGAAGACGGGTATTCGGGCCGGCGAACTGTGTAACCTCGATATCCGGGACCTCAACCTCGAAAGCCCCGGCCCCAGACCGGAAATTCCGGTCCGAGCGGGGCTTGACGGGCGTCCGGACTCGTTGTTCGTCGCGGCAGCCCCGGCACGTGGCGAGGCCAGTAACGGGGAAGAACGGACAGCGTCCAACAAGCGAAAACGGGAGACGACGATCCCGGTCGACGCGGAGCTGGCATCCGTGCTGCGGCGCTGGCTCGCGATCCGGCCGGACACGCAGTCCCCAGCGGAGCCGCTGTTCGTCTCGACAAGCGACAGTTGGGGTGAACGTCTCACTCCAAACATGGTACACCACATCGTCGAATCCCACGCCCGCGAATTCGGTTGGTACACCGACGGCGGGGGTGCCGAGGAGAACGTCACGCCACACTACTTCCGGCACTTCTTCACGACACACCTCCGGGACCGAACCGGTGACCGTGGCGTCGTCAAATACCTCAGAGGCGACGTGGCACAGGACGTCATCGATACGTACACCCACGAATGGGGGACCCGGGTCAGGGATGTGTACGAGGCCGAAATCTACTCGCTACTGTAATTTCACTGTCATTTCCCCGATATCTGTCAGTATCCGAGACGGCTGCTATCGGACTGATAAATCATATACTGCTATACAGAATTTGGTTGATTCTTGGAACGAGTTTTGTTGTCCTGTTAGGGTTACTCAGGGTCCAGGAGTTTCGATTCAGCCGTTCGGAGATGCTCAAGGAGCGTCGTCTTCGAGATGTCCATCTGTGAGGCGAGTTCGCGAACCGAAATCCCGCGCGGCCACTGGTAGTAGCCTGCCTCGCGTGCCGCTTCGAAGGCACGCCGCTGGGCCGGCGTCAGCGAGTCGGTTCGCAGTTCACGCACGGAGCGTTCGGAGTCGCTGTCCGGCGTGACGATGGATTCGACCGACACGTCGGCATCGGCGTCAGCTTCGACAGAATCGAGTGCGGACCGGATTTCGGGCCGCTCTCCGGTGAAGCTCACCTGCCACCGCTCGCGACCGTCTTCGATACGAACGGGAGCGCTGTGGACGAACCCGTGTTCGAGTAGCGTCGGGCAGACCAACTCGTCCGGATCGTACTCTAATAGGAACTGCCTGACGACAGTCCCCGGCGCATCACGCTTGTGTCCGACACGTGCCTGAAGCTCCTGTATCTCCCCGGCGTGGGGCGACGCATGGATTGCGTCAAGGCAGTCCTCGACAGCCGACGTCGTTGCTCCATACGCTGTAAACACCCCGTTGACCGATGCTGTCGGCGACTGGCCGGTCTGTTGCACCGTGTGTGCCAGGATACCGCCATCGGTGCGGTCGGTTGCTTCGATAGCCCAACAGTTCGGATGCCACAGGTCGAGTGTTAGCCGTGCTCCGGCGCTATCAGTGTGACTCATGGAATGCGCTGAAATGGTTTGTCGGTGACCGTGACAGAGCGGTCATTGTCTGGTGTGTCCGACACCGGCGGTTGCAGTGTGCGATTCGACACGGTCCATCAGTGCTGATGCCGATACGACCAGGGCCAGGTACAGTATCGCCACCAGCACAAAGAGTTCCGTATACTGGTACGTTTCGTTAGCGATGGTGCTTGTCCTGCCGTACAGTTCCTGCACAGTGATGAAGCTCGCCAGCGAGGAGTACTTGATGAGGTACACGAGTTCGTTCGTCCAGCTGGGAAGCGCGAGCCGGAGGCCCTGTGGAACGACGACGTACCGTATCCCTTCGAGCTTCGAGAGCCCGATGGCGCGTGCGGCGGTCAACTGCCCGCCGTCGACGGACTCCAGTGACGCGCGTAGATACTCGGACTGGTAGGCAGCGCTGTTCAGCGTGAAGCTGATGACGGCCACCCAGAACGCCTGTGCCGGGACGAACCCGACACCGACCCCCGGGACGCCCCTGAGAACCTGCGTCAGTGAGGTCGCGAAATAGAGCACGAACAACTGGGCGAGCAGCGGCGTCCCGCGGATGAGTTCCGTGTACGACAGGGCGAGCCAGCGGGCCCACCGCCCCCCGTACACGCGGACGACGCTGAGCGGGAGCGCCAGCGTGAACCCGAAACAGACGCTGAAAACCGTCAGTAGCACCGTCGTCCAGACGCCGTGGGCCAGTGCCGGCAGATACGCCGTCGCGTCGGCGGCGAACTGGAGTGTGTCAGCGAGCCACAGCAGCGGCGCTCCGGCGGTACCGAATGGCGCGGCGAACGAGGCGACGCTATCCGCTGTTGTCAGAAACGGGGCTGCCGGGACAAACGGTGTGCCGCGGTCGAGCCCGAATACCCCCGCGAGAACGAAATCGGTGGTCCAGCGGGCGAGAACCCAGACCCAGAACAGTGCCAGGCCCACGGTGAGCGGGCGGACAGTGAAGACCGTCCCGACGCGGTCACGGAGCCCCGGATTCGGCGACGTTGTCGATTCGGCCGTGCTCATGCCGTCTCCTCGTGTGCGTGCAGTCTGCTCAGGAACTGTTCGGTTCGGTCCGCTGTCGGGTTCTGGAACAGTTGCTCCGGCGGGCCGTGTTCGACGATTTCACCGTCGTCGAGGAACACGATGTCCGACGCGGCCGACCGGGCGAAATCCATCTCGTGGCTGACGACGAGCATCGTGATGCCCTCCGCCGCGAGGTCGCGCATCACCTCGACGACCTCGCCGACGAGTTCGGGGTCGAGCGCGCTGGTCGGCTCGTCGAACAGCAACAGTTCTGGATCCATCGCGAGTGCGCGCGCGATACCGACGCGCTGTTTCTGTCCGCCGGAGAGTTCAGCGGGGTAGGAGTCCGCTTGTTCCAGCAATCCCACCTGTTCGAGGTGGTTCCGTCCGGCCGCTTCGGCGTCAGCAGCGTCCATGCCGAGTACTTTTTTCGGGCCGAGCGTGACGTTCTCGAGCGCCGTCAGATGCGCAAAGAGGTTGAAGTCCTGAAACACCATGCCGACTTGCTTGCGGAGTTCGTTGACGTCGGTGTCGGCTCCGGTCACGTCCTGCCCATCGAGGGCGATCCGGCCGCTGTTGATCTCCGTCAGTCGGTTCACACACCGGAGCAGCGTGGACTTGCCCGAACCGCTGGGGCCGATGAGGACCGTCACGTCGCCCTGGTCCATCTCGAGGCCAACGCCTTCCAGTACCTCTTCGCTCCCGTAGGATTTGTGCAGGTCGTCGATTGAGAGTAGTGGCTGTGTCATGTCGTTCCCTCCGGTACCGCGTAATAGTTACTGAGTCTGTCGAGCGACCGATTCGTCGCGAACGTCAGCACGAAGTAGACGAGGCTGACGACGAGGAATATCTCGAGCGCCGCGGTCGACTGCCCGCCCTCGTAGAGGTTCTGCCCCGTCGTCAGCAGTTCGCCGATGCCGATGACGATGGCGATGCTGGTGTCCTTGAGTACGATGGTAAACTCGTTCTGGAACCCCGGGACGCTCCGGCGGAGCGCCTGCGGGACGACGACGTGTCGAATCGCTTCGAACCGGGACATTGCGACGGCGCGTGCTGCTTCCAGTTGCCCGTCGTCGACGCTCTGGAGCGCGCCGCGGAAGATCTGGGACTGGTAGGCGGCGCTCCGGAGACCAAGCGCGATGACCGCCGTGACGAACGCGCTACTGGAGATTGACAGGCCGAAGTACAGGATCATGATGATGACCAGTAACGGCGTGCCACGGAGGGCAATCCCGACCTGTTCGACCAGCCGCCGGGCCCTGTCCGAGCCGTACACCTCTACCGCACCGGCCGGGAATCCGACGGCGAATCCCAGGAGAATGCTGGCTGCGGTGAGTGCGATGGTGACGGCAGCACCGCCGAGCAAAAGCCCCAGGTTGTCGACGACGAACAGCCAGTCGGCGGTCTGAAGTAGGATTGCTGCCATGGCCTCACTTCTGTCCGAACCACTTCTCGGTCAGGTCCCGGTACGTCCCGTCGTCCTCAACGGCGGTCAGCCCGCTGTTGAGTGCACCCGCGAGTTCGTCGTTGCCGGACTGAATCCCGAAGCCGAACTGCTCGCCGGTCTCGTGGACGAACGCGGACTCGATGGGGCGGTCCGCCACGAAGGAGTTCGCGACGGGGACATCGATGATGATGACGTCGACGTTTTCGTTCAGCAGGTCCTCGACGGCGAGCACGTAGTTGCCGTACGCGTTGTAGTTAGACTCGGGAATCGTTCCCGCTTCGATGAGTTGGTCCTTGATGACGGATTCACCGGTCGTTCCCTTCTGTGCCCCGACTGTCGCCCCGGAGAGGTCGTCTAGAGATGACGGCGAGAACGACCCGCTCTCGCGGACGACGATGGCCTGGTTCGAACTGTAGTAGGGGTCGGAGAAGTCGATCGCTTCGTCGCGGTCGTCGTTGATCGTCATGCCCGCCGCGACGACATCGACGTTGCCGTTGTTCAGCGCCGGGATGAGGGATTTGAACTCCAGTTCCTCCCACCCGCTCAGTTCGTACTCCGACGCCGCGATGACGGCTTCAAGCAACTCGACGTCGAAGCCGACGAGTTCGCCGTCCTGTTTCATCTCAAACGGCGGAAAGCCCGGCGCTGTCCCCGCAGTGAGCGTCTGTGAGTCGCCGCTGTCCGACTGACAGCCGGCGACTGACAGCGTCGCGACAGTACCACCGATTGCCTGTAGATACCTCCGTCTGTCTACGTTTGCCACTCGTGGCATAGTCCCACAGTCGAATCAGTCATATTTTAACATTTCGGTTACCGCAGAAGTCGCGACGGTCAGGCCGACGCGACAGCGCCTGCAACCTCGGTAAACACCGTATCGAGGATGTCGAGACAGAGTTCCAGTTCGCGCTCGGTGACGTCGAGCGGCGGGAGGAGTCGGAGAGATTTCTGGCCACAGCCGAGCGTGAGAAGGCCGTGCTGAAGCGCGGTTTCCATCACGGCGTCGCGGCGGTCAGCCGTATCGAACTCCAGGGCAGTCATCAGGCCGAGGCCGCGCACGTCCTCGACCAACGGACGGTCGGCCGAGATATCGCGAAGTCGATCAATGAAGTACGTCCCCTTCTCGGCGGCGTTGTCCAGCAGATCGTGGTCCTCGATAGCGGCGAGTGTCAGGGCACCACGCATCGAGCCCAGGATGTCGCCGGCACCCCACGTCGAGGAGAGCCGCGACGTTTCGGACGGGAAAATGTCCGACCGGGAGACGGTCGCGCCGACCCGGAGCGCTTTCGCGCTCGTGATGACGTCCGGCTCGATGTCGTAGTGGTCGACGGCCCACATCTCGCCCGTTCGACCGACCCCCGATTGGATTTCGTCGGCGATGATCGGGATGTCGTGCTCCCTGCAGAGGTCGTCGACGGCCGAGAGGAACTCGGGGCTCGGGACGTGATAGCCGCCTTCGCCCTGTATCGGCTCCAGGATCAGGAACGCGACTTCCTCGGGCGGGATGTGGCCGGTATCTGCATCAAGCTTCTCCCGGAGGCGCGCGACGCCGGCCTCGGAGTACTCGATGTCGTGAATCCCACTGAGTTCGGGGAACTTCCGGCGGTAGACGGACTTCGAACGGTTCAGCGAGAGCGCCCCCAGAGTTCGGCCGTGGAACGCGCCGTCAAAGGTAATGCCGTACTTCGGCGTCTCGCAGTTGTCGTAGCATATCTTCATCGCGTTCTCGACGGCCTCTGCGCCGGAGTTCGAGAGGAAGACGGTGTCGAAGCCGTATTGGCTTGTAATCTCGGTCAGTTTGTCCATCAGGTGGGCGGGACCGGGCAACGACGTTTCGTCGGGCGAGCCGCCGGTGCTAACGTAGAAGTCCTGGCCGGCGATTTTCAGCGGGTCGACCATGTCGAACTCGTCGGCCCGGTCGAGGATTTTCGGGTTGTTGTATCCGAGCGGCGACGCGGCGACGTGGCTGGTAAAATCGAGCAGGACGTTACCGTCCGCGTCGGTACAGAACGGACCGATTGCGTCTGCAGTGATGTCCCAGACGAAATCGTACACGTACGTGCTCGGCGCGGCGGTCTCGTGGTGATACTCGACCCAGTCGCTGCTCTGTGGGCCGGGCAAGGTGTCGACACGCGGCTCTGCAGTATCGCGGTCCATGCTAGCATGTTTGTAATCACCAGTAATAAATCACTGTGTTCCGAGGCCGAGCGACGGTCATACCCCGGTTCGCTTGCCGCAGTTCCAAGCCGGATTACAGAATCCGCTTGCCGAACGCGCTCGCGGCGAGTTCGGCCGCCCGTTCGCCCGTCTCGTTACGCTGGTCGAGGATGGGGTTGACCTCGACGACATCGAGCGAGCGCAGCACGGATTCGGCGGCGTCGCGGTCGGCGACCCGTTCCATCGCAGTGTGTGCCTCCCGGTACGTGACACCGCCCGGAACCGGTGTCCCGACCCCCGGCGCGTCGTCCGGGTCGAGCCAGTCCAAATCGAGGCTGACGTGGATGTCGTCGACGCCGTCGGTCGCGATGTCGAGTGCCTCTTCGGTTACGGGGCCGATACCCCGCTTGTCGATGTCGGCCATGGTAAAGACGGTTATCTCGCTCTCCCGGAGAACCGCTCGCTCGTCGGCGTCAAGGCTGCGCGCCCCGACGATGACGGTGTTCTCCGCGGCGACGTTCGGGGCGGTGGCCCACGGTATCTCGGCGAAGTCACCGTAGCCGTGGGCGGCCGCGAGCGGCATGCCATGGACGTTGCCGCTGGGCGAACTGGTCGGGGTGTTGTAGTCGCCGTGGGCGTCGAACCAGACGACGCCGATTTCGGCCGCCCGGGCCGCGCCGCGCATGGTGCCCATCGCGATAGAGTGGTCACCTCCCAGCACGAGCGGGACACTCCCGTCGGCGATTTCGGTCGCCACCCGACCGGCGAGCGTCTCGGTCATTTCGGCGATGGCGTCGAGGTACTTCGCACCGGCGTCGGGTGGCGCCGACTGGGTCCGTAGCGTCGGCAGTGATAGGTCACCAACGTCGGTGTAGTCGACGCCGGCCGTATCGAGCGCGGCACTGAGGCCGCCGTAGCGAATTGCCGACGGTCCCATGTCGACGCCGAACCGGTCAGCGCCGAGGTCGAACGGGACACCGAGTACCGCGACGGGTGACTCGGATCTGTGGTCTCGCGAGTGGGTGGATTGCAGCGACATCCGTTGCTACGGCCATAGCCCGCGGGCGTTCATAGCGTCACCGATTCGCGAGAGCGCGACGATGTATGCGGCCGTTCGCCACGTGACGCCGCGGTCCTCCACCTCGGCTCGAAGCGCGTCCCAGGCGTCAAGCATCTCGGTTTCGAGTTCGTCGTTGACTTCCTCGCGGGACCAACTCCGTCGGTTGATGTGCTGAAGCCATTCGAAATAGCTCGCGGTGACGCCACCGGCGTTGGCGAGGATGTCCGGGATGACTGGGATGTCGCGCTCTTCGAACACCGTATCGGCTGCCGTCGTTGTCGGGCCGTTCGCCCCTTCGACAATGATGCTCGCCTGCACGTCCGCCGCATTGTCCCTGGTCAGGACGTTGCCGACCGCTGCAGGGATGAGGATATCGACATCGAGTTCCAGCAGTTCGGCGTTGGATAGCTGACGTGGCGCGTCAACATCCTCTAGCTGGCCGTGCTCGTCGCTATCAGTGGGAATCGATGCAACATCGAGACCGGACTCGTCGTAAATGCCGCCGTCGACATCGCTGACAGCGACGACGGAGCCGCCCCAGGCGTCGAGGAGGCGTGCAGCGTTCGCGCCCACAGCGCCAAAGCCCTGCACGGCCACAGTGGCTCCCGCAATGCTCCCGCCGTAGTAGTCGAGCGCTTCCCGGGCGACGATAGCGACGCTCCGGCCGGGTGCTTCCTCACGACCGTGTGTCCCGCCGACGGCCGTCGGTTTCCCGGTTACGATGCCGGGGACCGTCTCGCCCTCTTGCATCGAATACGCGTCCATGAACCAGGCGACAGTCTGTTCGTCGGTCCCCATATCGGGTGCGGGGATGTCCTTCGTCGGCCCGACGACCTCGCGTAGCTCTTCGGCGAACCGACGGGTCAGTTGCTCGGTCTCCTGTGCGTTGAGCGTCGACGGATCGACGACGATCCCGCCCTTTGCGCCGCCGAAGGGAAGGTCCATCACCGCACACTTCCACGTCATCAACATCGCCAGTGCCGTACACTCCTCGGCGGAGACGCTGGGGTGGTATCGCATGCCGCCCTTGTACGGCCCTCTGACCTCGAAGTGCTGGACGCGATAGCCGTTGAACACCTCGACGCTCCCGTCGGTTCGGCGGATCGGCACAGACACCTCGACGGTTTTCGATGGATGGCGAAGCTGTTCAAGCAGCCCCTCGGAGAGATCGAGGTGTTCGGCCGCCCGCTCGAGTTGGTAGCGGGCAGTCTCGATTGGCGATTCGTCCTCGTCCGGCGCTTGCTCTGTCGGCTCCTTGTGTGTGCTCATGATTTGTTGATGGATTCGGCTGTCGGTGCCGTT
>Ga0207718_101514_pt1 | contig 11483 bp, 11 predicted proteins | sample A23M2SouthBayCA_FD_187749 | JGI IMG/M metagenome (GOLD analysis project Ga0207718, IMG submission 187749) | Aerobic enrichment media microbial communities from Eden Landing Ponds, California, USA - A23 M2 (SPAdes) | ecosystem: Environmental > Aquatic > Marine > Unclassified | place: Emeryville... | reverse complement strand
CGACGGTCCGGACGGCAGTCGACTACCTGCTCAGTCCGGGGCTCGCGTCCGCCGATCACGTCCCCCTCTCCGACGATGTCGTCGAGCCCCCGCGCTGCCCATCGATCGAGTCACTCCCCGCTCGTGCGTTCCCGTTGACCTACCCCACTCGCGCGTACCGGTTGGTCGACAACGACGCCGATCTCGTCGCCGAACTGGACGCTGAAACCCTCCGGATGTTTCATCCTGAGGGGTCCGACGCCTGGATCCGTGCTGATACCTGGGTCGATGTCGAGCCGTAGACCGGGTCCCCCGGATACGTATCTCTGAGAGTTACCGTCTGAAGACCGCGATGACGTACGGTCACTCACGATTGAATATCGACACGGGGGTCTCGACCGTATGCGATGATCCCGGGAATGAATAGAAAGCCCTTAATCCTGCCACGGCTAATCGAGTTTTGAGCGGGGCTGGTCTAGTCTGGCTATGACCTCAGCCTTCCAAGCTGACGACCCGGATTCAAATTCCGGGCCCCGCACTTCTCAACCGAAACGCCTTCGGGATATCTGTCGTCTGGTGTACTCAAGTCGATATTACTACAGATCACTGGCCTAGTCTCGGGCGGCCCCGCCAACCCGGGCGTAACAGTTCCCGCTCGACACCTCGCTCTCGATTACGCGACAGTCGCTCGCGTCCAGATCCGCCTCGAATTCCGCCGGTGCGTAGATGTGATAGAATCGTGGGACCGTTTCTCCACCCGGCAGCGTCCAGTCGATCTCCGTATCGAAGCCCGTCTCGGTCTCGGCGTCGAAGCGATCGTGTGCCGTGCTCCAGGCGCTGACAAGCGCCTCGCCCTCGGGGTCGAGCACCCGCGCCAGTTCCTCCAGGCTCTGTCGCCGTCGCTCCTGGGTTGGTAGGTGGTGCAGCGTCGCCACGTAGACGGCAAGGTCGACACTGTCACGCTGAAGCGGGAGCCGTGACGCGTCACCCTGGAGCAACCGAGCCCGGGCCGGGTCGAGTTGCTCGCGCGCCTCCGCAAGGAGGCTGCGACTCGCGTCGAGTGCGAGCACCCGGTCGGCCCGTTCGTGCAGGACCGCGGCGTGGCGACCGTTCCCGCACCCGAGATCCAGACCGCGTTCGACCTGCGGGGCACTCTCGACGAACTCGGTGATCTCCGGCCAGGGGTGGGCCCGCGTCTTCGAGAAGTGACTCGCGATTGTCTCGTAGGTCTCCCGAACCGACCGGGCGTCGTGGTCGTCGCTGCCCATACCGACCACAGATCCGCGGCCGGCATGGGGGTTTCGTTACTGTCGCTCGACGCGCCAGGTCGTTGCGTTGGTGTAGGACCACTTCTCGATCGCCAGCTCCGAGGAGCTGTCGGCGAGCTGACCCAGCACGCAGCCGATCTCCCTCGCCGAGAGGTCGATCTCCTCGGCGAGGAACTTGCTCTTGACGTAGACTGGCTCTTCGGCGGCACGCTCGCGGAGGTGGGCAGCGACCCGACGGCGCTTACGGTCGGTCGTGGCCGAGGACATCACTGGTCACCTCCGAGCAGTCCCGCACTCGCGGCGACTGCGAGCAACCCCGCGTCGAGTGAGGGTCGGTGGCGATGACCGACGACCAGACACGCGACGTTGAGGACGACCAGTGGCACGATCAGTTGCATGGAGTGGTCGAGCGCGAGCGCCGGGAGATAGCCAAGCGGGGCGAGCACAGCACCCCAGAACCCGACGGTTTCGACCGCCGAGCGGCTTCGTGACAATGCTGTGGAGGGCAGGCGGCCGAGGTGATCGACCGCCGTTTCGTGACGGCTCATATCTCATCGCTCGAACGCCAGTCCCGAAAAGGCGCTGAAAGCTCAAATGGGCATTTGAATCTCGCTACTCGCCGGTAGACACATCTGCCCAGCGGCCGACGTTCGGCCAATGGCTCCCTCCCAGGAACTCAGGGACGTCCTCGCCAGCGGGGACACGCTCACGATCGTCTGTCACAACAACCCCGACCCGGACTGTCTGGCCAGCGCGCTGGCACTCGGACGCATCGCCGCCACAGTCGGAATCGACGAACGCCGTATCCTCTACAGCGGAAACATCTCTCACCAGCAAAACCGCGCGTTCGTCAACCTCCTCAACCTCGATCTCAAACCGTTCGAACCCGAAGCCGTCATCGACCGCCCGGACGGATCGTTGCTCGCGTTCGTCGATCACGCCGTCCCCGGATCCAACAATGAAGTTCCCGAGGGGACTCCGGTCGATATCGTCATCGACCACCACCCTGTTGACGGGGCTGAGGGCCGATTCGTCGACCACCGTGTCGAAGCCGGTGCGACGGCGACGATTCTCGTCGAACACCTCCGGAATCTCGACGTCGAACTCGACGCAACCCTCGCAACTGCCCTTCTGTTCGCGATCCGCCGTGAGACGCTGGGCTTTCTCCGCGGGACGACCACCGCGGAGTATCAGGCCGCCAGCGCCCTTCACGACCGCGCCGACCGGGACCTTCTCCGCAAACTCTCGACGCCCTCCGTCAGCGGTGTGACCGTCGACGCGATCGCCGACGCGATCAGACACCGCGTCGTCCGGGGCTCGGTTCTTATCACCCACGTCGGCCGAACGAGCGAACGCGACGCCCTTCCACAGGCGGCCGACTACCTCGCCACACTCGAAGGCGTCGAGACCGCGATCGTCTTCGGGATCATCGACGACACGATCCACATCAGCGCTCGATCGACCGACGCCCGGGTCCACATCGGCGACGCCCTCGATACCGCCTTCGAGGATATCGGCAGTGCCGGCGGCCACCGCGAGATGGCCGGCGGCGAGATCCCCCTGGGGATTCTGGCGGAATACGCAGGCGACGACGAGACGCTCGTCGACATCGTCGAACAGGTCGTCACCGCTCGGCTACTCGCCGGCCTGAACCTCTCCGAGAACGGGGACTCGACCGAAAACTAGTCCGCCCCATTCCCGGTCGGTAGCTCGCCGCCCCTCACCGGACGATTTGAAATCGATACATGCTTTGTCGGGCCACTCGACCACCGGGTAAGACTGATGACTGACGGGTCTACAGACGAAAGCCTGCGCGAGCACCAACGTGTCTTCGACAAGATCTGGTGGCAAAACCCCGAGCGACAGAACTGGTCGTCTTCCTCGTGGTGGTTTTTCATCCTGTTTCCCGAAGGCGACGAAGGATACGGCCCACGACAACTCATGTTCACAGTCGCGGCCCGCAAGGGCGACCACTGTCGTGTCAACGATCGTCCGACGCCAGGGCTAGAGGTGGGTCGATCCATCTCCGATAACACGGACAAATTCAACGTCATGACTGTCGGCTGGGCGGGTGACGAGGAGCACGTCCACGACCACGTCGTCAACCAGCCGTCCGAGGCTGTCCTCTCGCGAGACGAGCAGCGTCTCGATGCCTGGACTGAGGACGAGGATGGGAACAAGCGCGGAAGTCAGATCGAAGCGCTCTCGGACCCGCTGGGACTGAAAGTTCACGTCATCGGCGACGACGCCGAAGCGGAGTTCGAGGCCCGCGGTGAACTTGACTCGAAGATGACCGCGCCACATCACGGACTCGACATCGAGACGCGACTGGGCGGTGTCCAGGTCCTCGCGTGGCGACAGATGGACTTCGAGGGGACGTTCGACCTCCCCGACGGCACTGAGACGCTGTCGGGGTCGTGTTACTTCCAGCGTGTCTGTTTCGACATGCCGCTGTTCCCCTGGAAGTGGGTCTGGGCCATCTTCCCGGATGGGACGGCTTTCTCCGCGATGGTCCCGTTCATCGGCCCGCAACTATTCCGCAAGGGGTACAAGTTCTTCTCCTCGACTAAACTTGAGCGACTGACCATCCCGCTCCGACAGACGGCCTTCTGGCAGTGGGGCGACGGCGATCGAGTCGATTTCGACAGGGTCACGATCGAACCGATCCTCGACACCGGCGAACACCCCGACTTCGACGTTCGGGTCGAAAACGACGACGGCGATTACGTCAGATTCGTCGCCAGCACCTACGGCCACGCCCGAAACTGGATCGACCGGCCGATTCTGGGCGGTCGTCTGGAGTCACACTGGAGTTACAACGAGTTCATGTTCCGCATGTCCGGTCTCGCCGGCCGTATTGACGGCGAGGAAATCGATGCTGAATCGATGGGGACGTGCTTCGGAACGCTGGAGTACAGTACCGGTATGGGCCTCTGAACGTCGTTCGTCAAACGAGCCCGAACCCTTTTCCTCTCGGACGAACTCCGACTGGGATTTGAACCCGATGGTGAGACTCACTTCGTTCGTCTCGCGTGGTTCAAATCCCTTTGTGCGCTTCCTTCTTCGTCACTGCGTTCCTCAGAAGAGTGCTCCGGCAGGGATTTGAACCCTGGTCCTTGCCGTGAGAGGGCAAGATGATTGGCCGGACTACACCACCAGAGCGTGCACCAGACTGTACTGGGGAGATACGTAAAACCGTTCCGTTTCCGACTGCCGTATGTCGATGTGTCTCACTCCTCGTCTTCGAACGGCGAGCCCGCAGCGTCCGGTTCGTGGCCGGGTAAACTGATGATGTTCTCGCGACCGACCCGCAGTTTCGAGATCTCGTCGTCGTCTTCCATGTCCGAAAGCAGCATGCTCACTTTCGACTTCGACCAGTCCGTTTCCTCGACGATCGCCGACTGTCGCATCCGGCCGCCGTGAGATTCCAGCAGCGACTGGACACGATCGGTATCCGAGAGCAAATCCTCGTCGGTGACCGTCGTCTTCGACTGGCTAGAACTCGTCGATTGGCTGGGCGTCTCCGAGGCTGAACCACTGTCGTGGCCTGTGGACATCGATTCAGCATGTGTGCCACCCTGGTCCTCGTCTGCCGATAGCACAGTTCGATAGAGTGTGACAGTACCTCCGACCAACAACAATACGATCAGTCCGACGACCAACAATCCACCGAGACCGTCTCCCCCATCGGTCTCAGCTGGCTGGGTCGTCGGTGACTGTCTCGGAGGTGTGGACGCCACATCCGTCGTCGGTGTCGTCGTGGCGGGTGTCGACACCGTCGTCTGAGTCGTCGTGATCGTGGTTGCTGCCGGCTGGAATCTGACCAGCGGTCGTTCGGGATTGAACTCGTGCTCGCCCTCCCAGGCGATCCAATCGCTCCCGGCCAGCGAGTCGGGGTCGTCCTGTGAATCCGGGTCTGGATAGACGTTCTCGAAATTCAACTGCGGACCGGCCCGTATCAGCAACCTCTGGTTCGGGCCGACGTACAGCCCGGTGTCGAATGCTTCTCCCAGTGTCACGCGGGTATCGTCGACCGTTGAGAGATTGGTCCAGAGAAACGACATTTCGACTTTGCCCTGTGCCCGGAGTGAGAGTCCGTCCTCGTCGACGTAGGCACGTTTGCGGAAGTTCGTCGCGTTCATGGTCCGGTTCGTCAACCGCGTTCCGGTCGCGGCCAGTGATTCGCCCTGCGTGACGAATCCCCGGTACAGGCCCGTCTCGGTCGTGTTGAACTCCGTCGCGTAGGTCTCGAATGCCGAAATCTCGCTCTCATTGAGCGGGCGCGAATGTATCGTCGCCCATCGAACCGATCCGTTCTCGTACACCGTCATCGAGTAGGTCGTCCGCGAGAATCCCTCCGGTGTCGAGTTGCTGACGGTGTCCGCCTCGACGACTACAGGCTGCTGGGAGGCAATCGCTTGCGTGTCGGACACGCCGCCTGTCACACCCACGAGGCCCGCGAGACAGACGATCGAGATGACGAGTCCGATCACGTGGGGGCGGCGGACCATCTACTCGTACTGTTCAATGGATCGTATAAAAGAACTACGCCTACAGATCCCAGAATACGAGAATTTCTGACGTAAACCGCCCGATGGTATCAGGCTAAAGCGTCTGCGAGCTGTTCGATCGGGTGTGGTGGTTCCTCGCCCTCGTAGTCTTTGAGTTGGCCCCGGCAGGACGCACCGGGCGCGACTACCGACTCGCCCGAACTCCGATCAAGCTGGTCGTAGAGGATCGACGCGATCGCCTTGCTCATCGAGTAATGTTCGGCCTCGTAGCCGAACGACCCGGCCATTCCACAACACGTCGAGTCGATTGCGTCGACCTCGTAGCCAGCACGCCGGAGGACGCCGACGGCGTGGTGATCTTTCTTCGTCGCTTTCTGATGACAGTGCCCGTGATACGAGAGCGATTCAGCGGGCGCGTCGAAGTCGATCGCGTCGTCGAGGCGGTGGACATCGAGATACTCGGCGACACCGTAGGCGTTGGTCGACACGCGCTCGACATCCTCGCCCGAGAGTAGATCCCGGTAGTCCGACTGGAACATCACTGCCTCGGAGGGTTCGACCACAACGATGTCCCATCCCTCTGCGACTCTCGGCGCGAGTTCCGCGACGTTCGTCTCGGCCTGTTCGCGCGCCTTGTCCAGAAAGCCCTTCGAGTGCGGTGCGCGACCGGAGTCGACGACGTCTGCCGGCACATCGACGTGGACCCCGGCAGCTTCGAGCACTTCGACGGCGGCCATCCCGGCCTCGGGGCGGTTGTAGTTGGTGTAGGTGTCCGGGAAGAGCAGGACCTTCCGATCGGCCTCCTCCTCGCTAACAGCCGGCTCGTGGTCGGCGAAGCGATCGACGAAGGTGTTCCGGTAGAATGTGGGGAGTTTGCGCTCGCGGGCGATTCCGAGCACTTTCTCCTGAATGATCCCCGCTCCCGGGAGTTTCTGTGCCCAGTTCGACAGCGGCGCGAGCGCGCTCGCCAGCGGATAGAGTGTCCCGACGTTGGCGAACAGGCGGTCCCGGATCCCCGGCCCCTCCTCCTCGTGGTGGGCGTGTTTGACCTCGACTTTGAGTTTGGCCATGTCGACCTCGCTCGGGCAGTCCTTGGCACACCCTTTGCAGCCGACACAGAGATCCAGCACCTCCTCCATGAACGCCTCCTCCCGCGGGTCGTCCGGGAGATCGCCGCTCATTGCTTGCCGGAGCATGTTCGCCCGGCCACGGGTCGCCTGAATCTCCTCGTTCGCGGCGCGGTAGGTGGGGCACATCACACCGCCGGTCGTCCCCTGGGGGCCGCGACAGCCGCCACAGCCGTGACAGAGTTCGACCATCCCGGCCATGCCGTTGTCGTTGTCCCAGTTCAGCGTTGGCTCGAACGGGATGTCGAGTTCGTACTCCGGATCGAATCGGAGATTCTCGGCCATGTCCGCGACACGGGCCCGTTCGGGCACACCATCTGGCAGTTTCTCGTCGGCGGCGTACCCACAGACCTGATTCGGATTGAGCAACCAGTCGGGGTCGAAAGCGGTCTTGACCTCGCGCAGGAGTTCCCAGACGTGCTGGCCGTAGAGTTTCTGATTCCACTGGCTGCGAGCGCGCCCGTCGCCGTGCTCTCCCGAAACGGAGCCACCGTACTCGACGACGAGGTCGGTGGCGTCTTCGGCGATCGACCGCATCTGCTGAACCCCATCGAGCGTCTTGGTGTTGATGAGCGGTCGGATGTGCAGACAGCCCGGGCCTGCGTGGGCGTAGATACTGGCTATCGTACCGTTGTCTTCGAGCACTTCCTGAAACCCTTCGACGAATCCGGGCAGGTTCTCCGGCGGGACAGCCATGTCCTCGATGAAGGAGATGTGCTTCTCGTCGGTGGTCCGGCCCAGCAGGATCGGCAGTCCGGACTTGCGAAGCTTCCAGAAGCGTTTGCGCTGGTCGTCGTCGTGGGCCTCCCGGGCGTCGAAGGCGATGACGTCATCTTGGGTGATGTCCTGGGCCCCGTCGTTGGGTTCGACTATCGACTCGACGCCGTCAGTTCTGTCGGCGAAGAGGTTCGCAACCTTCTGTTTGCCGTCGGCGTCGTCCTCGGCGTAGAACTCGACGAGCAGCGTGGCTCGCGCCCCTTCCGGAAGGATCTCGTCGACCAGATCTCCGAATTCCTCGGTCTCGGACGCCAGATCCAGCAGTACGTCGTCCAGCACCTCGACCGCAGCCGGATCGTGTTCGAGGATGATCGAGACGTCTTCCATCGCATCGACCAGATCCTCGTAGAACAGCAACGCGACGGATTTGGTCCTGGGAAGCGGTTCGAGTCCGACCGTCGCTTTCGTCACGGTCGCGAGCGTTCCCTCGCTGCCACAGAGCAATTGCGCGAGATTGACCGTCTCCTCCTCGCGGGCACGCTCGACGAGCCTATCGAGGTCGTAACCCGAGACGTTCCGCTTGAGGGTGGGGAATGCCTCCAGAATTTCGTCGCCCTCTTCCTCGATCAGGCGCTGGACCGTCGCACAGATCTGGGCTTCGAAATCGCCCTCCGGATCGGCTCGCTCGGCCAGTTCGTCGAGGGTCATCTCTCCCCATTCGGTGACAGTGCCATCGGCGAGGACGACCTCTGCGGACTCGACGTAGGCGGCAGTCATTCCGTATTTCAACGAGTGCGAACCCGAGGAGTTGTTGCCAATCGCGCCGCCGATCGCGCTCTTGTCCCGCCAGGCCGGATCGGGCGCGAACTTCAGCCCGTGTGGTTCGAGTTCGGCGTTGAGGTCGCCGATGTACATCCCGCATTCGAGCGTCGCTGTCTGGCCGGCTGGATCCACGTCGAGCAGGCCAGTCATGTGTCGGGAGAAGTCCAGCACCACGGCCTCGTTGACGGTCTGGCCGGCGAGACTCGTCCCACCGCCACGGGGCAGGACCGGAATCTCACGCTCGGTACAGTAGGTCATCACGCTCGCGACGTCGTCGGTATCCTCTGGAAAGACGACACCGATCGGCGTCACTTCGTAGGCGCTGGCGTCGGTCGCGTAGAGCTGGCGGGTGTACTCGTCGAATCGGACCTCACCCGCGACGCGCGAGCGCAGGTCTGCGACGAGTCCTGGTCGTTCAACCTCTCCGGATTCGTAGTCATAGTCGGCCCGTCCGTCATCGGCTGGGTCAACCGACGGTCCGGACTGCCCGACGTGATCCTTGATTCCCATTACCGGGGCCTTCGGACGCCCCGAGATTAAACCCACGCACTCGTTTTCGATGACTGCCTACTCCTCGACTTCGACGACGTCGGCCCCAGGTGCGTTCTCTTTGACGCTTTCCAGGCCCTGACGAGCTTTCTGCTCGGTCGCGTAGCCCTCGCCACTGTCGGCGATGATGTTGCCGTTATCGTGGACCAGCCGCCAGCGGTACTTGCCCTCGCTGTCCTCGAACAGTTCGAAGGTTGCCTTCGACATATGCAAGCAAACAACTGGCTGACGGAAAAAAGTCGGACCTACCCTCAGGGAGCGAGTCTATTTTTCCGATTTTTATGTTCTCGTTGTAGTATTCAAAGGTGATGGGGCCCTACTCTTCAGCGAGGTCGAGGATATTGTTGACAGGAATAATGGACTACTGGTATTCCTCGCTCCATCTGAAATTGCCGTGTTCACGCTGCTCAATGATGTTGTGACAGGATCGGCATAGGACAGTCAGATTAGATAACTGATTAGCGTGTTTTATTACTCAGGGTGCTAATCTGTTTTTTCTCCCCTTAAGATTTTCATTATAGTATTCGAAAGTAATCGGGGCCCAATCAGCTGCCAAATCTAGAACCTCATTAGTGAGTCGTCTGATCTCCCACTGGGCATCCGCTTCACCCCTCATGTCCGCGACGTGCATCAACATCCGAGCGTTCATCGACATCACGATGTTGACTTTCGTCCCGATCGGCAGGACGAAGCGGGCGTCCTCGGGAGGCATCCCCAGGTCCAGCAGTTCCTGATAGGATTCGACGGCGTCGGCCACAGTGTCTGCAAAGATTTCCTCACGTTTCTCGACCGTTTCGTCGTCGACCTGGCCCGTCTTCTGGTTACGGCCGACCCAACCAGGATCAGTCGCGGAGGGTGGAAACACGACGAGCTCGCCGTCACGAACGTCGTCGGGGTCGACGTCGTCGAAAGAGACGTAGCGCATCGACTGCACGTCGAAAGAGACGTGCCGGTGACGGGTGATCTGGGCCATGCAGGAGCGGCTGACGCCTTCGATGGCGAAGGTCGCCTGTGGATGCTCGAAGGGACCAAAGTGGCCGTGACTCAGCAGGTGGCCGATGAGCGTCTCCTGTTTGTCTTCGAGCGAGTTGCCCTCGATGCTCTCCATGACCTCATCGAAGGACTGGTCGGCGACGAACTCGGACATGTAGTCGTTGCGCGCGGCCCGACAAATGAGTTCCTCCGGATCCTCGGTTGCTTCTAACAGACGAACGTCCATACCACTCTCCCCGGTGGGAGGGAAAATAATTCCTGCTATCGCTGTCCGACGCGTCGCCAGAGCAGTCGCTGCCAAACCCTACCGATAGTAGGTGGCGTGACCGCTCACTGATCCGATTCCTCTAGCTTCTCGTCGAGGAAGTCGTGGGCGTCGACCAGAATCTCTCGGGGCCCGTCCTGGGTTATCGTGTTGATCGCTTGCTCGTAGTCGCGCCACTGCAGGTCGCGGTGTTCGTTCGACAGTTCGGCACTCGCCTCGTAGGACTTGGCGATAAAGAGGTGAACGGTCTTGTGGATGGTGTTGCCGTTCGCCTCGAACACGTAGTCGTAATCTTCTCGGAAGCCGTCCAAGAGCCGGAAATCAGCGATTCCGGCCTCCTCTTTCACTTCGCGGATGGCGGTCTGCTGCAGTTCCTCGTCGCCTTCGATCCCGCCTTTGGGAAATTCCCAGTCGCCGGGCCGGCTCTTCAGCAGCAGGTATTCTCGCCGGCCACGCGTATCGCGAAAGAGGATGGCTCCCGCGCTCGTGGCCTCTATCATTACTGACGTGTACTCGACCGTTACTTAAGAGGATATCGGAGCCAGCGCTGGCTTGCCGGCGAGCGCTTTTCACCCCATCGAGGGCAACGTTGACCTGTTCTGGCGTCAGTTGTGGCGTATGGACGACATTGACGAGCGTTCTCTTGCGCCGGATCTGTGTGACAGCCTTCGAGAGCGCGAACAGACGATGGCGGTCGCCGAGACGGCCACTGGCGGCCGTGTCGGGGCCGCGCTGACGGCTGTCCCGGGCGCGAGCACTGTCCTCGACCGCGTGCTCGTCCCCTACGATTACGACTCGCTCCGGGACCTGCTGGCGGTCGACCGGGAACTGCTGGACGAACACGGCGCGGTCAGTCCCGAGGTGACAGCCGCACTGGCCAGAGCCGTCCGTGATACCGCAGCCGTCACCTGGGGCGTCGCCAATACGGGAATCGCAGGCCCCGAGGGTGGAACGGGAGACAAGCCAGTCGGCACGGCCTTCGTCGCAGTTGCCTACGCTGGTCCCTGGGGGAGTGGCGAGTCGAAGACAGTCGTCGAACGCTATCAGTTCGAAGGTGATCGGGGGGCGGTGCAGTCCCAGCTGGCTACCCAGACACTCGAAGACGTGTTGGCTCGGGCGACAGACTAGCGATCCGACTCCGTAGGAGGTTTATACGCCCTCGAAGTACGGACCATTGCACGACACAGGTGCGAGGGTAGCCAAGCCTGGAAACGGCGGCGGACTCAAGATCCGCTCCCGTAGGGGTCCAAGG
>Ga0207718_101510_pt1 | contig 11502 bp, 8 predicted proteins | sample A23M2SouthBayCA_FD_187749 | JGI IMG/M metagenome (GOLD analysis project Ga0207718, IMG submission 187749) | Aerobic enrichment media microbial communities from Eden Landing Ponds, California, USA - A23 M2 (SPAdes) | ecosystem: Environmental > Aquatic > Marine > Unclassified | place: Emeryville, CA... | reverse complement strand
GGATGTTCTCCGGCTTGTCCATCAGTGTCTCACATTCCTGGACAATTTTCTTGCGTCGGCCCATTATGCGCGTCTCTACCGGAAGGAGGGTCAAAAGGGTAGTGTTTCCGCGTGAGCGTGTTAGAGACACGCGAACGCGGAAGCTCGGAAGGAAGCGAGCCTGTCGAGCGGACTTCCGGTGTTTCGCCGTGAGCGTGCGATTAGCACGCGAACGGCGAAGCTCGAAAGAGAGCGACCTTCAGGGAGCGATCTTTCGGTGTTTCCATGTGAGTGCGTCATTCAGACGCACGAACATGGAAGATCGTTGGAGACGACCGGAAGGGAGTCTCCAACGGTGTTTCGACGCGAACGGAGTGAAGCGTCTCTTGTTGTTTCCGCGTGAGCGTGCGATTAGCACGCGAACAGCGAGACTCGAACGAGAGCGACCGTCAGCATGTGATCCGCGCCAAAACAGTCATACGTCCCCGTTCCGTGTGAACAACACACATGAACATGCGGGTCACAGGCGACGGCCCGGCAGAACCGTTCCTCGGTGCGGCGAGCCTCTTCGAGACCGAACACGACCTCCAGCGGCGAGTCCACGTGGAGATCAGGGACGATCCCGACGAGCGGACACGGGTGAGCCACGACGACGAGACACATCGGCTGGTCATCCCACGGCAGGCGGCCACGAGTGCGATGGCCCGCGAACTCGCACTGCACGAGTTCGCCCACATGCGCCACTACGAGGACGGCCACCCCTCGCACGTCCAGTCACTCGAGGAGGTGCTCTTCCTGGCGTTCACAGGACGAAGCGTCGAGCGACGGAAGGTCACCCATTGCTACCAGATCGCCAATCACGTCAAAGACATCTACGCCGACGACCTCTGGATCGGACTCGCACCGACCGAAAAGCTCGTCCGATTCTTCGAGTCGACGCTGGCTGCGGCGGTCGCCGACCGGCCGGCGGATCCCTCCCCAGCCGGGGACCGACTGACACCGGCCGCCGACCCCGACATCACCGCAGTCAACGCCGCGTTCGCGCTGGCACTGTGTGAGCGCCACGACCTCCTCGACCGCGACCACCGTATCTACGAACTCGCTAGCGTGGCCGCCCGGGACGCTCCCGACGTCGGCTTCGAGAACTTCAAACACCACTTTCGGGCGCTCGATCCAGACCCCGACGCCAGTGACTACCGCAAGTCGATGGTCGAGATCACTCGCGAGTACGTATTGGGCGGCGAACAGGCCGCAAACTGAACACGGCAGTATTAGGAATCGTCTTCGCTCTCGTCGTCTTCGACCTCGTCTTCGGTGTGATCGACGGGTTCGATCGATGGGAACCCCTCGTCTTTGAGATTGTCAATGACCGAGCGACCGCTGTCGTTGACGGTCCAGTCGTGGGCGTGCGGTTCGTGGCCGTCGAAGACCTCGTGGACCATCTTCACGCCGTCAGAGAGTGTCTCCAGCCCGTATCCGCCTTCGAGGACGAACCCGAGGCCAGCGTCGATACGGTCACAGAGATCCCGGAGGTACGCCGTCTGGAGCCCGTAGCCGTCGGTCGTGACGACCATCCGGGAAATCGGATCGTGTTCGTGGGCGTCGAAGCCGGCACTGACGAGCAGGAGGTCGGGATCGAAATCCTCGATGGTGGGGCCAACCACCTCTTCGAGAGCTGCCATGTACTCGGCGTCGCCACAGCCGGGTGGGAACGGGACGTTCAACGTCGTCATCTCGCCGTCGCCCTCGCCTGTCTCGCCGAGTGCGCCAGTACCGGGATACAGTCCTTCCTCGTGGATCGAGGTGTAGAAGACGTCTCCGCGGTCGTAGAAGATGTCCTGCGTGCCGTTGCCGTGGTGGACGTCCCAGTCGAGGATCGCCACGCGGTCGGCGTCGCCGACATCGAGCGCGTGCTGGGCGGCGACGGCGACGTTGTTGATGAAGCAAAAGCCCATCGCGTCGTCCTCGACGGCGTGATGGCCCGGGGGCCGGCCGAGCGCGAACGGCGTCTGTCGGCCGTCGGAACCGTCGAGGGCGGCGTCGGCAGCCCACTGTGCCAGTCCGGCCGCGGCGAGGGCGGCGTCCCAGGTCTCCTCGACGGCGACGGTATCTGCGTCCCAGTGGCCGCCGCCGTCGGCACAGAACTCACGGATCTCCTCGACGTAATTGGCGTCGTGAACCGCGAACACTGCGCCCTCGCCCGCGGGGTCGGCCGCGACGTACTCGACGCTATGGCACTTCGAGAGCGCGCGCTTGATCGCCCGCAGACGGTCGGGGCTCTCCGGGTGGCGCGCGCCGGTGTCGTGTTCGAGGCAGATGTCGCGGTAGCCAAACCTCATTCAAAGTACGGCCTGAGTTCGTCGTAGGCTTCGATGTCCTCACCCTTAACGGTGCGGCGTCCGGCGTGGTGGGCCAGCAGCGCAGCCGCAGCGGCGACGGTATCGGCCTCGTCTTCGAGGAGCGACGCCAGCGCGACGCGGGCGTCCATCGCCACCCGATAGCGGTCGTCGATATCGAGGCGTGCGATCCGGTCGACGGGCGCGATCGGCAACTCCAGGCTATCGGGATCTGGGACGTCCTCGACCCCGAAATCCCCCGCCATCAACGTCTTTCGCCCGTCGGCGGTCGCCTGTTCAGCCGCCCCGACCGCCAGCGCAGCCCCCCGATCCTGAATTCGCTGGGTCAGTGCTTCGGTTGCGTCCGACCCGACCCGAAGCGAGCCGGCGTTTCGACGGATGATCGAATCCACCGGCGTAAACGGTAACTCGACGCTCATACGCCACATCGGGGCCGATGTCGGCTTAAGGGTTTCCTCATTGTGGTTCCTGTAGGTCTGTTTCGGCCGACACTTAGATGATCTCGTCGGCCTCCAGTCGATCACCCTCGCGGTGGCCCCGGAGCGTGACTTGTTGGCCCAACTGGACGCTCGCGTCAGTCTCGACGCTGACCGTCTCCTCGCCGTCGTCGACGATCACCGGATCGCCGGTCTGGACGACCGTCCCCGTGATCTCGACCTGCTCGACCGTCTCGGCCGCCGCGTCGCCACCAGCCGGCGCCGTCTCGCTCGTGCCCGGTTCGGAACTGCTGCTCGATCCAGCTCCCCCCTCGGCGAAGGCGTCCAGTCCGGTTCCCTGCTCGGCACCATCGCCGCCGGCGCTCGGCCCTGTTGTCGCGCCATCGTCCAGCACGACGACCGTCGCGCCCCAGCCGGCAGAGGCCTCGAGATCGTCCTGCCAGCCGTCCTGGATCTCGGCGTCGGCGACGAACACCTCGTCGCCCGGCCCCAGATCGGTGTCGGCCTTCTCTCCCCACAGCGCCACGCGAATGTCACCGGTGTCGTCCTGCAGGCGGATATTCCGGACCTGTCCCTCGCTGCCGTCGTCCCGGTCGAACGTTCGTTTCGGGTCGACCGAGCGGACGACACCGCCGAGATCCACCGTCGTCTCGATTTCGACACTGCCGATAGGGTCAGTCTCGGGCGAGAAGTCGATCTCGTCGTCGATCTCCTCGACGGCACCGCGGTCGCCGACGTGGAGTTCGAGCGCGCCGTCGCGCTCGCGAACGTACCCATCGACGATTTCGACGGCAGCCCCGGTATCGAGTTCCTCGGCACGGTCGGCCTGCTCGTCCCACAGCGTCACCCGGATGCGCCCCGTCTCGTCGCCCAGCGAGAGATTCGAGACGCGTCCTTCAGAGCCGTCATCGCGGTCGAAGGTGCGAATCGACTCGGTCCCGAGGACGATTCCGCGGGCGTCGACATCCGACTGGCCCATCGTCAGCGAGTCGATCGATGACGTCCCCCCGATCTCGACGTCGATCTCCGCGTCGTCGTCGGGCTCGGCCTTGTCGACGCTGACTTCCAGCCCGTTGTAGCCGTCTTTGGGCCGACCCTTGATCCGGAGGACTTCCCCGACGTCGAGACTCCCATCGTCGATCGAGACGGCCTGTTGGTCCCAGAACGCCAGCCGAACCGACCCGGTCTCGTCGGCGGCTTCGACGTTGATGACGTGGCCGTCCTCGTCCTCGCCGTCGCGTTCGAAGGTTCGGAGGTCGCCGACCGACGTGACCTTTGCGAGGAACTTGACCTCCTCCATCCCGGTCTCGATATCGGCGATCGCGTTGACCTCGTTCTCGCTCAATTCGTGGGCGATCAACATCGCCGCCGTCTCCTCGTCGGCGAGTCCCCCCATCTGTTCGACTTTCTGCTCGACTGCCTCCCGAAAGTCCTCCTCGGAAACGTCGGCGTCGAGATCTTCGTAGACGTCCTCGATCGCACCCATAGCTAGCTGTGATCACGGCTGGATCGCGTTTAAACAATACGGTCGCCGATTCGCTACCGCGTCACGTCGGCAGCGGTCTGTGGATCCTCGGTCCCGTGCTCGACGATGACACGGCCGGGTAGGCCGCCGATGAAGCCGATACTCGCGCGATACTCGACACGCCCGAGACACTCTTGGCACGTCTGCGCTGTGGACTCGACACCCACGCGCACGGTGAGTGTGTTGCTCGCGTCGTCGTACGCGACGCTCGACAACGTCGCCGCATAGCATGGATTACTCGCCGCCATCACACCGTCGATCGCCACCGACCCGTCATCGCTGTCGAAGGTCACTGCTGCAGATTCGTCAGGACTCCCACACTCTGTTTTGTCTGTTGCGACTGACTGACCCACGACCTGCGGTTGGGTTCCCGAAGTGGTCTCTACCGCCTCGGTCGTCCTGCCGGCTGGTGTCGACGTATCCGTCGGCTCGTTCTCGTCGGTGGGCCCGTCGTCGCCCGTCTGCCTCGTTCCGCCACATCCTGCAAGAGTGATCGTCGCAGCGATCCCACAGTTCCGCATGAACGTCCGTCGATCCATGTTTCAGCGTTGTCACGGGGGCAAAAAGCTCTATCGACGGATCGACGACCAGTGTCTCCACGGGACCGCTGTCACGCAGTGACGTGGTGGTGGTCGAATCGTAACCCCTTTAGTCGGCAGCGGAGTACTGAGAGATGAGTCCGGGTAGGGTAGTGGACTATCCTCTTGGCTTGCGGAGCCAGGGACCGGAGTTCAAATCTCCGTCCGGACGTTTAGACGGCTTCGCCGTCTTGCAGTTTTCGGCCGTGACATAGACCGAGAAATCACTATGTCGCAAGCCAAGGAACAAGGGTATGATTCACAATCAGCCCGCAGTATGGCGATTTTGGAAACGTGTCAGAACAGGCAAACGCACCCGCGGAGTGTAGCGGTTTTCGATTGCAAGCCAAGAACCCGGGGCCGCTATTGTTCTATATCTGTAAGAACAATCTGTACAACTTCTGCTGTGGCGCACGAAAGCACCATCCGGCTGGATCACGAACCACAGGTATGGACGCCCATCTCCGGGCCGGGATCGCGATCTACAACGCGGGCCACTACCACGCTGCCCACGACGCCTGGGAGGCCCACTGGCTGGACATGGCCGAGGGCGACGATCGGGACTTCCTCCAGGGACTGATCCAGTTTACCGCGGCCGTCCATCACACGACGACCGACAATTGGGACGGCGCGCGTGGCCTCGCCGAGAGCGCACAGACCTATCTCGACGGTCTGGGCAGCATCTACCACGACGTCGGGCTCGATCCGATCCGGCGCTACCTCGCGGCACTCGAACGTGATCCCGAGTGCGTCGGCGCGGCTCCACCACCCCCGGTCAAGTACGACGAGCGGGCGATCGATCTGGAGTCGCTCGACCTCCCGGCGACTGGCGTGGCGGCGACGGTCCTGGCCGAGGAACTGGGCTACGACGAGGCGACGATCGAACAGGCAGTGACGTACGCGCGGGAGGACGTGGCCGCGGGCGAGGCAACGAGTCCGTTCGTAACGCTGGTATTCGATTTCGTACGTGACGAGGACCATCGGCCGATCGTGGCCCAGCGATTGGGCGAACACGTCAGGCGACGGCAGCACCGCGAATCGGACGTCGAGAATCTGTTTTGACGGGTATGCGTGTGTCGCACGACGGAGCCGGATCAGACAGCCGGTGCTGGTCTGCTATTTGGGTTTTCCAGGCGCGTCTCCCTGGCGATTTCGAGCATCTCATCGATCGACGGGCAGGCCTGGCGGGTCGCGCCGCTGTAGATCTGGCCGACAGTTGGCTCGTCCCCGTAGGTTTCGATGGCGACGAGCGCCGGCGTCTGCGGAACCCACTCCTGAACGTCGCCGAATGCCTCGAACCGGTCAGGCGCGTCGTCGCTTTCGGCGTCCGTCTCGACCTGTGGGTCCGCGAGCAGGGCGAACGGCGGGTCGTAGCGCCGCTCCCAGACTGCGGCCCGATCCGCGGTATCTGGAAGGACCGCGACGACCGGCACGTGCTCGGCTTCGAACTCACTGATCTGCTCGCCGAGTTGGCGTACCTTCCGCCGCGACAGCGGGCAGTAGTGGTTCCGCAGGAGGAGCACAAGCGCGATTCCACTCCCGCTCTGTAGGTCGGCCGCCGTGTAGCGGTCCGGCCCGTCCCCCACGTTCGGTAACGTAAACTCTAGAGCCTGTCCAACTCCGTGGTGCGATTCGTACATCTGCACACCCCCACGTGGCGCATGTCAGACCGGACTTATAGGTATTTCGGCTATCAAATGGCGTCTGTCGACCGGCAATACGGGTGGACGGTTCTGCCAGACTAGGGCTCGTACTCGCTCGCGACGACCTCGCGGATCCGCTCAGCCGTGACCGCGCCGACGCCGTCTGCGTCCTGCAGTTCGTCTTCCGCAGCCGTCAGGACGGCCTCGACGCTCCCGAAGTGTTCGAGCAGCGATTGGGCCGTGACGGGCCCGACGTCGGCGATCGAGGCGACGACGTACTCCTGTTGCTCGGACAGTGTCTTGGCCGCCTTCTCGCCGTGAGCGCTTACTGCGCGGTCGGCCTCCTCCTGCTCGCGCGTCGCCAGCACATCAAGCATCTCGGTCGTGTCGGCCTCGTCGTCGGTCCGGACGACGCTCGCACCGAAGTCCACCGCCAGCGACGCCAGCGCACCGCGGATCGCGTTAGGATGGACGTTACGCTCGCCGTACAGTCCTGTGCCCTCGATGATCACCACGGGACGATCGTAGTAGCGGGCGTCGTCTTTGATCTGCTCGAACAGCGAGCGATCACCTCCCGTAAGCGTATCCAAAAAGTCGCTGACAGTCTTGCGCTCGATGACAACCCGATCGGAGACGACGTAATCCCCCACTTCGAGCGTCTCAAGTCGCGTCTCGATCCCCTCGCGTTTCGAGAGGTCTCTGGCGATATTCGAGTCCAGTTCGCGCTGGTCGATTACGATCTCGACGGCGTCGTCGTCGGTCCCAGCCGTAGCGACCGTCTCGTCAGGTTCGGGATCAACCGCTGGCTCGTCACGATCCGTGTCACTGCCAGCGAAGGCGTCCAGGCCAGTCTGACCCTCGCTGTCGGCGGACTCTCCATCTGTCGACTCGTCGGCACTGGCGGGGGCAGCCGATCCGCCGTCGGACTCCGCAGCCGTCGCCGTGGCCGCCATGCTGTCCCCACCTGTGTTAGCCTCGCTCGCGGTGTCACCGCTCGCGTTCTTCGAGGACTCTCTGCGGTCGTCCTCGCTGCCCGCGGTTTCACTGCTCGCGGGTCCGGCGGACTCCCTCCGGTCGTCCGCCCCAGTCTGGAACGCCTCGACGCTGGCCTGAGAGAGTTCGGCTTCGATCTCCCCCTTCATCGATTTGAGCGCTTGCAACTCCTTGTACATCCGTTTCTCGTCCTGCCGGGCCTTCCAGAAGTACGCCTCGTCGCGGGTGTCCTCGGCGATCAGGACGACGACTTTTCCCTCGGTCTGACGACCCGTCCGGCCCTTGCGCTGGATCGACCGGATCGCCGTGGGGACGGGTTCGTAGAACAGCACGAGGTCGACTTCCGGCACGTCCAACCCCTCTTCGGCCACGGAAGTCGAGACGAGTACTTCGAACTCGCCCGCCCGGAAGCGATCGAGGGTCTCCTGCTGTTGGTTCTGGGTCATGCCGTCCGACCCATCAGTATCGCTCTGGCCGACGAACTTCTCGGCGGTGAAGTGGTCGTTCAAGAAATCCGTCAGCGTCTCAGCTGTGTCCCGAGATTCGGTGAAGACGATGACGCGCTCGCCGTTGTCGATTCCGAGGGTCTCCGCAAGGAGCATGCGCGTCCGCCGGAATTTCGGATGGAGGTCGTCGAAGTTCTCGGCCTTGCGCATCGCTTCGCGGACTTTGGGTTCGCTGACGAGTCGCTGGCTGGCCTTCGACGATCCGGAGGCCCGGGCGGCATTGCGCTGGCGCTCGAAGTACCGTCGCAGGGACTCGACGCTCTGGGTCTCGGCGTACGTGACTGCCGTGCGGAGCTTGCGGACTTCCGCAAGGAGGCTCATCCCCTGATACCCCTCGCTCTGGTCGTTGTCCATCAAGTCCCGGAGCTTGCCCTGAATCTTGTGAATCTCCCGCTCGGACATATCCGGCTGAGTCTTGTTCGTCACGCCCAGTTCTTTCAACTGCGAGAGACGATCGGTGATGACTTCGTGAATCGCGTCGCGGATCTCGATCACCGTCTCGGGTAACTCGACGCGCTTCCAGTCGACGTCTGTGCGGTGGGTATACTCGGCGACGTCGGCGTCCTCGTCGGTCATCACCGCCACTTCTCGGAGACCGAGGTTTTCACACACTTCGAGGATCGACTCCTCGTCGTCGCCGGGTGAGGCACTCATCCCCGTCGCCAGGGGATTCTCGGCCTGTTCGTGGTAGCGCTCGGCGATGTAAGTGTAGGCGTAGTCCCCGGTCGCGCGGTGACACTCGTCGAAGGTGACGTGGGTCACGTCGGCCATCGAGATCCGACTCCCGACCAGGTCGTTCTCGACGACCTGCGGCGTCGCGATAACCACGGTCGAGGAGTCGAACAGTTCGGCGCGGTCGTCCGGCCGGACCTCGCCAGTGAAGACGACGACCTCGTCGTCCGGGATGGTGAGGGCGTCGCGATAGAAGTCAGCGTGTTGAGAGACGAGTGGCTTGGTCGGGGCGAGGAGGAGTGCGGTCCCACCGACCTCGTGGAGACGCTGGGCCGTGACGAGCAGCGAGACCGTCGTCTTGCCCAGGCCCGTGGGCAAGCAGACGAGCGTGTGGTTGCTCGTCGCCGTCTCGGCGAGTTCGAGCTGGTACTGTCGCTGCTGGAGGACGCCGGATTCGACGAGTGGGCGTTCAATCGTCGCTACGTCGGGTGCCGCCATTCAACTCCCGATTTGACTGCGACGAGGTTAAGGGTTGCTTGACCGCGGTGAAAGTGATTCGATCCCCGCGATCGACGAGGCGTTGTTGCTGAACGGGACGACAATGCAGGAAAGCCCTCCGCTCGGGGCTCCAGGACTCGCTGTGCTCCTCGTTTCACTGCGGTGCTTGCTTCGTCCGGGAACCGCCGAGGCGAGTCTCGCCCTTTCATTCCGCCAGGAACAGCACCGCATCCGCACAGCAGGCCTGCCCTTCCCCGGGTCGCTCGATAAAACTCGCTCCCGGCCACTGCGGGGCTGTCAAGAAGCGTGTCGCGCGCAGAACTGCGCGTGACCGGGGAGGAGTGGGGCGACAATAAGGCGGTCGCGGTGCGGTTGCTTTCCCTCGGTGGAATGAAAGGGCGAACCACGCTCGCGTTTACGTGGTCGTCTGAGCGACCTCTATCTGAGTGAGTGAAACGAACGAAGATATGTCGGTCAGCGACCGTTCTCGTGAGCGAGTCTTGCGAGCGAACGAGAGCTCGGAAGTCGCAGCCCGCGAAGTAAGCGCAGCGAGCGAGCAGGAACGTCTTCCGGTGCGGGCGTGGTGAGGGCTTTCCGATATTGTTGAGGTGTGCTGCTCTGTTGTATTAGCGAGTGTAGTGCTATTCGAGAAAGAGAGCAACAACTACCGAGCAGCGTCACACACGAAAAAACCAGGTGTGGTTCTACCGCCTTACGACGACGAGATGACGTCGTCGATACGGACGATCATCGTCGCGGCCTCGGTCGCGCTGTCGACGGCCTCACGCTTGACAGCGGCGGGGTCGAGAACGCCGTACTCCAGCGGATCAGCGACGACGCCAGTCTGGCCTTCGGAGATGATGCCGGCGAGATCGCCGCCCTCGTGCTCGGCGCGCAGATCGACCAGCGCGTCGATGGGGTCCATGCCGGTGTTCTCGGCGAGCGTGCGCGGCAGGACGTCGACGGCGTCGGCGAAGGCGTCGACGGCCAGCTGCTTGCGGCCCTCGATGGAGGCGGACTGCTCGCGGACGTACGAGGAGATAGCAATCTCGGTCGCACCCGCGCCGGGGACGACGCCACCCTTGTCGAGGGCAGCGGTCACGACGTCCAGCGCGTCCTTCAGGGAGCGCTCGACCTCGTCGACGACGTGCTCGGTCGATCCGCGGGCGAAGACGGTGACGGTCTCGGCTTCGGACCCTTCGACGAACGCGAGTTCGTCCTCGCCGTACGTTTCGACGTGGACACTCGACGTGCCCAGATCGTCCGAGTCGAGGTCGTTGACACCGCTGACGCGGCTCGCGCCGCTGGCGGCGATCACGGCCGAGAGGTCGTCGTCGGAGACATCCTCGAAGGCGAGAATACCCGCCTTCGCGAGGTGGGCGACGACGCGGTCGTCGATGTCGTCGCTCGTGAAGACGATCTCGACGCCCAGATCCGAGAGGGCTTCGGCGTAGCCCTGGAGCTCTTCTTCTTCGGCGTCGAGTGCGGCGTTGAGCTGGTCGACGTTGGTGACGTTGTACTCGGCGTCGATGCTGCTCTCGCGAAGTTCGATCGCGCCGTCGATGGCGGCGACCGCACCGGCTTCGACCGAGCGCGGCATGTTCTCGTGGGCCGGCTCCTCGTCGACGACGACGCCCTCAACGAGTTCCGTCGCCGAAGAGGACGCGCCGATCTGGGTCTGGAGAGCAATAGCCTCTCGATCGACGCCGCTGTCAGCCTCGACGGCGCGGACTGCGTCGACGACCGTCTGTGCCAGGACGTCACCGGCGATGTCGCCGGTTCCTTTGCCGGTCATGCTGGTCCTGGCCACTTTGAGCAGCTGCTCGTCGTCGAGTTCGTCGGCCAACACCTCGTCCTCGATGGCTTCCTGGGAGAGCCTGGCTGCCTCGTGGTAGCCTTCGACGATCGTCGTCGGATGGACGTCGTCGTCGAGCAAATCCTCGGCTTTGGCCAGCAACTGGCCCGCCAGCACGGAGGCGGTGGTCGTCCCGTCGCCGACGTCTTCTTCCTGGGTTTCGGCGACCTCGACGATCATCTGGGCCGCGGGATGCTCGATGTCCATCTCCTGGAGGATGGTCGCCCCGTCGTTGGTGATGACGACGTCACCGTCGTCCGAAACGAGCATCTTGTCCATCCCGCGCGGACCCAGTGTGGTCCGTACGGACTCGCTGACGGCCTTCCCGGCCGAGATGTTCGAACTCTGTGCGTCCTTTCCTTTCGTCCGATCGGCGTCTTCGTTGAGAATGAAAAGGGGCTGTCCGCCCATGCGTCGCTGGCCACTCTGAGACATATTTGTGATCCTCACCTGAATCAT
>Ga0207718_101504_pt1 | contig 11537 bp, 11 predicted proteins | sample A23M2SouthBayCA_FD_187749 | JGI IMG/M metagenome (GOLD analysis project Ga0207718, IMG submission 187749) | Aerobic enrichment media microbial communities from Eden Landing Ponds, California, USA - A23 M2 (SPAdes) | ecosystem: Environmental > Aquatic > Marine > Unclassified | place: Emeryville... | reverse complement strand
AGGACTGCATCGTCGCACAGGAGGGCGGCGAGTACTCCGTCGGACTGGTCGCGCCACGGATGTGGTCGACCTGGTAGCGGGTGGCGTCCTCGCCGAACCCGGGGTTGACCTGGAACAGGTCGACGATCTCGTCGGTCGTCATGCCGATACTCGTCAGGAACGAGGCGATCGCGAACCGGGAGTGGTGTTCGAGGTGTTCGCCCTTCTGGACCTGGTCGAGCAGGTGTTTCATACACGGTGGAAACAGGTCGGGCACGACCGTGTCTATCTCCCGGGTGAGGTCGAGATTCGAGAGCGTCTCGCGGACCTGGGCGACCTCCTCGTCGAGGTGTTCGGCGATGGGGTTGGGCACCGAGAGGGGGAGCCCGTCGGCGACGCGGTGGCGGATAGCCTGCCGGAGGAGTTCGTGGAGTTCCTCCTCCGTCACGGCGACTTCCCCGTCCGCGAGGACGCGGTTGACCAGTCGCCACTCGTCGCCCCACTGGTCGGCCGCCAGGTCGAGATAGGCGCCGACGTCCACCTGGTAATCCTCGGGGGTCTCCCGGACGGCGCTCGTCAACTCGAACTCGGCGAGCAGGTCGGCCTGTGTCAGCCGTTCGCTACGGGTGCTCTTGTACTCGGCAGTGGCGGCGAGCTCCTCGGTGAACCGCTCGTGGGCGGTGGCGGCCTCGGCACGGGCGTACTTGCGAGTCAGGACGCGCTCGTCGACGAGCGAGACGAGGACTCTGGCGACCGGGTAGGAGAGCAACTCGACGCGCGTGCGGCGGTGGGGCTCGCCCACCTCGCCCTCGGTGAGCGCCCACTCGACGCGTTCGAGCCCGCGGGCGACGACCGACTCGTCGCTGGCGACGACTGACGCGAGGTCGACGTCGGCCTCGTCGACGGCCGTGCGGGCGGCCACCGTGAACGGATACCGCGCGTGAATGGGCTCGATGGCCATCTGCAACCGGGTTACACACGTATCCGAATAAAGCCCGTGGTCACACCGATGCCGTCACCACTGCTACCGTCACCGACGGCAAACTACTACCCGACGGCTACCCCACCATTGGACATGTCGACCGAGGACGCGACGAGTGCGCCGCCACCGCCGCCGCGTCGGCCGCTGGTTCACGTCTACGACGCCGCCTACGCGGGCGTCCCGAACTGGGACATCGGCCGGCCACAGCGGGCGTTCGTCCGCCTCGCCGACGCCGGAGTGATCCGCGGACCCGTCCTCGACGTCGGCTGTGGCACCGGTGAACTCGCGCTCTTTCTCGCCCGCCAGGGCCACGAGGTGCTCGGGATCGACCTCTCGGCGGTCGCAGTCCGGCAAGCCCGAGAGAAGGCCCGCTGGCGTCGGATCCGGGCGAGTTTCCTCCACTGGGACGCACTGAACCTCCGCGCACTGGCGGACCTCGGGTTCTCGTTCCGGACGGTCGTCGATTCGGCGATGTTCCACGTCCTCGGCGAGGCCGAACGCGACCGCCTGGTCGACGAACTCGCCGGGATACTCCCGCGAGGCGGGCGCTACTTCGTCCTCGGTGACGCTCGAGTCGACGGCCGGCGCCGCTACGGGATCACCCCCGGCGAGATACGTGACCGATTCGCCGCCGCCCCGGGCGAATGGGCGGTCGTCGTCGCTCGCGAGACGGTTTTCGAACGCCGCTGGAGTTCGAACCCCGCGTATCTGGTCGGCGTGGAGCGTCAGTGACGAGGGCTCACGCACATCGGGAAGGGCGACCGCGTCGACGAGCCCCGAGTCGTCAGTCCTCGGCGACCCGCGCCTCGACGAGTGCCATCCCCGAGAGGGGGCCCACGCTCGTGCGGCGAACGTCGACGAACCCCGCGTCGCGGAGCCACGTTTCGACCGCCTCGGGCGGGTAGACCTCCGCACCCAGGGTCGTGTGGTAGGTCAGCGCGACGAACTGGAGGCCCGCCTCCGAGACCGGCGTCCGGGCGGTCCCCTCCCACTGGTCGAGGACCGCGACCCGACCGCCGGGTGCGAGCGCCTCCGCGACTCGCTCCAGGAGCGCGACGTTCTCCGCGGGGTCGTGGGCGTGGACGACGTTGAACACGAGCGCGAGGTCGTACCCCTCCCCCAGGTCGTCGGTCCGGTAGTCGCCCGCCTGCGTCCGGACGCGGTCGGCGACGTCGGCGGGGAGGTCGTCGCGGACTGCGTCGACTGCCGCGGGGACGTCGAAGACGGTCGCCGAGAGTCCGGGATAGGCCCGACACAGGCCGACGCTGTAGGCACCGTGACCGCCCCCGACGTCGAGGAGGCGGTCCGCGCCGTCGGGGACGGTGACCGCGTCGGTCACGTCGTCGACGAGTAGCGACGCAGTCGCGCGAAAGCCGTCCTGTGCGAGTTCCCACCGCTCGGGTTCCTCGTCGAACCACTCGTAGATCGTCTGGGTCGGCTCGCCCTCCCTGACGGCGGTCTCGAGCTGGTCGGCCCAGAACGGGAAGACGAGTTCGTCCCAGAAGGTGAGCCAGGGCCCCATGTCCGTCCCGGACCCCGGCAGGAGCCACCGCTCGGTCGTGCCGGTGAGCCGGTAGGTCGGCGGGTCCCGCCCGGTCCGCGCGAGATAGCCCTCGGCGGCGAGGAAGTCACACAGCCTGGTCGTCCCCTCGGGGTGGGCGTCGACCGCGTCGGCGAGCGCGGGCGCCGCGAGCGCCTCGTCTTCGAGCGCCTCGAAGAGGCCCATGTCCATCGCCAGCGTGACCGACTCGAAACTCGCCGCGCCGAAGAGGTCCAGCAGCGGCGCCGGCCCCTTGTTGAGCCTGAAAAGCACCAGCCGTTCGAGCAGGTTCGGGTTGAGGGGCATACCTGCCCGTCGCGTCCAGCAGTGAAAAGCGTCAGCGTCGGTGCGTCTCGGAATCGATTTCTCAGTCCAGTCGCGATTCGAGTTCGCGGCGGACGGCCTCGTCTTCGTCCTCGCGGGCGGCCTGTCGGTACCGTCGGTACTCGTCGTGACTGACCTCTATCTCGCGGACTTCGCCCTGGCGAACGACCTCCAGGGTGACCGTCCCGTGGGGGTTGTTGCGGCGTTTGAACGTCGCGACGGTCGTGAAGACGAACCACAGGGCTATCGACCCACCGACGAAGTAGAGCATGGCCGTCGGGAACGCCAGGGATTCGCTGCTGCCGGTCCAGCGCATGGGGTAGGCGTAGCGAAAGAGCGCGACGCCACCGACCGAGAGCAACGCACCGGCGATGACGCCGAGTCGCTCCCGAGTACTCGCGGGCAGGACGACGACGACGCCCAGCAACATCGCGGGGATACCGAACCCGGCGAGTGTCCCGGCGAGTTGCCGGGCGGCGGTCTCGGTCGCGGCGTCGGCCAGCGAGGCCAGCCCCGTCGTGAGGACGAGGATGGCGGCGACGACCGCCAGCGCACCACAGACGAACAGTGCGGCGCCGGCCGAGACCCGCCGCGGGTCCCGTCCCTCCCATTTCCCGCCCTCGTAGGCCTCCGAGAGACTCGTCATGCCCGCGTGTACGGCTTTCCCCCACAAAACTCCCCGTCAGACGCGCGCACGACGCGATGTAGCTCTTTTCACGCGTTGGGGATGTGACTCGTTCGCGAGCCGAGGGTCGTAGCCCCTGGCGGTCGAAACGCTCGGGCAAAAACGCCTCTGCAGGCTACAGCGACACCCCATGCGACGCCGTCACAGCCGACCCCGACAGTTACGGGCCTCACCACCGACGCTCCGGGCATGGTCGACGCCACCGTCCAGGGGATCTACCGGGGTACCATCGTCAGCGACTGGAACTTCCACGTCGAGGGACACACCACCGCGACCGCCTCGGACCCCCATCCCGAGGCGAGCAGGGTCGAGACACCCGTCTACAACTGGGTGATCGACCATCCCGGGGGGACGATCCTCGTCGATACGGGTTCTCATCCCGAAGCCGGTGACGGGTACTGGCCTGCGCCGCTCTACGACGCCTTCGAACACCGCGACGCCGACGAGCACCCGCTTCCTGATGCCCTCGAAGGCGCGGGGTACGGCATCGACGACATCGACTACGTGATCCAGACGCACCTGCACGTCGACCACGCCGGCGGCCTGCACAACTTCGCCGGGACCGACGTGCCGGTATTCGTCCACGAGGACGAACTCAAATACGCCTACTACAGCACGGCGACGGAGGGTGGGGCGGGTGGTTATCTGCAGGCCGATTTCGACCACGACCTCGACTGGCGGGTCGTCCACCGCCACCGGACGACGCCCTTCGAGGGGGTCGAACTGCATCACCTGCCCGGTCACGCCCCGGGACTGCTCGGACTCCTCGTCCACCTCGAGGACACCAGCCTGCTGTTCGGGAGCGACGTGGCCGAACTCGAGGCCAACTACCGGGACGAACAACCCCCTGGTGGGGGACTGCTCCGCGACCGGCAGGCCTGGATGGAGAGCATCCACACCCTGAAGGAACTCGAACGGCGCCACGACGCCGAGGTGGTCTACGGTCACGACCCCGACCAGCGCGAGCGCATCGAGGCGGGGTGGCCGTAGCACACAACCGGCAGACCGGGGTGGCCGTAGCACACGAACGGCAGACCACGCCGGAATCGACGCGTCACCCGCACACGGTAGTGGAAAAGCGTAAGACTCGGGCCGTCCACCTCCGTGTATGAGCAAGCAGGAGCCACCCGAACGCGACGCGGACACAGACGGGGCCGAGGGCAAACCCGACGACCTGCCCAGCGCCGAAGTGACGGAGGGCGTCGACCGCGCGCCCCACCGGGCGATGTTCCGGGCGATGGGCTACGACGACGACGACCTGTCCTCGCCGATGATCGGCCTCGCCAACCCGGCCGCGGACATCACTCCCTGTAACGTCCACCTCGACGACCTCGCCGAGGCGGCCTACGACGCCGTCGACGCGGGCGAGGGGATGCCCATCGAGTTCGGCACGATCACCATCTCTGACGCCATCTCGATGGGTCACGAGGGGATGAAAGCCTCGCTCATCTCGCGGGAGCTGATCGCCGACTCCGTCGAACTCGTCTCCTTCGGCGAGCGCATGGACGGGCTGGTCACCATCGGCGGCTGTGACAAGAACATGCCCGGGATGATGATGGCCGCCATCCGGACGGACCTTCCCAGCGTGTTCCTCTACGGCGGGTCGATCATGCCCGGCGAGCACGAGGGTCGCGAGGTCACCATCCAGAACATGTTCGAGGGTGTCGGCGCCGTCGCCACCGGAGACATGTCCGAGGACGAACTCACCGAGATGGAGCGCCACGCCTGCCCCGGTGCCGGGTCGTGTGGCGGGATGTTCACCGCCAACACCATGGCCTCTATCTCCGAGACTATCGGCTTCGCCCCGCTCGGCAGTGCCTCCGCCCCCGCCGAGGACGAGGAGCGCTACGAGGAGGCCCGTCGCGCCGGCGAACTCGCCGTCGAGGTCGTCGAGGCACGCCGGCGCCCCTCGGAGTTCCTCACACGCGAGTCCTTCGAGAACGCCATCGCCGTGCAGGTCTCCGTCGGTGGGTCGACAAACGCCGTCCTCCACCTGCTGGCGATGGCCGCCGAGGCCGACGTCGACCTGGACATCGAGGACTTCAACGAGATCAGCGCCCGCACGCCGAAGATCGCCGACCTCCAGCCCGGCGGCGAGAAGTTCATGACCGACCTCCACGAGGTGGGCGGCGTCCCGGTCGTCCTCCGCGAACTCCTCGAACACGACATGCTCCACGGCGACGCCACGACCGTGACGGGCAACACTATCGCCGAGGAGATCGAGGCGATCGACCCCCCCAGGATCGCGGACCTTGACGTCGACTTCCTCAACACCATCGAGGACCCGATCCACGAGCGCGGCGCGATCCGCATCCTCTCGGGCAACCTCGCGCCCGACGGCGCCGTCATCAAGATCACCGGCGAGGACCACCTCCACCACGAGGGGCCAGTGAGAGTCTTCGAGGAGGAGGTGCCCGCCATGGAGTACGTCCAGGAGGGCAACGTCGAATCGGGCGACGTCCTCTGCATCCGCAACGAGGGGCCACGGGGCGGTCCCGGGATGCGCGAGATGCTCGGCGTCACCTCCGCTGTCGCCGGCCAGGGCCACGCCGACGACGTCGCCCTGTTCACCGACGGGCGCTTCTCCGGCGCGACCCGCGGGTTCTCCATCGGTCACGTCGCCCCCGAGGCGTTCGTCGGCGGTCCCATCGCCGCGCTCGAAGACGGCGACACCGTCACCATCGACATCGACAACCTGGAACTCTCCGTGGACCTCTCGGACGAGGAGATCGAAGCACGCCTCGAAGACCACGACCCCAAGGTCAACTACGAGGAGGGCGTACTCGCGAAGTACCACCGGGACTTCGGCTCTGCGGCCAACGGCGCCGTGACGAATCCCGGCGCGCAGTGGGACTGAGCGGCGAACTCGAACGCCGCTGAATCCCGGTTTTCGCTCCCGTCGTGGCGCGCGCTGTCGCGAGTCTCGTCTCGCGACAGCATAGTGCGAGGGACGAGTAGCACAGGAGTGAGCGAAGCGAACGACGAGCAGGGAGGGACCGACGGTCCCTCTGGCCGTGCGGGCGACGCCCGGGTCGCCCGCACGACAACGCAATCGGTTGGGGAGGTGTGTGGCTCGCGGTGCTGTGCGGACCTGGCGTCTTGGCGAACGAAGTGAGCGAGAATATCCCGTACAGTACCCGCGAGCGGGTCGGGGGCTTTCAGCGCACCTCGTGGGCAGCGCGCACGGTCACTCCGACCGAGCAGTCGACGACTCGATACCGTCCACGAGATCCGACCCATCCACGCCGGTCCACTCCACACTCACCCGCCACAACTCCCGCTGAGCCTCCCGGTCTAACGCGCCGTCGCCGGGCGGGACGGGCTCGCGGTCCTCGAAGTACTCGCCCGAGAACTCGGCCGCCTCGGGCGAGGTCGCGAGATACGTCGGTGTCTCGGCGGCTTCGGCGGGCGTGTCGGTAAAGCCCGTCAGTTTCCCGACGACACCGAGCAGTCGCCAGCCCAGTCCGGGCACCAGCGACCCGTCCCGGGCCAGGGCAGTCGCCGGCGACGTCCCGGGGTGACAGCAGTTCGCGGTCACGTGCTCCGGCAGACGACGGGCGAGCTCCCCGGTGAAGAGGACGTTCGCGAGTTTCGAGAGGCCGTAGGCGTCGACACCCGTCGGCCCCGCCGGACCGCGAACGGCGTCTATGTCCAGCGTCGCCCGCCGGTGCAATCCCGAGGAGACGGTGACGATGCGAGCGGGGTCTGGGCCGTCGTCTGCGTCCGTCCCGCCGTCTTCGCTCCCCTCGTCCCCGTCACCCGTCCCGCCGTCTTCGCTCTTCTCGTCCCCGTCACCGGTCTCACTCTCGTCACCGGCCTCGTTTTCGTCGACCGTCTCGCCCTCATCGGACCTGGCGTCTCGCTTCTCGCCGGTCGTTTCGAGGCGGTCGACGAGCAGGTGGGTCAACAGGAAGGTCGCGAGGTGATTGACGGCGAAGGTGAACTCGATGCCCTCGTCGGTACCGGGTACGTCCACGAGGCGTCGCTCGCCCTGCCAGGTGCCGGCGTTGTTGACCAGACAGTCGAGGCGGTCGTGGTCGTCGAGGACGCGCTCGGCGAGCCCACGAACGTCGTCCAGGTCGGCGAAATCCGCCAGGAAGAACTCGTGACCCTCGCCCCGGAGTTCGGCGACCGTCTCGCGGGCGCGCTCGGCGTCGCGGCCGTGGACCAGCACCGTCGCCCCGGTCTCGGCGAGGTTACGGGCGACTTCGCGACCGATGCCGCTGGTCGACCCGGTCACGAGTACGACGTCGTCGTCGCCCAGCACCGAATCGAGGCCGGCGGGGATCATCGGTCGGGGTTCGTCCCCCGGAGTAATCAAGATGGGTTCTCTCAGCTGCCTCCACCACAGAGACACTCGTGACCCTGCGAGGAGCGCCCGACGACGAAGGCGTGGATCTCGATCGCCAGTGCAGACATTTTCTCCGCTCTTTCTACGGCCGCGAGGCCGTCCTGGTAGTAGGTCTTCACACGGTGGTCTCGCCAGAGATCGGCGAGATCTGCAGCGGTGGACTCCGTGAAGATACCGCCGTGGCCGCCTCGCGATACACACCCGGATGTGACTCCGGCAAGTCGTCGGGTTGTGTCGTCCCTCGCTCCAGCAGTCGAAATTCGACCGTTCGTTCGATCGCGACGAACGACGCCTCGATCACGAGTGTGTAGTAGCCCTCGTCCTGCAGCGTCGCTGCGCCAGCGAGGAGGCGACAGGCTTTCCGAAGCTGGAGTAGTGCCGCGTCGTCGGTGTCCAGTCCGGATTCGACGTCGACCGGCCCCCGGTCGAACGCCGCCTGCACTTCCTCGACGAGTTGGTCGATCCGGGCACTACTCATCAGCGACCACCGCCTTGCGGACCGACTGGAGTCGGTCGCTCCCGTAGACCGTGATCCCCTCGTCGAAAATATCGCGAAGCTTCGGTCCGGCTCGCTGTGCACTCTCGGTCGACTCGACGTACGGTTCGAAGGCGAACCGGTCCCCGTCGAACCGCTGTTCGCCGAGATCACCGACGATATCAGTCACGATCCGGCGCGCGCTCGTCCGGTCGCCGTCGACGACGACGAAGAGGTCGATGTCACTGCGCCTGTCTGCCTCGCCCCGGGCAACGCTGCCGAAGACGACGACACCGACGAGGTCGTCGACAGCGTCCGACTCGGCAACCGCGTCCCGGGCACGTGTGACGAACGCCCGTATCGGGGCGTGAAACTCCGACTGGTCGACGGCCAGTATCGGGTCGCCCTTGTGGAGGCGGGACGGGTCGATCGAGACGTAGTTTCGCTGTGGCGTCTCTCTGATTCGGACCACCCCGATACTGTCGAGCAGATCGACCGCTCGCCACACGGTCGACCGGGCGGCCCCCGTCGCGCCGACCAGTTCGGGGATCGTAAACTCCGTCTCGTGTGCGTCGACGAGCACTCTGAGAATCGTATCCGCGGCGTCGATCCGGAAGACGTTCGCCTCTGCACCGGGGTCGACGTCCATACAGACATTTATACCTCGTTTCTTTTCGTCGGACACTGTTCGATCTTGTGCAACGGGGAATAAATACCTGCCGGAGCGACCGATTCACCGCTTCAGAACGACGCGCGCAAGCGCTCGCCGCTCCACTCGATGGCGTCGTGGGCCGTCTCCAGATCCGGCGCCTCGATCATCCCGAAGAAGCCGTGGACCATGTCCTCGTACTCGCGGTAGGCGACGTCGACACCTGCCGATTCCAGCCGTTCGGCGTACAGTTCGCCGTCGTCGAGCAAGGGGTCGAACCCCGCCGTGATCACCGTCGCCGGCGGGAGATCGGAGAGATCGCGCGCTTTCAGCGGGTAGGCGTAGGGGTTGGCGGTGTCGAGCGGGTCGGCGACGTATTTCTCGTCGAACCACGCCATCGCGTCGGTCGTCAGGCCATACCCCTCGGCGTTGTCCTCGCGGGCGGGCAGGTCCGGGTCGTCGGTCGTCACCGGGTAGACGAGCAGTTGCTGGCAGAGGTCGGGGCCGTCGAAGTCCCGGGCCTGCAGGGCCGTCACCGCGGCGAGGTTGCCCCCTGCCGAGTCGCCGCCGACGGCCAGGCGCTCGGCGTCGCCGTCGTAGACGTCGGCGTACTCCGCGGTCCACTCCAGGGCGGCGTAACACTCCCGTGGCGGGTCCGGGAACGGATGTTCCGGTGCGCGGTGATAGTCCACGGAGACGACGAGACAGTCCCCGGCCACGGCCAGTGACCGGGCGATGTGGTCGGCCGTCTCGACGTCGCCGAGGACGAACCCGCCGCCGTGGATCCACACGAGCACCGGGTACGGGCCGTCCTCGCCCGGCCGATAGATCCGCAGGTCGATACCGTCCTCGGCGACGGGGCTGGGGATTTCGACGTCCCACGTCCGGGCGACGTCGGGACCGGCGTCGGGGGTCGCGTTCTCGACGTGCTGGCGCCGGGCCGCCGGGACGGAGAGGGCGTCCGCGGGCGCGATCCCCAGTTCCTCGGCCTCTTCGAGCATCGCCACCAGTTTCGGATGGGGTTCGTCCATACTCCCGAAAACGGCGAGAGCGAGATAAGCGTGGGGTCAGCGGCGACCTGTGTGACGACGGGTAGCCTGCCCTTCACAGCGGACCACCGGCGGTGTGGCGTGCGAAGACAGGTACCGTCGTGGTGTATGTCGCGCCGTCGATGGAGACGGTCACGTCGGCGACCCGCGGTGCGGCGTCGGCGACCGTCGAGAGTGTCACCGTCGGCGTCTCGACCACCGTGCCGTCTCCGACCGCCGTCGACAGTTCGACCCAGACGGCCATCGCGTCGGTCGCGGCCGATTCGGGCGGTCGACCGACCGACGAGGCGAACGCTTCGGTGTCCAGGCGCCCGGCGGTCGCCGCGACGACTCGTTCCTGGGCCGCGTCGACAGCCTCGACCGACGCCCACTCGGTGAAGGCGACTGTTCCGAACGAATTCGGGCCGTCGGGACCGCGGGACCTGACGAATCGTACCGTCTCGTTCGACGGGAAATACTCGCGGTCGTCCTCGTATCCCGGGCGGTCCGTCACCGCGTGCTCGACGGTGACCGGGTCGCCCCGGCACCGGACCGGTTCCGCCGGCGGCGTCGCTTCCGATCCCCGCTCGTTGGCGGTTCTGCCCCTGCTATCGCCGGTCCTGCCCCCGCTGTCGCCGGTCCCGCTCTCGCTGCGGCCCTCGCCGACCACGCGGCCGAGACAGCCGGCCATCGAGGCGGCGCTGACTCCCATCGTCGACAGGAACACGCGCCGGTGCATACCCCAGCGTGTACCCGACCGACAGAAATGTCTTCTGCCCGACCTGACGAGCGCAGACGAGCGCGAGTTGTGAACCGCGGTCCCACGGTCTGACCCACAGACTCAACTCCCGGGCGCACCCACACCGGCCATGGACCTGGCACACGTCGCGCTCTGGGTATCGGACCTGGAGGCGTCGCTCGCGTTCTACTGTGACGGCCTGGGCCTCGACCGGCGGTGGTCCTGGGCGGACGACGGCGTCGAGAACGTCTACGTCGGCACCGACGCCGGCGAACTCCAGCTGCGATACGACCCCGACCGGACGACGCCCGTCGCGCCGTCGCGAGCGGACGTCGACCACGTCGCCTTCAGCCTCGCCGACGCCGACGAGGTCGAGGAAGCCTTCGAACGCGTCGAGAGTCGGCCGGACTGTGCGGTCGTCGCCGAACCGCACGTCGTCGAACCCGCCGACGCCTACGCCGCCTTCGTCGCCGACCCCGACGACTACACGATCGAACTCGTCGCGCCCAGGTGAGCAGTATAGGGAGTAGATGTAACGCTGGTTTCGTGTGGGAGAGTTTTGGAAGAAACTCGCATCTTCGACAGCACCGCACTCGTTCGTGAGAGTTGAAAGCCCTCGGCGCGCTCGCTCGCAGTGGTTTCGACCGCTACTCACACTGACGGCTGAAAGCCCTCGGCGCGCTCGTGACGCCGCGGGTCGCTGCGCTCCTCGCTCACTGCGTTCGCTGCGGTGCTTGCTTCCCCGGGGCGCCAACGAGCGCGCCTCGCCCTTTCAATCCACCAGG
>Ga0207718_101499_pt1 | contig 11577 bp, 16 predicted proteins | sample A23M2SouthBayCA_FD_187749 | JGI IMG/M metagenome (GOLD analysis project Ga0207718, IMG submission 187749) | Aerobic enrichment media microbial communities from Eden Landing Ponds, California, USA - A23 M2 (SPAdes) | ecosystem: Environmental > Aquatic > Marine > Unclassified | place: Emeryville... | reverse complement strand
GAAAGTGTCGAGGGTGGCACCGTCGCCCACGAGGACCTGATGACCCAGGTCCAGGCCTGCCTCGACCACGAACAGGAGAACGCCGACGAGCAGTCCGGCCTCATCAAGATCTACACCTCCGGTTCCTTCTTGGACGAACGGGAAGTCCCGGCCGAGACGCGCCAGGCCATCGCCGAGACCTTCGGGGATCGAGAGCGGATCGTCGTCGAGTCACTCCCGGATTTCGTCGATCGGGAGAAGATCGGCGACTTCACCGCACAGGGCCTGAACACCGACGTCGCGGTCGGCCTCGAAACCGCCACCGACCGCGTGCGCCACGACTGCGTGAACAAGTACTTCGACTTCGCGGACTTCGAGGACGCCTGCGCGCAAGCCCGTGCAGCCGACGCAGCCGCCGAGGCCGTCGACGTCGGGATCAAAGCGTATCTCCTGATGAAGCCGCCGTTCCTGAGCGAGAGCGAGGCGATCGAAGACATGAAATCCTCGATCCGCCGCTGCGCCGCCGTCGAGGGCTGTCACACCGTCTCGATGAACCCCACGAACGTCCAGAAGTTCACCGAGGTCGAACAGTTGTACTTCGACGACGGCTACCGACCGCCCTGGCTCTGGAGCGTCGCCGAGGTGCTCGAATCGACTGCCAACGAGGACGTCATCGTCGTCTCCGACCCCGTTGGCCACGGCTCCGACCGCGGCGCGCACAACTGCGGGGAGTGCGACGACCGCGTCCAGAAGGCCATCAAGGACTTCGACCTCCGGCAGGACGAAAGCGTCTTCGAGCAGGTCACCTGCGAGTGCGAGCACACGTGGGAGGTCGTCGTCGAACGCGAGACGAGCTACAATCTTCCGCTCGCGCGGTAGGCCTGCCACCGACTCACACCATCTTCTCACGTCCCGCACTTTCACTTTCACTCCGGTAGGCCGGCCTTCATGGGGGTGGCGCCAGTACGAGTAGATACGGGGCCCGGATCACTGTCACACGCTCCATGGCCCCGCTCCCCTTTGCTTCTACTCGAGTAGCGACAGGACGACCATTCCCAAGAGAGACGAGGTCGCTACTCGACGCTCCGCTTGCGCTTTTCCAGCACGTGGACGTCCTCGATTCGCGTCTCGGGATACTCCCCATCAGCGTCCTTTTCGGCGGATTTCACCATGTCCCAGACGACGTTCAGCCCCGTCGTCACGCCCTCCAGTGCCTCCATCTCACAGCCAGTCTTCCCCGTCGTCTCGACAGCCACCGTGAGCGTCACCGACGACTCGCCCACTTCGAAATCGGTCTCGACGTTCGTGATCGGGATCTGATGGCACATCGGGATCGCCTCCCAGGTGTGTTTCACGGCCTGGATCGCGCCGATCCGAGCAGTCCCGAGGACGTCGCCTTTCCCGATCTCGCTTGCCTGAATTGCGTCGACGGTCGACGCCTGCAGGTGGATCGTCCCGCGAGCCACGGCCCGGCGCTTCGAGTCGGGCTTGTCGCCGACGTCGACCATCTGAGCCTCGCCCGAGTCGTCGGTGTGGGTCAGATCCGACGTGTCCGCCCCGTCCGTCCCGCTTTCTTCACTCATCGCTATCCCTCCACATGACCGGGGGAATCGCCTTCAGGAGGTCCGTCGCGACCAGCCCGTAGCCCTGTGCGTCGACGACTCGATCGCCGGCCGCGCCGTTGACGTACGCGCCGAGCGCGGCCGCGTCGATCGATTCTTGCGTGGCCGCCAGCGCTGCCGTCACGCCAGCGAGCACGTCGCCGGTCCCGCCGACGGTCATCCCCGGATTGCCAGTGCGATTGACGCGGGTCCGCTCGCCGTCCGAAATGACGTCGTATTTCCCCTTGACGAGGAGTGTGTGGCCGATTTCGGCCGCGAACGCCTCGACCAGATCGGCGCGCTCGCGCCACTCCTCGGCGGTCTTCCCCCCCATCTTCCGAAGTTCCCCCTGATGAGGCGTACAGACCAGTGTCGCCTCGGTGTCGACCCCCGGGACGACCTGCAGCGCGTCGGCGTCGACCACCGCGGTACCGTCGAAGCCATGGAGGAACTCCTGGACCGCGACGAGGGTATTGTCGTCGGCACCGAGACCGGGACCGAGGACGACGGTGTCGTGCTCGGCCGCCAGTTCCGCCACCGTCTCGACGGCGTGCGGACTGAACACCTCGCCCTCGAACGGCCGGACGATCAGGTTCTCGCTGTAGCCCTGCAACTCGCGGGCGACACCCTCGGGACAGGCCACCCGAACCAGATCCGCGCCCGCCCGCAAGGCCGCCTGCGCCGAGAGCGCGGGTGCGCCGGTGTATGGACCACCACCGACCACCAATACCTCGCCGAAGTCGCCCTTGTGAGTGTCGGCCGGCCGGGAGAGTCGCAGAAGGTCGCCGCGCTCGACGTAGCGCTCGGCCGCCGATGGAATGCCGATATCTGCGACAGTCACCGAGACGTCCAGTGCGTCGAGGCCGGGCTTCGGTTTGTGGAAAGTGACGACGTGATCGGCAGCGACGGCGTTTTTCGCGAGTGCGCCCGTCTCGGCGTCCAGCCCCGAGGGAACGTCGACAGCGATCACAGGAGTGTCACTGGCGTTCATCTGTGCGGCCGCGGCAGCCAGCGGTTCGCGGAGGTCGCCGCTGATCCCCGTCCCGAGCATCGCGTCGACGAACAGATCGGGCTTGCCGAGATCCAGTGCAGTCGAATCGCGCACGACCTCGGTGGGGATCTCGGCCCGTCCGAGCGCGTGCCAGTTCTCGCGCGCGATGTCAGTCGTGATCGTCTCCGGACGGCCCAGCAGGAAGACCCGTGTCTGAAAGTCGTCCAGAAACCGGGCCGCGACGAGGGCGTCGCCGCCGTTGTTGCCGCGGCCGGCGACGATCGCGATCTCGTCGCCGGGATCGGCCTCCGCCCGGACCGCGCGGGCGAGGGCGTGGCCCGAGGACTCCATCAGTTGCTTGCGCGGCACGCCAAGCGCAGCCGCGTTCGCGTCGATCACCGCCATCTCCCTGCCCGTGATGACCTGGCCGAAACTCATACCTCCGGGTTCGACTGGCCCGGGCAAAAACTCGTGGGCTATCGGCGAATCTCGAAGCCGTCGTGTCCCTCGGAGTCGCCGTACTCGACATCGACATCGTCGACCCGGGCCTGGGGACTCCCCTCGTGACAGAACTCGACCATCGCTTCGACCGCTTCCTCAGGCCCCTCGAAGACTGCCTCGACGCGACCGTCAGCGAGGTTTTTGACCCATCCGTCGACGCCGTGTTCGCGTGCGGTATCGCGGGTCGTTGCCCTGAAGAACACACCCTGGACGCGCCCGGAGACGTACACGTGTGCGCGGGTTCGATCAGTCATACGAAACTATGGGGCGTCCGCCCACAAAAACGCTAGTCGTCGCCGCCGTTTCGCAGGTGGTGGAACACGTACGTCTGGGCGTAGCCGGCGTACTCGCCGCCGAGTCGCTCGCGGATCGCCCGGGAGGTGTCGGCGTAGTTGCCGCGGTCGCAGTCTGGATAGTACTCGGAGATTGTCTTGCGAATCCAGGTATCCAGCGGGACGGCTTCCAGAAAGTCGAGCGAAAAGAGGAGGACGCAGTCAGCGACTTTCTCGCCGACGCCGACGAACTGCGTCAGATACTCGCGGGCGTCCTCGTAGCTCAAGTCGCGTGCCTCGGCAGGGTGGGCCTCCCCGGAAGCGACCATCTCGGCGCTCCGCTGAACGTATGGCGCGCGATATCCGAGACCGAGATCGCGCAGTTCGGCCTCGCTGGCCGCCGCGATCTGGACGGGCGTCGGGAACGCATGATAGCTCCGACCGTCGAAGTCGACAGTGTCACCGAAGGCCTCCGCGAGCGCGACCTGCATGTCGTGGATGCGCGAGACGCGCATCTGGGCCGAGCAGATGAACGAAATCAGTGCGCCGAAGGGCGGATCCCGAACGAGGCGCATCCCCCAGTAGCGTTCGTAGGCGGCGTCGATCAGGGAGTCGGGGGGTGTCGCCGCACGGATCGCCGGCAGGTCGTCGTCCAGCCGTAAGAGCGAGCGGACCACTGCCTCGGCGTCGACTGTCGACTCCCACTCGAGTAGCCCACCACGCTGGCGGACCCGGACCACGGCCGGCTCGCCCGCGTCGAGACGCGCCTCGCCGCTCTCGTCGGGCCGCACAACCGTCACGTACCAGGCGTCTCCACCCGTTTGTTCGCCGTCTTCGTACATCCGTCCGTCTTCTCGTCGCCAGAGGTACGACTGCCCACTCTCGAGCGTCGCCTGCAAGTCGAGGCTACCGGCGAGCGACGAGACGTCGATCGTTCCAGAGTGCATCTGGCTGGCTTCGGACCTGGAGCGGCTTTTCGGTTACGAGAACACGGCAAAACGCTGGCTAACCTTCATATCGGTGGGAGAGCAATGGTAACATATGGACTGTCGCGTTGTCGTCGAAGCCGCTGTCCCCGTGTACGACGTCGAGACGGCCGACGAAGCGGTTCGGATAGCCATCTCCAAGACCGGCGAGATGCTCAATCCGGACCTCAACTACGTCGAGATCAACATGGGTGGACGCTCCTGCCCGCATTGCGGCGAGGAACTCGAACCGGCGTTCATCGCCGCCGACGAGAGTCTCGTCGCGCTCGAACTGGAGATGACCGTCTTCAACGTCGAGCGCGACGAACACGCCGCACGTATCGCCCGCAAAGAGATCGGCCAACGGCTGACGAACATCCCCCTCGATGTCCTCGAAATCGAAGTCACCGACGAAGACGACGAAGACGACGAAGACGAGACAGCCGAAGAGAGTGAAAGCACCGAAGACAGAGACGAACGCGAGACGAACGCCGACGAATCCCGGTCGAGCGACGGCGACGTTCTCCCCGAGTTCGAGGAACTGATCGACGAGTAGTATCTGTTTTCACCGCCGGGAGCGACGACAGCAGCCGCTCACTGACGAGACGTGTATCGAGACAGAGAACCCACCCGGTTCCCAGTCCGTATCAGTCCGCAGCCGCAGAAACTGGCTCTTTGACTTCCGATTCGAGTTCGCCACACAGCCCGTCCGCCAGCGCGAAGACCGCCGCTTTGTGGTCTGTTTTCGACTTGTGAATCGATGTAGGCCGCACGCTCTGCTCGAGATACTCGTCGTGGTCGACGGTATTTCCGGTGCGCTCTTCGTAGTGATCTTGTACCTGTGCGAGCAGGCCGTGAAGGTGAATGAGCTCCTGCTTCTTCATGGTCACTCCCTTCTACCGACTCAAGGATTATAGTAGTATCCTGAGTATCGTTAGCATGCACCTCCCATTTTCAGGGGTTTTATCACGGTCTATCAGTCGATATGAGGGTGGACGAAATACTACCTCACACACTTGGCGGTTCGAGGGTGGCTGGACGACTCTGAAAGGCTTTTGATGTGGCCCCAGCTAGAACGGGTATGGATTACGACGACATGCTCGATCGGGCACTCGACGAGACGCCCGACATCGACGGCGACAGCGAACGGTTCGACGTCCCCGACCCCAACGTTCGACAGGAAGGCAACGTCACTGTCTACGAGAACTTCCAGGCGACGGTCGACCGTCTCGGCCGTGAGGAAGACCACGTGATGAAGTTCCTCCAGAACGAGGTCGGGACCAGCGGCCACATCGACGAGAGCGGGCGCGCCCGCCTGACTGGCAGCTTTAGCAAGCGCCGGATCTCCGAGGCCCTCGACGCCTACGTCGAGGAGTTCGTCCTCTGTTCGGAGTGTGGCCTGCCGGACACCAAGCTCGTACGCGAGCAGGGAGCGATCCTGCTGCAGTGTGAGGCGTGCGGCGCGCGATCGGCAACCAGTAGCTAGGGGGGACTGCCAGCCTCACCGGGAGATTACTGGAGGCGCTTGAGCGTCTGGAGGTCGTGATCGGTCCGCATGAACTCCGAGAGGTGTCGCGATGCGTGACAGTTCGGGCAGTGGAACACGCGATTCGGTTCGGGGAGATCCCTGGGCGTCGACTCCCAGTCTTTGGCACACTCAGGACAGAGCAATCGAACGTACGCTTCCTCCATGTGGGTACGTCACACACGGTAGATAGAAAAAGGTTGGCGCCGGGGCCGGAAGCAGACAGGCGTCTGACAGCGTCGAAAAGCTATATATGTCTCTGCCGCCGTCCTCTATGCTAACAGTGGGGAACCATGGGCACGCAGGTAGCACATAGACTACAGGTCAGTGACAATAAGGGCAGCGGGGAGGGGCAAGATGCCGAGTCATAGTGACGTCCAGTCGACACAGAGTCGTCGGCTGCGGCTGGACGCCGGCACACAGGCGCTGGTCGCGACTGACTCACTGCGACCGTCGCTCTCGCTGTTGCCCGCAGCGGCCTACCAGCAGTTGTTGATCGTCTCGCCGCGAACGCCGGCAACTATCGAGCGGCTCGTCCGGGAAGCCGGCGGCGACGTTTCGACGGTGGGCCACCTCCCGCTGTCGGCGACAGAACACGACTACGAGGGGCCGATGTGGACGACCGAGAGTATCGACCCGAGCGATCTCACCGGGTTGAGCATGCAGTACAATCGCGCCCTGCGAGCGCTCGAAGACGGGCACGGCTGGGTCCTGTTCGACGACTTCAACACCCTGTTGCTGTACACCGGCGCCGAGCGCGTCGTGCGGTTCCTCGGCCACGTCACCCAGCGGACCCGTGAAGCCGGTGTCAGGAGCGCGATCACCGTCGTCCGCGACGCGATGGACGACCAGACCTACGCGTCGCTCCAGCGTGCGGTCGACACGGAGATCGACCTGCGGTAGCCGATCCAGCTACGCGCTGTAGCGCTCGATCAGCGACACGTAGTGGCTCTTCTCACGGACGCCCGTCAGCTGTTCGGCCGTCTCGCCGTCGACCGCCAACACGACGGTCGGAACGCCGCGGACACCGTACTGGGCGGCCAGCTGCTGGTGGGCGTCGACGTCAACTTTCGCGACCGCGGCGTCGGTCTCGGCGGCGATCTCTTCGACGACGGGTTCGAGCATCTGACACGGCCCACACCAGTCCGCGTAGAAGTCCACGAGCACGACGTCGTACTCACCGAGCACCTCCTCGAAGTGCTCACCGCTCTCGACGTGGATCGGCTCGCCCGGCGCGGGCGTCCGCTGGGTCTGTTGCTGTAACTCCTCACGTTTCTGTTCGCGGATCTCTTCCAACTCGTCGGTGTCGGTCATACCACGACATTGGGAGTCAGCAGCCTTAATGATTTTGCTAAGTGCGTGCAATACCACCGGCTCCGGGCGAGCAGAATCGGAGTTGCGAAGTCGGTTCCTTCCCCACTGGATAGGCGATCGTTCCCCTTTGTCGCAATATCGAGGGGTAGAATACCTGCGTGCGAAGTGATCGTGTAATCTGGTTAACTCGAAGATCGTGGCGACTCGAGAGGGGTTTCGCGGTTATGCACATTACTCACAAGGCTTTTGAGTCGACTCCGCGTATATGAGCGTAATGCCAGAATCGATGACCGAGTATCTCTCACAGGACATGGAGTGTGAGGGGCTACTGGAGTGTATCCACGGACTGAAAGAACTCGACAAGGAAGTGTTTCGGACGCTGACGCGCGCGGAGGAGCCGCTGACGGTCGACGAGATCGCAGAGGCGGTCCAGCGCGAGCGCTCGACTGCCTACCGGTCGGTCCAGCGACTGCTCTCGTCGGGGTTCATCCAGAAAGAGCAGGTCAACTACGAGCAGGGCGGGTACTACCACGTCTACCGGCCGACCGACCCAGATCAGATCGCCGACGACATGCAGCGCGTGCTCAACGACTGGTACGCGAAGATGGGGCAGTTGATCGGCGAGTTCCGCGAGGAGTACAAACAGTCCGTTCCTGCCGAGTGATCACGCCAGTGCCAGCGGGATTCCGAAGACGACTGCCAGTCCGATCGCGAGTACGACGACGCCCGTCAGCACCTGGCGCATCGTGAAGTCGCTCTGGGGAGCAGTGCTTCGAAGTGGGGGTTCTCGGGACGGCAACTCGACGTTCTCGGGATCGTAGTCCGGGCGATCCGCGCCGTGGTCGTGTTCGTCGTGGTGATCGTGGGTCGTGTCGTGTTCCTGCTCGCCGTCAGTAGTCTCGTGCTCGTCGGCCATACCCGCCGATTCGTCCGGGCCCGTCTTTTAGCTATTGAACTCTATCCCACCGGCTTATTTATATGATGATCGTGGAGAACGTCACATGGGAGTGCGGCAACAGCAGCAAACGGGTGGATCGTTATCGAACGTCTCGATCGGGAAGGGGATCGGTGTGGGGATCCTGGCGTGGATCGTCACGTTCGTCCTCGCGAATCTCCTGTTCGTCCTCGAAATCGGCAACAGCGACCAGGGGTTCGAGTACTACGGCCAAACTGGCTGGCGGGATCTGGTCGGCTACAAGTTCGGTGAGAACTACTTTTCGGCCTATCCGGGCGCGTTCGACAGCCCAGAGCGGCTGAACGAGCTCCTCGTGAGCTACGACACTGTCCCCGACATCGTCTACATCCTGCTCGTCGTCGGAATCCTGGCGTTGCTGGGGTATCGGATGGTTTCGAACGCAGTTGCTGACTTCGACGAGGTCGGAGCCGCTGCGCAGGGTGCGACCATGGCGATTCCCTACGCCGTGTTGATGGGGCTCACCGTCCTGGCTGTCGGTGCGTTCATGGAAGACAACCTCCTGGTCCTCTCCTCGGACATCTTCTCCGACGAGCTGACCAACATCGTGATCGTCGGCGGGATCATCTACCCCGCAGTCTTCGGCGGTCTCGGCGGCGTCGCCGCCGTCTTCAGAGAAAAGCAGTCCGCGGGTCAACAGCCAGCCGGACGACCACCGGCGCAGGGACAGCCACCCGCGGGCGGCCAGGCGCGCGCGCCACAACACCAGCCAGGCCAGCCACAGGGACAGCGACCCGGCGGCCAGCAGGCCGGTCAGCCACAGGGTGGACAACAAACTCGACAGCCCCAGGGTGGCCAGCCACAGGGTGGACAGCCCCAGGGCGGTCAGCCACAGGGCAGTCACCAATCAGGCCAGCCACAGGGCGGCCAGCCCCGAGACGCTCAACAGCCCGGACGACCGCAGAGCGGCCAGCAGCCGCCGACTGAAGAGCCAGCGACCGATGACGCGGACGCGTCCGAGGAGTCATCCGAGGACGATGGCGACGACTCGGTAGATTCAGCGGGTGCTGACGACGCCAGCGGAACTGGCTCCGGGAACCCTAGCGGCGACATCTGAGCGCTGGCGTCAGGTTCGCGCCGAACGAAACCGTCAACACCGCGCGCGGCCAACGTCGCAGTAGTAGATGCTCACCAAACGGATCATCCCCTGTATCGACGTCGATCTGGACGACGAGGGGAACGCAGCGGTGTACACGGGGGTCAACTTCGAAGACCTCGAATACACGGGCGACCCCGTCGAGATGGCCAAACGGTACAACCAGGCCGGGGCCGACGAGTTCGTCTTCCTGGACATCACGGCCTCCGCGGAGGGGCGAGAGACCATGCTCGATACCGTCGAGTCCGTCGCCGACGAGGTCTTCATCCCCCTGACTGTCGGGGGCGGCATTCGAACTCGCGAAGACATCAAAGAAACCCTCCGGGCGGGCGCGGACAAGGTGTCGATCAACTCCGGGGCTATCGCCGAACCAGACCTCATCGACGAAGGCGCCCGAGCGTTCGGCAGCCAGTGTATCGTCATCAGCGTCGACGCCAAGCGCCGCTTCGACGAACAGGGCGAGTACTACGCCGAGGTCGACGGCGAGTCCTGCTGGTTCGAGTGCACGGTCAAAGGCGGACGCGAAGGCACCGGCCTCGACGTCGTCGAGTGGGTCCAGGAAGCCGAAGATCGGGGTGCGGGCGAGCTGTTCGTCAACTCAATCGACGCCGACGGGACCAAAGACGGCTACGACATCCCGCTGACCAAAGCTGTCTGTGACACCGTCTCGACGCCCGTGATCGCCTCCTCGGGCTGTGGCGGCCCCGAAGACATGTACGAGGTCTTCACTGAAGCTGGCGCGGACGCCGGCCTCGCGGCCTCGATCTTCCACTTCGAGGAGTACTCGATCTCGCGCGTCAAGGAGTATCTCGACGAGCGCGGCGTGCCGGTGCGGCTCTAAACGAAGAACTACGATTCAGCGGTGGCGCGCGCCAGCGAGCGTGCCAGTGGCCGCGAGGTGGCGTCGCGCGAGGGATGAGTAAGGGAGTGAAACGACCGAACGAATCGGCTGGGGAGGTGTGTGGTTGTTGCGGTGCTGTGCGGGGACGCCGTTGCCGACGAATTCACTGTGCAAGATCACAGCGAAGACATTCCCGATAGCCTGCACGTCCCCAACCAGGACACGCCGATAGCAACCAATAGCACACGCGATTCGCATTCGAGCGAGAAGATGTCGGCCCGCTTATTACAGCCCAGCCCCGAACCTGAGTCGTGAAGTGGCGCTGTCCGCAGTGTGGCAAACCCCACGAGAAAAACGACCCGCCGTGTGACAACTGCGGCCATCACAAGTTCGAGCGAGCAGTCGTCCCCACTGCCAGCGCCGACGAAGACCACGAACAGTTCGTCTGGGCCTGCACCGAGTGCGGTCGCCACCACCAGCGCAACAACCCGCCCTGTAGTCGGTGTGGCAACGCGAAATTCGAGAAGGAACCCCTCGATTACGACGAGTTTGATCCCGGCAGTACAGCGAGCTACTTCGATCTCGTCGGCCGGCTCGAAGTCAGCGCGGCCCTGGTCATCGTCGCGCTCGTCACGGTGGGCGTCCTCGGCTTCCTCGGCGTGATCAACGTCCCGGGGCTCACCCCACAGGGGCCGCCGACCGTCGAGAACGTGCCGGGCAACGAAACGGCAGTCGGCGACGTCTCGCTGGCCGACGTCGAGACGTCGGTCTTCGGTGAACTGAACGTCGACCGGACACCGCGAATCGGGCGGGCCGGCGGACTCGACGCGATAGCGACGTACGTCAACCAGCGGACCGTCAAGAGCGCCTACACTGACGCCGATGGCAGGATCAGCGACGATCAACTCCGTCAGTTCGACGTCAGTTGTTCTGGACGACTGGGATACCTACCACTGCAGACGCGCGAGCCCGTCGGCGACGGAGACACTGCCGACGCAGTTGCGCGTGAGTTTACACCAACACTCGAATCGATTCGAACGGCCGAGACTGGAGAACAGACCTACCGACTCGAAAACGTCGGCATCGACGCCCACGCTGGCCCAGACGGGCGCGTGTTCGTGACCGTGGCGTTCTGTCAGACCGCGGCCTCGTAGGCCTCGCTCAGCGCGTCGGTCTTCTCGATGACGCGATCCGTGCCGTCTTCCAGCGCGTCCAGTGCGTCCGTCCCCTCCTCGGTCTTGATCGTCAGCACGGGGTCGGTCTGGCCACCGGACTGTTCGGGGTTCATGTCGTAGGTCGCGGCGGCGACGCCGTCGGTCTCCAGCAGCGCGCCTTTGAGTACGTTCATGAACGTGTGATCCTCACCAGCAATCTCGATAGAGAGCGCGTTCTCGTCTTTCTCGATGACCCGCAGGTCCATACCTACGGGTACGCGTGAGGCGGAATAAGTCTCACGACCTGAATTGATGTCGACGGCCGGCTCGCGAGCGTTTTTATACGCGAGCAGTCCAGCCGGGAG
>Ga0207718_101494_pt1 | contig 11629 bp, 15 predicted proteins | sample A23M2SouthBayCA_FD_187749 | JGI IMG/M metagenome (GOLD analysis project Ga0207718, IMG submission 187749) | Aerobic enrichment media microbial communities from Eden Landing Ponds, California, USA - A23 M2 (SPAdes) | ecosystem: Environmental > Aquatic > Marine > Unclassified | place: Emeryville... | reverse complement strand
CACGCCGTGCGTGCCCGAGCGTGGTACCGCGAATTCCGTGAAATTGTCCTGATGTGTTCCGTCTACAACATCAAACGAGCCGTCACTCACCAAAATTAAGCGACATATGGCGATTCACCAGAGCCTTCAATTGCTAACATTTGGGCAGGAGGACTTGAAGCACGTGGAACATACAGCCACACTAACCCAGATGAGATAAACGAAGTAATTGCTACGAAGGATTCATATTCGGAATATTTGATCAATCGACTAAGAGATTATCAGCACCATATATTGCACAATGACAAGATAATCCATATGAAAGAGTCCTTATTGGCAATAGGGAAACAATTTTTAACAATTGGAATTTACGGTGTCGGTACGATCGTCTATGCCATATTAACAGACACTGCCGTACCATTTTTGCCCTGGATTTTCGTTTTCATCGCCCTACAAATATTCATCAGCCTACCACTAATTAACACTCCAAAAGACTATGCTGAAGCTGATAGCCCTGTCTACTTTACTCCACTGTATAATTTGGATTATCAAGAAAGTGCAGAGGACGACATCGGAATATTATACATCGTTTTACCGATAAATACGATAGAGAGGATGCAAAATATTCGAAAACGAATTGGTTTGTAGAGATCCCATTTGATTCGTTCTCCTTCACCCTGGGGTTCACACGTAGAGGAATACGCTCCTCTCGATATGCACACGAACCGCTCGTGAGCGTGTGCATATTTCGCGGCTGTCGAGCGCGCCGGGATGGGTGTCCAGCGTGATCGAGCCGACTATCCAGCCGAGTGTATAAACAGGAGTGCTTTCTGTGACCTAAGATGACCCTGACTTACGGCGTCGTGTGTACGAGCGCCAGCCATGCGAATCCGAACCGACGGAGAACGATCCCACCGTGAGACCACGATCGAGCAGGCTGCCGAGTTCTGGGACTGCAATAAGACGCGAGCACTGTTGTTGAGCGCCGATTTTGCGCCCCGTATCGTTCCACGGATCGAGCAAGTCCTGGCGCGAGAGGATTTGACGACCCGGCAGAAGCGGGAGATCGCCGAGACGCTGGAAATTTCTGGAACGCTGGAGATAGAGATCGAGGAAACAGTATCCGTCCAGTAAAAGTGACGGTTGTGTGGGATCGACGCTTCACAATCGAATTGTGAGAGTCATCTGTGTTGCTCAGAGACTACCTGAGAGATTGATTGAGCTACGTCTTCGTCATCGTTTGAGAAGTGCCACGACTTCTCACGGGCGGTAGATTCGACTTTGATCTTCACCCCTTCCTTTGCATCTGATGAAAGAGCGGCGATTAGTGTGCCGGCGATGACCCCGAGCACTCCAAGCGCCAATAGTGCCCAATCTGGATTTGATGCGCTTCCCGCTCCGGCACTCAATGCTGGTCCAACCCCTGCAAGTGCTACCAACATGCCGATGATTATGATCGCTCCTCCAACCCACTCGTTCAAAAGACCCGTACGCTGGGTTTTCGCGTAAGTTGCTCCAGTAATCCGATCATCAGATAATAGATAGCTATTGATCTTAGTTTCGTCCGTCGTTCCGCCAGTGTCATTCACCATGTCGATTACACGGTGGTCAGAGACGGCTGTCACTTTTGTTCTATTACTCCTTTCACTCTCATCGACCGTTACGGCGCGGAGGGTTTCTCCCTCAGGGACGTGAGGTTTCAGTGCGGTTTGAATTTCATCCGGTACTGAAGACATTCCATCTCATCCGTCCACCGGACAGGATAAAATATTGAGGTATGAACAGAAGCACCGCTTCACACCTGAATGATAATTGGCCCGATTCTATGGTGGTGACTTAGGAGCGGATTTGACGTCACTTACTCACTCATCGTCTTTGAGTGTGAGCACATCGGATTCGAGATCGCCGGCTAGGTATTCTCGACCGCGTTCAGTAATCCGATACAGTCCGTCTCCCTCTCTCTCTACGAGATCTGCATCGAGAAGCTTCGCGAGGCGTTCGCTCACGTAGTGCCGCGAGTAGTCCGTATTCACGGATAGAATACGAGGCGAGAGGATCAATCCAGACTCTTCGAGGGTTTCGAGAAGACGGTCATCTGCCTGGGTCATCCACGAAACCCTCGGTCGTCGCATATTCCGTACTTGTGAGACGATTCCATATTTCCATCGGACGGCCTCGGTCGGGATACCATATAATACGATATAGAATAACGTACGTTAGGATTTAAGTAAAGGGGCCACATCACGGACGAACTAAGAGCGACATACCTGGACCTGCACGAGCAGGGCCGCGAAAAGGAGTTGCCCGCCGAGGTGCCAGTCGGCCGGGGTGTCGCTCTCAGGAGCGACCCGGTATGAGACCACCAACCCCGCGACTAAAAGTCACCCCGGCAGTCCCGCCGGGCGGTATCGTTCATCCGGAAGCCTTCCGGAAATCGAGAGGATCGGCATTTCAGCGCTATTACTTGTCGATAGCCGCCAAATACCCCTCAATCCGGAATTCCGGAAACACCCCAGATTTGGCTAAGTGCAACAGGGCAGTCGGTTCAGATATGCCTCCCCTGAGGTGCCCCCGAGAGGTGTATCATTCATGACCACAACCATGACCTGCCCTGAGTGCAACAGCGGGCGCGTTCATCCGTCCGGCGGCTGCCCGTTCTGCCCTGAATGTGGCTGGTCGAAGTGCGGCGGTGGTCGAGCGTGAGCGAGGAACTCACCCCTCTGTCCCCGGAGGAAGGAATCGATCGGTTCCTCCGGCATCGTGAACCGAGCGTGCGCGAGAGCACGATGCGAAACGCCCGGACGCGCTTGCGGTTCTTCCGTGAATGGTGTGAGGAGCGCGAGATCGAGAACCTCAATTCCCTCACCGGGCGAGACCTGGCCGATTTCGTCGCCTGGCGACGTGGTGACGTGAAGGCGCTCACCCTCCAGAAACAGCTATCGACGATCCGGACTGCCCTGCGATTTTGGGCTGACGTCGAGGCCGTCCAGGAGGGACTCGCCGAGAAGTTGCACGCGCCGGAGCTGCCCGACGGTGCAGAGAGTCGAGACGTCGCCCTTGATGCCGATCGGGCGGCGGACATTCTCGAGTATCTTCGCGAACTCCACTACGCGAGCCGCGATCACGTCGTCATGGAGATCTTGTGGCGGACCGCGATGCGCCGGGGTGCACTCCGGTCGATCGACGTCGACGACCTCCGGCCGGACGACCACGCGATCGTGCTCCGGCATCGGATCGACGAGGGAACCAAGCTCAAGAACGGCGAGAGTGGCGAGCGATGGGTGTATCTCGGCCCGTCGACGTACCAGGTGATCGACGACTATCTGGATAATCCGGACCGGTACGACGTGACTGACGAGTATGGCCGCGAGCCGCTGTTGACGACGCCGTACGGGCGGCCGATCGGTGACACGATCTATTCGTGGGTGAATCGGCTGACGCAGCCCTGCCGGATCGGTGGCTGCCCCCACGACCGCGATCCGTCCGACCCGAGCACCTGCGATGCGCTCGGGAGCGATGGGTCTCCGAGTCGGTGCCCGTCGGCGCGATCACCCCACGGCATCCGCCGGGGATCGATCACTCACCACCTGAATACGGACGTCTCGCCGGAGATCGTGAGCGAACGGTGCGACGTGACGCTCGACGTGCTGTATGAGCACTACGACGTCCGAACTGACCGCGAGAAAATGGCTGTGCGAAAGCGACAACTTTCGGAGTTGTGACCATGACCGAAACCAACACTAACCCGACGCTGTCTGTCGAATTGATCCCTCCTACCCCGCGAGTCCACTCGTGGTTCGCGCGTTGCGCGAACACACTCGTTCCCTCGCGTGGTCACACTCACTGCGAGACGTTCGCGGCGCTCACGTCTCGCACCTCGCGTGACCCCCGCGAGTCCACTCTTGCTACCGCCCGCCTCCAGCCGATGACTAAGACCGGTTCGGCGAAGTTGACGCCGAACAGGACGAGCTTGCACAGCCCGGCCTGGACGCCACTCGAAAGTACGAAGAACGCACACACGAACGCGTCGTTTGGGTCGATCACCCACCACCTGCATTGCGTTCCGGCAGGTCACACTCCAAATACCGGACAAGCTCGTTCCGTGGATTCACGTATCGCCCACCCTTCCGTCCGATATGGACCTCGACGCGCTTCGCGACGATATCCCCGTCCTCACCGATACTGCGTACCTGAACACCGGGGCAAGCAGCCCTGCCCCGGAGTCGGTGGTCGAGGCGACGACGGACTGGATCGAGTATCACAACTTCGAGGCCCCGACTGACGAGGGGATCTACCCGCACGCCTGGGACAGCTACGAGGCGGCCCGCGAAACGATCGCTCCTTTCCTTGGCGTCTCGCCGGAGACGATCGCCCTCACGTTGAGTACGGTCGACGGGATCAACCTGATCGTCGCATCGATCGAGTGGCAACCCGGCGACGTCGTCGTCAGGACCGACCTCGAACACCCAGCGGGCACGCTCCCGTTCGACCGCATGGCTGACCTCCACGGGATCGAGGTTCGGACACTCGAAACCGCCGACGGTCGGATCGACCTCGACGAACTCCGGACGGCAGTCGAGAACGCTCGACTGCTCGCGATGAGTTCCGTCACCTGGAGTCACGGCACCCGGTTGCCGGTCGAAGAGGCGGTCGAGATTGCCCACGACGCAGGGGCTCGCGTCCTGATCGACGCCGTCCAGTCGCCGGGCCAGCGCCCCGTCGACTTCGAGTCGTGGGGTGCGGACTTCGTCGCCGGTTCGGGCCACAAGTGGCTGCTGGGGCCCTGGGGGGCCGGATTTCTCTATGTCGCGCCGGATGCAGTCGACGCACTCGCGCCGCGACAGATCGGCTACCGAAGCGTCGAGGACTCCGGTGCCACGCCCTACCAGTACAAGACTGGGGCACCGCGATTCGAACTCGGGACGACCTCGCCCGCCCCGCACGTCGGCCTCGCCGCGGCGATCGACCTGCTGGAATCGATCGGGATGAAAACTGTTCAGACACGGATCGAACGCCTCACTGATCGGTTGAAAGATGGCCTCGATGATCGGCTCATCAGTCCCCGAGAGTACGAATCGGGGCTGGTCACGTTCGCGGCCGACGATCCCGAGGCGACGGTCGAGCAACTGGGGGACGCTGGCGTCGTCGTTCGATCACTGCCCTACCCCGACGCTGTGCGGGCCTCGGTTCACGGGTTCAACACCGCGGCGGATATTGACCGGCTGCTCGACGGTCTGTGAGCACACGTCCGCCGGACTGGGATTTTGGGACGCCCTGGTCAGGTCGTTTCGAAGCGCGAACGGATGAGTGCCGCTTCGCCCTTCTGGAGGTGCTCGCTCGCGGTACTCGACGAGCAGCCCAGTGCCTCGGCCACGTCGGCGTGCGTTGCCTCTCGTGGCTGCTCGTAGTAACCCAGTTCGAGTGCGGTCCGGACGGCCTCCCGCTGGCGATCGCTCAACAGCGTCACCGGCTCCGGTTTCGTCGGCGCGCCGGATTTGATCCCTTCGAGTGTGACCTCGGCACCGTCGGGCATCGCGTCCAGGAGGTTCTGGAGCTGATCGGCATCGCCGACGAGTCGGACGGACACGTAGCCGTTCCGGTAGACGATCGGCTTGACGACGATGACTCCCGCCGTCCGCATCGCGGACACGACCGACGCGAGGAGGGGCCCAGGGTCGATACCGGCCCGGAGATACGTCCGTCCGGGCTCGATCGGGGCGAGATCCCAGGTCACTCCCGACTGCGTCTCGAGTTCGGTACGGAGCCGCTCCCGATTTCCCTCGACGACGAACAGCGCCGTCGGCCGCGCAGTCAGGTTCCACTCGACCAGCCGCGTCTCTGTGACGAACGGTGCCTCGGCGATCAACTTGAAGATCGGCGGCGTGAGATCCGGATCCGGAGACGTGCGCACCTGGGCGTGCTTCATAGGCGCACCGATTCCCCTCTCGAACTTAAATCAGCCTGCTATAGCCGGCAGAATCCCTACCGCAGTTCCCGCCGACGTTCGAGTCATGTCACGGGTCATCCTCGATGGTCTGGAAAAGACCTTCGGGGACACAACGGCGCTCCGGGGTATCGATCTCGAACTCGCCGAGCCGTCGATCGTGGGGATCGCCGGCCCGAACGGGTCGGGAAAGACGACACTCCTTCGCTGTCTGCTCGGGGTGGAAACGCCGACGGCCGGCGAGGCACTGATTGACGGAACGGCGGCCCGAACGCTCGCCGCGGCCGGTCGCGCTCGGATAGGGTATATGCCACAACACCGGGCACTCTACGAGGACCTCACCGTGCGAGGGAATCTGGCGTTTTTCGCCCGGCTGTACGGCGTCGAGAACCGTGCGGATGCCATCGAGCGTGCACTCTCGACGGTCTCGCTGGCCGAGCGGGCCGAAAGCCGGATCGCGTCCCTCTCGGGAGGGATGATCAGACGGGCGAGCCTCGCGTGTGCGTTAGTCCACGATCCTGCACTCCTTGTCCTCGACGAACCGACTGTCGGCCTCGACCCGGAACTCCGGGCATCGATGTGGGACGCGTTCCGTGATCGACGCGACGGTGGGGTGACGATCCTCGTTTCGACGCATTACCTCGCGGAAGCCTCCCAGTGTGATCGGGTGCTCTTTCTCCGGGACGGTCGGGTACTCGCGTTCGACGACCCCGAGTCCCACCTCGAGCGCACCGGGACGGACTCGATGGAAGCGGCGTTTCTCGCGTTGCTCGAGGAGGAGTCATGATTCGTGGAACCCTCCCGGTCGCGATCCGTATCCTCCGCGGGTTACGGGGCGATCGGCGGACGCTCGGACTCGTCGTGGTCGTCCCCGTGTTCATCATCTATCTCTTCAGTGAAGTCTTCGCCCGTCCCGAACCTGTCACGCCGATCCTGTTGGGTGTGTTCGTGTTCTTCCTGACGTACATTCTGACGGCGATCGGGTTCCTCCGGGAGCGAACGGCGGGGACGCTCGAACGGGTGCTGGTTTCGCCGATCTCTCGCAGCGGGTTCGTCCTGGGGTACGTCCTCGGCTACGGCGTCCTCGCAGCGATCCAGTCCGTGATTCTGTTGACCTCGGCGATCGTCTTCCTGGAGACGAGTTTTGCGAACGGCGTCGCGCTGTTCGTACTCGTCGAGTTGCTGGGCGCGTTCTCGGCGCTCGGAATCGGCGTGGTGTTGTCGCTTTTCGCCCGCACCGAGTTCCAGGCGATCCAGTTCATCCCCCTGGTCATCTCCCCGCAGGTCATCCTCGGTGGTACCTTCACGCCGGTCGAGACGTTGCCAGTGTATCTCGAGTGGCCGGCCAGAGCGATGCCGATAACGTACCTCATCGACGCGATGGAATACGTCATCCTGGATGGGGGGAGTCAGACGGACTTCGTCACGGCACTGGGCGCGCTCGCACTCATGTCGATAGCGACCATCGGTCTGGCGACGCTGACGATACGCTGAACGCCCCAATCAACAGTGCTCCCCGTCGGAACGCCGAACGTGCTCACTCGTCGCCGATCGGCCGACGACGGAGTTCGTCGATCTGGTCGCGCAGCCGGTCGAGCTCGGATTCGAGTTCCTCCCGGCGATCGATGAGGTTGCTCAACTCCTCGGTGTTCACGGAGAACTCCTCGTCGAGTGCGGCGTCCAGAGAGTCGGCCGTCGACTGGACGAACTGCGTCGCCACACCAAGAATCTCCTCGGGTGATTCACACCCGTCGTAGAGGGCGACCGAACCAGAGGAGACCGTATAGCGGATCAGCGGGAGCTCTTCTTCGGCGTGATAGCTGGTCGTCGTCTGGAGGCCGGTCACTGGATTCCGTCGATCGTGGGCCTGTTCACGCCTGACGATGTTAAATGGCTGCTCCAAGGCGGGATACGTCTCGGCGAGGTCCCGGAGTCGATCGGCGGCAGTCACGTCGAGTTGGGCTTCGACGTCGCCGAAGAACTGCGCCGAGCCGGTCAGGCTCAGTGCGACCGTAAAGAAGACGCCCTGGTCGGTCTCCGCAAGCCCTCGAATCCGTTCGCGCACCGCCTCGTGTTCGCCTTCGAGCGCCTGGCGATCGAGGTCCTCGAGGAGCGCCCGCACCCCTGCCTCGCGCTGTAAATACTCCTCGGCGAGCATGCCCGGGAGTTCGCCGCTGGGTTCGTCCGGCTGGTCCATGCCGGCCGTTTCGGGCCGCGGTACAAAACCCTTCTCGCCTCGGGACGTAAACTCGGACGAAAGCTGCGGAGAAGAACACCGAGAACAGCAAGAAAGCCCTGTATCGTTCGACGTCGTCGGCGCGTAGCGCCGACTTCAAACGGGACCGAAGTCCCGCACTGGTTGCGACTCGCTGCGCTCCTCGCTCACTACTTCGCTGTGGTGCTTGCGTCGTCTCGCTCGTCGAAAGGGAGGTCGGCGACGCCGACCTCCTCATACCGTGGCGGCTGCGAGGCGGTTGCACCGCCTCGGCTGGAGACGGCGACACCGTCTCCCTGCCGCCACGCATGCCACGCCCCTTTCAGTTCCGCCCGCCGTAGTTTGCTACCCAGGGTGGGACTGAAAGGGGCAGCCGGCTACGCGAACCCGGCTGAAGTAAGCACGCGATGCGAAGCGAGCGCGCGCAGCGAGTGCGTGGCCGAGCGGAGCGAGGTCACGTTCGCTCGAACGGCGAAGCCGTGAGAGGCCCGGGAGCGTAGCCGGCTGGGGCTTTCTTGCTGTTGGAAGGGGATCTGAAGTCGCCCCACTAGACGAGTACTGAACGCGATATCGGCGAAAGGCAATTGATGGGGTGGGTCGAATCAGTCCCCATGATCGAGTGTCCGTACTGTGGTGCCGACGCCGAGGACGACGCGCGGTACTGCGACCGGTGTGGCGAACGACTCGCCTTCGAGGGGGATTCGCGTGACGGATTCCTGGCTCGCTCGTCGATCCAGTATCTCCAGGGGGTTCGCCACGGGGCACGACCGCTCGACCCCGACGTGGCCTATCACGATCAGCTCCTCTCGGACATTCAAGCCGGATTCGCTGACTTCTCCCATCTCACCGACGTCGACGAACTGGACCTCCACGAGATCCTGGACATCGACGACGACACCCTCGCGGATCTCGGAGATGCGCCCTCTCCCGACACCGACCTGGAACCGGACGTCAGGCAGGCACTCGGCGTCGCCGCGCTCGTCGCGCTGCTGGAGAACTCCTACGACGGGACCACGCTCGACGAGATCCGCGCCCAGGCTGCCAGTATGGACGAGTAGACGGTACTGGACGCTCGTCGACCACCGCTTCGTTTCTCGACCTCGACTCGTTCGGCGACGAGACGTCTCGCTTGTGGGTTGCGTTCGGCAAAAGGACGCCCGGAGCGGGATTGTGAACCGAAGCCAGACGTGCCCACTTCGTTGCGCGCGACTGGCAGGGTTCAAATCCCGTGGCCACGCTTCGACGCTCACGAAGGTGAGCACACGCTACGCGGTGCTCACCGAATAGTTCGCGTCAGAAAGCGCCCGGAGCGGGATTTGAACCCGCGTCACGACCGTGACAGGGTCGTATGATGGGCCACTACACCATCCGGGCCTGCTACACCCATCAGTATCGGAGTGCCCATATTAAGGCTTTCCAAACAGATCCGGACTGCGGACGGATGCCGTGGGGCGATCTGTCGTGATCGCCCGTGCCGTGATCACTTCCGACCCGACCAGAACACCTTTATCCATGGTTGACTAACACACGGGTACTGATAGCCCACTCGTCGATAGCTGTTGCCGGCGTTTTTGACAAGCGTTAAATGCCTCCCACTAATAGACGCCTGTAGTATCTCGAACAGCCTTCTCCAGTCGATGACGCCACACCACACATGGTAGATGTAAGCCAACACGAACTCGTCCCGGAGCATTCCATCCTCGACGACGGTGAACTCGAGGAAGTGCTCGGGGAATACGACATCAAACGGACAGATCTCCCGAAGATCAAACGCGCGGATCCGGCCCTGCCTGACGAGGCGGAAGTCGGGGACGTCATCAAGATCGCCCGGGACTCACGAACAACTGACACCGCGATCGTCTATCGACTCGTCGTGGAATAACATGGACACGGAACACAGACGCACCATATCACGGGAGTACTTCTCAAGGGATCGACTCGCCGAACACCACTTCCGGTCGTTCAACGCGTTCCTCGACCGGGGCATGCAGGAGGTCGTCGACGAAAAGGCGACCATCGAGACCGACATCGGCGACAAGGAGGGCGAGGAACCGGTGTGGGTCGAACTCGGTGACGTCCGGATCGTCACCCCGCGGGTCCGGGAGGCCGACGGCAGCGAGGAACTGCTGTACCCCCAGGAAGCCCGTCTCCGGAACATCACCTACGCCGCGCCGGTCTTCATGGAGATGGCGATCGTCAAGGGCGGCGAGGAAGAGGAAGAGCGTGTCGTCGACCAGACCGAGACCAAGGTCGGCCGGATGCCGATCATGGTCGGTTCACAGAAGTGTAACATCGCCGGATTCACCGACGAGGAACTCATCGACATCGGCGAGGACCCCGCTGATCCCGGTGGATACTTCCTCGTCAACGGTTCCGAACGCGTGCTGATGACCAGCGAGGACCTCGCGCCGAACAAGATCCTCGCCGAGTACGACACCAAGTACGGCGACGAGATCCAGGTCGCCAAGACGTTCTCCCAGCGCCGTGGCTACCGGGCCCTGGTGCTGACCGAACGCACCCGTGACGGCCTGCTCGAGGTCTCGTTCCCGAGCGTCTCGGGCTCGGTCAACTTCGTCACGCTCGTACGGGCACTCGGACTCGAAAGCGACGAGGAGATCGTCCACCAGGTCAGTGACGACCCCGAGATCGTGAAGTTCATGCTCGAGAACCTGGAGGCGGCCGAAGTCCAGACCCAGGAGGAAGCCATCGAGACGCTGGGCAAGCGTGTCGCCTCCGGGCAGGGCAAGAACTACCAGCTCAAGCGTGCCAACTACGTCATCGACCGGTACCTCCTGCCGCACCTCCACGAGGAGGGTATCGACGAGGAGGAGACCCGGATCAACAAGGCCTACTACCTCTGTCGGATGGCCGAGGCGTGTTTCGAACTCGCACTCGACCGCCGGGAGAGCGACGACAAGGACCACTACGCCAACAAGCGCCTGAAAGTATCGGGGGACCTCATGCGGGACCTCTTCCGGACGGCGCTGAACAAGCTTGCACGCGACGTGAAGTACCAGCTCGAACGCGCCAACATGCGCAACCGTCAGCTGTCGGTTTCGACGGTCGTCCGCTCTGACGTGCTGACCGAGCGACTCGAGCACCCGATCGCGACCGGTAACTGGGTCGGCGGGCGCTCCGGCGTGAGCCAGCTGGTCGACCGGACCGACTTCATGGGTGTGCTTTCCCACCTCCGTCGACTGCGGTCGCCGCTGAGTCGGTCACAGCCACACTTCGAAGCGCGTGACCTCCACGCCACGCAGTGGGGCCGGATCTGTCCCTCGGAGACGCCCGAGGGGCCGAACTGTGGACTGGTGAAGAACTTCGCGCAGGCGATGGAACTCTCCCAGCACGTCGAGGACGAACGGGAACTCAAACAGACGCTCGCTGAGATGGGGGTCGAGGGCATCCCCGCCATCGAGACGGCCGCACAACAGCCCGCGGACGATTAACATGAGTCAGGGACGCGACGCCAAAGTCTACGTCAACGGAAG
>Ga0207718_101491_pt1 | contig 11650 bp, 10 predicted proteins | sample A23M2SouthBayCA_FD_187749 | JGI IMG/M metagenome (GOLD analysis project Ga0207718, IMG submission 187749) | Aerobic enrichment media microbial communities from Eden Landing Ponds, California, USA - A23 M2 (SPAdes) | ecosystem: Environmental > Aquatic > Marine > Unclassified | place: Emeryville... | reverse complement strand
CCGGGACGGCATGGGCGACATGACCGAGACCCGGGACGGCATGGGCGACATGACCGAGACCCGGGACGGCATGGGCGACATGACCGAGACCCGGGACGGGATGATGATGGAACCGACCGACCCCGACGAGGCGCCGAGAGCGTCCATCGACCGCTTCAGCGAGGAGGCGGGCACCCTGTTGGTCCGCTCCGAGGAAAACGACCTGCCGGGGCCGGACGAACCGGTCGACTTCGACCAGGGCCCGTTTACCACCACCGGACTCGGTCCGGACGGCGAGGCGGTGGAGTACTACAACTTCGACGTCCAGCCGACTGCGCCGGCGCCGATCTACGTCCTCTTCCGGGAGGGCGAGGACGACCCCGTCGAGGGACAGCTGAACGTCGTCGGCACGATTCCGGGAGACGACGGCTACAACGACTTCTGGCAGGTCCACCACGTGACGGTCCCGGCGGAGTACGAGGCCAACACGGTGACGAGCGCGGGCCAGATCATGGACGGCGGCTACGAGGTCGAAGCGACCGACACGGTCAAGAACTGCCCGATAGTACCCGACGGGTCGACCGCTTCCCAGCGGTGGGGCGACGGCACCGCGGACCTCGTCGAGGGCTGGTACGACGGGGAGGTCGTCTCCTACTTCCTGTTCGAAGAGGACGACCTCACGGCGAGCAACGGGTCCGTCCCGATATCGCCGATATACGTGACGTTCAATCGAAACCCCGGCGAGGACGGCGGCGGTCCGGCCTCCGGATTCATGACCGAGGAGGGCAGCGATCAGACGCACAACGTCGTCGCCACCCTTCCCGGTGACGACGGCTACTCCCCGCTGTGGATGGTCGGCGTCTACGACAACGCGGAGTTCGAGTCCGTCTCCGACCTCGACTCCGCGAGGGACGCGACTATCCTCGACCCGAACGCTGCCACCGTCAACTGCCCGGTCGTCCACCGGGAGTAACGACCCGGACGGCGTCGGTCAGCCGGTTCCGGCGTCCGCCCCGGCGTCGACTCCGTCCTCGATTTCGTCGAGGACGCGCTGGTGGAACTCCTGGAGGACCTGGCTCTCGTCCTCGGCGAGGACGACGTCCGAGGCCATGAGCGTCGCGAGCCCGAACGCCCGCGGCGAGGGTGAGTCGACCCGGTGGTGTTCGACGGTCACGTCGCCGTCCGCGACGGCACCCAGCACGTCCTCGATAGCGCCGACGGCGAGTTTGTCTTCGAGGATCTCGCGATAGGTCTCCTCCATGACGGCGAACTCCTCCAGGTCGTCGGCAAAGCCCAGCAGCATCTCTGAACTGACCTGCTGTTCGCTGGCCGATTTCTCGTAGCCCTTGTACCGTTTGAGGATCATCAGCGATCGGGTCGCGTTGATCCTGAAATAGCGCTTGAGCAGGTCCGTTCCGTCGAGACTCGCCCGCAGATCCGCCCGGACGTCGCCGGGGTCGATATCCGCGAACACGCCCAGCAAGTCCACCTTCCGGTTCAGCGGCATCGAGAGCGTGAAGCCGTTGTCGGCCACGGCGACCTGGACGTTGGCGTTGGCCTCTCTGGCGACGCGGTAGGCCAGCAATCGGGAGAGCCCGTCGTTGAACCGGCGGCCGTAGTTCGAGTGAACGTAGTAGTGGCGTTCGTAGGCCTCGCGGTCGAGTTCCTCTTCGACGACGAGACGCTCGTCGGTGCTCACACTCGTCGACCCGGCGTAGGCGACCTGCTCTGCGAACATCCGGGCGACGGCCCGCACACTGTTCTCGTCGAGCGGGAACTCCCGCAGCCAGTGGCGGACGGCGTTGACGCCACCCCGTTCCATGTGGTCGAGCAACTCCCGCTGGAAGGCCAGTATCTCGCGACCGAGGTCGTAGGAGAGGGGCAGACGCTCGCTGAACCAGGAGGGGACCGTCGGGCGGGCGCTCGTGTGGTCGACGTAGACCTTGGACCCGCGGCGGTAGCGGTACTCGAAGTTGTCGCCCCCGAGGACGAACACGTCGCCCGATTCGAGGGTGTCGAGATACTCCTCGTCGAGCTGCCCGACCCAGTCGTCACCCGAGCGGGTGAACACGTCGCAGGTAAAGGAGTCGGGAATGGTGCCGATGTTGGTCATGTAGATGACCCGCGCGAGGCGGCCGCGCTTGCCCATCAGGTGGTCGCCGACGGGGTACTCCTCGTAGTGGTGTTCGCCCTCGGGTGGGTCGTTAGTGTCGCGCCAGACCTTCGCGTAGACGTTTTTCTCCTCCAGCCCGTCGTAGTCCGCGGTGAGATAACGGAGCAGTGACTCCCACTCCTCCTCGCCGTAGTACCGATAGGGGTAGGCCCGCCGGAGGATCCCCCGGATCTCGCGCTCGGGTCGGATCTCGGCGATGGCCATGCCGTAGACGTGCTGGGCGGCGACGTCCTGGGCCTTCTCGGGGACGAACACGCGGTCGACGAACCCCTCCTCGGCCTTCTTGAGCATGACCGCACACTCGACGAGTTCGTCGCGGTCGAGCGCGAAGACCCGACCCGTGACCGTCTCGCCGAGCTGGTGGCCCGCTCGCCCCACCCGCTGGAGCAGCGACGCGACGGATTTCGGCGAGCCGACCTGTACCACGAGGTCGACGTGGGGCATGTCGATACCGAGTTCGAGGCTCGTCGAGGTCGTGACGACGTCCAGTTCCCCCTCTTTGAGCTGTCCCTCGACGGCCTGGCGTTTCTCTTTCGAGAGGCTCCCGTGGTGACACCCCGAATTACCCTCGTCGTAGCCGTCGAAGCGTTCCCGGAGGTTGTGCAGGACGCGCTCGGCGCCCGAGCGGGTGTTCGTGAACACGATCGTGTTGGTGTGGGCTTTCACCAGGTCGTCGAGCTGGCGGTAGAAGCGGTCGTTGACCACCTCGGCGGGCGTGTTCACCAGGTCGTCCGTGGGACAGACGAGTTCCATGTCGAACTCGCGAGCGAAGCGGGCGTCGACGATCTCGTAGTCCCGTGGCACCATCGTGGGTCCGTCGGTCGGGCTGGTTCCGGACCCGATGTCGGTCCCCGTCACCGCCCCACCATCCGCTGTGGCGGGGTCTCCCGGCGTGTCCGTCTCGGCGGAGGATTCGGATGGTGCTTCGGAGGTCGCGTCGGCCGGTTCACAGCCGACGAGAAACTCGGCCATCGTATCCAGCGGTTCGACGGTGGCCGAACAGCCGACCCGCGTCGGCGACCCGTCGGCGAGCGCTTCGAGTCGCTCCAGCGAGACCGCGAGGTGGGTGCCGCGCTTGTTCTCGGCGAGGCTGTGTATCTCGTCGACGACCACGTACTCGACGGTGCGAAGTTTCTCGCGGAACTTGGGGGAGTTGAGCAAGATCGCGAGCGTTTCGGGGGTCGTGTTGAGGATGTGGGGCGTCTCCTCTAACATCGCCTGCCGGTCGGCGTCCGACGTGTCTCCGTGACGGATTGCGTGGCGGATCTCCACGTCCTCGCCGCGGTCGTCGAGGCGGTCGGTGATGCCGTCCAGGGGCACCTCCAGATTGCGGTGAATATCGTTGGCGAGTGACTTGAGAGGGGAGATGTACAGACAGTAGACGGAGTTGTCGAGACCCTCGGCTCTATCGCGGCGGAAGAGCTCGTTGATGACGCTTGTATGCGAGGCTAGCGTCTTCCCGCTACCCGTCGGCGCCGCGACGAGCGCGTTCTCTCCTTCGTGGATGAGCGGGATAGCTTCCTTCTGTGGCGGGGTGAAGAAGCCGCTGTTCTGGGGGACGAACGCGCCGAACTCCTCGACCCACCACTCCCGAACCGGGGGTTCCAGCAGGTCGAGTACGTCGGCGTCGTCGATCGTGACACTGGCGGGGTCGAACGCCAGGTCCGACTCAGCGAGTAACTCGCGTCCTCCCATCCTGTGGCCTTGAACCCGGTTAGGCCCACCGCGTCAAGGACCTTTGGACCCCGGAGTGAAAGTGGTCAGTCCGCGAACGCCTCGCCCGCACTGACCTCCAGCACGACGTAGCCAGCGATCCCGAGGACGACCACGCCGACAGCCAGCGCGGTCCCGACCGGCCCACGTCCGAACATCGCTCCGGGGACGACCCCCGGCATCTGGCTGAGGACGAGCGCCAGTCCCGCGACTGCGGCGACAACCAGTCCCCCGACTTTCAGCAGGCGCCGATCGATGCTGTCTCCCATGGGATGGTGTCCTCTCGACGACGACATAAGTTTTGTTACACGGTCAGACTGTCGGTCAACTCGACAGTGTATCGCGATACTGCCAGCCGACGACCGCGAGGGCGACCACGGCTACGACGGCGACCAGGAGGAACGTGTCGCCGTCGTAGCCATAGCATCGTCCTTCGGATGCTCGGGCGGTGCTGGCCTTCTATCGGGACCCCCGATCTGCTAGCCGATTGCGACTCTCTCGGGGGAGACGATGCTCGCGGCCACCATGCTCCACTCTTTCCCGGATGCGTCGCTGACCACGATGTAGTAGGGTTCCTCGGGTGTGGGCTGGCGGTCTATCGTCCCCGTGAGAGTGTGAAGCGAGTCGGAGGGTGGGATGATGTAGACTTCTTGCCCGAGCTCGTACTGTGGGTCCGAAACCTCCGAATAGTCGATCATATCCGCGCTATGCGATGGCTCTATGTTAATTGGTAACACTTTCACGCCGTAGGCATGTTACGAGTAACCGGGTGACTCTACGGGAAGAGCACGCTGATGAGTGCGGTCGCGGTCCTGTCTCCTCGCCTGTCAAGCGAGCGTGCCGGGCGATACCGACGCACCTCGTGAGGGGCGGAGACGTTGCGTGCGACGATCGAACGTTCGATCCGACTGGTAGCGAACATCCTCGAACAGCCACCAACTCACACCCCTGCGCTTCGCGAAGTACGTCCCCGACGGTGCCACCAGGTGAGACGGCGGCCACTGAACACAGCGATGTTCACCAGAGAGTGGATACGGTCGTGTTCAGTGACCGTCGGCCAGGAATTGGCGTGTGTGTTCGTCGGGTTCGCCATCGTAGTACGTGTCCAACGCTGTCTGGAACGGCGTGGCATCGGCTGCGACAGCAGCAAACAGTGTCATCGACGATCGGAATTTCATGTCATCCGGTGACCCGAAGATCGCGTGTGCTGATCGGCCCTCAATTTCGTTCACGAGGGTCGTACACTCGCGCAATCGCGGACCCAAGATGGGGTGGGCGAGATACGCCTCGGCTTCCTCGCGTGAGGAGATCGCGTACAGCTGGCCCTTCCGGCTGCTGCTGAGCCCTTCGACCTGCGGAAAAATGTACCACATCCAGTGGCTGCGTTTTCGACCCGACCGGAGTTCCTGTTTCACCGTGTCGATAACCGGGTCCTGAGCCTCGACGAAGCGCTGGAGATCGTACGGGTCAGACGGCTCTGGCATGCTATCGATAGTGGTCACGCCAGCAAAATATGTCTGTGGATGGGATATTACAATACCTGCCCGTTCTGGGCTCTCCCTCTCGATCATCAGACGTCCCAGGCGAGTGAATCAAGGTCAACGTCTATTCCAACCTGGGCACATTGCAGGTGAATTCTCCCGGCGGTGTCAGCAGACGACTGGCCGGCTATCGATGAGCGGTGGAGGAGTCACTCCGAATCCGAAACCGCAGAGGCGAACTCTTCGGTCGAGTCACGCCAGGCTGCGACGATCTCGTCGTCGTTCTCGCTGTCCCAGTCGTCGATCTCGTCTTCGTCCATGAAGTCTATCGTACGCTCGACACCCTCGCGGAAGGAGATCGTGTACTCGAAGTCCAGGTCACGTTTGGCTTTGCTGTTGTCGAACACCGTCGAGTACTGGAAATGGTCGAGTAGTGGATCGGTCCGCTCGGGCACCGCCTCGACCAGTTGTTCGGTCGGGATATACACGAGGTCGGGTTCGGGGGCGTCCATGGCGTCGGCGACGTACTCGTGGTACTGGTTCCAGGAGATGACTTCCTCGCTGGTGACGTGATACGCCTCGCCGTAGGCGGTCTCGTTCCCGATGGCCTCGACGAACGCACCGGCGACGTCGTCGCGGTGGCAGGGACCCCACAGCGTCGCGCCGTCGCCGTGGACGATGACGGGCTTGCCCTTCCTGATCCGGTCGAGGTAGTACGTGCCCCACCCCATCGTGTGGATGACCGGCCCGCCCTCGCCGTAGGTGCTCCACGGACGAACGACGGTTGTCTGAAAGGCGTCTTCGTGCGCGTCCATGAAGATGTCCTCGCACTCGGCCTTGTCCCCGCCGTACTGACTCACCGGCGGTTCCCGCGGCGCCTCCTCCGTCGCGGGGTTGGCGTCGAGGGGCCGGTGGTAGACGTCGACCGTCGAGCAGAAGACGAACTGCTCGACCCCCGCGAAGGCTTCGACGGCGCCTTCGGCCTGTTCGGGGGTGAAACAGACCATGTCGATCACGACGTCGGGGTCGACCTCGTCGGCCGCCGCGGCGAGTTCGTCCGTCTCGTCGCGGTCGCCGTAGACGTGGGAGACGGACTCCGGGAGTTCGGAGTCGGTCTCGCCGCGGTGAAAGAGCGTTACGTCGTGGCCGGCGTCGACCGCCTGCCGTGTGATCCCCGTGCTGATCAGTCCCGTTCCGCCGACGATACAAACGTCCATGGTCCTCCCTGTGCCACGAGGGGGATAAAACGTCGCGTCCCGGAAGGTAGCGCACGCTCGGAGACCAGCGAGCGACCGGATTTCCGCCTCGCGAACGTTTTTGCGTCGGGCGAGCGACCGCCCTGCATGGCTCACGAGTACGATCTCGGCGTCCAGAGCGTCGTCTATCAGGACTTCTCGCTCGCGGAACTGCTCGACGAACTCGACGACGTCGACGTCGACGAACTCGAGCTCTGGGACTACCACCTCTCGCCCGACGACGACGCGGAGACCGTCGAAGCGGGACTGGACAGGATCGAAGACTCGTCTGTCTCGGTCTGTGGCTACGGCGTGATCGACCTCGACGACACCGGCCAGGCCCGCGAGCACTTCGGCTTCGCCGACCGACTCGGTGCAGGCTACGTCACCGTCAATTACCCGCCCGACCGCGACGATATCACCGAGGAACTCGTCGCTCTCGGGAACGAGTTCGAACTGGACGTGGGCATCCACAACTATTCGTCTGTCCACCACGACGACCTCTCGCAGGTGTTCTCGACCATCGACGACGTCCGCGGCGTGTTCGACCGCTACGACGAGGAACGACTGGGACTCTGTGTCGACACCGGCCACTTCCTCGTCGAGGAAGTCGACCCCGAGGACGTCCTCCGGGAACTGGGCGGGCGGGTCAACAGCGTCCACCTCAAGGACACCTCCGAAGCGGAGATCGAGGACTTCCCCGGCGCCGGGAAACTCGACCTCTCGACGGTGTTCGACTTGCTCGACGAACACGTCGACCTCGACGCACCGGTCGTCGTCGAATACGAACTCCCCGCCGAGCGGGCGAGCGACGCACTCCGGGAAGCGGTTGTCAACGCACGCGCCGCGATGGAGTAGATTTCCCGGGACCGCCCCGATAGACTGATTCCCGGGACGACAGAGATGGACTGATTCGGAGCAACGACCGACCCCAGAGACCCGCCTCTCTGGCCGACTGTTCGCCGTTCGTCGAAGACAAATTCGTCGTCTGTGGGTGCTCTAACCCTCGATTTCGGGCAATTCCAACACGACTTTGTGGGGGAACCGCACACGACCAGTATGAGCGGCGAACTCGACCGGGGACTGGAGGGTATCACCGTTGCAGAGACGCGTCTCAGTGACATCGACGGCGAGGCGGGCGAACTCGTCATCGCGGGGTATCCCGTCGACGAACTCGCGGGCAACGCCACCTACGAGGAGAGCGTCTTCTTGCTGTTGCACGACCGCCTGCCCGACGGCGACGAACTCGCCGATTTCCGCGCGAACCTGGCGGAGCGTCGCGATATCGGCGAGGAAGTGCACGCAGTCCTCGAACGCGCCGCGAACGAGGGGAAACCCGCGATGGACGCCCTGCGGATGGGCGCCGCGGCGGCGACGCTCGGCACTGACGACGGTGACCCCGAGACCGATGCACTCCGGGCCATCGCCGTGTTCCCGACGATCGTCGCGGCCTACTGGCGCTACCGCCAGGGCGAGGACCCCGTCGAACCCCGAGAGGACCTGGGCCACGCAGCCAACTACCTCTCCATGCTCACCGGGGAAGAACCCGACGCTCCCGAGGTTCGGGGCCTCGAAACTTACCTCAACACCGTGATCGACCACGGTCTCAACGCCTCGACGTTCACCGCTCGAACCGTGGTCTCGACGGAGTCGGACGTCGTCTCGGCCGCGACGGCCGCCGTCGGCACGCTGAAGGGCCCACTCCACGGTGGCGCGCCAGGACCGGTGCTCGACATGCTCACCGAAATCCACGAGACGGGTGACCCCGAAGGCTACGTCGAGGAGACCCTCGACGCGGGCGAGCGTCTGATGGGCTTTGGCCACCGAGTCTACCGGGTCCGGGACCCACGCGCGGCCGTTCTGGAGGCTGCCGCCGAGCGCTTCTACGACTCTGCGGGTGACGCCGAGTTCTTCGCGACGGTCCGGGATTTCGAGGACGTCGCCGTCGAGATCCTCGCCGACCGCTACCCCGAGCGCCGCCTCGACACGAACGTCGAGTTCTATACTGCGGCGCTGCTCGACGGCGTCGGCGTCCCCAAGGAACTGTTCACGACCAGTTTCGCCGTCTCGCGGGTCGGGGGCTGGATGGCCCACGCGCTCGAACAACTCGACGACAACCGTCTCGTGCGTCCGCGGTCGCGGTACGTCGGTGCGACCGACCGGGCCTGGACCCCGGTGGAGGAACGCGTCGAACCGGAGCGCGCCGACTCGGTCGATAGCCCCGACACCGCCTGACCGACTCTGTCGGAACCGCCGGTTCGCAGCGACGGGAGGGGCCGAGGGACAGGACGATCCGAGAGACGGAACGATCCGAGAGACTGGGGACAGTTACGCAACGCGGCAGTTCCCCGGGCCATCGGAGTCACACCTGCGATAAACTCGCGTTAATCGGGGCTAGACGTGACGCAGGTTTAGGGAGTCGGCATCTGAAATCCGGATGATGTCGACACTCCCGCCGCCGGACCGCCAGCCCGACGCCCGGGTCGTCGTCGAACCCGCCGAGTCGACGACCGACGCGCTCGTCAGGACGGCAGAGAAGGCGGAGGTCGACCTCGCGGGACCGGGTGCCTGGGTGCAGGACCTCGTCGACGGCCACGCACTCGACCGTTTGTTTCTCGATCCCGACCCAGAGAGCGAGGGGCAAGCGACGCTCGTGCTGGAACTGTGGGGACACACGTTCGCTCTGACCCCCGGGACGGTGGAAGTGTACCGGTCGGACGCCGAGAGCCCGCACGTCTCGTCGAATTGAACTCCGGTAAATTCGTGTGAAATAAGTCGATACGATCTGGCCTTTTACCTTCTTCCAGTCCGGAGTCTTTCGCTATGAGCCCGCCCGAAGTGTTCGAACGGTCTCCCGACGCACGGACTGTCGTCGAACCGAGCGAATCGGCGACAGACGCCCTCGTGAGGGCGGCCAGACGAACCGACGTCGACCCACTCGCCAGGGAAAACCGGGTACAAGACGTCGTCGACGGCGACGCGCTGGACCAGCTGTTCGGGACTGCCCACCCCGACCGCGAACAGTCGAAGGCGAAACTCGTCCTCGCGCTCTGGGAACGGGTGTTCGTCGTCACCCCCCTCGAGATCGAAGCCTATCGAACGGCGTCGTGACGCTCCCGGTGCGACTCTCCTGATGGAACGTAAGGCGTATCGGCGCCCCAGGCCCAGAGCAGGTATGAGCCTCGACGACCTCACCGACGCAGTCCAGGACAACTACGGCGCACTCGACGAGGAACTCGCAGTCGCGACCGACCGCGAGACGCGCAACGAACTGGCGATGCTCGAAGCCGCCCTCGACCCCGAAGACACCGACGAACTCGTCCGCCGTGCGGTCCACATGCTCTTTCAGAGCACCGTCGAGACCGGCACGCTCGATTTCCACCTCCGCTCGACGTACGACGTCACCTACGACGAGTATCTCTCCGGGATGACGTTCGAGGAGATGACCGGCGCCGACCAGTTCCCCCAGAGCGGCGACCCCGACGACCGGCGCTATCAGTTCTAAACCATCTGGTTACGACCTTTTTTCCCTTCGGGTTTCCTCGCGTCGCCTTCGGCGCCGCTGCGGGAACCACTCAGGCAAAAAAGCTCGGACAAAAAAGCGCTCGCTTCGCTCGCGGGCTCATACGAGTGAGTACCGCAATCGAGTGTGGGCCCGGGAGTCACTGCCCGCACAGCGAACGAAGTGAGTGAGCAGGACCGTCCTCCGGTGACCGCCTCGCTGCGCTCGGCGGATGCGAAAGGTGACCGCGCCGCGGGAAAGTGAAAATCAAAAATACTTTCCGGCAGTCGGTGGCCGCGGGTGTATGGGGACCTCGAGAACCCAGTTCTGGACCGGCGCTGTCACCGTCACCGCGTTCCTGCTGTTGCTGGTCGTCCTCTCGTCCAGAGTGGTGTTGTTCTTCCCTGGCCTGCTCGCCGGTGTCGGTGCGTATCTCGTCGCTCGCCGGTACCGACCGACTCCCCTCCGGCGCCGAGTGACGCTTCCCCGGGCGTGTGCGTCGCTCGTCGCCGTCGGTTCGGCCTTCGGCGTGTTGCTGTTTTTCGTCCCCACGTACGAACTCGGACACGCCTGGAACGGCCTGTCGTTGCTCGCGGGTCTCGCTTTGAGTATCGCACTGGCGCGGGTCGGCGACGAGTCACCGCCGGCCGGTTTGGCTGCCGTCGGCGCCGTGCTGGTCGGGATGACGTTCGTCTCCGGTGGCCCCGCGACCGACGCCCTGGTACCGTGTCCGGCATTGCGCGACTGGAGTGGCCCGCGGGACGTCTTCTTCGTTCTCTTCGGCGTCGACCCCCTGGCATACGAATTCGGGAGAGTCGACTGGCAACGGTTCGAGCTCTACTGGAACAATGGCTGTCACCCGCGGAGTCAATCGTTGTTTGCGCCTGTTCTGGGCGTCGTCTGCTTCGCTGGTGCGGGCGTTTCGAGGGCGAGACGCGGTCCACCGGACGGGGACTCCGACTGAATCGCTGGGCCGGCGGTCGACGGCCGGACTACTCCTCCCCCAGTATCCCGATCAACGCGTCCAGCACCGCGTCGGCCTCCTCGCCGCGAGCGGCCTCTCCGAGTTCGATCTGGAGACCGGTACCGTCCGCCGCGAGCCAGTTGACGAAGTTCTCCGGGTGCGTCCCGCCGTACTCACCGTCCGAAACCGGCCGTGCGGGGATCGACAGGGCGCCGTCGAGGCGGTCCGCGACCGCTCGCTTTATCGCCCGGTCGACGCGGCCGCCGACGAGCACCTCGTCGTCGCCGAGTCCGTGGATGCTCAGCACTGTCTCGAATCCCCTGTCGGCGATCACGTCCAGCAGCGGGTACTCGTTGGGATCGTATGACTTCGACGGTGGGTGCCAGCGGTCGTACGCGCCCACCTCCTCGTCGAAGCCGAAGGTCGCCCAGCACGTCGCCGCTGGCAGGCGCGTCGCGAGTTCGACCGCAAGTTCGCCGGTGCCCGGTTCGACGCGCCCGCCGTGAGCCGCACACACGAGGACGTTCTCGTTCTCGTAGTCGTCGTAGAGAAACTCCGTCAGGTGGCCCGACTCCGTCTCTGCGCTGGGTTCGGTCCTGATTC
>Ga0207718_101489_pt1 | contig 11668 bp, 13 predicted proteins | sample A23M2SouthBayCA_FD_187749 | JGI IMG/M metagenome (GOLD analysis project Ga0207718, IMG submission 187749) | Aerobic enrichment media microbial communities from Eden Landing Ponds, California, USA - A23 M2 (SPAdes) | ecosystem: Environmental > Aquatic > Marine > Unclassified | place: Emeryville... | reverse complement strand
CCCGTTGACTCCCCGCTCCTCGAGCAGCCAGGCCTCGATGGCACAGAGCCGTTCGTTCTCCTCGCCGCGCAGACAGTCGACGCCGTCGAAGTGATCCGGCACGATCTCGGTGTACAGTGCTCCCTCGCCCGTGTCGAGCGGCCCGGCCCGATACTCGTAGCGCGCGCCGCCGATATCCAGGGCGTGGACTACCGTCGCGTTGGCAAGCAGTGCGAGGCCGAGCACGACAAGTACGGCCGCGCGACGCCGGACGCGTCGATCTTCGCTCGATAACGTCGAAGGCACGTCTAAACACCCTCGATAGACGTGAAAAACGATTGCTATGATCAGTACGGAGAGTCCGGACCCGTGGATCGGTGTTGGCTGGGACCCCTCACGAAGTGAGGCGGCATTCGAGAGTGGTCGTTCAGCGAGGGTAACTGACTACCGAGCTTCATCCGCAGCCGGGTAGAGCTGGCGTCGGGACCGCCAAAATACGGTGTGAGAAACTATCGATATCGACGCCAGTTCTCAACAGCAACCGCCGGTGTCACAGGCGTCGTCGTACCGGATTCCGATCTCCTCGCTGATCGCCTCGGTACACTCCTCCAGTATCGTCTCGAACTCGGACTCGGTCGCCTCTGACTGCGTCTGCGTCAGTTCCTCCCCCAGTGCTTCGGCCGCCGCCAGCACGTCTTCGTCAGTAGTGCTCAACAGCAGCCACCTCCGATTGACTGGGCGAATGTCCGACCGATTTGGTCGCTTATCACGTCGTTTGTCTCCTGCAAGAGGTCGACGAGCGCTTTTTGTGCTTGGCGGTGTCGCTGGATAGTCTCGTTGTCAGTCATCTTCGATTTGATGTCCTGCAGCTCGCTCATCACCGATTGGTCGAATTCGTCCTGTTGCATCCGTTCCTGTTTCTGGTCGAACTCACGGAGTAACGTCGAGGCTTCCGGGTCGTCATTGAGCGCTTCACTTGCCTCGACGAATTCGCGATAGGTCTCAGAGTCTGTGAGTGTCTGAACGAACGTTCGAAGCTCGTCTTCGACGGCTTGCTCTTCGAACTGGAGGTCGTTCATGACATCGTCACCTCCTGTTTCTTCGCGAGTTCCGAAAGGCCGGTAATCTCCTCACCGAAGGTGCGCAGTTCGTCCAGCCCGACCGGCTCGTCCCGACGCAGCGGTGCGAGCATCATCGGTGTCTCGAATTTCTCCTTGATCTCTCCGAGGTATTTCTCCTGCTGTGTCCGGCGGTTCGCGAAGAAGGCGTTGTCGCCGTACTCCTGGGGTAAGAGATAGTTCGCGACGACGAAGGCCGTCTCGATACCGACCTGGTCTTTGAGGTCCTCGGCCGCTCGGTAGGCCTCCATCATCGGTGTGAACTCCGGATACATCACGAACGCGAAGGAGCTCCGGTCGGGGTCTTGCATCGTCTCGATGACCTCGTCGTACTGGTCGCCCTTTGCCGGTGCGGCCCCCTTCGTCAGCGAGCCCAGATCCATGAAGCCCTTCCAGTCGGAGGGCAACTCCAGCAAGCGAAGCGTGTGGCCCGTCGGAGCGGTGTCGAAGACGACGATATCGTAGCCGTCTTTCTGGAAGTAGCTCACGAACTTCTCCAGTGCGGCCATCTCCTCAGCGCACGGCGATTCGAGCTCTTCCTCGACGTTCGCAATCGCGGCTTCGACGTCTAGCTCGGTGTCTTCCTTGTCCTCGTACATCTCGTGGACGTGGTCCAGCACCTGTGTTCGGTACTCTTCGAGAGCTTTCTCCTGGTCGATTCGTGCCGCATCGAGGTTCGGCTGGCTCACCGACGTCGGTTCGTGACCGACAGTTTCGCCGAAGATATCCTCCAGGTGGGCAGCCGGGTCAGTCGTCACGACCAGCGTCTCGTAGCCAGCTTCGGCGAGTTTCGTTGCCGACGTTGCGGCCACGGTACTCTTGCCGACACCGCCTTTCCCAGTGAAGAACAGGTACCGCGTGCCATCTTCCGGCTGGAGTTGGTCGGCGACCGATTCCGGGTCGGCGAGCGTATCGATATCGACGGCGTGGCCTGATTCGACAGCAGTAGCCGCGCCCACGTCGACGGTAGGCTCGTTGCCATCGTAGATGACACCACCGACGTCTGACAGTAGCTCCAGACCGGCGATTTCACCGGGCTGAAGCGGATATGTCGCCATCGCATCGGCGTCGAACTCGGTTTGTGCTCGCTCGATGACTGCCTGTTCGTCCTCGCGTTTCCCTTCGAAGAAGGGGTCCTCACAGACCGACTCGGGAAGGTAGCCGTTGATCACGAGGAACTGGGATTCGATGCCCAGTTCGCTGAGGTCCGACGCGCTGCGTTCGATCTCTTCGAGTGAGGAGTCCTCTGGCTTGCCGACGAACGCGAAGGTCGTCCGCTGTTCGTCCTGCAGGGTGTCGATGGCTCGCTCGTACTGGGCCTTCTTGTCCTCCATGGAGGCGGCGGGACCGATACAGGTCGAACCGCCCTTCTCGAGTTCGGCGTTCCAGTCCGACGGGAGCTCCATCAGCCGGATCGTGTGGCCGGTCGGTGCCGTGTCGAAGACGACCACGTCGTACTCTGGGCTGTCCATGAAGTCGACGAAGTTGTCGAACGCCGCGATTTCTTCGACACACGGGCTGTTGAGTTGTTCTTCGACTGTCTCGATCTGGTCGTCGTCGAGCAGCTGTCGCATCGGCTCGATGGTCTCCTGTCTGTACTCTTCAGCCGCCGTGTCGGGGTCGATCTCGATGGCAGAGAGATTGTCGATATCGTCGATCTCGGTTACTTCGTGTCCGATGTCCTGCTCGAAAATGTCCGAGAGGTTCGGGGCTGGGTCTGTCGTTACCAACAGTGTCTCGTAGTCGTTATCGGCCAGCCACGTCGCCGTGGCACAGCTAACAGTGCTCTTGCCGACGCCGCCCTTCCCGCTGAAGAAGACGAACTCGGTGTTGTCGCCGTCCGGGTCGACGATTTCGCTGGCTGCAGTGTGTTCGCCGGACATCTATGCCTCCTGTGGGTCGGCAGACTGCTCGATAGTCGATGCGAGTTCGTCGTAGGAGAGATACGCCTCTTTGGCGACGATCTCGTCGTCGACGACGGTAATCGGGAGAATCGACGGGCCGTGCTCCTCGACCAGATCAGCGATTTGCTGGGTTTCGAGGAACTGCTCGATGTTGTGTTGCATATTCGCTCGTGACACATCGACATCGAACTCCGCTTCGAGTTGGTCGAGGGCGGCACTGACCTCGACGAGTTCGTCGTCCGGATCCGGTCCACAGACGCCTGTGGAACAGCACATCGCTTCTTCGTACAGGGTGAGTTCAGTCATTCGTGAGTTGGTAGGGTTTGTTCAATTGAGAGATCGATACGCCGAATCTATCCCCGGTCGTGTCCAGGATGATCTGATCTAACTCATTTTATTGTCTGTTCATATGTGTATAAGTGCTTTGATCGATGGGATCTGTGGGTGTCGTGGGTAGGGCTGCCTACAACAGCTTGATTAGCGTGATTGCGTCCGTATCTCGGTTATCGCTTCTACCTTTCTCGGCGGGACAGTTGTCCGTCGATACATACGAGTGGGGGATATTATGCAATCGAGCGTGCAGTCTCTCACGTGCGCCCACGACTCAGTACACAACACTTACTTTATCATATGCTCAAATCTAACCCATGTCGTCAACCGAGCGGTTACAGCGATATCTTACAGAGGAGCGCGATGGCTGTGGCGACGACGAGGTGGCACAACGCCTGGACGAACTCGAAGAGCTAGACGCCGCGGCTGGCGGGCCTGCGCTCGAGGCGGACGTAAGTGTATTGTCCGCGCTGGCCAACGAGACGCGGTACAAGATAGTCCGTATCCTGCACATAGCGGGTGAAGAACTCTGTGTCTGTGAATTCTCGCCGCTTCTGGATGTCAGCGACAGCGCGATCAGTCATGCGCTCTCGCAGCTCACCGACGCTGGACTCGTGACACGTCGGAAAGACGGGAAATGGCGAAAATACCAGACGACTGTGCGGGCCGACGCACTCCTCGTCGCACTCAACGGGTCCCGCAGATGAGGCGGCCCCACGCGAGGCTCCCGGACGGCTCTATTGAGAGATACGGTGGGTCCTATAGTACACATACGAGCGCTAAAGACTGCGACACTGAATCGAGTAACCATGTCTACTGATTCGACAACGTTCGCGTTCGTGTGCGTCCAGAACGCCGGCCGCAGCCAGATGTCGACGGCGTTCGCGGAACGGGAGCGAGAGCGACGTGACCTCGAAGACAGCGTCGAGATCCTCACCGGTGGAACTCATCCAGCCGACCACGTTCACGCGGAAGTCGTCGACGTGATGGGTGAGGAGGGATTCGACCTCTCTGACCGGACGCCGCGTGAAGTCTCGACCGCCGAACTCGAGTCGTGCGACGTTGTCGCGACAATGGGCTGTTCGACGCTCGAACTCGATGCGGAATCGGTCGATGTCCGCGACTGGGCACTCGACGACCCAGATGGAAAAGACATGGACCGAGTCCGGGAGATTCGAGACGATATCGAACAGCGCGTCGTCGCCCTGTTCGACGAGTTCCATCCCGACCACTGATCGTCCACATCGGCCATGGACTCTTGTCGCCGCCCAGCGAGTGGCAGGAAAAGTGTCTGTGACTGAGGCGACGGCACTGCTCTTCGAGGTTGACAGACTGAGCTATCTCCCGATTGTTCGAATACACCCACTATCGAAACGATGGATCTAGACGAGTTCAGAGCGACCATCCCAGCGGCGACCGAGGCAACGTACCTGAATACGGGTTCGAGTAGCCCGAGCAGCGTCGACGTCGTCGAATCGATGCAGGCGTTCCTCGAACACCACGGGTACGAGTCACCGACAGCGGAGGGGATGTACCAACCGGTCTACGAGGCTTTCGATGAGACGCGGAACGACGTTGCGGACTTCCTGAACGCTCACCCGGAAGAGATCGCCCTCACCCAGAGCACCGGCGATGGGGTGAGCCGGATTGCAAACGCGATCCAGTGGGAGAGCGGTGACACGGTCGTCCGAACTGACCTCGAACATCCCACGTCTGTCGTTCCCTGGCATTCCCTCGAACACGAGCACGACCTGAACGTGGACGTCCTTGAAACGGACGCTGGTTACGTCGACCTAGATCGATTGAAAGACGTCGTCGACGGCGCGCGGCTGGTCTGTGTGAGCTCGATCTCACGAAAATACGGACGGCGACTGCCGATTAGCGACATCACGGACGTTGCCCACGATGCGGGGGCGGCGGTCCTCGTCGACGCCGTTCAGTCGGTCGGGCAGGTGCCTGTCGACGTGACCGACTGGGGGGCGGACTACGTCGCTGCGGCGAGCCACAAGTGGCTCGTTGGCCCCTGGGGAGCGGGCTTTCTGTACGTCGATTCGGACGTCGTTCCACAGTTGCGCCCGCGCCACGTAAGCTACCGAGGCGTCGACAGGGAGTCGCCGACGCTCGACCGCTATCCCGACGCTCGCCGTCTCGAAATCGGGACGACATCGGCGGCGCCCTACGTCGGACTCGGGACGGCGCTCGAACGAACGAAGTCGGTCGGTGTCCCGACGATCGAACGCCGAATCGAGTCGCTGACTGGCCTCCTGAAAGACGAACTTCCGGCGGAGGTGCTCCTCTCGCCGCAGTCGTTCGAATCGGGCCTCGTCGCTATCGCCGACGACACGCCCGAGCGCACCGTCGAACGCCTGGCAACACACGATATCCAGGTGAAACCGATCAGCGACCCGGATGGCATCCGTCTCTCGGTCCATGGATTCAACACCGAATCGGACATCCGGCGGTTCCTCTCGGTGTACAGAGAGTGTAACTGAGTGTCACGTGTTGGGGCACCTAGACTGACGGTTTCCCTCCTAGTCGGAACTCGCCATGGCATTTGTTTCAATATCGAACTGCGACCGTACGAGAACGACCGTTCCGACACCGACGAAGGCGGCGACACCCAGTGTCTGGAAGGCGAGACCGTATCCGCTGTGGTCGACAGCCGCCCCGAAAAGCACCGGTGCGACGATGCCGGGGAGCGTCCCGACGAACGCCTGAATCGCCAGCGCGGACCCGACACGACCGTCGTCGACGACCTCGGTGATCATCGTCGATGTCGGGGCACTGTCGACGGTGATGACGATGCCGTAGACCAGCACGACGCCCGTGAGCGCCCAGAGCGGGAGCCACCGGAGACCGCTGATCAAGAGGCTCACCGTCCCGCTGAGCGTCAATCCTGCCGCGATGACGGTCGGTCGGCCGATCCGGTCGGACAGGGTGCCACCGAAAACGTTGCCGACCGCACCGACCGCAGTCATCGCTCCTGCGAGCAGGCCGGCCGTGGCTGCCGGGTTGGCAGTGCCAGCGACCGCAGCAGTCGATGCGAGAAACGCTGGCAGCCAGTTCCGGACGCCGTAGAGCTCCCAGTTGTGCGCCGAATACGTCGAGACGGTCAGCAGATACCTGGGGTTCGAAAGGATACGCAAGTCGATCCCCTCTCGACGGGGCTCTGGGTCGGCATCGCGCTCATCATCTGCAGAGACTGGCGGGCGTCCCACGAGCAAGATGACCGCTGGGGCCAGCAGTGCCAGTAGACTGGTGACGCCGATCGCGACCGGCCACCCCGACGTCGATCCCACCCACGACGCCAGGACGAACGACGCGCCGCTGGCCGCCGAGAACGTCCCGACGTAGATGCCCATCGCCCGGCCGCGATCAGCGTCGAAGGAGGCACTCACGTATCTCATTCCGGGAACGTACACACCGGCGACTCCAATCCCGGCGACGAAGCGCAGTACTGATCCCGAGAGAGTTCCCGCTGCGAACAGCGCGAACCCGATGCTCGAGAGGGCAGCGATCGTCGCGCCCGCAGCGATCACGTATCTCGGATCGTATCGGTCACTGACCATGCCCACGGGAACGACGAGCAGGAGATATCCCACCTGGAACGCACTGTAGACGAGTCCTGCGTCGAACCCCGATAGTCCCCAGTCGTCGATGATGAGCGGCAGTACGGCCGAGTAATTGAACCAGAGCATCGCAGCGAGCGCCAGTGCGCCGCTTGCCCCGATCAGATTCCGCCACCGTCGGGCGACCATCACTCACCCTCGCAGACGATATCGAGCGCTGCGAACAGCTTCTCCACGCCTTCGGCGGCCCGGTAATACCGCCACCGCCCCTCGCGCCGTCGGTGAACGAGTCCGGCGTCGAACAACTGCGACAGATGTGTCGAGACGGTCGACTGGGGGAGATCGAGGGCCGCTCGCAGCTCACAGGTGCAACACTCACACTCGACCAGCAGCGAGAGCATTCGTAGCCGCTCGGCGTTCGAAAGGGCTGCCACTATCTGGTAGCGCGCTTCGGCTCGGTCGTCGTCCGTCTGTGATCGAACCAGACGCTCGATACGGTCGGTCGGTTCGTCGTCCAGTTTCGAGAGCCGGTCACGAACCTGACCGTCGACGTTCTCATCCATATCGAATCCGTTCGATATCGGACGGAAATTTGCTCGGTACCGAGACTTCGGACACCGAACGCCAGTCTCCTCCCTCGGTGTCGCCGTTTTCCTTGGTCCGGACGGTGGGTGATGGTATCGGCGTGGCTGCGTGTCTCGTAGCTATAGGGACGTACATAGTCAACATAGCTGAAGCTTTGAGGCATTGAATGGTAGTACATTACATGGCAAACTCTGACTCGATTCGAGTGGACTTCATCTGTCCGCAAAACGCCGGCCGAAGCCAGATGGCGGCGGCGTTTGCCGAACGAGAGCGGGCTGATCGTGAACTTGAACGGGTGGTCGAGGTCCGCTCGTCAGGAACGAGACCGGCAGAAAGCGTCCACGACGAAGTCGTCGAGGCGATGGCTGAAGTCGATATCGACGTCTCCGACCGATCGCCGACCTACGTCGTGCCGGAAGCCCTCGAAACGAGTCACTTCGTCATTACGATGGGCTGCACCGTCGCGGAGTTCAATCCCGAACATTACGGCGTCGAGTCTCGCGAATGGAATCTCACGAACCCGGACGGGGAAGACATGGAAACCGTCCGTGAGGTCCGTGACGAAATCGAAACTCGCGTCGGAGCGTTGTTCGATGAAATCGAAGAGATCGCAACTGGCCGGGCGGAGTCACAGTCACTTCCCCAGCGTGTATCAGACACCATTTCTGATATTTTCAAGTGATTGGTTGGTAGGCGGTGCGTCCTCGGTATCCAGAAGCGCCCCCGCTAGCTACTCGAACTCTGTGACTGATCGTGGTATTCGTAAAAATCCAGCTCTGAACGAGAACGACGCCACTCAGTCCATCGCCGCTGCGTCGGCCGGCTCGGGCGCGTACTCGTCGAGGAACCGATCCAGATCGCGAAACGCCGCCAGTCGCTCGGCCAGCGTCTCGTGATCCCAGTGCCACCACTTGGTGGCCTCGATCCGGGCGGCGGTCTCGGGGTCGAACCGTCGCCGGACCGGTTCGGCGGGCACGCCCGCGACGATGGTGTAGGGGTCGACGTCCTCGGCGACGACCGCACCGGCACCGACGACCGCGCCGTTGCCGATCGTCACGCCCGGGAGGACGATCGCGCCGTGGCCGATCCAGACGTCGTGGCCGATCGCGACCGGCTGGTCGGCCCGCCACTCGAACACCGAGTCGTCGTCGGGCCCCAGGTCGTACATCCCCGCGCGGTAGGTGAAGTGGTGGGCGGTCGGGCGATCGATCGGGTGGTTCGTCGGCCCCAGACGGGCGTCGCTGGCGACGTTGCCGAACTTCCCTATCGTGGTGAAGTCGAGCTGAACGCGCTCCATCAGGTACGTGTAGTCGCCGATCTCCGAGACGTTGACCCTGGTGTGCTCGCGGAGTTCGGTCCACGCGCCCACCTCGGACTTGCGGATCTCGACGGGCTCGTGCAACGTCGGCTCGGGGCCGAGCGTCCGCGTCCGGTCGGGGCCGTGCGATTCGAAGTAGGGCATGGTCAGCGTCGTCCCATCGTCGAGCCGACGATCTTTCGGGGCACGTTCGCGATCGCTTCGAGGAACCCGGTCTTCTCGGTGTCATCGTCCTCCCGGAGATAGGACCGGACCCGCTGGCTGACCAGCTCGACCGACCCGGCCAGCAGGAATATCAGGATGATACAGGCCATCATCTCGGTGTAGTGGAACGTCTGGCGCTGGATGTACAGTTCCAGCCCCAGGCCGCCCCCGCCGATGAGGCCCAGCCCGATCGCCGCCCGGACGTTGTGTTCGAGGTCGAAGGCGATCCAGGCGATGAACTGCCGGAAGACCTGACTGAGCATCCCAAAGGAGACCACCTGCGAGCGGCTCGCACCGGTCGAGCGGATTCCCTCGATGGGGCCGTCGGCGATCTCTTCGAGTTCGTCGGTGAACAACCGGCCGGCGTAGCCCGTGGTGTCGATCATGATCGCCAGCGCCGCGGTGAACGCCCCGACGCCACCCAGCGGGATCAGGATGAGGAACCACACCAGCCCCGGGATCGCGCGGATGAGGCTCATCGTCGCCCGGAAGACGAAGTTAAAGGGGTAGGGGACGACACGTTCGCTGGCCATCACGCCGAAGAACAGCGCGGCGGGCAGGCCCAGGACCGAGCCGGCGAACGCGACGCCCAGCGTGACGAACATCGCGCCCCATTCGATGACGAGCGGGTCACCGGTCCAGACGGGATAGGGGACCCAGTCGGAGACGAACTCGAAGACGATCGGCGAGGACTCCACCAGCAGGATCAGGTTCTCCTCCATCATGAACGACCAGTACTGCCCGAAGTCGATGAACGGCAGTCCGAACAGTTCCGCCGGCGGGAAGTAGTCGTTCTGTCCGTAGAGGGCGTCGATGAAGAACGGGAGCTGTTCGTAGAGCATCAGCAGGTCGAACTCGATGAGAAGCAGGCTGAAGTAAAAGAGAATCCCGCCACCGATCACACCCGCCAGCGTCCAGAGACGGCGCTTGGTCTTGCGCCGCTTCATGTCCTGAAGCTTCTGCTCGGCGGGGCTGTCGCCAATCTCGGCGAACCCGAAGTACTCGGTGGGTCGCCAGCCACCGGTGGAATCGGTGCTCACGCTTCGACCCTCCGGCTTTCTTCGAGCAGTTCTTCGACAGCGTCGGCTTCCTCGGGAGCGCCCCCATCGTCTGTCTCGGCCAGCCCGACTGTCTCGACGCTGCCGTACAGTTCGTCGATCAACTCGGGTGTCAGTTCGTCACGGCCGACGTCGAACAGTTTCTCGCCGTCCCGGAGGCCGATGAATCGGTCGCCGAAGTGTGCGGCGATGTTGACCTGATGGAGGCTCACCAGCGCGGTGACGTTGTGCTCCATCGCGGCCTTCCGGAGGTAGCCCATCACGGTCTCGGCGCTTGCGGGGTCGAGGCTCGCGACGGGTTCGTCAGCCAGCAGCAGTCGGGGGTCCTGTACCAGTGCCCGGGCGATGCCGACGCGCTGTTGCTGGCCGCCGGACATCTGGCTGACCCGCTGGTGAGCTTCGTCCAGCAGGCCCACGGTTTCCAGCGCCTCCAGTGCGCGGAGCTTGTCCTCGCGGGGCTGCCACTGGAAGAGACTTCGGACCAGCGAGACGTGGTCGAGCGAACCGGTCAGTGCGTTCAGGTACGCCGAGACGCCGTCGACGAGGTTGTGTTGCTGGAAGATCATTCCCACGTCCGATTGTGAGCCGGTGATCTCCTCGTCGTCGAGATAGATCGCGCCTTCGGTGGGGTCGGTCAGGCCGTTGGCACAGCGTAACAGCGTCGACTTGCCCGCACCGGACTCGCCGAGCAGCACCGCGAACTCGTCTTCGATCTCGAAGGATACCTCGTCCAGGGCGATGACGTCGCCGTATTCTTTCGTCAAATTTTCTACTTTGAGTGTACTCATGGTGGAAAATCGTAGGTCCTCACCCGATCAGGCCGCGGGGTCGATGCCGACGGCGTTCATCCGCTCGATCACTGGTTGATAGGTCTCCATCGAGGTGTCACGCAGCGTGGTGAACGCGGGACTGTCCGTGTTGTAATCGTCGGGGTAGTACTCCGAGAGTTTCTCCTCGCTGGAGTTTCGCAGTACCTCGCCGATCTCCTGTTTCTTCTCGGAGTCCCAGCTCTTGCGGGCGTACCACGGCTGTTTCGGAATCGGGAACGACCACCAGATGGGGCGAAGTGTCGGCGTCTCCGTGCCGATGTTCCCGAGGAAGGAGCTCTTGTCCTTGACTCGCTGCGGGAAGTCCGACTCGTACTCGGCCCCGATATGCGGGATACCGTTGCCACCCCAGGTCGTCGCGCCGTCGGCCTCGTCGTTGGCGACGCGCTGGATCGCCTGGTTGTGGTCGGTCCAGCTCCCCTCGAAATCGCCAGGTGGACCAGTCGGAGCCTCGCCGATGTCGAGGCCGGCCTGCTGGAGCGTGTACAGTGCGAAGATCGAGCCGCTGGTGCTCAGGCGGTCGGCGAACGCCCAGGTCTTGCCCTCGACGTCCGTACGGCCCTGAATGTCAGACTCCGGCGGGACGAGCATTACCGAGAAGTAGAACGCCGACCCGTCAGTGACGTTCGTGCCGTAGACGTCCATGAGGTCGGGATTGGAGATGAGCGTCACGTCGTCCATCCCGATCTCGGCCTGTTCGCTCTCGAGTGCGGGCTTGATCGCCGAGTAGTTCTGCGGAACCTTCATTTCGATGTCGACACCGTCGACCTTGTCGT
>Ga0207718_101486_pt1 | contig 11688 bp, 7 predicted proteins | sample A23M2SouthBayCA_FD_187749 | JGI IMG/M metagenome (GOLD analysis project Ga0207718, IMG submission 187749) | Aerobic enrichment media microbial communities from Eden Landing Ponds, California, USA - A23 M2 (SPAdes) | ecosystem: Environmental > Aquatic > Marine > Unclassified | place: Emeryville, CA... | reverse complement strand
GACCTGGGTGCCGAGAAGTTCATGAACATCGTCTGCCGCTTCGGCGATATGTCCCCCGACGCCGTCACGCTCGTCGCCTCCGTGCGGGCGCTGAAGTACCACGGCTACGACATGTGGCCGGCAGACCTCGACGAACTCGACGCGGAGAACGTCGACGCCGTCGAGCGCGGCTTCGAGAACCTCGACAAACACGCCCGGAACCTCCAGAAGTTCGGCGTGCCCGTCGTCGTCGCCGTCAACCGGTTCCCGGGCGACACCGACGCCGAGGTCCAGGCGGTCATCGACCACTGCGAGAACGACCTCGGCATCGGCGCCGCCGAGTCCAACGTCTTCAGCGACGGCGGCGAGGGTGGCGTCGAACTCGCGGAGAAACTCACCGATGCCGCCGAATCGGAGTCCGATTTCCAGCCCATCTACGACCTCGACGTTCCCATCAAAGAGAAGATCGAGGCCGTCGCGACCGAGATCTACGGCGCCGACGGCGTCGAGTACCACGGCGACGCCGAGGACGACATCGAGCGTATGGCGAATCTCGGCTTCGACGACGTGCCCGTCTGCATGTCCAAGACGTTCCACTCCCTCTCCGACGACCCCGAACTCAAGGGTGCGCCCGAGGACTGGACGCTCGAAGTCAAGGAGGTCTACCCTTCTGCTGGGGCCGGGTTCCTCGTGGCTCTGACCGGCGACGTGCTCACGCTGCCGGGCCTCCCCAGTGAACCGGCCGCCGCCAACATGGATCTGGACGACGACGGCACCGTCCACGGGCTGTTCTGAGGCCCCGTCTGGGGTTCGTCGTCGAGTTCACGTCTCGCTGATCTCCGTTCTCGTCGCCAGCCTCGACAGACATTCCGGCGCGCGCCGTCGAGCGTGCCGAGCGACGCGAGGCCGCGAGGCGTACCGTGCGAGGGACGAGCATCGCAGGGCCGCAGGCCCGAGAAGCGCAAGAGGCTGGGGAGGCATGAGGCCGTTGCGGTGCTGTGCGGTCGCGGTACTGTGTGGTCGCGGCGTGGTGCTGTGCGGGGCGGTTGCGGTCCCTGGCGGACTGAAAGGGCGAGGCGCGCTCGCGCTTGTGTAGTCGCCTCAGCGACCCCTATCCGCGCGAGTGCGGTGCAGTGCGGCTGTTCGAGCGCGGATATGTCGCTGAGCGACCGCGAGCGGGCCGAGGGCTTTCATCGCACTACCTCGAATGTGGTCGCTGCCAGTGCTAGCGAGCGGGCCGAGGGCTTTCATCGCACGTTGTTTGCTGCGTTCGCTGTCACTACTGGCGAGCGAGTCAAGAGCGGTCGTTGTCCTCTCGGGCGGTTCCAACGGCTTGAACACACAGTTCCGGTGAAAGGCCCTTCCAGGAGAAGGCCGGCAGCTGGACCATGCGCCGTCGAACGGTGCTCGCGGCAGTCGGAATTCTCGCGAGCGGGTGTGTCACGCCCGCCAGTCGAGAGCCGGCCACCGACCGAGATCAGGCCACCGACCGAGCCCCCGCCACGACGACCGCGTTCGCGGCGGACTGTATCGACGACTGGTCCCCGAGCATCGAAGCGGAAGAACCCACACTCGAACACGGAGAGACGGGAGAGATACACATCTCGGTGACGGAGGTAGCAGGGGTCAACTTCCGGGATCCGGGGCAGAATCCGGCGACGTTCATGCTGAGGTTCGAGGAGGCGTCGTTCTCGCCGGGGCCCGACTACGGGTCGGACGGGTCACCGCCGGGGTACGGCTGGCGAGGCTGTGCCGACGTCGAGATCACGTTCCCCGTCGAGGCCCCGGCCGATGCAGAACCGGCGGAATACACGTTCAGTGTCCGTGTGACCTCCCAGGGGGACGACCCCGAAGCCTTCGAGCGGGAGTTCTCGATCACCGTCGCGGAATCCTAAGCACGCGCTACGAACCACGCTGTCCCAAATAGCGTACGCATACTCACGTCGACAGCGACCGAAGCGCGGGCATGTACGACCGGATACTCGTGCCGACCGACGGGAGCCCGACTGCGGGCGCGGCGATGCAGGCTGCCGTCGAGATGGCAGCGAGAGACGGTGCCGATATCCACGTCCTGAACGTCATCAACACGCGCTACTACGACACGTCGATCGACAGCGCGGTCAAACCGCTCCGCGAGCGGGGCGAGCGATACGTCGATTCGCTGGCCGACAAGGCCACCGACGCCGACGTCCCGGTCACGACGACGGTCGAACTCGGCCGGCCCGCACGGACCATTCTGGACTACGTCGACGACCACGACGTCGACCTCGTCGTCATGGGCACCAGCGGCCGCGGCGACCTCGAACGTCGGCTCCTGGGCAGTACGACCGAATACGTCGTCACTCACGCCGACGTCCCCGTCCACGTCGTGCCTGCTGTCTGACTGGTTCTGAGTTCCGAACGGCCTCCGACTACGGCCGTTCGTCGGACCCGACACGACTGCTCGCGAACCCGGCGCGACGTTCTCGAAGACTCGGAGCGTCGTCTCGACCAACCGGCAGTTGACAGAAATATACGGAACTTCATAATACTATAATTAAACTACCTGTACTGATTCCCTCGGTGCCGGTATCGATCGCAGACCCCTGCTGGAAGCGTCACTCACGTCACTCGCCGCTTCGACACGCCCCTTCGACTGGGCACCACCGGCGATAGAAACCGACCTGAACGGTTGGCTCGCTTCTCACACGTCAGTGCCCAACCGACCTCGTCGAACTGCCGATCGTGGAACGACCGACCGCCGGTAGTCGAACTGGTAGTCCGAGAGCTTTACGGAGAAACCGCCTGATCGCACCCGACCCCAGACCGGTGTGAGATCGCCGACAGAGGAGACCAGCCCCGGGCCTGACCACGCCCGATTCACTGGATCGGCGATCCCGGCCCGAAAATATAGTTTTAGTGCTATAATTAACCGAATATTATGTCTGTCGTGGTCGTTCACTCACCATCACGTCAGCCCGGTCAGGCGTCGGTACCCCGGAGACGGTGACCCCACCCGGCACACACAGGTGGACCCAGTTCGAGAACCCGCCCCGCCGGTGCGCTCGAACCGGAGCCGGGCCCGAGACTGCACCGTCGATCCCTAGTTGTTCATCCACACTGAACGAGGTCGCGGCGTGAGCCGTCGCTCGATCGTTCGTGGCGATATAGATTACAATGATAACGGTGTAATCCCACACCGACGACGACGACGCGAGACAGTGCAGGACGCGTGAAATCGCGACGGTCCGGCGGTCGGATCGGTACGACTCCAGCCCAGAAGCGTTCAGTGTGGCTGAACGGAGTGGGTGCGGACGGCGTCGTCTCCGCAGAGTTCAGGAGTGTGCCAGTTTGATTTCGATCATCCCGGCTGTGTTCACGACGCGGTCGGCGAGGCGTTCGCGATACTCTCCGTTCCACCGGTCGGCCAGCCCGCTGACGCTGACGGCCCCGACGGGTTCGTCGTCTTGATTGATCACCGCGGCGACACAGCAGAGTCCGTTCACCCGACACTCCACGTCAGTCGCGAACCCGTCGGCCCGTACGGACTCCAGTTCCGCGAACAGTCGGTCGCGCGAGGTGATCGTGTTCTCCGTGTGTCGGGGGAGTCCGTGGCGGTCGACGATGCGGTCGACCGCCTCGGTGGGCAACTCCGCGAGTATCGCTTTCCCCATCGCGGTAGCGTGCATGTCCAGTCGCTTGCCGGGTACGTGTTCGTAGCTCTCGCTCAGGACGCTCGCTCTCGGTCTCGTCGCTTCGAACTCGGTCGAGACGGACAGGGGATTGCCCGAGGACTCACCCTCGACCTCCCGCAGGTACACCAGGCGGACCTTCCCCTCCTCCGGGATGCCCAGATTGACCAGTTCGTTGGTCTCTCTGGCCAGGGTATCGACCTCGTCACGACCCGCTCGGTACACCCGGTGGTGGTCCCGCGTCCGGTGCCCCAGTTCCAGGAGCCGAAACGACGGTCGGTACTCCCGGTCGGACTTGACCACGTATCCCGACTCACGGAGCGACTGCAGGTGGAGATGGACTGTACTCTTCGGAAGCGACGTGGCCTCGGCGACCGCGGTGACCCCGTCGCCCCCGCTTTCGACGAGGTGCTCCAGGACCCGGAAGAGTTTCTCGGAGGACTGTACCGCCGGCGCGTCGTTCCCTGACATGCCTTCCTAGTAGGCAAACAGCGGCTAAATACTACCGACGGCCCAGGCGGTTCGTCACCGACGCGTGCCGTGACCGTCCTACTCCAGCAGCGGGAACTCTGTCACTCGCAGGTTCGTCGCCCCGTAGGGCACGAGGCTGATTTGCTCTCGCTGTTCGGTCGTCCGGGTCGGACTGTGCCTGATCTCGCCCGCCCAGTTGTCTTCCAGGCCCCACTCCGGGACCCGCGCGCCCTCGACTGTGAGACGGACAGGCGGGTCCGCCGGGTCGAACGGGATCGGGGCCGGCTGTCGGCGTTCGAGTTCGGTCGACTCGGCCGGGTGCTCCGTGTCGACGTCGACCCCGTAGTTCCAGCTTTCCGTCGGGTAGTATTCCCAGTCTGCCGCCGGCTGTGTCCCGCCGATCTGCTTGCGCTGGGCTGCCACGGGTAGCGAGAAGACGAGCGGCCCCCGCGTCAGCGCGACACTTCCGTTGTACCGGCGCTCCGCGCTCACCGCCGGCGAGAGTGACACTGTCACCTCGTCGCCGGGCTGCCAGGTCCGCTCGAGGACGTGATACGTCCCTGGTTCCGGAGCGTGACGCTCTCCACCCGTGACCGTGACTGACGGGTCCTCCGACCATGCCGGGATCCGCAGGTGGAGTGGGAAGGCAGTCTCCGACTCGACGTCGACGCGGAGCGTCACCTCGTCGCCGAACGGATACTCCGTCTCCTCGACGACGGTCACGTGCCGGCCGTCGAGCGTCGTCGTGACTTCACACGGGCCGTAGGCGACCGCTGCGAGTCCGTCGTCCGGGGTTGCCATCCACAGGTCGGTGACGAACTTCGGCCAGCCCTGGTGGAAGTTCGCGTGACAACAGCCGAAGTGTGGCGTCTGTCCAAAGATGTTCGCCTCGGGGCCGTTCGTCCAGGACCGCTCGGCGACCGTACAGAGAACCTGATTGGCCTGTTGGTCGTACTGATGGGCCCACATGTCGGGCGTGAACGTCGCCGGCAGGGCGTTGTAGGCGATCCGTTCGAGTCGGTCGCCGAACGCGGGGTCGCCCAGGACCTCCGTGAGGTACTCCAGTGAGTACATGTACTCGACGACTGCACAGAGTTCGGTCCCCTGACTGGGGTTTTTGCCCGAGAAGTGCTCGTCGCCGGTGAAGAGGCCGGTCACCTGTCCGTGGAATCGGTCGAGGTTCGCGATACCGTCGAAGACGGCCTCTCTGTGAGTGTCGTCGCCGTGTTGTCGGTACTGCACTGCCGGCGCTTTCACGCCCATAGCGTTGTTCACGACGTGCGTTTCCATCTGTGGTTCCTCGTCCTGTTTGCGTTTGAACTCGAAGTCGGTGAAGTGGTCGGGCCAGTTGAACCCACGTCCGATCAACAGTTCGACGAGGTCGAGCAGCCACCGCTCGTCGGTCCGGTCGTAGAGCCAGTGGAGGGTCACAGCCAGATCCATCCAGCGCATCTCGGCCCAGTCGCCGATCGACCAGTCGTCCGGATTCTCCATCAGGTACTCGGCGTAGGACGCGATAGCGTCGAGCGCACGCTCGTCACCGGTCGCCTCGTAGTGTTGGCGCAACACCTTGCACACGACGAACCGCGGCCACGGGTCCGACGGGTCGACCGCCGACCAGACCTGGTCCGGTCGGAAGTTGCCGTCCTCGTCCTGGGAGTCGAGGAACCCCTCGACCCACTCGTCGGCTTTCGCCAGGAGTTCCTCGTCGTCGAGCAGGTGTGCCAGCGGGACGAGTCCGTCAGCGTAGTACGGCCCTCGTTCCCAGCCGTCGCGTTTCCCTCCGAGCCAGGCGTTGTCCGAGAGGTCCGCCCAGATCTCGTCGATGTGCCCGGTCAACCCCTCCGCTTGCACCCGAAGTTGGCGACGAAGCCAGCCGCGCGGTTCGACAGTGCCGAGCGGTAGCGAGACGAACGCCGCTGTCTCGAGGTCCCGCTTCTCGTTGACGACCATGAACACCGTAGTCCAGGCCACGGTTATAATTGTACTGGCCTCGGCAGAGGTGGTGAGGTTGTCGGTCCCGCTCGCCGCGTCGACGGCCCCGCACGCACCCGTCCGGGACGGCGCTCCCTCCAGGGGTGACTGGACAGGCGAACGGGTCCGGACTAGTTCCACCCGTCGTCCGACGATCCCGAACACGCTTTGGGGATTCCCTCTCGTATCCGACAGACGGGTTCGACGGCGTCGATCACTCGAACACCGGGTCTATCTAGCGATACCGGTCGACGACGGGCGCTACTGAGACGGAGTCGGAGGGGTACAGTCCGGCGGCCACCCTCGCCGACGATACGACGATCGTCCGATAATCCCGGACACAGAGGCGACGGACACGGCCGTGTCGGGACTGCCCCGGGACGACCGGATGCCCGAACCCAGGGTCCGACCGGGGGTCACGCCGAGTCGGATCGGTGCCAGACCTGCATCGCGCCGGCCTCGCGGTTGTCCCAGGCGTAGTACGGCACCAGTTCCAGTTCGGTCTCGGTCGAGTCGGACTCTGTGGCCGGGCGATAGAGGCGTTCGTCCCACCCCTCGAGCGTCGGGACCGTCGCATCCGCCGTGAGCGTCGTGACACCGCTCAGCAGTTCCGGGTCGTGGTTCTCTGTGACGTCGGCTCCGACCGGGACACTGTGGTGGTGGAGCGGGCGGTCGTTGTCGACGGCTTCGGCACAGTAGACGAGCGGCCCCCGCTCTACCGCGACGCGGCCGGCGTCGTCCTCGACTGCCGGGTGCGCGCGAAGCAGTTGGGTCTCCTGTTCGAATCGGAGTGCGACCGTCTCGCCGTCCCAGTCGTGTTCGAGGCGGACGTACCCCGCACTGTCGTGTCTGATCTCCCCGCCGTCGACGGTGACCGTCGCCTCGTCACACCACTCGGGGATCCGGAGGTTGACCGGCACCGGCTCCTCGGCCTCGACAGTGATCTCGACGCTCCCGTCCCAGGGGAGCGCGCTCGACTGTGTGAGTTCGATCTCGACGCCGTCGACAGTCGTCTCCAGGGTGCTGCCGACGTACTGGTCGACGTAGAGTTCGCCCTCGACCGCCGAGTAGAGATACGCCCCTAGCGAGGCGAACAGGCGGGCGGCGTTGGGCGGACAGCACGCACAGGTGAACCAGCCCTTGCGGTGGTGGTCGCCCGAACTCGCGAGCGGGTTGACGTAGAAAAACTCCGTCCCGTCCATCGATACGCCCGCCAGGAAGCCGTTGTACAGCGTCCGCTCTATCAGGTCGGCGTACTTCGGGTCGGTCGTCCGCTCGAAGAGGCGCTGGTTCCAGAAGATGCTCCCGATAGCGGCACACGTCTCGGCGTAGGCCGTCTCGTTGGGGAGGTCGTAGTCCTCGGTAAAGCCCTCGTGGGCGTGTTCCGGCCCGATGCCGCCGGTGACGTACATGCGCCTGGTGGTCATGTTCTCCCAGAGGCGCTCCATCGCCGCCCACAGTTCCTCGTCGCCACGCTCGGCGACCAGGTCCGTGACCGCAGCGTAGAGATACATCGCCCGCACCGAGTGGCCTTCTGTGGAGCTCTGTTCTCGGACCGGCGCGTGGGCCTGTGCGTAACTGCCGTCGTACTCGCCGTCGTCGAAAAAGAGATTCTGGGCCGCGTCCATGATCTCGTCGCCGCGACCCTGGGGCAACTGGCCGTACTCGTGGCCGGCGATCTCGTCGAGGTGGGCGGTCTCCCAGGCAAGTCGGTCGTCGTGGCCCCGCAGGTCCACAAAGTACTCGGCGAGGTCGAGATAGCGCTGTTCGTCGGTGACGCGATAGAGTTTGACCAGTGCGAGTTCGATCTCCTCGTGACCGGGGACGCCGTCGACTTCCTCGGGGAACACGTCGTCGACGTGGTCGGCGAAGGCGGTCGCGACGTCGAGCAGCGACTCCTCGCCGGTCGCCTCGTAGTGTGCGACCGCGGCCTCGATCAGGTGCCCGCCACAGTAGAGCTCGTGCATCAGGTGGAGGTTCGTCCACTTCCCCCCGGGTTCGACGAGCTGAAAGTAGGTGTTCAGGTAGCCGTCCGCTTCCTGTGCGGCGGCGACCAACTCGACCACCTCGTCGACGCGTTCGTGCAGGCCCGGGTCCTCACCCGCGTCCGCATCCTCGCCTTTCGCGAGTTCGTAGCTCGCGGCTTCGAGCCACTTGTAGGCGTCACTGTCCTGGAACCACATCCCGCTGAACCCGCCCTCCTCGCCCTCGGCCGCCCGTCGGAAGTTCTCCAGGGCTCCCGACTCCTCGAGTTGCTCGTACTGATACTCGACGGTGACTTCACGGTTCCTGTCGATCCACGGCGACCAGAAGTCGTCGTCGATCTCGACGGCATCGACACTTACCGAGTACTGCGAACGCTCCATGATACGCTCACACGATTGCGTGTGGCAGTATATAACTCTACTGCACACCCGTCTCGATGACCGATTCCGGGGCGTGGCGACCCCGAGGCCGCGTTCGATGCCGACGAACGACCGCGTGTTTCGGCCACACCCTCTCGGGTTCCTACGTACCTTTCAGTCCTTCCCGTACTCTCAGGCCCCTATAATTATAGAATATATTTAGTTAGTGTTAAATACTAGCCTTCCCACTGGCCACTGATGCGAGATATTGACAGGCGGCAGCTACTCAGAGTGATAGGTGCAACGGGCGCGGCCGGTCTCGCTGGCTGTTCCGGCGGCGACGGTGGAGACGGTGGGTCGGACGGCAGCGACGGAAGCGACGGTGGAGACGGCGGGTCGGACGGAAGCGACGGTGGGACCAGCATGGACGGCGGCACCGACAGCGATGGTGGGTCGGCGCCAGTCGAAATCACCTATCGCGACCGGTCGGGCGGGAGCGACCCGTCGATCTACGCCGACGTATACAACGAGTCACACGACTCGATCCAGATCAACCCGAGCATGAAACCGGTCGAGGAGAAGTACCGGGCGCTCATCGCGCAGATCAGTGCGGGGAACGCACCGGAGGTACTCGGCCTGGACGTCGTGTATCTCCCGCGGTTCGCCCAGCTCGGTGCGCTGGACACGATAAACGACTTCTTCGACAGCCGCGAGTACACCGACGAGATCTTCCAGCCACTACAGAAGGATTTCATCCGCTGGAACGGTGACGTCTACGCGATGCCGTTCTGGATCGACCTGAGCGCGTACTACTACAACAAGAACCACTACGAGGAGGCCGGCCTCGACCCGGAGAACCCGCCCGAGACCTTCCAGGAGTTCCTCGACGCCTGCGAGGCGCTCCAGCAGGCGGGCTACGATACGCCGCTGTCGAACACCCTGGGATTCGTCGGGCTGGAGAGTTTCTTCTACCTGCCTCACGTCTGGGCCGGCGGTGGCGAGTTCCTCAACGAGGACCAGACCGAGTGTCTGGTCGACGAACAGCCGGCCGTCGACGCGCTGAACTTCTTCCTGGAACTCCAGGAGAACGGGTACTCTACCGACCAGACCTCGACCGAGAGTTTCACCTACGGCGCGTTCGCTGCCGAGGAGACGTCGATGATGTACGGCGGCGGCACCGGCGTCGGCGCCGTCAAGAGCCAGAACGAGGAACTGTTCGAGAACATGGGCACCGCGATGTTCCCCAAGCCCGAGGGCGGGACGCGCTCCAGTTTCCTCGGCGGAGACAGCATCTCCGTGTCGACCCAGGCCAACGCGGAGAAACGGGAGGCCGCCCTCGAGTTCATCGACTGGGTCAACAGTGAGGAGGGAATGAAAGTCACCGTCGAAGACCTCGGCTACCTCCCGGCGCGCCAGTCCGGGTTCGACACCGAATACGTCCAGAACCGCCAGGACATCTTCGGTGCGTTCCGGCAGGCCATGGAGCAGGGCCACGCCCCGCCGATGCACCCGCGCTACCTCGAGATGCAGGGGCCGCTCAACAACGCCATCGAACGGGTGTTGCTCGGCAACCAGGACCCACAGCCGGCGTTGACTCAGGCCGCAGAGGCGATCAACGGCGTTCTCCAGTCCTGACACGGAGTTTTTCCCTCACACTATGAGTTCACGAAACACACTGTCAGACAGGATCGGTCGACACGTTCCCGACCGGTTTTCCTCGGACACGACGGAACCCGGGATCGACTGGACGCCGTACGTGTACCTGTTGCCAGCGCTCGTGCTGTACGCGGTCGTCCTCGTCTACCCGTTCGTCGACACGTTCATTCTGAGCTTCCAGCGTGTCACGACGCTGGGCGGCGAGCGGCGGTGGGTAGGGCTCCAGAACTACGAGGCGATCCTCTCGGATCCGATCTTCTGGCGGGCGGGATTCAATACCATCATCTTCAGCGTCGGGATGGTGTTCGTCCCGCTCGTACTCGGCCTGGGACTCGCGGTGCTCATCGACACCGGCGTGTCGGGAACGAGCACGTTCCGCTCGCTCATCTTCGTGCCGGTGATCGTCCCGCTCGTGGTCGCGGGCATCGTCTTCGGGTGGCTCCTGGGGACGAACGGACTCCTCAACTCGGTCCTGGTCGGTGCCGGGATCATCGAGGAACCTATGCGGTTTCTCAACTCCACGACGTGGTCGCTGCCGAGTGTCCTGTTGATGGTGGTCTGGAAGCGCACCGGCTACTACCTCGTGATCCTGCTCGCCGGCCTCCAGGGGATCCCCGACAACGTCTACGAGGCCGCCAAGGTCGCCGGCAAGAGCCGCTGGGAGACGTTCCGTCACATCACGCTTCCGCTGCTCAAACCCGCGATCCTGGTGACAGTCATCATCGGGATCATCGACTCGGTCAAGGCATTCGCACACGTCTACGTCATGACCGGCGGCGGCCCCTCTCACTCCAGTGAGATCCTGGCGACGTACTTCTACAAGGTCGCCTTCCGGTTCTTCCAGTTCGGCAAGGGGGCCGCCTACGGGTTCATCCTCTTTGCCATCGCGCTCACGCTCTCGCTGCTCGTCATCCGGTTCTCCGGAGGGAGCGAGATATGAGTGTCGCCACGCGTATCCGCGACGTTGTCACCGGCGACAGTGACGTTCGAACAGTCACACGTGTCGGTACGATAGGGGCGCTCACCGTCGCGACGATCCTCGTGGCGATCCCACTGTACTGGATGGTCGCCACGTCGCTCAAGACGTCGGTGCAGATCGGCGTGTTCCCCCCGTATCTCGTCCCGCCGACGCCGACGATCGACCCGTACATCAACGCCCTGCAGACGGGTCCGTGGGCCCAGTGGTTCCTCAACACAGTCGTCATCAGCGGCGGGTCGACACTGCTCGTGCTCGCGCTCGCGACGCCCGCGGCCTACGTCCTGGGTCGCCGGGAGTTCCCTGCGCGCAAACCGATTTACGTGCTGTTCATCGGTATCCTGATGATACCGGCCCAGATCCTCCTGATCCCGATGTACACGCTGTTCTCGCGACTCGGCCTGATCAACACCCGCCTCGGGCTTGTCGTCGCTTACAGCGCCTTCTTCCTGGGATTCGTGGTCTTCCTGTTGCACAGCTTCTTTACCAACCTGCCCGACAACGTCGAGGACGCGGCCCGTATCGGGGGCGTACCCGAGTGGCGGACGTTCCTGCGGGTCATCCTGCCGATGGCGAAACCGGGGATCGCGACGGCCGCGATCTTCGTGTTCGTGTT
>Ga0207718_101481_pt1 | contig 11728 bp, 10 predicted proteins | sample A23M2SouthBayCA_FD_187749 | JGI IMG/M metagenome (GOLD analysis project Ga0207718, IMG submission 187749) | Aerobic enrichment media microbial communities from Eden Landing Ponds, California, USA - A23 M2 (SPAdes) | ecosystem: Environmental > Aquatic > Marine > Unclassified | place: Emeryville... | reverse complement strand
GCGCCGTACAGCAGATAGGGGAGCACGAACAGCCCGAGCAGGATGATCGTGAGGACGACGGCGTAGCCGACGATCGTACCCGCGAGCGCTCGCCAGGCCGGATGGTCGAACTGCTCGCGTGATGCAGGCACCATATGTCGACCTCTCCCGCCGATGCCTTAGCCGTTTGGACGGGACACGTCCAGTCGTCTGGATTACAGATTTGATAACGAGGGGCGGAATGTTATTTGATCGGGGTTTTTATTTCAGGTGTGTCAATGAAGCGGGAGCGCGACTCGATTCGCATACTGTATCTCGACGGGCACGAGTCTGCGGATCGGAGAGCGCGAGAACTCGAAGACGCCGACAGCCGCTTTACTGTCGAGGTTGCAGGTAGCGTCACTGCTGGCGTCGACCGCCTCACGAACGAAGCATTCGATTGTCTCGTCTCGCCGGGCGAGTTGGACGGCCGCACTGGTGTGGGGTTGCTCAGTGCGGTCTCGGAAGCGGCCGAAGACTTGCCGTTCGTCCTCTCTACGGTCGATACTGGCGAGGGTGTTGCCAGTGGCGCAATCTTCACCGGAGACGGCGACAGTGGCCCTGCGAGTGCCAATCTTGAGACCGTCGAACGATTGGCGGCCCGCATCGAGACGGTGCTCTCAGAGCACCGGGCCAGTCAACGACACAAACAACGGGCGAATATCTTCGAGAAGGCCCAACGGATCGCCGACATCGGTGCCTGGGAGTACGGCGTAGAGACGGATCGAGCATTCATCACAGATGGCGTCCGTCGTGTCCACGGCCTCGACCCGGACGAAGTGATGACGCCTGAACGATCGATCGAACACTACCACCCCGACGATAGACAGACCATCAGAGAGGCCTTTCAGCAAGCCATCGAGTCCGGCGAATCGTACGACCTGGAACTGCGTTTCCGAACCGCTGACGACGATTTGCGTTGGGTGCGGACGAGAGGCCAGCCCGAGGTCGAAGACGGGGACACCGTCCGTGTCTTGGGGACGATGCACGATATCACGGATCTGAAGCGGAGAGAGCGAAAACTCGAACAGCAGAAAGAGCGCTTCGAGGAGTTTGCACACGTCGTCTCTCACGACATCCGAACGCCGCTGCAGCTCGCCAGTGGCCTTCTGGACGAGGCAGAACGAACAGGCGACCCAGAAGCGTTCGAGCGGATACGCCAGGCCCACCAGCAGATCGAGACACTGATCGAAAACGTCCTGACGCTGGCCAAACAGGGGCTGGGGATCGGAGCGACCGAGCCGGTCGAGGTCGACGAGATCGTCCGGGCCGCTAGCGAAAGCATCGATCGATCGACTGTGGCCGTCGAAACCGTCGAGACGTTCCGAATCGAAGCCGATCCGAACAGGCTCCGGCAGTTGTTCGAGAACCTGTTGGCGAACGCTGCGGACCATGCGGGCCCGGACGCAACTGTGACGGTCGGGCTGATCGAACCGCTGCCGACGACCACTCGCGGTTCCGATAGGGGTGGCCACGGTTTTTACGTCTCCGACGACGGTCCCGGGATCCCCGTGGACGAACGGGACGACGTGTTCGACGCCGGGTACTCTACCGCCGAAGACGGCACTGGCTTCGGGCTGAGTATCGTCAAGGAAGTCGCCCTCGCTCACGGTTGGGACATCAGCGTGACCGAGAGTCGTGATGGCGGTGCTCGCTTCGAGATCACCGGCGTCGAAATCGTCTCTCCGTAGGGTCGAGTGGCCGTCGGCTTAAAACTGATAACGACGGTCGTCAGGATCACCCTGTGGTCCGCCGCCAGCCCCACCTAGTCCCCCCATCCCGCCGGTCATCTCGTCGAAGGTCATTCCGGAGAGATACTCGTCGTAGGTCACGTCGTAGGCCGCCCGAAGCTGGAAGTCCAGCCGCCCAGTATCGACTTGCTGCTGGAAGAAGGCGTGGACGGCCCGGCGGATCAGTTCGTCGGGGTCGTCCGGATCCATCGCGGCGACCAGCATCGCGAGTTCTGTCCGTGTCTCTCGATCGAGGTCGACCGCGAGACTGTCGCCCAGGTCACCAGCGACGCCAGTCACGTCGGCGTCTAGGTCGTCGAGGCTCATAGCCGCGATAGCCGTCGCCGACCAAAACGCCTTTCGACAGGTCGCTGCCCCACGTGAGCGTATCCCAACCCTTTTATGAGATGTTGGCCGACTATGCACGTATCGAAGGGGTCCGGGAGCGACACGTTCCCGCCAAACTATGACGCCCGGCCGTGATACAGATTCGAGCCGCTCGTCCGCCACGGGGAGTCAAAACGCCGGGAGTGGGAAACCGTCCGACTCGATCCGCCACCGGGTGTCCGAACGATTGACTCCGCGATTCGTCCGCCAGCGACTGGCACTGAAATTCCTGGTCGCGCTGTCGCTGGTCGTCGTCCTGATCGGCGTGATCGGCGTGGTGACGTACGTCCAGATCCAGGGGACCATTCAGGACGACGCGACGACAAAACTCGAGACGACGGCCGACCTCCGCGCCCAGTCGGTCGGCGAGTGGGTCGAGGGAATGCGCTCACAGACCAGACTGATCACGGGCCGCCTCCCGGACGGGGGTGACAGCGCCGTGCTTGGGGAGTACCTTCAGGGCGCGAGAGCGAACGGTTCGGAGACGATCCACAGTCTCCACTACGTCGACGTAGCGAGCGAGACCGTCCTCGCCAGTACGGACTCGTCGTACATCGGCGAGTCACTGACCGAGGTCGACCAGCCGTGGGACGGGCCGATGGGCTCCGACTTCGCGACTGCGGACGGCGTGGCAGTCTCGGACCACTCCTACACCGTCGACGGAGAGCCGGCTGTCGCGTTCGTGAGTCGCGTCTCTTCGGACCGCCGACTCGTCGTCGTGAGTCGCCTCGGCGAACACGCCGGCACTAGCTCGGTCGGCGGCGACGTCCAGACGTATCTCCTCAACGAGCAGGGGGAGGGTGTCGTCGGGATCGGCGACAGCCGAGTCGCAACGCTCTCCTCGGCCGGGGCCTTCTCGCGGGCCATCTCCAGGAATGGAATGGCCACGGTCGAATCAAGGAACGAAGTTCGAACCTACGCCGCGATCGACGGGACCGACTGGGTCGCGGTCTCGACTGCGGATACGGGCACGCTGTACGCCGTCAGCGGGACGGTCGGCCGGAACGTGATCGTCCTCGTGCTCGCCGCATTGATCTCGCTGTGTGTCGTCGGACTCGTCCTCGGCCGCTCGACGGTCGTTCCGCTGGCACGCCTCCGCCAGCGGACCAACGAGATCGAGTCCGGATCGCTCGACGTCGACCTCTCGACGTCTCGGGAGGACGAGATCGGCCGCCTCTACCGGGCGTTCGACAGTATGCGCGACGCTCTCGCCTCCCAGGTCCGGCAGGCCCAGCAAGCCAGACACGAAGCCGAGAGTTCCCGTCAGGAGATGGAACGCCAGAACCGCCGCCTCGACCAGTTCGCCTCGACGCTGAGCCACGACCTCCGAAATCCACTCGCGGTCGCGCGCGGCCACGTCGAACTCCTGCGGACGAAACTCGACGAGACACAGGACGACCTCCGGGAACACGTCGAGAAGATCGACGGCGCGCACGACCGTATCGACTCGATCATCGACGACGTCCTGACGCTGACCCGCAAGGGCGAATCCGTCGAGGAGACCGAACGGTTCGACCTCGGGTCGGTCGCCGAGGAGGCCTGGCGCAACATCGACAACAAGGACGCGACCCTCCGTGTCGAAGACAGCATCGTCATCGAGGGCGAGCGCAATCGCCTGCTGCGGGCGTTCGAGAACCTCTTTCGGAACGCGATCGATCACGTCGGCCCGGAGGTCACAGTGACAGTCGGTCTGACAGAGGACGGCTTTTACGTCGAAGACGACGGGCCAGGTATCCCCGACGAGGAGATGGACAACATCTTCGAGTACGGCCACACGACCAGCGAGAGCGGCACCGGACTGGGATTGTCGATCGTCAAGACCATCGCGGAAGCCCACGGCTGGTCGCTGTGGGTCGACGGTACTTCCGGGATGGGTGCACGGTTCGTCTTCTCGGACGTGTTCGCCAGTGAAGAACGCATCTTCGAGGAATCGGCGTTCACCTGGGAGCACGCCAGACAGGACGACTAGGGGCCTGCGCCTCCGCGTGGGGCCTTCGGGGTCCGGCACACTCAAGGTCGCGGGGCCGAACCTCCGGGTGATGAGCGAGTCGGCCGAGTATCTCCCCGCAGACTCCGGAGCGGTTCAGCAGGCGCTGATCGAGTGGTACGAGGACGATCATCGCGACTTCCCGTGGCGGCGGACCGACGACGCCTACGAGATCCTCGTCTCGGAGGTGATGAGCCAGCAGACCCAACTCGATCGGGTCGTCTCGGCCTGGGAGGACTTTCTGGATACCTGGCCCACACCCGAGGATCTGGCGGCGGCCGATCGGGCGGACGTCGTGGGCTTCTGGACCGACCACAGCCTCGGGTACAACAACCGCGCGAAGTACCTCCACGAGGCCGCTCGGCAAGTCGTCGAGGAGTACGGGGGCGAGTTCCCGACCGATCCCGATAGCCTCCAGGAACTGATGGGCGTCGGCCCCTACACCGCCAATGCCGTCGCCTCCTTCGCGTTCGACAACGGCGACGCCGTCGTCGACACGAACGTCAAGCGCGTGCTCTATCGGGCGTTCGACGTCCCCGACGACGATTCGGCGTTCGAGCGCGTCGCCCGCGACCTCATGCCCGAGGGGGAATCGAGGGTGTGGAACAACGCGATCATGGAACTCGGCGGGGTCGCCTGCGAGAAGACGCCGTCGTGTGACGCGGCGGGCTGTCCCTGGCGACAGTGGTGTCACGCCTACGAGACGGGCGATTTCACCGCGCCGGACGTCCCGACCCAGCCCGAATTCGAGGGGAGCCGCCGGCAGATGCGCGGGCGTGTGATTTCGATCCTCAAAGACGCCGCGGAACTCGAAATTGACGACCTGGGTCCGCGCGTGCGTGTCGATTACGTCCCCGACAGCGACGGCGAGGGCAGTCGGGAGTGGCTGCTGGGACTGCTCGCCGATCTCGAAGACGACGGGCTGGTCGAACTCCTCGACGACGGTGAGAACACCGTCGCCCGACTCAGGCGATAACCGGGCTCTCGTGAGAAGAGCCGAAACACCACGGCTATTTTATCAGCGCGGTCGAATTCCGGGCCATGACAGCACCACACGTCGTCGCCGTCGCCGGCAGTCTCAGAGACGCCAGCTACACACGCGTCGCACTGGAGCGTGCGCTCGAAGCCGCGTCTGAGGCGGGTGCGAGTACGGATCTGATCGACCTTCGAAACCTCGACCTTCCAGTGTTCGATGCGGACGCACGCGAGGTCGGCGACGCAGCGCAACTCCAGCAGCGAATCGACGAGGCCGATTCGATCCTCCTGGGAACGCCCGTCTATCACGGCTCGTACTCCTCGGCGCTGAAGAACGCCCTCGATTACTGTGGGTTCGACGAGTTCGAGAAGAAGACTGTCGGTCTGCTCGGAGTCGCCGGCGGATCCTTCCCGATCACGGCCCTGGAGCACCTTCGGTCGGTCTGTCGCGCGCTGGACTGCTGGGTGATCCCCCACCAGGCGGCGTTGCCGCGTGCGCGGACGGTCGTCGCGGAGGGCGAGATTACCGATAGCGACATCGACGAGCGCGTCGCGACACTCGGCGAGGAGGCCGTCAGGTACGCGAATATCGAACCCGATCCGGCGTGCATGGAGAGCCTGGAGAACGTCGGCGCCGACGATTGACCGAGTGGCCTCGTGCCACGAGAATTCGATAGTTGGCGTCGAAGGTGTCGACGATTGACCGAGTGGCCTCGGGCCACGAGAATTCGATCGTCGGCGTCGAAGGCGCTGACTACTCGCCTGATTCCTGGTCCGGTGCCCACCCCACCGAGAGGACGTACCGTTTCGCCTGGTCGACATCGACCGCGAGGATAAACTCCAGATCGACCGATCCCCCGGGAGGGATCGATTCGAGGAGTTCCCGGGACGTCTCGTGGATCGTATCACCCGATTCGTCCCGAAAGACACACGCGAATTTGGGGCGGCGATTATCCTCCGGAACTGGGTCGTTGCCGTCGTTCGTCGCCGTGACCGAGATCACGTAGCGCGTCCCCGAGGGCGTGGCGTCGTAGTCGTGGCTGTGCTCGACTGAGAACGGCGTCTCGTTGGTCCCGACTGTCCCCGAAAATCCGGTCCCACCACAGCCCGCGAGTCCGCCACCGACCACCACAGCGGCGGACCCGAGTAACGCACGTCGGTTCATATCCCGGCCTGGATCCCGGCCCGCCTCAATGTACCGTCCGTAGAGTCCGGACTCGTGTTCTGTCCCACCGGGCTGGACGCGTCGGATTTCCAAACGGACAAATCCCCCCGGCCCCGAGACGGGACCGTGACACAGTGGATCGAGAACCCCGAGGGCGGGCGTGACAGGGGGCCGCGGGCGGTCGCTCGTGCGTGGGTCGAGGTCCTGATCGCGCCGCGACGGTTCTTCCGGGCGGCCGTCGCGCCCGCGGATCAGGCCCCAGGGTTGTTCTTCCTGATCGCCGTGGTGGTGATCGCAGAGGGGAGTCGCTACGCTCTCGTCCCGTCGTCCATCGAGTGGATCGGCGGCGGGCCGGCCGGGGCGCTGTTGTGGCTGGCGGTGACGGCGATTCTCATCGCGCCGCTGGCACTACACTTGCTGGTGGCGCTCCAGACGGTCCTGCTCATGGCCTTGGTTCCAGACCGGGCAGGGATCAGCGAGACGGTTCAGGTGATGGCCTACGCGACGGCACCCTGTGTGTTCGCCGGCCTGCCAATCCCCGCGGTCCGTGTCGTCTGCGCGGCCTACGGGACGATACTGCTCGCTGTCGGAATCGCTGTGGTCCACGACGCGCCGTATCGACGGGTCGTTCCTGCCATCGCCATCCCCGCGGCGATCGGCTTCGGCTACGGCTTCCGCGGGTTCGGGGCGGCCCGCCGGCTCGTCGACTGGACCGTCCAGAACGTCGGCGACGTCGTCGGAGTCCTCTCAATTTAAGCCGCTGGCCACCGCCGGATCTGGCATGCTGACGATCGACCTCGACGACTTCATGTTCGAGCTGCAAGACGGCGCGATCAAGCACGTCGGTCCGTCGACCCGATCGGCGACGGTCAAACTCTACGACACCGAATCCGTGGGGGTTCGCGAGTACGGCGACAAGCGCGTGAAACTTTCCGTGGCCGACGACGAGGGCAACGAGATCGAGATAGCGATGTTTCCCGAGCAAATCGCGACACTGACCGAGGAAATCGACCGACTCCGCGACGATAGCCCAGTCTTCGAGTGACTGAGGTGGGCGCGGCCGATTCGACAACCGTTTTAATCCGGATGTATTTGGACAGACCAATGGGTTCGTGCATCATTTGCGGTACCTCTGTCGATGGCAAGATCTGCGACATTCACCAGGAAGACGTAGCGTTCGAGTTCCGGGGCACACGTCCCGGCCAGCTCACGCCCGGCCGATACTACAAGGGTTCGGTCGACGGCTTCGCCGAGTTCGGCGTCTTCGTCGACATCGGTGACAGCGTCACCGGCCTGCTCCACGAGAGCGAGCTCGACCGACGGCTCGACAACCTCAACTGGGAGCCGGGCGAGACGGTCTACGTCCAGGTGAAAAACGTCAGAGACAACGGCAACATCGATCTCGGTTGGTCGATCCGCCAGTCCGACCGCGAGTTCCGCGGGAAACTGATCGACGACCCCGAGTTCGACGGGCCGAAACTGCCCGAAGACGTCGAGGACGAGGAATCGGACGACCAGTCAGCCGAACAGGAGCAGCGAGACGATCGACAGGAGACCGACGATCGGGACGACCAGCAGGAGACCGAGGCCCAGGACGAGGCACAACAGAGCGACGACTGGGACGACCAGACACAGGCCGACGATCAGGAGGCCGACGCCGAGCCGGAAGCGGACCAACCGGAAGCCGGTGCGGTTCGGTCCCGACAGGCCGACTCGCAGGCCGAGACCGTCAGTGAGTCAGGTGGAGCCGGTGCTACGGCCGTCCAGAAGCCCGCCGAGGAGGTCGAGGCGGAACTCGTGACGGTCGACAGTCTCGACGATCACGTCGGTGAGGTCGTCGACCTGGAAGGCGTCATCGAGACGGCGCGCCAGACCAGCGGCCCGACGGTGTTCGAACTCGCCGACGGCACCGGGACCGTCGACTGTGCGGCCTTCGAAGAGGCCGGCGTCCGCGCCTATCCCGACATCGGCGAGGACGACGTCGTGCGACTGACCGGCGAGGTCCGGCGTCGCCGTGGCGAACTGCAAGTCGAGACCGAGGAACTGGTCGAACTCGAAGGTGACGAGCGCGAGGAGACCGTCGAGCGGATGGAAGCCTCGCTCACCGAGAAGGCTCGCCCCGACGCGGTCGATCTGCTGGCGGACGACGAGACGCTGGCAGATCTCTCCGAGGCGTTCCGTGACGCTGCGGGTGCGATCCGACGCGCCGTCTTCGAGGATCGCCCGGTGATCGTCCGCCACAGCGCGACCGCCGACGGCTACGTCGCCGGCGCGGCCATCGAGCGGGCGACCCTGCCGCTCATTCGTGAGCAGCATTCGCGATCCGACGCCGAGTATCACTACTTCGATCGCCGACCGCTGGAGGGCGACGTCTACGAGATGGACGACGCGACCAAGGACGTCACGACGATGCTCGGCAACCGCGAGCGCCACGACGAGCAGCTCCCCCTGTACGTCTTCGCCGCCGTCGGCGGGACCCGCGAGTCCCTCGACGGGCTGGAATTCCTGAACGTCTATGACGCAGACCGCGTGGTCGTCGACACAGTCGCCGAACCCGAGATCGCCGAGGAAGTCGAGACGGTCGTCAGCCCGAACACCGATCCCGCGGCGCTGACGACGGTCGACGGCCAGCTCGACGGCCCGACGGCGGCGACGGTCGCTACGAACGTCGCGGTCCACGTCGACGAGGGTGTCCGTGAGGACATTCGCCATCTACCCGCCGTGAGCTTCTGGGAAGACGCTCCCGAGGCCTACGCCGAGGCAGCCAGCGAGGCGGGCTACGACGCCGAGACGATCGCTGACATTCGCGACGCGGTCGCGCTGGAGGCGTACTACCAGTCCTACGAGGACAAGCGCCAGCTGATCGCCGACCTCCTGTTCGAGGGCCGGGCGAGCGACGTCGACGACGAGGACGCCCGCGGACTCGCCGCTCACGTCAGCGAGCAGTTCCGCACGAAACTCGACATCGCCGTCGAGACCGCGGAAGCCAACTTCGACGTCCAGACGGTCGACGGCGCCGACGTCGCCGTCCTCGACACGGACGCGTTCACGCACCGCTTCGACTTCCCGCCGACGACGCTGCTGCTGGACGAACTGCTCCGCCGCCAGCGTGCGGACGTCGACGCCATCGTCGGTGTCGCCGAGGACGAACTCCACCTCCGCAGTGAGCACGAACTGGACGTGCGCGCCGTCGCCGACGCCGTCGCCGAGGCTCTCCCCGACGCGGGCGTCGAAGCAGGGAGCACCCGTTCCCAGCAGCTGACCTTCCTCGCGGGCCGCCGGACCGAAGTGCTCGATTCGGTCGTCGAGACCGTCGCCGACCACGTCTAAGCGCGGAGCGACACCCTTATTCGCCTTACTCGACCACTAGGAGACAGTTACGCGGCTATGAGTACTGACACTGCCGGGACCGACGAGACCTTCGAACGCGTCTGCGAGGAGCTGATCGAGCGAATTCTCGACGGCGAGATCGAGCGCGACGATGTCGAGCAGGCCAAACGCGAGGTCTGCTCGAAACACGCCGCACCGAAGGTTCCAAAGAACTCCGAGTTGCTCGACCGCGCCCCAGAGGGCCGCCGGGAGGAACTGGAATCGGTGCTGCGTCGCAAGCCCGTCCGGACGGCCTCGGGCGTCGCGCCCGTGGCGATCATGACCTCGCCCGAGCGCTGCCCCCACGGGAAGTGTCTCTACTGTCCGGGCGGCCCTGATTCGGAGTTCTCGAGCGCCCAGAGCTACACCGGCAACGAGCCCGCTGCAGCCCGGGGCAAGCAGAACGACTACGACCCCTACGGACAGGTCACGCTCCGACTGAATCAGCTCCGGGAGATCGGACACACCGTCGATAAAGTGGAGTTGATCCTGATGGGCGGGACAATGACCGCCCGCAGCCACGACTACCAGGAGTGGTTCGTCAAGCGCGCGCTCGAAGCGATGAACGACTTCGACCCCGACGCCGACCCGGAGCCAGCCGAAGGCGTCTCCTTCGCGCAGGACCCCGAGGAATACGAATTTTCGTATCTGGAGGACGTCATCGCCGAGAACGAGACCAACAGTATCAGAAATATCGGGACGACATTCGAGACCAAGCCCGACTGGTGTGACCCCGAGCAGATCGACCGGATGTTACGACTGGGTGGCACGAAAGTCGAGGTTGGCGTCCAGACCACCTACGAGCGGATCAACCGCGAGATGCACCGCGGTCACGGCATCCAGGCCAGCATCGACGCGACGCGCCGCCTCCGCGACGCCGGGTTCAAGGTCGGCTATCACATGATGCCCGGCCAGCCCGGCATGTCGACAGAGATGTGTCTCGAGGACTTCCGTCGCATCTTCGAGCACAGCGACTGGCGGCCGGACTACCTCAAGATCTATCCGACGCTGATCGTCGAGGGGACGGCGACCTACGACATGTGGCACCGCGACGACTACGACCCCCTTTCGAGCGAGGAGGCCGCCGAACTGGTCGCCGAGATCAAGGACATGATCCCGCCGTACACCCGTCTCCAGCGCGTCCAGCGCGACATTCCGGCAGACTTCATCGAGGCCGGCGTCCAGAAGTCCAATCTCCGGCAACTCGCGCGCCAGCGGATGGCCGAACACGGCTGGACCTGTGACTGTATCCGCTGTCGCGAAGTGGGGATGAACGACGAGGATCCCGAGGAGATCACGCTCGACACGCTCACCTACGAGGCCGGCGGCGGCACGGAACACTTCATCAGTTACGAGGACCGCCAGAAGGACCTGCTGGTAGGGTTCTGCCGGCTCCGATTTCCGAACGATCCTGTGCGGGGAGAACTGGACGACGCCGCACTCGTCCGGGAACTGCACGTCTACGGCAACACCGTCGGTGTCGGCGACCGTGGAGCCACGGGTGACGTCCCCGACTGGCAGCACAAGGGGTACGGCAAGAAGTTACTCGGGGAGGCCGAACGACGCGCCCGCGACGCCGGGTTCGAGAAGCTCAGTGTCATCAGCGGCATCGGCGCGCGGGAATATTATCGCGAGAAGTTGGGTTACGAGCAAGACGGCCCGTACGTGAGCAAAGAGCTGTAGCCGCCCCAACCGCGTCAGTCGTCTGTACTCGCCGGTGCCGACAGCGAGCTCGTTCCGGCGGGCGACTCCGAATCGAGCACGAACGAATCGAGCCGGTCGTGCAGGTCCGTCGCGTCAGCCGACAGTTGCTCGACGGAGTCGGTGACGGTGCTGATCGCGGCCGTCTGCTCTTCGGCGGCCGCGGCGACGTCCTCGGCCTCGCCGGCGGTCCGCTCGCTGATCGTCGCCACGTCGTCGACGAGGTCGACCACTTCGGTCGCGGTCGCCGCCTGGTCGTCGGTCGCGGTGCTGATCTCGCGGACGCCGCTGTCGAAGTCCTCGACGAGCGTTACGATCTCTTCGAGATCGCCGAGCGCCCCCTCGACTGAGACGACCGTCTCGTCGACCTGTGCGGTCATCGCTTCGACGTCCCCA
>Ga0207718_101471_pt1 | contig 11780 bp, 9 predicted proteins | sample A23M2SouthBayCA_FD_187749 | JGI IMG/M metagenome (GOLD analysis project Ga0207718, IMG submission 187749) | Aerobic enrichment media microbial communities from Eden Landing Ponds, California, USA - A23 M2 (SPAdes) | ecosystem: Environmental > Aquatic > Marine > Unclassified | place: Emeryville, CA... | reverse complement strand
CGCCAGTGGCTCCTACGGGTCAGTGAAACAGGCCACGCCTGTCTCGTCCGGACCGACGAGGATGCGACACTTAAACCCGTCGAACCGGAGGAGAACCGGCTTCCGGCCCGTTTTCGAGGGATCGAGCGCGCTGGGTGCCCACTATCGCGGGCGACCGCCCGGCGCTATAGCGAGACGTCCTGCCAGCCCGACGGCTGGCCGTCGAGTCCCTCGACGCGGACCTGGGACTGGCGACCGTCACGGCGGAGGTCGACGCGGCCGCCGAACGCCCGCGAGAGCCCTTCGGCGATGCTCTGTCCGTTGTTGAAGTCACCGGTGTCGGCCTCGGGGTCGATCGCACAGACGAACAACCCATCGGAACGGCGGTTGCGCGAGGTGACGTTGCTGACGAATCGGTAGACGTCCCGCATGTCGTCACAGGCGGCACAGAGCGGCGAGACGGTAACGAGCCCCGAGCGGACCCGCTCGACGCCGTCGAACTGCAATTCGTCACACAGCGAGGAAAACTGCATGTTGACCGCGGTCAGGTCGTCGGGATCGGCGAGTGCGGTCTCTTCGTCCGTCGCGCCCCGGGCGTCGCCACAGCAGTCCACGATACCCATCGCGTCGTTGCGGCCTCGCCCGGCCTCGCGGCGGTGTGTCCGGCGGAACGTCGACCCATCCTCGTCGGCGGTGATACCGACGACACCCTCGTTTTCCCCGGCCGAGAGGAGTCGGTGGACGAGGGCGTCGAGTCCCGCTTCTCGCGAGCCCGTCACCAGGAGGCTGGTGCCGCCGTCGACCGGGTTCAGCGGCGTCTCGTCGAGGTCGTACGCGGCTCCTCGGTCGGCGAGGCTCATCGCTCTCCCTCCCGTGCAGCGATGAGTTCACGGCGGAGTTCGAGTTGTTCGACCGCCTCGTCCGCGAACCGGCGCAGGTTTGCCAGTTGTTCCTCGGAGAACTCACGGGGTTCGTAGTCGATCAGACAGAGCGACCCGAGGGTGTGGCCCGTCGAGTCGACCATGTTCGCGCCGGCGTAACTCCGGATGCCCAGCGAGAGGAGCGTGTCGTTGTTCTGGAAGCGGTGGTCGTCGGTGATGTCCTCGACGACCATCGTCCCCTCCTCCAGTACGGTGTGAGTACAGATGGTGTCCTCCCGGTTGATCGTGTCCCAGTCGGCGCCGTGACAGCCCAGGAAGTTCTCCTCGTTCTCCTCGACGAGGCCGACGAACGCGACGGGCACGTCGAAGTGGCTCGCGACGAGCGTCGAGATACGCTCGGCCCACGCCTCGACGTCCATCGCGTCGAGGTCGTACTCGGCGAGTGCGTCGAGCCGGCTCTGCTCGTCGTCGGGCAGCAGATAGCCGATCTGGGCGCTGTGGTCGATCATGTCCTGGACCGCCGCGCCGAGGCGCTCGTCGGCGTCGGGCATCCCCTTGCGCATGTACTCGACGATGGCTCCCTCGAACCGACTCGTATCGAGTTCGGTCGGCGGCGTCTCGGTATACACCACACAGGGGGTGTCCGGGGCCGTCTCTCTGACGTGTTCGACCAGTTCCAGCCCCGTTCCGTCCGGGAACTGGTACTCGGTGACGATGCAATCGATCTCGTGTTCGTCGACGCCCTGCTTGGCGTCTGCGACCGTGTTGCTGTCGACCGTCGGGAATCCCGCTGCGTCGAGCGCTGTCTCCGGTCCCGGGCCGTCTGTCGGGTCCGCACAGAGTACGCGAATACCTGTCATGATAATCGTAGTGCCCTCTTCGTGAGAGCTTGCCTCTACCGACGTGGTTCTGTAATAAGCAATCACTACCTCACCAGTTTGGGAAAATATCAGATTTGATTCTTAGACGGGTGCAGAGCCGCTGTCGAGACGCGTCGGGTCGGGGGTGTCGAGTCTCGGCTATCCGTCGAGGCGCTCTGCGAGGTCGGCGAAGACGGCGTCCCTGTCCACGCGCCGGACCACGCGCACGTCGTGGCGCGCGTCGTCGCGACTCCAGGTCTCCTCGTCGGTGAGAATCGGACTCGGGACCCGGACCGTCTCGACGGCCTCGGGGGTCGCGAGGACGGCCGTCGCCGCCAGGTCCCAGATGACTTTGGACCACGCCGTCCCCGACGCACCCTCGTAGTCGGCGACGCGGTCGACGAGGAACGGGCCGATACCCCCACCGCTTTCGCCGTCGGGGCGTCCGCCCACGCCGCCATCGTCACCGGTACTACTACCGCTACCGAACAGCGTCCGTAATTCCGGGACGGACGTCCGGACGTGTTCGGAGACGTTTATCGTCGGGACGTGTACCAGGGGAACTCCGGAATCGAAGAGAACGCGCGCCGCGGGGACGTCCTGCGAGAGGTTGAACTCCGACGCGCTGTGCCAGCCGTGGGGCGTGCCACCGAGCCAGACCACGACGATCTCCGGGACGATCGAGGGGTCCGCTACGACGGCCGACGCGACGTTCGTCGCCGCACCGATCGCGACGACGTACAGCGGTTCGTCCCGGGGCGCGTGCGCACGTTCGATCAGGTCCGAGACGGCGGCGCTCTCGACGGGGTCGTCGCCGTGGTCCATGTATCGGGTCGCGCCCCTGAACACGGGGCGGGACTCGCTCATTCGGTCGAGGACGCGTTCGATCTCGTCGTAGCTCTGGGCCATCCCGTCGCCCGGTCCCTCGGAACGCTGGTTGTGGAACGGCGCGGCGTACAGCGCTTCGACTGTGTCGCCGGACCGGAGCGCGTGGGCGATGGCGAACTGGTCGTCCACCTCGTTGTACGCGTCCGTGTCCAGGACGAGGTCGACGGTGTCCCCGCCAGCAGGCAGCACGAGTCGCTCGACGCGGTCCGTCGGCGTGAATCCCGTGTCGGTCATCGCCCGACGGTCCGTTCCCGGGGGACTCGGGTCGTCGGGTCCCCCACCGGCGTTGCCGGTTTCGACCGGGCCGTCCGTCCCGGTCCGGCTGTGTGACCCCCGACCGTCCGCTCCACTCGTGAATCACATGACTGGTTTCTGACTATTCCGCTCACGCCCTGAGCGACACGTCGGCCGGTGAGATAAGGGGGGACCCGGTTACACCACCGACCATGACCTATCGGAGGCAGTCGCGGGGGAATAGCATCCAGACCAGCCAGCGCCCACGGGCATTCCGTCGTCGGTTGCATGCCGGTCGGGGCCCCGGGGGGCACTGACGATGGCCGGGGGGATCGAACTGCTCGACCATCGGGGGGAGTCGTCGGCCCGGGCCGCGCTCGGAGGGGCCACTGGCGAACGAGACCAGGAGACAGGTTCCGGCTGTCGCCACCGACCGGGAGGCCGCCGACCGGCACTGGCGAGAGACGGGCCGGCAGCGACCACGCTCGCGGAACTCGTCGAGGCGGAACCCGACCCGGAGTCGCTTCGGGAGTACCTTCTCGATGGGGTCGGCACGTCGCGACCGCGGCCACAGGACGGTACCGAGGTACGGGTCAGACTGGAACCCGGCGACGTCGACCGTGCCCGGGAACTGCTGTCCGAACTGGCCCGTCGTCCGGGCGTCTACGACCCGATCGCACTCGCAGCCACCTCGCTCGACGTGGCGCTTCAGGACCTCCGTGTGTTCGTCGGCGAGTACGCCCGGCCGGTTACCGTCGCCCTCGACCGCTGGGACTGTACGCTCGTCGTCTTCGCCGCCCTCGAAACCACCTGTGCCCCCGGGGAGTGTTCGATACGCTGCCCGGACCCGTCCGGTCGTTCGGACGACTCCTTCGGCGACTAGACCGTCGACACCGCACCCTCCCGACTCTCGGATTGATTTCGGGGAGTGGGCCGACGTTATTGTTCACTCACAGGTCGAGCGGTCGACAGCCGACGCTCCGGTCGTCAGACCGGTCGACCGGTCCTCTCGGACGTCGACCGTCGCTCCGTCGGGTGTCGTCTGCCCGGAGTCGGTCGTCCGGGGTTCGAGTGCGTCACGGTCGGGCAACTCGAACGCCGCCACACGGTCGCGTTCGACGCGTCTGACCCTGTCCGCGGCGGCGTTCTCACCCAGTGCCTCGCAGACCGCCGCCAGGTCGGCCGCGACCTCACACGCGAGATGCGCGGTCCCGATCCGGTCGTACAGGTCCAGTGACGCGCGGAACGCGGCACGGGCGGCGACCAGGTTCCCCCGCTCGCGCTCGAGCAGTCCGCGGTCGTGGGACAGGTCCGCCTCGAAAAAGGGGTCCTCGACGCGGGCCAGCGCTTTACGCGCCCGGTCGAACTCGGCCTCGGCCTCGTCGAACCGTCCGCGCTCGCGAGCGAGTACGGCACGCTCGCTCCGGTAGCGCGCTTCCAGTCCCGGGTCGTCGCCGAGAAGGTCTCCCAGCTCGGACAGGCACGCCTCGGCACTGTCGGGGTCGCCTGCCTCCCGGTGAGCCATAGACAGCGTGGCGAGAACGCTCGCCAGCAGTCCCTCGTCGCCGTACTCGGCGAACCGCTCACGGGCCCGCTGGAGATACTCGACGGCCAGTTCCGCCTCGTCGCAGTCGAGTGCGACTGCCGCGAGGGAGCTCTCGCCGTGCCCGTTAGCGCCGCCCAGAGATTCGCGGATCTCGATCTGTCTGTGTGCGAGTTCGACTGCGCCTTTCAGGTCGCTCCGTCGCCGCCGGCACATCTGTAGCGCCGTCAGTACCTGCGCTCGCTTCCCCGGCGCGTCCATCTCCCCAGCGACCGTCAGTGCCGCTTCGAGGTGCTTGGCCGCCGTCTCGAGGTCGCCCCGGATCGTGGCCGTCCAGCCCAGCAGGTAGCGACTATCGACCTCACAGCGGCGGTTGCCGATCGCCCGACTGTTCGACAGCGCCTCGCGGGCGAGACGTTCGCCCGCCGTCAGGTCGTGGTCGTTGACCCGCAGTGCCGCGAGACTGACCTGCGTCGCCGTCTGACTCTCTCTGTTCCCGGCCTCCTCGGCCAGTCCGAGCGCTTCTTCGTAGAGGGCCGCGGCGTGCTCGATCTCGCCCCGGATCCGGTAGACCTTCGCCTGGCCACTGAGTGCGCGCTGGAGCCGCGTCTTCAGATCCACGTCCCTGGCGATCGCCGCCGCGCGCTCGTTGTACGCCAGCGAATCGTCCCACCGCCCCTCGTTTGCGGCGACGTTCCCCAGTTTCTCGAGGAATCGCGCTTTTGCACGCCGGTCTCCGGCCTCCCGTGCTGCCTCCAGCGCCCGGTGTAACCGGTCGCTCGCGCGGTCGTGGTCGCCCTGCAACATCGCGGTGACTCCCAGTTCGCCCAGCACCTCGGCGACTGCGTGACTGTCGTCGACGGCGCGGAACAGTCCGAGACTCCGCTCGAACGCCTCTGTGGCGGCGGCGTAGTCCGACTCCGCGTTCGAGACGTGTCCGCGTTCCTTCTCGACCGACGCCAACCCGTGGCGGTCTTCGATCGTCCGAAAGGACGCCTCGGCGTCTTCGAGCTGGACGCGCGCCTCCTCGCAGTCACCCCGGTGGCGGAGCAGTCGGGCGTACGTGAGTCGTGCGAGGCCGACCTCGCGACGGTCGTCGGACGCGACGGCGGCGTCGAGCAACTCCGAGGCGAGTTCGCCCGCAACGTCGGCGTTACCCCGGTGTCTGGCGACTTCGGCCAGCCCGCGCAACTGTTCAATCTCGTCGCCGCCCTCGCGCGACCGGAGCGACTCGAAGGCCTCTTCGGCTCGCTCGAACGCCCCCGCCTCGACGTTCATCCAGCCCAGCAGTGCGACACACTCGGTGACCGTCTCCTCGGCACACACCGCAGGGAACTCGACGGCCGGCCCGTCGGTCGTCCCGAACAGCGACGCGAGTTTCGGGTACTCACGCCCCGCCGCGTACAGGCTCACCGCCGTCGCGTCCGCCCACTCGCCGGGTGTGGCGAGGATCGGTTCCGGCACGTCGACGTCCGCCCCAGCCGCGGTCAGTGACCGAACCAGTTCGGGGTTCTGGGCCAGTCCCAACAGTCCGGAGACGCACCGATCGAACCGCCGGCGTGTCGTCACCTCGCCTTCGTCTGCCAGCGATCGCTCGAGGAATCGCGCAGACCACGTCTCGTGGACCGTCCGGTACGGGGTCGTCGCGTCGCCCCGTCCGAACAGTATCCGTCCGTCCAGCCACTCGAGCGCTTCCGATACCGCTTCGACGGTCTCGCTCCCGTATTCGCTCTCGTCGACGGCCGCGTACGCGTAGACGGGAGAGACACCGAGACCGGCGGCGTTCAGCAGGTTGACGGTCACGCCCACGTCGACGGCCGTCTCACCCAGTTCCGCCAGCCCTGTCCGGACCGCGTCGACGTCCTCGTCCAGCGACGAGGGGCCCTCCTCGTCGGACCGGAGCGGTGTGGCGTATCGTGCCAACCGGTCGAACGCCGTCGTCGCGACCCGGGACCCCGGCCCTGTGGCGTCGGCGGCCACCGCCTCGTAGACGGCCGTCGCGGAGACGGCGAGTTCCACTTCACCGATCGCTTCGACGCGCTCGACGAACCGTTCACAGTCCGCCTCAGTGACCGACGGGATCGGGACTGTCTCGACGGCACGCCGCCTGAACGCGTCGATCCTGGCGTCACCGACCTGTTTCGCCGTCTCGTGCCACTCGGTGTCACGTGCGTCGAACAGGAAGACGACGTCGTCCCGCCCGGCGACCGACCGAAGCGTCTCGAAGGCGGCGGCGGCTTCCGGCCGTACCGCGTCCTCGACGACGACCACGGTCCGGCCGCTCGCGCGTTCGAGGCGGCGTTCGAGCACGCTCACCGACTCGAAGGGCTGGCCCGCGCCCGACTCGCGGTAGAGGACGGTGTCGCCCGTCTCGAAGGACTCGTAGGCGACGCGCTTGCAGACCGTGCTCTTGCCCGACCCGGGCGGCCCCACCAGCGCCACGTCTGTCCCCGAGACGAGCAGGTCGCGAACCCGTTCGACTGCCGATTCGCCGTCCTCGAACCGGCGTTCGACCGCGTAGCCCGCCGCGACCTCCGGAAGGCCCAGACCCGCCCGCCAGGCCGTCTCCGGTGCCATCGGCTCGCGCCCCTGGAAATACGCCTCGTCCAGTTGCACGAACCCCTCGGAACGGAGCGCCACCGGGAGTCTGTCGCCGGTCAGCGACGGGAACGCCGGGTCGCTGGCGCTCGTACCGAGTCGGTCCCCCGCCGGCGTCGCGTCGGCGTCGACCGATTCGAAGACGCCTCGCGCCCACGCGACCGCATCGGCGTCGTCGGTGTGGACGAAGCCGGTCACGTCGCCGTCCTCGTACGCCACGACCGTCGCCGTCGGGTCTTCCGCCCCCGTCACCACGATCCCGAAGGGGGGCAGGTCGGCCGTCCGGGCGGTAAAGCCGTCTGTCGCTGCGAGGTCTCCCATCAGTTCGGGGAACTCGTCGGCCGACCGGTCGAGGACGTCCTCGGGGAGCACGACCGTCGCGTCCAGTTCCGCGCGGACGACTTGCGCGTGCCAGAGACGGACGTGTCGCGAGTCCGCGACCGCCGGGAGGGCCGCGCGATACCGGTCGGCCGACCGCAGACGTTCGGCGAGGACCTCCACGACTCCTCGGCCGGCCTCCCCGGTCTCGACACAGGCACCTGTGACGACCGACTCGGGGACCTCGTACGCTCTCGGGACGGCTTCGATGACGTCACTCGCCGCGAAGATGTCTCGCTGGACGTCGCGAAACGTCCGGTAGCGTTCTGCCGCCAGCCGCCCTGCCTGCGTGGCCACCCAGCCCCGCGTCTCGCGGCGGACCAGTTTCGCGTCTTCGAGTTCCCGTACCGCGCGGTCGACCGTCGACCGCGAGTGGTCGAGGTCCTCGACCAGTTCCGGCTTGCCGACGGGCTCGCCGGTGAGTGCTTCGAGGAAGTCGAACCGACGTGCGACCAGCTCGACCCCGTCGTCTACCCCCGTCGTGTCCATGCCAGACCGATTGCACGTCTGTCACTTAACTTCTGGGGACATCACACTGGCGGGTGCTCCGAGGTGTGTACCCGACCACTTGTTCCCGGTCACTGACTGCTGTGTAGTCGGACGACGAGCGCTTTGGCGGGTGGGTCGCGTTGCTTGTTCACCGGAAAATAGCCGAAAAACTCCCTGTAGTCGCTTGCGAGCGTTTGCGTCCTCGTCCGCGGCTTACGCCGCGGCCTCGTCCGCAAACACACCGTCAGACTCGCAAAACTCGTCTGACGAGCCGTCGCGGACTACGCTGCCGCTTCGTCCGCAAACACACCGAAAAGACTCACTCTGTTCGTCTTTTCGAGCCTTCGCCTCGAAGCGACCTACGCGGTCGCTTCTTCGGCGAAGACGTCGTCGTACTCGCCGGCGTCGATCAGTTCTTTGAACTCGCGCGGGTCGTTGCCCTCGATGGTGACGCCCAGCGAGGTGCAGGTGCCGACGACTTCCTTCGAGGCGTTCTTCAGGTCGTAGGCCAGCAGGTCGGAGTGTTTCTGCTCGGCGATCTGCTTGACCTGCTCGACGGTGAGGTCGGCCACGAAGGTCTCCTGGGGTTCGCCACTGCCCGTCTCGAACCCGGCCTCGTCTTTGATCAACTCGGCCGTCGGCGGGACACCGACGTCGATCGAGAACGACCCGTCGTCGTCGTACTCGACGGTGACGGGGACTTCCGTCCCGTCGAAGGCCTCGGTCTGGTCGTTGATCTCCTGGACGACCGCCTGCACGTCGACCGGCGTCGGGCCGAGTTCCGGACCGAGCGGCGGACCGGGGGTGGCGTTGCCGCCGGGGACGAGCACTTCGATAGTTCCAGCCATACCTATCGGAATCAGCGGCGCGTGTTTAAGAATTGCTTTTCCCGGGCGCCGTGTGGACCGCCGCCACACCGCCTCACCCACGCCTCCCCCGGCAGCAGACTGACCGTTCCGGCACACTCTCTCACTGGAACCCAACAGGTTGGGTGAGTGTTTGTTACATACTGAAATATATTTTCTCCTGTGTGAACATACTCTGTCGGTTGTCGAGGCGGCCCGTGGGTTCCGTGGCCGTTCCGGGGCGAGTCGCGCTGGGCCTGGGTCGTTCCTCCAGCGTTCTCTCGGTACACGCGCTGTCGCTGTTTCGGTCGAAATCGACAGTTACAGTCGCTTTAGAGCTGTTACTACTAGAGTAAAAATTACCCATTAACTATATTAGTCCTCATTCCATACACTAGGATGCGAACCAGGATGGTCGTCACAGGACCGTCTCACTCACCATGACAAGCACTGACTGGAGCGTACGGACGCAGACGAGCAGCCCGGTCGAGCGGGAGGAACAGACCGAAGAGGAGACCGAGGAGGGCCACTGCCCGGAGTGTGGTGCGGCGGGCGTCACCGACGAGAAACACGGCGAGACCGTCTGCGAGGAGTGTGGCGTCGTCTTCGAGGAGGGCCACGTCGACCGCGGGCCGGAGTGGCGCTCGTTCGACCCCAGCGAGAAGGCAGAAAAGAGCCGCGTCGGCTCGCCGACGACGGAGATGCTCCACGACAAGGGGCTCTCCTCGGTCATCGACTGGCAGAACCGCGACGCCCACGGCCAGACCCTCTCGGCGAAGAAACGCGAGAAGATGTCGCGCCTGCGCACGTGGGACGAACGCTTCCGGGCCCAGAGCGCCCAGGACCGCAACCTCAAGCAGGCGCTGGGCGAGATCGACCGCATGGCCTCGGCGCTGGGCGTCCCGAAAAACGCCCGGAAGACAGCGAGCGTCATCTACCGGCGCGCCCTGGAAGAGGAACTCATCCCGGGGCGGTCGATCGAGGCGATGGCGACTGCGTCGCTGTACGCCGGCGCTCGCCAGGCGAACGTCCCGCGTACGCTCGACGAACTCGAAACGGTGAGTCGCGTCGAGCGCAAGGAGTTCGCACGCGCGTACAGATATATCGCCCGCGAGCTCGAACTCGCGATGGAACCGACCGACCCCACGCAGTACGTCCCGCGACTGGCCTCGGATCTCGACCTGCCCGAGGAGACAGAACAGCGCGCGGTCGAACTGCTCGAAGCCGGCAAGGAAGCGGCGGTCCACTCCGGCAAGAACCCCGTGGGGCTGGCGGCGGCGGCCATCTACGCCGCCGGACGACTCACCAACACGGAACTCACCCAGCACGAAGTCGCCGAGGTGGCCGACGTCTCGGCGGTGACGATCCGCGACCGCTACACGGAACTGCTCGACGCGGCCGAACAGGTGGCGTGAGGACAGATGGTATCGACCGCTCGTCGAACGCCTTATAACGCCGCCTATCGATGACCGGGACAACGACTTCCACCATGGACGAGGACGCCGAGGACCCGGACGCCGACGAGTCAGTCGACGCGGACGACGACGGGGCCGGCGCCGACGCGACCGGCGACACGGACCTGGTCGGCGAGACGACGTCGGTACTCGAATCGCTCGGATTTACGGAGTACGAGGCGCGCTGTTTCGTCGCACTCACCCGACTCGGGCAGGGAACCGCAAGAGACGTCGCCGAGGTCGCAGGCGTGCCCCGGCCCCGCGTGTACGACAGCGTCGAGCACCTCCAGGATCGCGGCCTCGCCGACGTCCAGGACGCCCAGCCGCGGCGCTTTCGCGCGGCCGATCCACACGACGCTGTCGAGACGATCCGCCGCGAGTACGGGCGGCGACTCGACCGCCTCGACGGGTTACTCCCACGCCTGCGTTCGCCCCAGTCGCGCGAGGAATCCGCCGGTATCTGGGTCGTCGAGGGGAACGACGCCGTCAGCGACCGTCTCGCCGCCCTGGCGGCCGACGCGACCGGGGAACTGCTGGTCGTCGTCGCCGTCGCGGACCTGCTCACCGACGAGTTCCTCGACGAACTCGCGGCGGCGGCCGACCGCGGCGTCTCGATCACACTCGCTTCACCCGGCGCGGAGATTCGCGACAGCGTCACGGCGACTGCGCCCGACGCGGATGTCGTCGAGACCTGGACCTGGTGGGAGGACTACCCCATTCGCGCCGGTGAGATAAGCGCCATCCTGATGGCCGACGGCGAGGAACTACTGGTCAGCTCCGAACTCGAGTCCGACCTCCCGGGTGTCGAGACACACAGCGCCGTCTGGACCGACGACGAACGCGCACCGCTCGTCGGAGTGATGCGCCCGCTTCTGTCCAACGCTATCGCGGCCGGGCGCCCCACGTAGGACCGTCACGCGAGCGACACGGGTCACAAGCCACGCGAGCGACGTGGCGTCGCAACTGGCGGTTTTTGGAACCCCCGTCCCACATCCGTCTCGGCGCGAGTCGTCCGAGACTCCCCCACCCGGGGAGGCCTCGACCGCGTGCGACCGCGCCGTCTCGTTCGACCGTGCCGTTTCGCTCTCGAAGCGGCGTCGTTCTCGTCACTCGATCGCGACGCCGTTTCGCGCGAGGAAGTCGCTTGCGCCTTTGATCTCGACCGGACTCCCGATGATCCGCACCCGGCAGTCCTCTGCGAGGATCGTCAGCATGAACCGCTCTTCGAGTTCCTCCCGGATGCCCTCGATGGCGGTCTTCGGCAGGAGGATTTCCGTGCTGTCACGGAGTCGGGCCGGGGTGGGCATAGTCAAATTATCTGGCTCTCGTCGTAAAATGTTGTCGAAAGGACGCTCCCGCTCGACCCCTCAGACCCGGCAAAACGAACCGGAGACGTCCCGAGAGGGTCCGAGCAGTCACGAGCAGTACTGTGAGAACTGTTCACGGGATCGTCGTCGATTCGCGCCCGTCGCGCCGGGAGAACGGCCACGAACTGGCACAGCCAGTCCGTCGACTTCTCTCACAGTCGGGGGGTTCGACCGGTCCGTCAGTCGGTCCGGAAGAACACGCTTTTGCGTCCCCCTCGCCGAGTCACAGGCGATGGGCCTGGAAGAGGAGATCGAGGAACTCCG
>Ga0207718_101469_pt1 | contig 11840 bp, 6 predicted proteins | sample A23M2SouthBayCA_FD_187749 | JGI IMG/M metagenome (GOLD analysis project Ga0207718, IMG submission 187749) | Aerobic enrichment media microbial communities from Eden Landing Ponds, California, USA - A23 M2 (SPAdes) | ecosystem: Environmental > Aquatic > Marine > Unclassified | place: Emeryville, CA... | reverse complement strand
GAACGGCTCGCCGACGAGCCGTTCGAGGAGGTTGTCTACGACAAACCACGAGAGGGCAGACCAGCCGAACTCTCCGAAGAAAAACACGAGCAGTTCGTTGAGGCTCTACACGAGTCGCCCGAAGAAGTCGGATATGACGCACCCGGGTGGTCTGTTCCGTTGGCGTCACTTCCTCTCCAAGGAAAGTGACACAATATGATCGGTGTGTCTTCGACAAATTTCTGTTGCGTTCGCCGTGAAATACGAGGCGTTGTCTAAGACGACACAGATTTTCTCGCCGAACTCGGTCTAGAGTGCGTCAAGTAACCGGATCGTAGTGTTGCTGTTGAAGTTCTCTGCACACGCAAAAAGAACGTCTCGCCGGTATCGCTCACTGCTCCCAGCAACTTGATACTAGCCCACGCGCTCGCCACCAGCAGTGACGGGCGCTCCGCTTCTGGAAACCACGCATAAATCGGCGTCGAGAGAACCTGACGCGTCTGATCAATGGTCAGGGTTGTATATTCGTCATCCAAGTTGTTGCGCTTTTTGGAAGATTTCCCGCCAGGTTTCTTGTGCTCGTTCGTCGGATTTGTAGTATTCCGGCCGGGGTGTCTTGCAGGACAGTCCGGCCTCGGACATCAGTCGTCGGAAGTGGCGTTCACAGTACTCAACATCGAATTCCCCAACAAAATAGTGACGAGCTAGTGGAACAGACCATGTGGGTGCGTCATACCCGGCTTCTTCGGGTGAGTCGCAGAGCGCTTCAACGAACTGCTCCTGCTGTTCGTCAGAGATTTCCGTTGTTCTGCCTTCACGCTGGTTGTCGTAGACGACTGGCTCGATCGACTCATCAGCGAGCTGGTCAATCTACCTATAGAGACAGCTATGGAGCGGTGTATCCGTACCGTTCAGCAACCTCTGCCATCGTCACATCGTCTTCATCAAGGTAGTTGGTCGCCGCCATCAGCCGCTGTGTCGGCTTCTTATCTTCAACCTCCGCGAGAGTCGTCGAGAGTGGCGGCGTCAAGCACGGCCATACCTCTAATTCACACTCTATGTTAAGGAGTATTCAGCCGACAGTATGAACACCACACGCCATTGCGGACTCGGGTGTCTGCTCGCGCTCCACAAAATGCAAACGCTCATGCGTAGCATATTGTTAATTTCAGAGGGTTGCTTGGATAGCGTGTTTGAGTGCGTCTCTCCGTTGTTTTCGTACAGTTTCCGCCGAAACTGGAACATTCTGAGATACTGTGTCAGATTGTCCTTCGAGATACCTCGGTGGCTCTCGCAGGTGTTGACGAGGACCTCGTCGTCGGCGTATTCGCTGCACCGTGGACGATGTTTTCGCGGTCGAATGCGTCGTCTTCTTCGAACGGTTCGTACGCTCGAAAGCCTCGGTATAGACGGTCAACGACTCCTGCTGGCGGTCGGCTAGCGGGAGTCGAATCGTCGACTCGCCTGCGGCTTGCGCTGGGATTACGTACCGCTGTCCGGTGCCGCGGTTGGCGATAATGAATATGCGTGGCTTGTTCCCGCTACATGAATCGCGCCCGCGCGCAGACTACACTCCGTTGAGTTCGACCGGACCGACGATATCGAGGGAAGGCGCATCAAGCGCTTTGCCAGCGCGCTCGATGCGCCGGTGCATCGTTTTGTGTGTCACCTCAATTTCGCACTGTAGTTTGCGGAGACTCGTGTTAAACTGGAGAAACGCGTAAATCGAAAACAATTACCGGCGGAATGCAACCTTCGAGTGAGCGAAGATTGTGCCGGTCTTATCGTTGAACGTGCGGTCGCAATCCTTACAGAAATACCGCTGAAGCTCTCTGTAGCTTCCGTTTCTGACCGGCCGGCCAGAAGACAGCGAGGACAGAGAACACCGTCACGCCAGCGAACCTGTTCCAGCAGTTCTGCTGTGACCGATACCGACCCAAATACATATAGCGGAATCATTCGTGTCGGGCACCACGGGCGTGGTGCCCCTGTCCTCTTCGACTCCACAGCCACTGCTCAGCAATATCCACAGTCTCCTACGCAAGAGCGAAATACAAATCAATCCAGTCTCTATAGCCGTTGAGGTAGGTGATTTCTGCTATGAACCAGTAAGAAATTCTTCCGCCTCACTTTTCGCCACTAACTAAACACAACCATCTTCAGAGAATAAAATCGTAAGGAGAGTTTAAATTTTTTGATAATATACAAGCAGAAACAGCGGAAGATTGGCTAAGATCTTTCAGTCTATTCTGGAATCAGGGGTATCTGAACACGAGGGTCGTAGCCAGCCTCTAACATCAAGTACACTGAATTAAATTAGCATAGCATTCAACGGCTAGTGAAGATCGATGACGGGACAACCGCGACACCGATTTATTCTTCTCTAAGTTATTTTCTATCTCACTTAGAGACTCAATTATAGACCGCTGGCTGGAAAACAATATTATCGATCTCGAATCGAGCACCCCCATCCTCGCCTTCTATCAGCGAGATCTCCCAGCCATGGCCGACAGCGATCTCCTTTACGATACTCAATCCGAATCCAGTATTCGATGGGTCACTTGTATATCCTGAGTCGAAAACATCGTCACGCTCATCTGCAGCGATACCAGGGCCAGTATCTTCGACGTAAATCCCTTCGTCAGTCGTCCCGATTTTGATAATCACCTCGCCAGTGCTGTGTTCGATAGCGTTTCGGATGAGATTCTCGAATATCTGTTTGAGCCGACTAGGATCGGCTTCAAATTTCTTTGAGTCTTGAATATGCAACCGTGCGTTCCGTGTCTGGACTGTATCCCAGACCGAACTGACGATATCCCGAAGCTCAACAGTCTCGGTATCAGTGATGCTTGTATCGTCTACAGAAAGGGTCGTCACCTTGTCTAGAATTTCGTCCATCCGCTGGACCGCAGTTTCGGCTTTGTTTAGCCATTTTTCATTGTCCGTATCACGATACAAAAACAGGGATTCAGACGCAACGCTCACAGGATTCTGTAAATCATGCGATAACATCTTTCGCATGTTCTGGAGCTGTTCGTTTTGCTGCTCGAGTTCCCGTTCCCGTTCTTTCAATTCGCCGATGTCCCGAGCATTGACCACGAAGCCGTTGATGAACTCATCCTCAAACAGGTTCTTGCCTCGAGCCTCGACGATTGTCCACCCGCCATCGGGATCCTCGAATCGGAATTCTATCGTTGGCTCTCTGTCTGGGTTTTCTATCGCGGCGAAGAACTCATTCATCGCCTCTTGGCGATCATCTGGTGGCATATAGTCGAAGGCACATTCGCCGATTAACTCTTCCTGCTTGTACCCAAGCGTCTTTTCGCACGCCGGTGAGATGTACTTGAACTCACCCTTTTTATCGACGATGCCCAGCACGTCAGTCGAATTTTTGACGACCTTGCTGAACTTCTGCTGGGACCGTTTCAGTGTCTCAGATGCATGATACTGTTCTACAGCGTTAGAGATACGATTTGCGAGCAGCGAGTACTGCTCTGGTCCGGTTTGTTTCTCAAGATAGTCGGTAACTCCTTTGGAAATCGCCTCACTGGCGATATCTTCACTGCCTTTTCCAGTAAACAGAATGAAAGGGATATTTTCATAATCCTCTCTAATGGCTTCAAGGAACTCCAACCCGTTTAGCGACGGCATATCGTAGTCGCTGACGATTGCATCAACATCGACTTGATCAATTTGTTCGATTGCATCTGTAGGATCCGAGTGTGAAATTACGCTGAAACCGTCTTTTTCTCGTTCCAGAAAAGTCGAAGTGAGATCTAAAATATCGGGATCATCATCGACGACAAGTACAGTCATATCCGAACCGTCGTTATGACACGAGAAGACAGTTGACTTGACCTCGCCGTTAGTATGGGGCATCATATCAGTCACCTCTCTCTTCATGATGTGTTAGGATCCTGAGAAAGTATGGCGTCATGACACGGATGCCCTGTAACCAGTGTCGTTCTGTGTGCATATCATGCAGTTCGAACGCCAATGCATACCGCATCGCTTCAGAACCTGGTCCGGACTGACCTGCTCGGGGCTTGTGTGGATACTCGGGATCATTCAATGCTGCTCGGAGTTCGTAAACTTGTGATTGTTGGAACGGGGTCCAATAGTCGCCACCAACCTTGTGTCGTCTCCAAGCCCGAACTTTTTCGACAGCATACTGCTGATCCGCTCCGATAAGCACAGCTCGTTGTCGTAATTTCTGTATTGCAGCCGAATAATCCGCCTCTCGCAGTCCGGTTGCGTCGATTTCGCCGCCGGTGAGTTGTTGAAATTCGATCTCGTCCTTCGCAAAGAGCGCGTCAACGAACGCCGTCGAAGCTAGCTCAACCTCATCAGTGTCTAACGTCGGAAACTGGCGCCGATCTACCTCTATAAGTGATTCAATAGCATCCTCACGATTCGAGTTGTCGTGTGCCCTGAATACCTTCGCCAGACTCTCGGACATTTCTCGCGCCGTCGTCCGAAGCTGTGACTCATCTCTTTCGGACTTGGCCACCCCTACGTGGTTCATTCTTACCGGATGGTTAGTTACTCTGCAATTACTTATATTTAAGCTTCATTTAGTTATCGTCTATATATTAGAGAGATTTTGGATGGACTCGAGAACGTATCGTATTAAGATCGTCAGAATATCACCGGTGTATATCTGCTAAAGAGATAGAGCAATCAACGGCAACCACTATTCAATGTTAGATTCGATGCGTCTTGGTCTTACAATCGGCGCCGGAGAGACGTGGCTCAGTGATCCATCCGTTGAATTTAATGAGCGATATCGAGTTAGAAGAGTATCACAAATCGCATTCGTTCTTGACGTCTCTACACTCTCTGTACTATTACGGTACTCAACTCTCCTCAGGCGCTTCCAATTCAACCAACGTCAAATCCCGGTCTAGCATACAGTAATCATGCGGCGGGTCGCCGATAATCTCGTCAATCCGATATTCCTCATCAAAATCAGCCCCAGCAGGCTCACAGTAGGGGTGGCTGGGACATTCAGTGTGCGGACAGGGGCCCATCAGCGACGCCTTGCTGCCGGCATACGCCCCCTTCGACGGAACGTTCGCTCGAATCGGCGCGGGTTCGACCTCGACGGCCCGCACCCCATCTTGATGCATAGCACAGTCTAGCGTTTGGCCGCTCTGTCTGACGTTGGTAATCCGGTACCGGTTCCCGGTCGTCAGATTGAGACACTGGTCGCGGTAGGGACAGCCCTCACAGCCGCTGGCTTCGCCGCGGTAGACGAACTCCTCGCCGGCCTCGGCGAGGCGCGTCCCGACGAGCGTGACGGTAGTCATACTGGGCTATAGAACGCCGTCACGGTAAAACGTCATGACCGCCCGGTCAGTTCGTCCAGTTTGTCCAGATACGCCTCGCGGGGCACCTGGTACAGCGACCGGTAGTCCAGGTCGCCGTCGGCGAACCGAGTCGCCAGTTCCACAGCACCCTCGACGGCAGCCTCGCGACGCTCGTAGGAATCGGCGTCGCGCTCGACCTCGGGCTCCAGATAGAAGGTGACGTACCAGCTCTCCCCGGTCCGGTCAGCGCCGGGGCGGCGGGTCCGTTTCCCGCGGGTGAGATAGATGGTCGGGAGGCACGGCGCCGGAAACTGCTCGGAGTCGAAGACGTCCGGGCGGTACGCGAGGATGAGCTTGTCGTCGGTCTCGTTCCACACCGTCCAGTCTTCGGGCAGGCCCGACAGGTCCATATCGCTGAATTAGCGCGGACCGGCAAGAATCCGCTGGTCCGTTCCGAAAACTGCCAGGCCCAGATACCGACGATCGTTCGGACGACGGCAACATCGATGTGTCGAGCCGCCATGCCGTGAGGGTCGCTCTCACCCGCCAATCAATCCAGCAACAGATTCACATCAATCCAGCGCCAAACACTGGCCGACACACCGAAGTGAACAGTTGACAAGCGACATAGTATATAAATCCAACCAGAACTAATGAGAAATGGTAACACACGTGTGGCCCGCCATCCCCGTGTTCGGTTTATCACGGCGTCGGAATTTATCGGCGGTATACCCACAGGAGGGCAAAGTTCTTATATGAACAGAACTCGTACGGTAAATAGTATCGGAAACAGTGCCGCACTGTCTCCCGTTACCACGCCAGGTTGGAGCAGTCCCCGTGTTCCGCCCGGCAGGTCAGCCATGGAAGGGCACACCCGTTACCCCGCAGTGGTGGGGCATTCGACGGCCGTACGCGAGCACGCACACAGCGGACAGCACCGACGGAGTAGACACACACAGCGGCGGGGCCGTCCCGCAACAGTCGGTGGTCGCCTGCAGCCACGACGAACTACTGAGATAGCATGAGCAAGAACAAAGAGACACTCGAAGCGCTGAGCAAGGAGTACCGTGACACGATACCGGCGGACCTCCGGAAGACCAACACGTTCGACTGGTATCTGCAACAGTTGTACGAGGAACCGAAGGTCGCCCGCAATGCCCACCAGCGCGTGGCGGACATGTTCGACTACTACGGCAAGACCTACGACGAAGAGGCCGGCGTGGTCGAGTACGAACTGGCGAGCGACGACCCCCTCCACGACGGTGAGAACACCTTCTACGGGCGGGTCATCCACGAGGCGATCCACGAGTTCGTCAACAAGGTCAAATCCGGCGCTCGCGGACTCGGCCCCGAAAAGCGCATCAAGCTCCTCCTGGGGCCGGTCGGGTCGGGTAAGTCCGACTTCGACCGGCAGGTCCGGCGCTACTTCGAGGACTACACCAGCCGGGACGACGGGCGGATGTACACGTTCCGCTGGACGAACCTCTGTGACGTCATCCACGACCAGGACCCCGCCGATGACGTGGTCCGGTCGCCGATGAACCAGGACCCGCTCGTGCTCCTCCCCCAAGAGCAGCGGGACAAGGTCATCGAGGACATCAACGCGGAACTCGATGCCCCCTACACTATCCGGAACGAGCAGTCGCTGGACCCCGCCTCGGAGTTCTACATGGATCGGCTGCTGGCCGAATACGACGACGACCTCCAGTCCGTTCTGGAGAATCACATCGAGATCATCCGCTTCGTCGCCGACGAGAACCAGCGCCGCGGGATCGAGACGTTCGAACCCAAGGACAAGAAGAACCAGGACGAGACCGAACTCACCGGCGACGTCAACTACTCGAAGATCGCCATCTACGGCGAGAGCGACCCCCGAGCGTTCGACTACTCCGGGGCGTTCTGTAACGCCAACCGCGGAATCTTCTCTGGCGAGGAGCTGCTGAAGCTCCAGCGGGAGTTCCTCTATGATTTCCTCCATGCCAGTCAAGAACAGACGATCAAGCCCAAGAACAACCCCCGCATCGACATCGACCAGGTCATCGTCGGCCGGACGAACATGCCCGAGTACCGGGACAAGAAGGGCGACGAGAAGATGGAGGCGTTCAACGACCGGACCAAGCGCATCGACTTCCCGTACGTCCTCCAGTACGAGGCCGAAGCCAACATCTACCAGAAGATGCTCCGCAACGCCGACCTGCCGGACATCCAGGTCGAGCCACACACCCTGGAGATGGCGGGCCTGTTCGGCGTCCTTACCCGCATCGAGGAGCCGGACAACGAATCGATAGACCTCGTCCAGAAGGCGAAAGCCTACAACGGCGAGATCGACGAGGCCGACGACGTCGACGTGAAGAAGCTCCGCGAGGAGGCCGAGAAGATGGCCGATATCGGCGAGGGGATGGACGGCGTCTCCCCGCGGTTCATCGGCGACGAGATCGCCGAGGCCATCATGGACTCGATGCACCGCAGCCGCGACTTCCTCTCGCCGCTGACGACGTTCAACCACCTCGAAGGCAACCTCGAGAACCACGGCTCCATCGACGAGGAGTCGTTCAGCAAGTACTACCGCTTCCTCGAACTCGTCCGCGAGGAGTACAAGGAGCGGGCCATCGAGGACGTGCGCCACGCGCTGGCCTACGACATGGACGAGATCCAGCGCCAGGGCGAGAAGTACATGGACCACGTCATGGCTTACATCGACGACGCGACTGTCGAGGACGAACTGACCGGCCGCGAGCAGGAGCCGGATGAGCAGTTCCTGCGCTCCGTCGAGGAGAAGCTCAACCTCCCCGAGGACCGCAAGGACGACTTCCGGCAGGAAGTGTCCAACTGGGTGTCCCGCCGCGCCCGCGAGGGTGACACGTTCAACCCCCAGGATAACGACCGCCTGCGCCGCGCGCTGGAACGCAAGCTCTGGGAAGACAAGAAACACAACATCAACTTCTCCGCGCTGGTCTCCAGTTCGGAGATGGACGACGAGGAGCGCAACCAGTGGATCGACGCCCTCATCGAACAGGGCTATTCCGAGGAGGGGGCCAAGGAAGTCCTCGAGTTCGCCGGCGCGGAGGTCGCCAAAAGCGAGATGGAAGAGTAATGACCGGCGAGGAGTACATCGACCGCGCGGACGAGTCACTCGACGCCGCCTACGAGGCCCCGATGAGCCTCGCGGAGTACGTCGACACCGTCCTCGAAACGCCCCAGGTCGCAGCCCACGCCTCGAAGTACCTGCTCGATGCCATCGAAGCCGCAGGCACGCGGATGGTCATCGAAGAGGGCGAGGAGAAGGAGCGCTACCGCTTCTTCGACGACCCGCACAACGACGGCGAGCACGCCATCCTGGGCAACACCGAAGTCTTGAACGCCTTCGTCGACGACCTCCGCTCGATTGCGGCGGGCCGCGGGAAAGACGAGAAGATCATCTGGCTCGAAGGGCCGACAGCCACCGGCAAGTCCGAACTCAAACGCTGTCTCATCAACGGCCTGCGGGAGTACTCGAAGACGCCCGCGGGGCGGCGCTACACCGTCGAGTGGAACGTCGCCGGGGCCGGCGGCAGCGCCACCAGCATGACCTACGGGAACGCGGCCATCGAGGACGAGGACGACTGGTACGAGAGCCCCGTTCAGGCCCACCCGCTGACGGTGTTCCCCGACGACGTGCGCACCGATCTGCTCGCCGAGGTCAACGAGCGCCTCGACGACCACATCCCGATCCGCGTCGACGGCGAACTCGACCCGTTCTCGCGGGAGGCCTACGACTTCCTCGAAGAGCAGTACCGGCGGCAGGGCGAGACGGACCTGTTCTCCGCCGTGACACAGCCCGCCCACCTCCGGGTGAAGAACTTCGTCGTGGACGTGGGGCACGGCATCGGCATCCTCCACTCTGAGGACGAGGGCACGCCCAAGGAACGGCTCGTCGGGTCGTGGATGCACGGGATGCTCCGCGAACTCGATTCGAGAGGCCGGAAGAACCCGCAGGCGTTCAGTTACGATGGCGTCCTCTCGCAGGGCAACGGCCTGCTGACCGTCGTCGAGGACGCCGCCCAGCACGCCGATCTGCTCCAGAAGCTGCTGAACGTTCCCGACGAGTCCCACGTCAAGCTCGACAAGGGCATCGGGATGGACGTGGACACCCAGCTCATCATCATCTCGAACCCGGACCTGGAAGCCCAGCTCAACAAACACGCCGACCGCGAGGGCCAGGACCCGCTGAAGGCACTGAAACGGCGCCTGGACAAACACGAGTTCACGTACCTGACGAACCTCTCGCTCGAAGCCCAGCTCCTGCGGCGAGAGCTGACCAACGAGACGCAGGTGTGGGACCCCGAGACCTGGGACGAGCTGGAAACGTGGATTCAGGAGCCCCTGACCATCTCGGTCCGGGACGAAGTCGAGACGGCCACCGACAAGGAACTGGCCCCGCACACCGTCGAGTCCGCGGCGCTGTACGCCGTCGTCTCGCGGCTCGATAGCGCCGAGATCCCGACCGGGCTGGACCTCGTCGACAAAGCGCTGTTGTTCGACCGGGGCTACCTGATGGAGGGCGACGAGCGCGTCGACATCGACGACTACGACCTGGAGACCACCACAGAGGACGGCGACCACGGTATCCCGGTCACCTACGTGCGCGACATCGTCGCCGACCTGCTGCACGAGCCACAGGACCGGCATCACGCCGATCTGCCCGTCGAACACGTGCTCATGCCCCGCGATGTGCTCAACGCCGTCGCCGAGGGGCTGGAAGACGCCCCCGTGTTCTCGACGGGCGAAGCCACGGAGTACGAGGAGCGCGTCGTGACTGTCAAGAACTACATCTTCGGCCAGCAGGAACAGGACGTGCTCGACGCGATGATGCGAGACAAGCGCGTCGACGAGGCGACCGTCGAGGAGTACATCGAACACGTCTACGCCTGGGAATCCGACGAGCAGATCGAAAACGAACGAGGCGAGCTCGTCGATCCGGACCCGCTGAAGATGAAGGTGTTCGAGATCGAGCACCTGGGCCGGTTCGACGAGAAGAACTACGACGGCAACGACCCCGACCACGCCGTCGAGCAGTTCCGCACCGACAAGATCATCACCGCCCTGAACCGCCACGCGTGGCAGCGCCGCGACGAGGAGTTCCGCGTCGGCGACGTCAACCCCAAGGAGATTCCGGTCATCAACACCGTCCTCGGGAGCTACGACTGGGACGACATCCAGCGGACCTACGAGGACTTCGAGCCCGGGCAGTGGGACAACCCCCCGTCCGGCACCGAGACGGCCCGCCTCAAGGACAAGACGCTGGATAACATGGTAGAGATGTTCGACTACACGCCGGCGTCGGCCGAACTGACGAGCCGTCACGTTATGAGCCAGGTGAGTTACAGATGGGACTGAAAGACGACCTCGAACGGTACCGCGACGTGGGCGAGGAGCGCCGACAGGACCTCGCCGAGTTCATCCAGTACGGCGATCTGGGTCAGTCACGCGGCGACTCGGTCCGCATCCCGATCAAGATCGTCGATCTGCCCGAGTTCGAATACGACCAGCGCGATCAGGGCGGCGTCGGCCAGGGCGAGGGGGCCGAACCGGGCGATCCGGTCGGTGAGCCACAGCCCCAGCCCGGCGACGGCGACGGTGACGAGGACGGCGAACCCGGCGAGGAGGGCGGCGAACACGAGTATTACGAGATGGACCCCGAGGAGTTCGCCGAGGAACTCGACGAACAACTGGGGCTCGACCTCGAACCGAAGGGCAAGAAGGTCATCGAGGAGAAGGAGGGCGACTTCACGGATATCACCCGGACCGGCCCCTCCTCGACGCTCGACTTCGAGCGGCTGTTCAAGAAAGGGCTCAAGCGAAAGCTCGCGATGGACTTCGACGAGGACTACGTCCGCGAGGCGCTCAAAGTCGACGGCTGGGGGCCGGCCACCGTCTACGAGTGGACCCGCGAGCAGAACATGCCCGTCTCGAAGGCGTGGATCGACGACGCCTACGAGGAACTGCCCGCCGACGAGAAGGCCGTCTGGGACTCCATCGAGGAGATGGAGGACAACGTGGAGAAAGTCGAGACCTCACAGCGCATCCGCCGGGAAGGCGTCGACCAGATCCCGTTCCGCCGCGAGGACGAGCGCTACCGGTACCCCGAGATCGTCGAGGAGCGGGAGAAGAACGTCGTCGTCGTGAACATCCGTGACGTCTCCGGGTCGATGCGCCAGAAGAAGCGGGAACTGGTCGAGCGGACGTTCACGCCGCTCGACTGGTATCTCACGGGCAAGTACGACAACGCCGAGTTCGTCTACATCGCCCACGACGCCGACGCCTGGGAGGTCGAGCGCGACGAGTTCTTCGGCATCCGCTCGGGCGGCGGGACCCGGATCTCCAGCGCGTACGAACTCGCAGCAGAAATCCTCGAGGAAGAGTACCCCTGGAGCGAGTGGAACCGCTACGTGTTCGCGGCGGGCGACAGCGAGAACTCCTCGAACGACACCGAGGAGAAAGTCATCCCGCTGATGGAACAGATCCCGGCGAACCTCCACGCCTACGTGGAGACCCAGCCGAGCGGCAACGCCA
>Ga0207718_101454_pt1 | contig 11992 bp, 10 predicted proteins | sample A23M2SouthBayCA_FD_187749 | JGI IMG/M metagenome (GOLD analysis project Ga0207718, IMG submission 187749) | Aerobic enrichment media microbial communities from Eden Landing Ponds, California, USA - A23 M2 (SPAdes) | ecosystem: Environmental > Aquatic > Marine > Unclassified | place: Emeryville... | reverse complement strand
GTTCATCGGCTTGAGGCCGTACTCCTCGTCGTTGACCTCCAGCAGGAACATGTCGTCGACGTAGTTCTCGTAGTGGCCCGACTTCTTCCAGAGTTCGGTCCGGAAGACGTGGGGCGTCTCGACCTCGTCGTAGCCCGCCTCCCGATTCAGGCTCGCGACGTACTCCGAGAGCTCGTTGAGGACGGTCTTGCCGTTGGGCTCGTACAGCGGCAGCCCCGGGCCCGTCGTCTCGTCGATGGAGAAGAGATCCATCTCCTGGCCGATCTTGCGGTGGTCCCGTTCCTGGGCCTTGCGGCGCTGTTCGAGGAATTTCTCGAGTTCGTCCTCGGTCGGGAACGCCGTCCCGTAGACCCGCGTGAGCGTGTCGTTGTCCTCCTCGCCGCGCCAGTACGACGCGGATATCTCCAGCAGGGCGAACCCGCCGATCTCGCCCGTCGAATCGACGTGGGGACCCTGACAGAGGTCGTAGAACTCCCCCTGCTCGTAGAACGAGACGGGGTCGCTCCCGGCGGCCTCCGTCTCCAGAATGTCGAGTTTGTACTCGTTGTCCGCGTAGCGCTCGACGGCGTCCTCGCGGTCTATCTTCGCCTGTTCGATGGGCAGGTCTTCCGCGATGATGTCGTGGGCTTCGTCCTCGATCGCTTCGAGGTCGTCCTCGTCCAGGTCGACGCCCGTGACGTCGTAGTAAAAGCCCTCGTCGGTCGACGGACCGATGGTGAGTTTCGCGTCGGGATGCAGGCGCTGGAGCGCCTGGGCGAAGACGTGGGCCGCCGAGTGGCGCAGTACCTGAAGGTACTCGTCGGCGGACGGCGTGACGATCTCGATTGCGGCGCCGTCGTAGACTTCCGCCTCTTTGGCGACGAGCTCGCCGTCGAGGATACCGGCGGCGGTGTCGCTGCCGAGGCCGGGGCCGATCTCGTAGGCCACCCCCTCGACTGTGGTGCCCGACGGGACGTCGAGCGTGCTTCCATCGGGCAGTTCCACCGTGACGGTCGTCTCCTCCTGTTGTGACATGAGTTACCTCCGGGGCCACGCGCCGCTTTCCGTGAGCGGTCTGCGAACGCGAGAACGTGGCGGTGACTGGTTATGGGGCACGGAGCCCGCCTGTAAAGCAGTCACCTGCCATCGTGACCGTTCGTAGCGTACTCCAGTACAAAAACATTGTGAGACCGCGCCAACGCCACGCACGGGCAGGAAACGGGCCGAAAACGGGTCGAGCGGGGGCCGAGAGCTGTCACAACCGATCGAGTGGCCACTGCCGACGCCTTACAGTTCTTCGTCCACGTCTTCGGGCGCGTCGGCGAGCAACTGCTCGGCGGTGACGAGGGCGTCGAGTTCGAGGTCGTGTTCGGCGAGGTTGTCGGCGGCGCCCTCCTGGCGGTCGACGACGACGATCACTCGCGAGACGGTGGCGCCCGCTTCACGCAGGGCCTCGGCGGCGTCGATAGCGCTCTGTCCCGTCGTCGCGATGTCTTCGAGGACGAGGACCTCTTCGCCGTCGACGAACTCGCCCTCGACCAGGTTCGCGGTGCCGTACTCTTTCTGCTGTTTGCGGACGATGACGTAGGGGGTCGCTGTCTCGACGCTCGTGGCCGCGACGAGTGGAACCGCACCCAGTGCGACACCACCGAGTCTCGTATCCACCATGTCGAGTTCGGCGATGCGGTCGGCGAAGGCCTCGGCGACCAGCGCGAGACACTCCGGGTTCGTCTCGAAGCGGTACTTGTCGACGTAGTAGTTCGAGGTGCCGCCGTGAGAGAGTTCGAACTCGCCGAACCGGACGGCCTCTGCGTCCCTGAGCGCGTCGATGAGCGCCTGCGTGTCCATACGTGCCCGTGTCGGGCCCGTCGCTTAGGCGTTCGGAAAGCGAGCGCTCGCCATGGTGGTGGTCTCGGTCCCGGGATCTCGGCCACTGTTCCGGGCGTGTCGCGACGACCGTCACTCGGGCGTGTATCGTGACGGCGGACCGAACGGAGAGCGTGCGCTCCGGAACCACTAACAGACCCGGCCGCCGAGAGGGAGTATGGAGCTGTTCGGGTCCAGCGGGATACGGGGCGTCGTCAACGCGGAGTTCGGACCGGACGACGCGCTTGCGGTGGCACAGGCGGTCGGGACTGAACTGGACGCCGACCGGATAGCGGTCGCGCGGGATACCCGCGTGACGGGCCGGATGCTCGTCGACGCCGCCGCGAGCGGGTTCGCGAGCGTCGGCGTGTCGGTCCACCGTCTCGGGGTACTTCCGACGCCGGGCCTGCAGGCCTACTGCGAACGCGAAGGCGTACCGGGACTGATGGTGACTGCCTCGCACAATCCACCCGAGTACAACGGCGTCAAACTCGTCGCCGCCGACGGCGTGGAACTCCCTCGCGAACGACTGGAAGCGGTCGAGCGCCGACTGTTCGAGGACGCCGCCGAACCGGTCGCGTGGGACGAAACTGGCGACACGCGCGAGATTGCCGACGCACGCGAGCGCTACGTCCGCGACCTGCTGGCCGCGACCGACCGCGAGGCCGTCGCCGCGGCGGACCTGACGGTCGCGATAGACCCCGGCCACGGCGCCGGGACGCCGACCAGCCCCGACTTCTTCCGCCGACTCGGCTGTGCCGTCCGGACGATAAACGCCCAGCCCGACGGCCACTTTCCGGGGCGTGACCCCGAACCCGTCGCGGCACAACTCGGCGACTTAGAGCGGTTCGTCCGCACCACCGACGCCGACCTCGGCGTCGCCCACGACGGCGACGCCGACCGCGCTATCTTCGTCGACGAGCGCGGCGAGTTGCTGGCCGGCGACGCGACGTTCGCGGCGCTCGCGGCGGCTGAACTCGCCGCCGGTGACACCGTCGTCTCGGCGGTCAACGCCTCACAGCGCCTCGTCGACGCCGCCGAGAGTGCCGGTGCCGAGCTGTCGCTGACGCCCATCGGGAGCACGTTCATCGTCACGCGGATCCGCGAACTGGAACGAGCCGGCGAGACGGTGCCCGTCGCCGGCGAGGGCAACGGGGGTGTCATCTTCCCGCGCTACCGGATCGCCCGCGACGGCGCCTACACCGCCGCGCGCTTCCTGGAGTTGCTCGCGGACGCCGACGCCCCCGCGAGCGAGGTCACTGCCGCCTACGACGGCTACGAGAACGTCCGCCGTGACCTCTCCTACGACGACGACGCCGAGCGCGAGACGATGCTCGACGCCGTCGAACGCGTCGCTGCCGATGCCGACGCCGACCTGACCACCATCGACGGCTACCGCCTCGACTACGGCGACGCCTGGGTGCTCGCGCGCCCCTCCGGGACCGAACCGGTCGTCCGCGTCTACGCCGAGGCCCCGAGCGCCGACCGGGCGCGCGAACTCGCCGCCGGGATGGTCGACGCTGTCGAGCGCGCGGCCGAGTAGTCCGAGCGCACGAACCCGTTACTGCCCCCCGTCACTCCGACGGATACGTCGAGAGCGCGTCCTCGAGCCGTTCTCTCGCCTCGCGACAGCGCTCCAGGTCCGCCTCGACGGCGCCCGAGGCGAGTCGCTCGCGCTCCTCGCTGCCGAGCTGTGCGCGGGCCTGCGCGCTCTCCCGGAGCCTGGCGTAGTCGGTTTCGCGGGGTAGTGCGCGAACGTCGCGGAGTGCGACGAGCGGGTCGGTGTCCGCTTCGGCGTCCGGCTCGTCGTTCGCGGTCTCCGCCAGCGCACGGACGAACCGCGCGACGACGCTCTCCAGTTCGCGGGCGCGGTATCGGAGCACGCCGGGTTCGGGCGGCGGCCACGAGACGGTCAACGGCTCGGCGTCGAGTCGCCGGAAGAAGGTGCGGTGGGTGGCCACGTTGCGTTTGAGCGCGTCCGCGTCGGCGACGTAGTGGTCGAGTTTCGACCGCGAGTACTCCGCGTACTCCAGCAGCTGGGGGATCGGTTCGGTCCCCGGTTCGTGGGTGTCGACGTACTCGCGCAGGTCGTCGGGCGCCGTCCGGAACGGGACGAGCGGGTAGTGTTCCGTGGCGTCGAGAAAGTCGAGTACCGTCCGGGTCCCGGCGTCGTGCGTGAACCTCTCGAAGGCGTCGGTGACACGGTCGTTGTAGCGCTCGATCGGGTCGTGCAGGCGTTCGGTCGGGGCGTCGAGGTCGGCCTCGCCGAGTCGGCGGAGCCGTTCGAGGTCGTTGATCCGGTCGCTCAGGTCGCGCCGACGCCGCTGGACCGCCGAGCGGGCGTCCCGGTAGCGCTCGCGGGCACGATCACGCTCGCTCAGGCGGTCGATGTCTTCCCGGACGGGTTCGAGCGTCTCGCGGACTCGTTGCCAGTCGGACTCGGTGAGTCGGCGCTGCTGGAGCAGGTCGTCGACGTCTTCGAAGACCTCGCGGCGGCGCAGGTCTTCGGGGAGTTCCTCGGTGAACTGGGCGACTTTCCCCTGGAACTCGATGAACGTCTGGAAGTCGCCGTCGCCGGTGACTCGTTCCTCGTAGCGGTCGAACAGCGCGGTCAACTCGTCGTAGCGCTCGGCGAGAGTTTCGAGTTCGGCCTCGCCGACCGCCTCGACCCGGTCGCGGGCGCGGTCGAGGTCGTCACGGCCATCGGCGAGGTCGGCGACGAGGGTCTGGGCGTCGGGGGCGTCGGTCGCGGTGGGGCGGGCAGCGTCGCTCATGGCTCAGTAGACGTCGTCGGGGTCGAAGACGCGCTTGCCGACGACGTCGCCGTCGAGCGTGCGATAGAAACACGACTCGAAGCCGGTGTGACAGGCGCCACCGTCCTGGTGGACGCGATAGAGGAGCGCGTCGCCGTCGCAGTCGACGCGGATATCCTCGACGCGCTGGACGTGGCCGCTGGACTGGCCTTTCTGCCAGAGTTCGTCGCGACTCCGCGAGTAGTAGTGAGCGAGACCGGTCTCGCGGGTGCGGTCGAGCGCCTCGCGCGTGACGTAGGCGAGCATGAGTACGTCCCCCGAGTCGGCGTCCTGTGCCACCGCCGGGAGGTACTCGTTGTCGTCGAACGCGAGGGAGGTAGCGCCATCACCGGCGCCCTCGCTCGCTCCGTCGTCGGCAGCAGTCATACCTCGAATCTCGTCGGTCGGCCCGATAGGTCTTTTGTCGCGGCGAGTGCCCCACACCTCGGTCGGAACTGTCGAACGACCGGAAGACTCCGCGTCGATCGAACGGTTTACGCCGGGCAACGACCGCGTGACGCCTACGGTGAACCGCGAGGATGACGACGACGGAGAAGCCCCCGACACCGCCAGTCGCGACGATGGGAAGGCTCTGAACGCAGACATTCCGGAGGACGAACGCGACGCGCTGGTGACCGTCGCACACGGCGCCGTCGTGACAGCCGGCGGTATCTCGGTCCAGCGCGTCCTGACCATCGGAGCGGAGACGCTGCTGGCGCGGAGTCTCGGACCCGTCGCCTACGGTGTCTACGCGCTCGCGTGGCGGATCGCACAGCTCGCCTTTCGCTTCGTCACGTTCGGGACCGTCCAGACGCTCCAGCGGTACGTCCCGGGCTCCGGGACCGAGCGACGCGGCCAGGTCGCCGGACTGGCCTACGCCACCACGCTCGTCGTCGGTGTGGCGATCGCGCTCGGATTCGTCCTGGTCGCCGAACCGGTCGACGCCGCGACGGTCACCGACCCGTCGTTCCCGCCGGCGCTGGTCCGATTCGGCGTGGTCGTGCTGGCCGTTGGGTTCGTCAAGACCCACGCCGGGCTGTTGCGGTCGGTCGGCTCCGCCCGTGGGGAGGTGCTGTTCAACCGGGTGTTGCGTCCGGCGATGCGACTGCTCGCCGCGGCAGCGGCGGCGAGTCTCGGCTACTCCGCGGTCGGCGTCGCCGGCGCGCTCGCCGCCGGGCTGGGCGCACTCGCCGTTCTCGGCTTTCCGGCGGCGGTCTCCTCGACGGGTATCCGGCCGACGCTCCGGGGCGCCCGGTCAGAACTGCGGAGATTCTATCACCACGCGACGCCTATCGCGCTGAGCAGCATCGGGAAGATCTTCCAGAACCGCGTTGACGTCCTCCTCGTCGGCGTGTTGCTGACCGCCACCGCCACGGGCGTCTACAACGTCGTCCTCGTCCTGGTGACGGTCGCGTGGATCCCCCTGCAGGCGTTCAACCAGTTGCTCCCGCCGGTGGCCTCACAGCTCCACGCCGATGGGGAGACCGAGACGCTCGACGCCGTCTACACCGCGGTGACCCGACTGATCGTCACGGCGGTCGTCCCGATCCTGGCCGTCCAGGTGGTGTTCGGTCGCGCGTTGCTCTCCGTTTTCGGGCCCGCGTACGTCCGGGGATACGTCCCGCTCGTGGTCTATCTCGGTGGGGTCCTCACCGGGAGCGCGGTCGGTGCGACGGGCTGGTTGCTCATGATGACCGACCACCAGTACGCCCGGATGGTCCTCGACTGGCTCCTGGCGGGGATCAACGTCACCCTGACCTACGTTTTCGTGGTCGAGTTCGGCCTCCCGGGGGCGGCGCTCGGGACCTCTGTCGCGATCGCCGTCCAGAATCTCACCCAGGCGTTCGTCCTCCGTCACTTCGAGGGGCTGTGGCCGTTCGACGTGACCTTCCTGAAGCCGCTCTCGGCGGGTGTCGCGATGGCCGGCGTCATGTTCCTGGTCAGGGAGTCGCTCGCGGGACCGCTGGCGGTCGGTATCGGTCTCGTCGTCGGTCTCGGTGTCTTCGCCGGGACGCTTGTCGCGCTGGGAGTCAACGACCGGGACCGGCTGGTCGTCCGGGAACTCGTCAGGCACTACCGGCGACGCGCCGCCGCGGCGACGCCGTGAACCCGGTGGCGGGAGTGTCGCGGTGTCGCCGGTCGGCCAGGGTGGTCCAGACGCGTTACAGCCCGGGAAACTATATCGAGTGGTTGCCAACGACGGGGTGTGATACTGTATCGACTCCGGCGATTCGTCGCCGCCTGGCGCGAGGAGGACACACGCGTCCAGGCGTTCCTGGCGTGGAACGCCGCCAACACGCTGACCGCGTTCGCGCTCCTGTTCTCGTCGTTTTTCCTGCTCGTCCTCGCGAGCGCGCCCGGCTACCAGCGCACGCTCCTGCTTGCCTACATCGGCGTCGCGGTCGTCTGGCTGCTCTCCGTGTTCGTCATCGGCCCCGTCTACGACCGGACTGTTCCCAGCGACGAAGGTGAGTGAGTCGGCCGACGGTGTGGTGTTGTGCTCGTTGTCTCCGGCGCCTGCTCGTCGTCGGGTCATAGGTGCGGGAGTCGCGCACCATGCCGACCGAGTTCACCGAATCTGTTCACGGGCAGACGCGTGGAACAGCTCCTCGAATTCGACCAGGTCGTCGGGGTGGTCGTGTCCGTCCGCTACCACCTCTTCGAAGAAGGCGTGGTGCTCGGAACTCAATCTCAGGACTGCCTCGTCGTCGATGTCGTCCGTATCGATGTCTGTGGGGTAGCTGTCACTTTCGTCGTGAAGGTAATACAGTACGGGTTCATCTTCGTCAAGCCAGGCCGTCTCCGCGTTCATTTTTTCGATAGCGAGCCCCCGTTCGAACGTCTCTCGACGGTCTTCGAGACTATCGAAATAGTCACGTACCCTATCGATCTTGGTCGGATCAAGCGGTAGCTTGAGTAGTCTGTTGGAAGGCATCACTCGTCGATTGTACCGCTGATTGACAAAATTTTCGGGCACTATGTCGAAACATCTCGAACCCGTGTGACGGGTGGACCGTCCGTGATACCAGGGAGATGAATCGAATGTGTGCCTCGCGGTTCAAGAGCAGACACTCGGAGAGGCCTGATGTACGATACGCGCCCTGAGTTCAGGACGACTCCGAGAACGTCTACCGTCTCTGGGAGGACTCGTATCGGTATCTACCGAAAAGTGAACAGCTGTTGCAACTGTCGGAAACGAACGGAGCGATCCGGTGACAGGCGCTCACACGCGGACACCAGGCCTATGTGGGGCGTCTTCGACGCCAGGCCATGGAAGCGAGATACGTCGTCAACGTGGACTGTGCGGTCCGGCGTGGTGACGAGTACCTGTTCGTCGAGCGCGCCGCGAGCGAGGAACACGCTGCCGGCCAGCTGGCCTTTCCCGGCGGCAAACTCGAAGCCCCCGCGACAGCCGAGGACGCGGTCGCAGCCACCGCGCGCCGGGAGGTCCGCGAGGAGACCGGTGTCGAAGTGAGCAGCGTCTCGTACGTGACCAGCGGCACGTTCGTGAGCGACACCGGCGACGAGGTGCTCAACGTCGTCACCTGCGGGGAACACGCCGACGGCGAGGCTCACCCGCGAGAGCCCGACGAGATAGCGGCCGTTGACTGGCTCACCGCCGACGAACTCGGCGCTCGCGACCCACCCGGGTTCCTGCTGGGCTACGTCGACGCAGTCGAGGCTGCCTGGTCGTCCCGGTGAGCGACGCCGGGAGAAACTGCCGAGCGGTCCGACAGCCGACCAGTTTCACTCCACGCGGGATTTCCGGTCAGGACAGCGGTTCGTCCACGGCCTGTAGCGCCGCCCGTGCGCCGTCGTGGATCCACGCGAGGCCGTCGTCGCCGAACCGGGCGACGTGCGTGTGTTTGATCGTGTACTCGGAGGCCGCGAACTCGGCGGGCGTGAAAAACCGGGCGTCGGTGGCGTCCGACCCCGCTTCGACGGTGCCGGTCGTCTTCGACCGCGGGACGGCGTAGTCGACGTTGCTCATGTACTGGTCGTCGGCCAGTTCGACGGCGTCGTCGGTCCAGTACGTCAGGTCCCCGGGGTCGACGGCGAGCCCGGTCTCCTCTTCGAGTTCCCGCGCGACGCCCTCGCTCGGTCGCTCGCCGAGTTCGACCCGCCCGGATGGGAGTTTCCACTCGCCCGGCGAGCGAAAGTCCTCGACCAGGAGGAGGCTGTCGCCGTCGATCACGACCGCGCTCCCACCGGGGACCGCGTTGTAGAACACGCAGTCCTCGCAACTCTCACACCAGTAGACACTCGCTGTGCCGACCGTCTCCAGCGTCGAAACGCCGTCGCCCGGGTCTTCGACGACGGAGACAGTCGTCCCACAGTACGGACAGTACTCCGGTGGCTGATTCATCCGTCCCACTGCACGCTGGCCGTTCGTGTAAAACCATCGTCGAATTATTCGTGAAGAATCAGCGTCTGGTAGTCGTCCGTGGTGGCCTGCTGCGAGGGCCCTACTGCCGCAACGGCCCGGACTGCCGCAACGGCCCGGACTGCCGCAACGGCCCTGGACTACCGCAACGGCCCGGACTACCGCAACGGCCCGGACTGCCGCAACAGCCCGGACTGCCGCAACAGCCCGGACTACCGCAGTGCGTCCAGTTCCAGTTCGAAGGCCGCCACCGGGAGTTCGAGGTCGTACCGCGACCACCTTTTTTCGCCTCGGGTATCCTCGCGTCCGCGGGACGCTGCGGGTACCCTCGGTCAAAAAAGCTGGACCAAAAAAGCGCGCCCTCGCTTCGCTCGGCCCCGACTACCGCAGTGCGTCCAGTTCCAGTTCGAAGGCCGCCACCGGGAGTTCGAGGTCGTACTCGACGAGCACTTCGGGGTGGAGTTCGCCGATGACGCCGACGGTGTGGCCGTCGATAACGACGTCGGCAGTCCGGCCGTCGATAAAGGCCGGGTGTTCGGTCTCGGGCGTCCGCAGGCCGACGTCGAAGACGCGACACAGCGCCTGGAGCCGGGAGCGGGCGTCCTCGTAGGAGGCCTCCGAGCGGGCGAGTACCGCCGCGACCGTCCGGCGCTCGGCCACCTTCGTGGGCTCGTCCTCGTCGCGATACGCCGAGAAGCCGACCTCCGCCAGGTCCTGGGGGTAGGCGCGGTGGGTGTTGTTCTCCAGGACGAGCAGCACCGAGGGCAGCGCCCACGTCCGGACGATCTCGTAGTCTTCGCTGTAGGGTTCGCCGATCACGGCGGGTTCGCTGCCGCCGAAGACGGGAGAGCCGGGGCTGACCCCCAGCCGGTCGAAGTTCTCCGCTTCGCCGATCAGGTGGAAGTTGAGCAGGCCCTCGAATCCGAGGCCGACGAGTGCGTCACGGACCGACCCTTCGAGTCGGGAGCGCTCGTGGCGGCCGCCGACCGTCGAGACGTCCGGATACTCCGGGAGCAGTTTGTTGAACCCGAACGCCCGACCCACGTCGTCGATGACGTCCACCGGGTGGAGCACGTCCACGCGATAGGGCGGGATCTCCACCTCGTACGAGAGCTCGTCAGGCGACGCGGTGCTCGCGGTCTCGCCCTCGTCGGCCGTCTCGGCGTCCAGTCCCGAGCGTTCCAGCAGGTCGACGACCTCCTCACCACCGAGGTCGATCCCGAGCATGGACTCGACGTCGTCGTGAGCGACGGTCTTGGTCTTCGTCGAGAACTCTGGCCGGAGGAGTTCCCGCCCGGCGTACTCACCCGCCGCGTCGTCGTCGTACTCGACGGTAACCTCCTCGACGCGGCCGCCCCGGGCGTCCAGCGCGTAGCAGACGATGTTCAGCATGTGGTCGATCGTCCACTGGTCGGTGCCGGTCATCTCGACGAAGAGATCCCGGGAGTCGGTGCTGACCTCGGTGCGTTTGCCGTTGATGATCGGGGGGAACGAGAACATCCCGATGTCGTCGTAGATCGCCGGCATCCGGTCGTAGTCCTCGACGAGGTCGGCGTATTCGTGGGCGATAGAGTGGCCCTTGAGGACCTCGATCGGGCGCATCTCGATGTCGCTGTCGAGCGGGACGAACCGGTCGCCGCGCGGCCCGATGCCGGTGTAGCGCACCGACTTCTCGGCGTTTGCGTCGGTCGTCTCGACCTGGGGGTCTGCGGCCTCGGCCTCGGTCGCCTCCGCGCCGCCGGCCGGGGCGCCTTTCAACATCGTCAGGTCGTGGATACCGATGGCGCCTTTCGCACGCTGGCGCCCCATCGTCGCGTGGAGTTTCTCCTGGAGCTGGATGAGCGACTCCAGCGCCGCCTCGTCCATGTCGAGTCCGCGGACGACTGCGCCGGTGACGTACGGGCGCTGGTCGGGCACGTCTGCGTCGACGTGGATGGTCCACTCGGCGTCGTTCGTGTTCGGGACGTACACCCCGCGGTCGCTACCGTACTGGTAGCGCAGCGAGCGGGCGACCCCCTCGACGGAGAGCCGGTCGAGCCGGTCGGGGGCGAACTCCAGTTCGAACGCGCCGTCGTCGGTCTCGCCCTCGTACTCGAGGCCGAGTCCGAACAGGTCCTCGCGGAACTGGTCGTCGCTCCGCTCTGCCTTGCCGGTCAACTCGCGCAGTTCGTCGGGGTGGATCTCGACGGTGGGCATCAGTACACCACCTCCTCGGTCCGCAGGAAGTCGAGATCGACCAGCGTCCCGTGGACGTCACGGATGTCCTCGGCGCCGGTCGCGAGCATGAACAGTCGCTCCAGGGCCAGCCCCCAGGCCATCACGTCCGCCTCGACGTCCAGCGGTTCGAGCATCTCCGGCCGGAAGATACCCGAGTTGCCGATCTCGATGAGCTCGCCCGTCTCGGGATGGCGCCCGAACAGCTCGAAACTCGGCTCGGTGTAGGGGTTGTAGTGGGGTTTGAACTCGACGTCCGTGATGCCGAACTGCTCGTAGAACTCGGTGAACGTGCCCATCAGGTCCCGCACCGAGAGGTCCTCGGCCATCACCCAGCCCTCGATCTGGAAGAACTCGAGCAGGTGGGTCGCGTCGAGCGTGTCGTTACGGTAGGCTTTCTCGACGCTGAAGTAGCGCTGGGGCGGTTCCAGGTCCCCCTCGGCGAGACCGGCCAGGTGTCGCACGGAGAGGTTCGTCGTGTGGCCTCGCAGGGCGAGCGCGCGGGCGAAGTCCTCGCTCCAGGGGGAGTGATACCCCTCGCCGTCGGGACCGGCGCCCTCGCGATGGGCGTGCTCGACGGCGTCGACGAGGTCGGCGGGGAGATCCTCGGCGTCCATCTCCGCCGGTTCGTCGAGGGCGAAGCGGTCCCAGTGGTTGCGCGCCGGGTGGTCCTGGGGCATGAACAGGCAGTCGTTGATGTAGAAGTCGGCGTCGACGTGGGGGCCGTCCATCTCCTGGAAGCCCATCCCGACGAGCA
>Ga0207718_101451_pt1 | contig 12030 bp, 9 predicted proteins | sample A23M2SouthBayCA_FD_187749 | JGI IMG/M metagenome (GOLD analysis project Ga0207718, IMG submission 187749) | Aerobic enrichment media microbial communities from Eden Landing Ponds, California, USA - A23 M2 (SPAdes) | ecosystem: Environmental > Aquatic > Marine > Unclassified | place: Emeryville, CA... | reverse complement strand
CCGTCGACTCGGCGCTGCTCGAAGCGACGCTCGGGACACTTGTCGTCGGCGCCGCGAGCGGCGCCGGGTCGAGCGACGACCCTGACCCGGGTCCGGTCGAGGTGTCGGTCCGTCCGCCCGCGGACGGCGCTGTCGGGGTCGCGGTCACACCGCTTCCCGCGGGCGAGGCGGACGCGGTCGCCGCCCTCGCGCGGCGGGTCGCGCGACTCGCCGCCGACCGGACGGATCTGGCGGTCGAGACGCCCGCCCCGGAGACGGTCGCGCTCCGCGTGCCGGTCGTCGAGGACGGGCCGAGCGGGGGTGGTCGCGGATGAGTTCGTTGCTTGGGGTCGCGACTATCGACGCGGCGCTGGGGGTCACTGCGGTCGACGCGGCACTCGCGGTCGTCTTGCTCGCGCTCGCGACGATGGCTGCGGGAGCGCGTCCCCGTCCGGGCGCGACGGCGGCCACGGCCCTCTTTCTCGCGCTGGCCGCGGCGGTCGCGAGCGCCGGACTGGGTCGGATCGGTCTCGTTTCCGCGACCGACGCGCTGCGCGGCGCGTTCGCCGGCTGGCTGGCCGCCGTCCCGCTGTGGGCGGCGTTCGCGTTCGCCTACACCGCCAGGGGGCCGGCCGTGACGCGACGCCGCGCGGTCGCCGCCGGCGTCTACGCGGCCGCGACAGGGCTCGGGACCGAGGCCGTCGGCGCGCTCGACGGGACGCTCGCGCTGCTCGTTCAGGTCGCAGTCTCGGTTGCCCAGACGTCGCTCGTGGGTCTGGGCGTGTTCGGCGGGTTCCTCCTGCTGTACGCGGCGGCGGCCGGCGACCTGCCGCTCGGCGAGGCGGCCCTGCTCGCTGTGGGCGGCGTCGCGGCTTCGCTGGCGCTGTTTCCCCTCGCCGTCGCGCCGCCCGGGGCGACGTCGGTCCCGGCCGCGTTGACGGGAGCGCTCGCGGTGTCAGGGGGCGCGTTCGTCGCCGTGACTTTCAGGTATCGGCCGCTCTCGGGCGCGCCGGGCGCCGGCTATCTCGGCCGCGAGGCGTTCCTCGCGGAGACGCGCGAGGCAGTCGTCGTCACGGACCGCGAGGGCCGGATCGCTGACGCGAACGCGGCCGCCGAGCGACTGTTCGGGGCGCCGGCCTCGCGGGTCGCTGGCCGCTCGGTCGCGGACGTCGTCGGGGCGCTCCCCGACGGCGAGGGCACGGCGACGGTCGAGACGCAGGCCGGGCGCCGGACGGTCGACGTGAGCCGGTCGACGCTGGCGAGCGACGCGGGCGAGCCCATCGGCACCGCCTACCTGTTCAGGGACGTGACCGAGCGGACCCTCCAGCGCCAGCGGCTGGCGGTCCTCGAGCGCGTGTTGCGCCACAACTTGCGCAACGACCTCGACGCAATACGCGGGTTCGCGGAGGTCCTGGCTGAGGGCGACGCGGGGGGCGCCGACGCCGCTCGGCGGATCCGCGCGCTCGCGACCGACCTCGAAGCGCTCGGGGCGACGGTCGAACGCGCCGACCGCGTCACGACCCGCGCCGACCTGGACCACGACCGCGTCGACGTCGTGACCGTCGCCGACGCCGTCGCCGCCGACGCCCGCGGGGCCGCTCCCTGCCGCGTCGACGTCGCGGCCGGTGACGACGTCGGGCCGATCCGGACCGACCCCGTCGTCCTCCGGGCCGCGCTGGTCGAACTCGTCGAGAACGCCGTCGACCGCGCTGCCACGGCGGCGGACGCGGGGGGTGACGAGCGCAGCGATAGCTCCGACGGCACGGACGACCGCCCGGCCGTCACCGTCACCGTCAGCGACGACAGCGACGGCGTCAGAGTCGCGGTCCGGAGTGACGGGCCACCGGTGCCCGACCGCGAGCGGGCGGTCGTCCGTGACGGCGAGGAGACGCAACTCCGGCACGGGACGGGCGTCGGCCTCTGGCTCGCGTCCTGGGCGGCCACGCGACTCGGCGGCGCGGTCGACTTCGAGGCGACCGACGACGACGAGCGGATCGTCTTTCGAGTCCCGGATCGCCCGCCCGCCGACGAGGCGGCGTGAGCCCGGACCGACGCGTTTCGAGTCCGGGATAACGCGTTCCGAGTCCGGGCCTGCGTGTTTCTGCCAGCGAAACGCGGCGTTCGGTCTTATCGACCGTCCGGTCAAACCGTCGGGCGTACATGCAAGACACCTCCGACGTGGAGCGGTGTGGGCTCGGTATCCGCGGCGTGGCGATGGCGATCGATTCGGTCGTCTGGTTCGTCCTCCTGTTCGTCGCGGTGTACCTGATCGCCATCCCGACCGGGCAACTCGAGACCACACAGAACGGCGTCGACGCCGAACTCGAGGGGACCGCGGGCGCTCTCGGCCTTGCCCTCTGGCTCGCGCTGTCGATCGGGTATCACACGGTCTCGGAGTGGCGCTTCGGCGCCACCGTCGGCAAGTCGCTCGTCAAGATCCGGGTCGCCAGCGAGGACGGGTCGCCCGCCACGCTCCGGGCGGCACTCGTCCGGAACGTGGCCCGACTCGTCGACTGGCTCCCCCTCTTTTACCTGGTCGGGATCGTCGCGCTCGTCGTCTCCGACGGTCACCGCCGCCTGGGCGACCGCTGGGCCGACACGGTGGTCGTACGCTCGTGACTTCTCGACCGCTCCGTCCCGCCGGCCCTGTCACCGACCTCGACGGGACAAGACGTAAGTCGGTCCGCGTCGACACTCACGAAACGCGAGCATCGCTTCCGACCGCCGTTTCCCTCCAGGACCCATGCCCCCGCTCGACCGCAGGCGATTCCTGAAACTCGGTGTGGCAGCCACGGCCCTCTCGGTCGGCGGCTGTCTCGGCTCGACCGTCGACCCGTCCTACACTGACTGGGTCCCTCAGTCGGACGATGGGGTCGTCGTCGGCTACATCGACTTCAGTCTGGCCGACCGGAGTTCCGCGATCGACCCGGTTCTGCCCGTGTTCCTCCCGTCGGAGGGCGAGTCGGACGAGACGCGGTACGTGCCCGACCTCTCGGACGTCGGCGGCGTCGACGACGCCCTGGTGCGGATCCCCTTCGACGTCGGCGGGCGGGTGATCGGGGCCGGCAGTATCGGGCTCGCCGCCGCGGGTCTGGGCTACCTCGTCGACCCGGAGCGGCCGGCGCTGGGCGTGACCGAGTTGCTGGTGGCCAACGGGTCGGTCGTCGGTATCGGCGACCTCGACGTCGACCGGGCCGACGAGAGCCTCCGGGCCGGGAACCCGGACCTCCCGCTCGAGGTCCCGTTCACTCCCGTCGGCGAGGAGGCCGCGTTCACCGTCTACGAGTCGAACCAGTCCGGCGAACAGGGGGCCGTCGCGCTCTCCGACTCGTCGGTCGTCGTCGGCGACACGCGGGCCGCGGTCCGGAAACTCGTCCGGGCCAGACACGGCGACGGTGACCGGGCGACCGAGGCGTCCGGGACCGTCGACTGGCTGGTCGACACCGCCGGCAGCGGCGACGTCGTCGTCGGCTGGCACGGCGACGTCGACCTCAGCGGGTACTTCTGGACACCTCCCGAGGAGCAGTCGGTGTCCGAGTTCGCCACCGACCAGGCGAGTCTCATGTCGTCGCTGACGCTGTCGCCCGGTGACGACGAGATCACGGCCGACCTCGCCATCGAAGACCCGTCGATGGCGGACGCCCGGCGGGACGGGCTGGCGTCGCGACTCGGCGACACGAGCACGGACACGTCGCTGTCGTTCGAGGGCGAGCGTCTCTCGGCGACCGGTACCTACACCGAGGCCGTCGTTGACGTCGATTTCTCCGAACGGCCCGCCGGGACCCTCACACCGACGCCCGGACTCACGGCGATCCCGACCAGCGCCGACCCGCCGCCGGAGATCGCTGATGCGGCCGACCCGTCCGCGTTCGAGTTCTCCTACAAGGAGGAGACGGACCGCGTCGGCGTCACGATCACGGAGGCCATCGACGCCGACGAACTCACGATCAGGGCCGTTCGGTCCGGGTACGAGGCCTCGACCACGACGCCGCAAGCGGAGCTGACGCTCTACACGTACGTCGACGGCGCCGGCGACGTGGTGGTCGTCTCGGTCACCGTCGACGGCGTCTCGGGAGAGGTCGTCCGTCGCGAGTTCCCCTGACTGCCGACCGGTTCGAGACACCTGCCACGAGAGCTGAGAGTTTCGGGCTGAGAGCTGAAAGTGTCGGGCCGGGAAGCGAGAGTATCCGGCGAGTCGTGGGACCCGTCCGGACGAGGGGTGGGGCCCGTCCGGACGTCGGCGACCACGCCGGAACCGCGGGGGAGACCGAGCGAACCAGACGACGGAGACGGTCTGCCGACAGACTCCGGCCGCGCGGCGGGACGAGATCGGTTCGAACCGTGTGGCGGGGAGGGTGGTTCGAACCGTGTGGTGGGGCGGGGTTCGTCGGCGCCGCGCGGCGTTTCTCCGTCCGCGCGCCGGGGGAAAAGATCCCGTTGCAGTGTTTCTCCGCCAGCAACGGGGCCACCAGGTCTACGAGAGTCACACGCGCGTTCGAACACCATGACGGACGGACACGCGCGGGCGTCGTGTCGGGAGCGGTCTTCCCCGATCGAGCGACCGCTCGCGTCCACGGACAGTCCGGTCCGCGCCGGCGCGGGTCCCTGTCCTGTGTTCACGGCCGCACACGTCGCTCAAGGCCCGAGATATCCCCACGCCTGCAGGCGGTCGCCGTCCCCGTCGATCCAGCGTTCGCCGATGTCGTCGCGGTAGTACATGTTCGGCATCACGATGTCGTCGATCCGGCCGTAGGCCTGCTCGCGGGCGGCCCCCATCGTCTCGCCTTTCCCGGTGACGACCAGCGGCATCCCGTTCTCGCCGGCGGCGCGCCACTGCCCGTCGACCCGTTTGGCGTCCTCGATGTGCACCCCCTCGCGGCTCTCGGTCTCGAACACGACGGCGGCGTTTCGCGAACTCTCGTCGTAGGTCTTCGCGTCGTCGAACGGAAAGGGCGGGAGGACGACCCGGACGCCCACCTGATAGCCACGATGGACGTCCAGTTCGGGGTCGTTCCCGTGAGCGAGGTCGTAGAAGAACTGCCCGGTGTCCGACTCGAAGGACTCCTCCTGGAGCGCGATGGTGGGATAGCCAAAGCGGGGCGTGAACTCCAGCGGGTAGATCCCGCTCTCGTTGACGATGCAGTTCAGGTCGATACTGCCGACGTACCCCTCGTCGGCGAGCCACCCCTCCAGTTTGCCGAACGTCTCCTGGAACAGTCTGTTCCTCCCCGCCCAGAACATCGAGGTCCCCATCTCGCCGGTCGACGGGCCGATGTTGCCCGGGAACAGTTTCTTGTGCTCGAAGTTGAAGTTGACCTGGTCGACGAACTCGTTCCCGTCGAAAAAACCACAGATCGCGACCTCGACGCCCTCGACTTTCCGCTGGAGCTGGAACCCCTTCATGCGGTGGCCCCATGCCTTCTTGTAGGCCTGCAGGACGTCGACGACGTCGCTGCCGTCGTCCTCGTTGCCGACGTACAACAGGCGCTTGACGTTCTGGACCTCGCCGAGCGGCTTGATCACGTAGGGGGCCGGGTTCTCCCGGACGTGCTGGATCCCGGCGTCGAAGTCGCGGAAGACGTGGTGTTCGACCGTGGTGACGCCGTGGTCTTCGAGCACCTCCATCGCGTAGCCGCGGTCGTCCTCGAGTCGGTCGGTGTTCGGAGTCCCGCCGACGACCGCCGTCCCGCGCTCGCGGAGGTCCCGGGCGAATTCGCCCGTCCCGATCTCCGAGCCGACCCAGATATCGTCGAAGACGACGACGTCGGCCCACTCGACCTCGGCCTCCCAGTCGTCGGTCTTGGGGACGAACCCGTCGCCGATTTCGCGGTCGTGCTCGGCCTCGATGTAGTATTTCACGTCGTGACCTTCGCGGTGGACCTGCCACGCGAGGTCGGTTATCAGCGCGGCGTCGAGCGAACAGAAGAGAAAGCGTTTAGAGTTCACACCGATCCGTTGGCGTGGCTGCCTGAAATAGGTGGACCTCGGAGGCCAAGAGGGGAGTGATCGCGAACTGCGATGGCGGAACACCGGGCCGGTGGCCGCGGTTTTTTCCCGCCGCTTTCCGAACGGTCGTCGGCTTCCCGACCGCGTTCGCACTCGCGAGCGGGTACGCCTTTCTCGCGGCCGGCGCCGTCGCCGTCGGACTGGGCGAACCCGCGCGGACGACACCACCGCCGACGGACCTGGGCACTGTCGAGACGACGGCCGGGATCGCGCAACTGCCCGGCGCGCACCGCGGCTCCGACGGCGATTGACCGGGGCCGAACGCCGCTCGGGGTCGGACGGTCAGTCGTCGGCGTGGATCGACACTTCCTCCCACCCGTCGCGGACGTCGTCTTTCGAGATGTCCAGGTCGTGTTTCTCCTCGCCGTGGGTGCGGACGATGCCGATGAGTTCGTCGTCGTCTTCGGACTGTACCTCGAACGCGCAAGCGCTGCAGGCGAACTGGTGTGCCATCTGTTATCGCTCCGCTCGGACGGACTCGCGTCAGCGTGCTAACCGTTCTGTCCACGTGGTTGCGGGATGAGCTATCGGATGGTTGCCGGTTGGGCGCTCGGATGGTTGCCGGATGCCCGGTCGGCGCGTTCCGGCGAGATAGATGGGTTCCGACAGCGTTGTATCCGCCGGCCCGGATCGCTCGTGCGTGTCGCTGGTCTCGATCTTCGCGTCGGCGATCCTCCCGGTGTTCGCGCTCGCGTTCGTCGGTTTTCTGCTCGGGCAGTGGAAAGGCGTCGACGTCGGGCCGCTGAACACCGTTGCCGTCTACGTTCTCGCGCCGGCGCTGGCGTTCGACAGCCTCGCCACCTCGCCGCTGGCCGGGGAGACGCTCGCCCGCATCGCCGTCGGCGTCGCCGTCTTCACGCTCCTGATGGCCGCCGTCGCCGAGGTGGCGGGCCGGGCGCTCGACGTCGAGGAACCACTGCTGTCGGCGCTCGTCCTCGTCAGCATCTCCCCGAACTCCGGCAACTACGGCATCCCGCTCTCGGAGTTCGCCTTCGGCGCGACCGGTCGCTCGACCGCGGTCGTGTTCATGACCGCTCAGGGTGTGTTGATCTACACCGTCGGCGTCTACATCGCCGCGCGTTCGGGCGCCGGTTCGTGGACCGAGGGCGTGCGCCGCGTGTTCGCCGTGCCGCTGATCTACGCGGTCGCCGCCGCCCTCGCCGCGCGGGCGCTCGACCTCGTTCCGCCCGTCGACGGGACGGCGATGACGACCGTCGGCCTCGTGGGCGACTCAGCCATCCCGGTCATGCTCCTGATCCTCGGGATCGAGGTGGCCGGCAGCGACTACACCGTGGCGCTCCGGGAGGTCGGCGCGGCCACGCTCCTGAAGATGGGCGTCGCACCGCTGGTCGGGGTCGCCGTCGCGCTCGCCGTCGGCTTCGGCGACGACACCGTCACCAGCGTGTTCGTCCTCGAAGCGGCCGCGCCCGCGGCGGTGACGCCGCTCATCCTCCTCATCGAGTTCGGCGACGACTCGCCGGTCGCGGGCACGACCGTCTCAGAGTACGCCAGCACGGTCGTCCTCGCGACGATGCTCGTCAGCGTCCCCGTGATGACGCTCCTCATCTCGCTGTTGCAGGGCGGGTTGCTGTAGCCGTTCGGCCGCTGCGGACGAACTCGCCACTCTCCAGAAACAGTCCGGTCGCTCGGGCGGTTCCCCGACGTGTCTCCCCCGCCGACTGGCGGTGTCCGACTTCTTCGCGGTCAGCGCCGTCGCTCGCGCCGCCGTCTCGTCCGACCGTCGTCGTGGACGTACTCGAGCGCCCGGACCCGCGCCGCGGCCGCACGCTCGCCTTTCTCCGAGAGTATCTCCCGGAACCTGGTCGGGGTCATGTTGCGTGGTACCATACACCACTATCGGCGATAAGTGTTTCGCTCGGTGAACGAGCGTGGACAGCGGTGGCGCTCGGCGGTCGATAGCAGGCGTCACAGGGGGAGAATCCGGCAGACGGCGCGAGCTCAGTCTGCGAGCGCTTCCTCGGATCCCGTGGCGGCCCCCGGGTCCTGAATCCAGAGGTCGCCGAACAGGTCGTCCTGTGCGAGGCGGACCTGGCCGCGGTGGGCGAGAAAGAGCAGGCCGAGGAACGTCTGGACGCGGCTCCCGCCCGACTCCTCGATCTCGCGGTAGAGCACCTCCTCGCGGCCCTTGTCGTACTGCTCGCGCAGGGCGGTGTAGACGTCGTCGATGACCGTCTCGATGTCCTCGTTGTGGGTCTTGCCTGTGACTTCGGCGGCGGTCGGTTCGTCGTCCAGTCGCAGGTCGTCGCCGCTGTGGTAGTCGAGCTGCTGGGTGCCCCGCTGGAACCCCTTCGGCGACTCCGTGGTGTCGTACTCGCGGGATTCTTTCCACCAGTTGTCCCGCTCCGCCTCTCTGAGGTCGCGGACGAGTTCGTCGAGCGTCTGGGGCATCCCGCGGGCGCGCCGGCGTTCGAGTCGCCGGTCCATCTCCGACTCCAGCGCCGCGAACGGGTCGGGCCCACCGACGGGTTCCTCGTCCATCCCCTGTTCCCAGGGCTGGTCCCACGGCTCTTCGTCTTCCTCGTCGTCGTCCTCCAGCATCGCGTCGCCTTTCATCCGCAGGAGGACGCTCGCGTAAAACAGCGCACGCCCCGAGGTGCGCAGGTCCCGCTCGTCGAGGGCATCGAGGAACTTGTCCGTCACCGCGACGATGTCGATGTCCCACGGGTCGATCTCTCCTTCCTCCGCCAGGCCGACCAGTACCTCGACCGGTTCGACGTCCTCGTCGTCGTCGCCGTCGCCGTCGGTACCGTCTACGACCACGTCCGCGTCCTCGTCGTGGCCGTTCTTCGCGACCGGGACGCCCGCGTCGTCGAGGCTCGTCTCGGGGTCGGTCGAATCCTCGTCGTCGCCGCTCCCGAACAGGTCGCTCGCGTCGTCTCCGCCCGGCGCCTCGCGGTCCTCGTGGCCGGCGATATCGAGGGGGATGTCGTCGCCGCCGTCGGTCGCCGCCCGCGTCTCGTCTGACTCTTCAGTCATCCGCCGGCACACCTCCCGCGCTCAGGTCTATGCCAGTCACGGCGCTGACGTTGTCGTCCTGCATCGTCACGCCGATGGCCCGCTCGGAGCGTTCGAGCATGGCCGAGCGGTGGGAGACGACGACGAACTGCGCCTTCCCGGCGAGTTCGTCGACCATCTCGCCCACCAGGTCGGCGTTGGCCGCGTCGAGGAAGGCGTCCACCTCGTCGAGCGCGTAGAAGGGTGCGGGGTTGTGGCGCTGAATCGCGAAGATGAACGCGAGCGCGGTCAGGGACTTCTCGCCGCCGCTCATCGCGTTGAGCCGCTGGATCGGCTTGTCGCCCGGCTGGGCCTTCATCGTCAGCCCGCCGTCGAACGGGTCCTCGTCGTTCTCGAGGTGGAGCGTGCCGGTCCCGTTCGAGAGGCGCTCGAAGATATCGCGGAACTGCTCGTTGATCGCGTCGTAGGACTCCATGAACGTCTGCTTCTTGTTCTGCTCGTAGGTGTCGATCCGGTCGCGGATCCCCTTGGCCTCCTCGACCAGCGTCCCCTTCTTGTCTTCCAGGTCGGCCAGGTCGTCGGCCACGCTGTCGTACTCGTCGATGGCGCGCATGTTCACGGGCTCGAGCGCCGCCATCTCGCCCTCGAGTCGTTCGATCTCCGCCTCGACCTCGTCGTGGTCGGGGATCTCCTCGGGGTCGTAGTCGCCGACCGCCGCCTCGAGTTCGTCGACCTCCCACTCCAGTCGCTCGCGCTCGTCGGTCAGGCTCTCGAGGTCGCGCTCCACGTCGCCGACCGACTCGGCCTTCTCGTCGCGCTCGCGCCGGGCCTCCTTGAGGTCGGTCTTCAGGTCCTCGCGTTCGTCTTTCAGCTCCGCGAGTTCGGACTCGAGTTCCGCGACGGCCTCGCGTTTCTCCTCGAGGACCGCCTCCTTCTCCGAGATATTCTCCTCGAACTCCGCGATGCGCTCTTCTTTCTCGGCCTTGCGATTTTGCGCCGTCTCGATTTTCTCGTGGAGTTCCTCGATGGCGTCCTCGGCGTACTCCTTCTCCAGCTGGAACTCGTTGAGCTTCGCGTCGATGTCGTCGACGTCGCCCTCGAGGTCGTCGATGGTCGCCGTGATCTCGTCGGCGCGACTCGTCAGCTTCGGCAGTTCCGAGTCCTCGACCTCGCTCTCGAGTTCGTCGATCTCGGCCTGCAACTCCTCGATCGCGGCCGTCTTCTCGTCGATCTCCGCCTCGATCTCGTCCATCTCCGCCGAGACCTCGTCGCGCTCGTCCTCGATCTCGGAGAGGCGTTCGGTCAGCGAGTCGATCTTCTCTTCGACCTCCGCGCGCTCGCTCTCGCGGCGCTCGATCTCCGTCTCGATGTCCCGGACCTGCTCGGTGGCGGCCGACTCCTTGTCGCGGGCGTCGTCGAGGCGGTCCTCGACGTCCCGGAGGTCCTCTCGGATCGACTGCCGTTCGTCCTCGAGGTCGTTTATCGTCGCCGCGATCCGCTCTAGCTGGCCCTGGCCGCCCGAGAAGGAGTAGCGGGTCCCCTTCGAGGAACCGCCGGTCATCGCGCCCGACTTCTCCACGAGGTCGCCCTCGAGCGTGACCATCCGGAAGTCGCCCATGAACTCGCGGGCGGTGTCCATGTCGTCGACGACGAGCGTGTCGCCGAGCACGTACGAGAAGACGCCCGCGTAGTCAGGGTCGAAGTCCACGAGATTGTAGGCGAAATCCACAACGCCCGGATCGCTCGGCGCCGACGGGAGCGAGCGGTTCTGCATCTCCGTGATCGGGAGGAAGGTCGCCCGGCCGGCGTTTCGCGATTTGAGGTAGTCGATGCAGCGTTGCCCAGTTCTATCGTCGTCGACGACGACGTGCGCGAGTCGTCCGCCCGCGGCCGTCTCGCAGGCGACCGCGTACTCGGCGTCGACGCCGCCGAGCTGCCCGACGGTGCCGTGGACGCTGTCGATGCCCGCGTTCAGGATGGTCGTCACCGCGCGGCCGTACGAGGAGTCGCCGTCCTGGCCCGCCTTCGCCTCGAGTTCGGCGTACTCCTGCTGTTTGGCCGTGAGTTCGTCCTCGATCTCGTCGAGGTCGGACTGCAACTCACGGCGCTCGGCTTTCAGGTCGTCGACCACCTCGGAGATGGTCGCGCGATTTTTCTCGGCCTTGTCGAGTTCGCCCTCCAGATCGGAGATTTCGGCTTCGATCTCCGGGATCCGCTCTTCGAGCTCTTCGATCTCGCTTTCGGTCTCGCGTTGCTCGTTCGACCGGCGACGGGCCTCGTCGAGCAGGCGGTCCTGCTCGCGCTGGCAGTCGTTCTTCTCGGCTTTCAGCTCCTCCAGCGCGGCCCGTTTCTCGTCGAGTTCGGCCTTGACTTCCTCGAACTGCTCGCCGATCTCGTCGATCTCTTCCTCGACCGCCGCGAGTTCGGCTTCCCTCTCCTGAATGTCGGCCTTGATCGAGGACTTGGCGACTTTCTGCTCGCGGATGTCGCTCTCGAGTTCGTCGATGGTCTCCTGCTTGCGGTCGATCTCGACGAACGCCTGGCGGCGCTCGTTCTCGGCGTCCTCGGCGGCCTCCTCGGCGTTTGCGATCTTGTCTTCGAGCCGCGAGATGTCGCCTTTGACCTCCTCCATCTCGCGTTTGATGGCGAGCTGTTCGTCCTCGCCCTTGCGTTCGATCTCGGCGTTGAGCTCGTCGAGTTCGTCCTCGAGACGGACCACGCGCCCCTCGCGTTCGTCGAGTTCGGCCTGCAGGTCCGCGAGTTCCGCTTCGAGGTCCGCGATGTCGTCCTCGACGGTCGCCAGATCGTCGCGCTTGTCCTCGAGTTCCGCTGCCTTGCGGTAGCTCTCGTACTCGTCTTTCTCCTCGCGCAGGTCCTGGTACTGGAGGGCGGTCTCGCGTTCGTCTTCGAGCTGTTCGAGGCGGTCGCTTTTCTCCTCGATGCGGAGTTCGGCCTCCTCGATGCGCTCTTCGACGACGTCGAGTTCCTCGAAGGCGGCCTCTTTCTTCTGGTCGAACTCGGCGACGCCGGCGATCTCGTCGATGATCTCGCGGCGGGCGGCCGGCGTCA
>Ga0207718_101442_pt1 | contig 12097 bp, 9 predicted proteins | sample A23M2SouthBayCA_FD_187749 | JGI IMG/M metagenome (GOLD analysis project Ga0207718, IMG submission 187749) | Aerobic enrichment media microbial communities from Eden Landing Ponds, California, USA - A23 M2 (SPAdes) | ecosystem: Environmental > Aquatic > Marine > Unclassified | place: Emeryville, CA... | reverse complement strand
GGGTGCCTCGCCCGCCGCACATCAGAAGCGCGTCCACGCGATCACCCCCGCGTGCAGCGCGGCGACCCGCGCGATCTCGGTGGTCGCGCCGAGCGCGTCGCCGGAGATCCCGCCGAGCCGGCGTCGGGCCCACCGCGCGACGAGCGCCGCCGTCGCCAGCGCGGCGAGGAGCGCCGCGACGCCGGGAAGCACCCGCGGCCACGCGAGCAGCGCGGCGGGCGCCGCCAGCGCGATGACGGGGAGCGCCGAGCCGGGAGCTGACTCGTCGGTGAGCGCCGAGCCGAGCCCCTCGTGGGGCGCGTCGCCGACGCAGACGAGCGCCGCGGTCGCGGCCTTCGCGCCGACCTCCGCGGCGACGACGATCCCGAGCGCGGCGAGGGAGACGCCGCCGCTCCCCGCGGTCGCCGCGACCTCGACCACCGCGAGCGCGGCGGTCGCCAGCCCGAGCACGACCAACGCGAGCGCGACGGTCCCGCCGACACCGAGTCGGGAGTCCTTCAGCACGCGCCGGCGCTCCTCGCGGTCCCCGTGAACGGCGGCCGCGTCGCCGAGGTCGGCCACGCCGTCGAGGTGACCGATCCCGGTGACGGCGTAGACGGCGAGGACGAACCCGAGCGCGGCCGTTGGGGAGGGGACCGACGCCGGGGGCGAGGCGAGCAGCAGCGGGGCAGCGACCAGCCCGCCGACGAGGTACCCGACGACCGGGAACGTCCACGGCGAGCGCGCGAACGCCCCCCACGCCGCCTCGTCGCGACCGATCGGGATCCGAGTGAGGAAGCCGATCGCCCCGCGGAGCGCGGTCAAGACCATCCGACCACCCCCGCAGGGGTCGGGAGCCAACCGCGCGACAGCGCCCAGCCGACCGCCGCCAGCCATCCCGCCGCGAGGACGACCGCGACCCCGCCGGCGGCGCCGACGAGCCGGACCGCGCGCGTCGCGTCGGTGACGCTCGGCGGGCTCGCGTCCGGGTTGAGGACGTAGTGACCGGGCTTCTCCAGTCGCGCGTCGAGCGCGGCCGCAGCGGTCGCCATCGGCCACCCGGAGTTCGGCGACCCCGGCTCCCGCGCCCACGAGGCGCCTCGGCGGAGCGCGCCGAGGGATCCGGCCGCGAGCGCGAGACAGCCCGCGGTCGCGCGGGCCGGAACGAACATGACGGCGTCGTCGAGGCGGGCGCTCGCCCACCCGACCGGCTTCGAGCGGTAGCCGAGCATCGAGTCGAGCGTGTTGACGGCCTTCACCCAGACCGCGCCGGCGACGCCCGCGGCGAGCGGGAGGGCGGTCCCGGACCCGCCGACAGCGGCCCCGGCCGTCGGACCGAGCGCGAGCCCGACCGCCGCCCCGAGCGCGAACCCGCAGAGGGTGGCGACGAACCCGTCCGCGAGGTTCTCGGCCGCGCTCTCGACGGCCGCGCTCCGGAGGTCGGCCGGCGAGAGGTCAGTCGCGTCCCGGCCCGCGAGCGCCCGGAGCGACTCCCGTGCCGCGTCCGGGTCCGTCTCAGTCAGCCCGACGACCTCGGCGGTCGTCGCCAGCAGCAGCCGGAGGCTGACGGTGGAAAAGAGGAGCGCGCCGGCGACGAGGACGGGGATGGCGGGGGAGACCCGCGCGCTCGTCGCGCCCGCAACCGCGACGACCCCGCCCGCGACCGCCGCGGCGGCGAGCGGGAGCGCGACCGCGACCGCGACGCCGACGGGACGCGGGCGCGACCACGACCGGTCGAATCGCCCCACGATCGACCCGAACAGCGCGACGGGGTGGACCCGCGCCGGCGGCTCCGCGAGCGCCAGATCGAGCGCGACCGCGATCGTCAGCGCGGCGAGGGGGGCGAGCGCCGCGCCGAGAGGTGAACCGATCGCCATCGCGGTCACAGCCCGTCGAGGAACGCGTCGAACGCCCCGCTCTCCGGGTGGACGTGACAGTACGTTCCGAGCGTTCGGTGTTCGATCAGCCCGTCGCGGTCGCCGTCGATCCCGGTCCCGCGCTCCACGTCGAAGGCGAACCGGGCGTCGCTCGCGGCGTCGGCGGTCGAGTAGTGGAACTCGTGGCCGCGCAGGGTCGCGCCCGCCGACGCCGTCGGCGCGTCCCGCGTCGCCCGCAGTTCGACGTGATCGAGCGCCTGGTACCGGTCGCGCATGCGCACGTCGGCCGGGAGGACGCCCGCCATCGCGTGCGTCTCGCCCTCGGCGGTCGTCAGCGACTCCGCGAGCGCCATCAGCCCGCCGCACTCGCCGAGCACGGGAGTCCCCTCGGCGGCCGCGCTCGCGATATCGTCGAGCGCCGGGCTCGCCGCCAGTTCCGCGGCGTGAAGCTCCGGGTAGCCGCCGGGGAGGTAGACGCCGTCGCAGGGCGGGAGCGGGTCGCCCGCGACCGGAGCGAACGGCTCGACGGTCGCCCGCTCGCGCAGGCGCTCGACCGTCGCCGGGTACGCGAACCGGAAGGCGTCGTCGCGGGCGACCGCGACGCGCGGGCGGTCGGCGGTCGGCGCGACCGCTTGCGGTGGGTTCGGTACGCCCGCCGGCTCCCGCGCGAGGTCGACGAGCCGGTCGACCCGGAGCCCCTCCGCGGCCGCGTCGAGCGCGTCGTCGGGCAGGGGCGACTCGTCACCCATGTGGAGCCCGAGGTGGCGGTCGGGAACTTCTAGGTCGTCGTTCGGCGGGATCCGACCGAAGTACGCGATCTCGTCCGGGAGCGCCTCCCGGATCCCGTCGGCGTGGCGCCCGCCGTGCGCGCGCTGGGCGATCACGCCGGCCACGTCGATGTCGCGACCGATTTTGTCGGCGTAGGCGCGGAACCCGAGCGCGGTCGCGGCGACGCTCTCCATGCCGGCGCTGGCGTCGACCACGAGCACGACCGGGAGGCCGAGCGCCTCGGCGACCGCGGCGGTGCTCGACCCGTCGCCGTCGTACAGCCCCATCACGCCCTCGACGACGCAGACGTCGCCCTCGCCGCGGGCGTAGTTCCGGCGGAGCCCGTCCTCGCCCTGTAACCACAGGTCCAGCGTGCGCGAGGGGCGCCCCGCCACGCGCTCGTGGTGGCTCGGGTCGATGAAATCTGGTCCGGCCTTCGCCGGCTGGACCGCGTGGCCGGCGCCGTCGAGCGCCCGGATCGTCGCGAGCGTCGCGACCGTCTTGCCGACCCCGGAAGCGGTGCCGGCGAGCACGATCCCCCTCATCGGGGAGCGCCTCCCGTCGCGCCTCCCGCCTCCCGCTCGGCCAGCAGGCGGTCGGTGAGCGCGGCCACGCGGTCGCGCACGTCGCCCGCGGGGACGCCGGCGCGCTCGGAGAGGGCCAGCGCGCCACCCATCCCGACGCCCTCCTTCGCCTCGCCGCGGGCGTACGCCGCCATCGCCGAGTGGTCGCTCTCGCCGAACGCCGGGTCGGTCGCGGCGAGCGTCAGCCCGAGGTCGTCCGCGAGCGCGCTCACGTCGGCGGAAGGGTCGTCGGCGACGAACGAGGTCGTCGCGAGCGGGAGCCGGCGCTCGACGCCCGCGTGTCGCGCGAGCGCGGCGACCGCCGCCAGTTGGGTCCCGCCCGCGAGCGTCACCGGCACGCCGCGTTCGACCGCGCCGACCACGAGGCCGGCGGCCGCGGCGAGGACGGGGTCGCCCATCAGTCGGAGCGCGTCGAGCGGGTCGCCCGCGGCGTCGCCGGCGGCGAGTCCGCCGGCGGCCAGCCCCTCCTCGACGACCGCGCGCTTGGTCCGAAGGGGGTTCGCCGGCAGCGACGAGGAGACCGCCGGGCGCTCGCCGAGCGCGGTGAGAACGCCGAGCGCGGTCGTCGTGCCGCCGGGGATCGTCTCGGCGACGAGGAGGTCGCGGTCGTCGGCGTCGATATCGCCGCCGTCGGGCGCGTCCGACCGCCCCTCCACCGCTGCCGGCACCACCCCCCGCGCCCGCTCGAAAATCGCCGCCGCGTCCGGGACGGGCTCCGGATCTCGCACGTCGCCGCCGGGCGCGGCGCCCGCGTCGAGGACCGGCGCCCCCGTCGGCGCCGTCGGGACCGCGAGGCCGGCGTCGATCCCGACGAACTCGAACCCGACGAGTTCGCGCACGGCGCGGGTGACGACCGCCGGAGTCGGGCAGCCGGAGGGGCTGACCGGGACGGCCGAGTCGGGAGCGGGACGCCCGTCGGCGACGATCTCGAGGTCGGCGCTCGGGGTGTGTTCCCGCAGTTCTGGGTCGGCGCCCGCGGCGCTGATCCCGTCGATCGCGGCGGTCGCGGTCGTTCCAGCGACGACCGCGAGGGTCACGTCCGTCACGCGACGCCCCCGGCTCGCCGCCCCGATCGGTCGAGTTTCTGGGCCGGTCGATCGCGTCCGTCGCCCGCCCGGTCGATGACAACCACTAGCGGTTGATTAGCACAAGTCGACTTTAATCGATCGGGACCCGACCCGTCGCGAACGGGCCCGTCGCGAACGCCGTCGCTACCCGTCGATGCGCGAATTCGAACCGCGCCCTACTCGGTGAGGGGGAGGAAGATCCCGAAGACGAACGGCGTGACGAGCGCGATCGCGGTGCCGAGGAACTCCAGATCGAGCAGGAGCCGCTCCTCCCAGCCGGGCACCTGCGCGCCCGTCATGTGGATGTACGCCTCGCCGACGGCCCCGATCAGGAACAGTCCGAGCCCGAGCAGGACGCCGCGTTTGGTGATCGTCGGATAGTCGAGGTTGCCGTATCGGCCAGCCATGCGCGAGGATCGCTCGGAGAATCGCATAAGGGTTGCCGTTCGGACGGGTTCATACCACCGCGAACGACCGGCCGTCAGCCCCGGAACAGCCGAACGACCTCGTCGCTGATACCGGCCCTGACGGCGACCAGATACCGGTAGCCGGGTTCCAACACCATCTCCGGCCCCGGGAGTTGGTTGCTGTCGCGTCCGGCGACGACGACCGACCCGCGCGGGAACGCGACGTCGCGGAGTTCGCGGTCGGCGACCGGCGCGTCGCCCGCCACGGTGAGTTCGAGCAGCGCGAGATCCCCCGTCACCTCCTCGATCGTCTGGACGCCGCCGCCGGCGACGTGGAGGATCTCGTTGGTCGCCGCGTGCGCCGCCAGCTCCTCCGGATAGACGACCCGGTCGACGAGCCCGTCGTACTCGTCCCGGTCGCCGTGGTCGATCCGCGCGACGGTCCCGATGTCGGGTTCGATCTCCGTCGCCATCGCGCAGATGCCGATGTTCGTCATCGCGCCGTAGCCGGTGAGCGCCGCGATGACGTCGCTCCGGTCGAGCCCCGCCTGTTGCAGGACCGATCGCCGGCCGCCGTCGCCGTGAATGACGGTCGCGTCGTACTGGTCGCTCAGGAACGCCACTCGCTCGGGGTCCTTCTCGACGACGACCACGTCGTGACCGCGCTCGGAGAGCTGGCGCGCGGCGTGATACCCGACGTGGTGACCGCCGACGATCACGACTCGTAAGTCCGCGCTCACTCGCCGGACTTCTGTGCGCAGCCAATTGTAGGTTACGCCCGGCCGAACCGTCGGAGCGGCGAACCGGCGAACCGTCGGAGCGACGAAACGACGGATCGCCCCGACGAAACGTGCGCGCTGGCGGGACCAGATTAATGTGGGTACGGTCGCGGCAATTGAGATAGCCTTCGCATGACCGCCCTCGGACGCGAACCCCGGATCACGAACGCATGAGCAGCCACGATCAGCGGAAACCGGAGGCCGAACTGGGCCTGCTGGACGCGACGATGATCGGGATGGGCGCGATGATCGGCGCGGGGATCTTCGTCCTCACCGGCCTCGCGGCCGAGATATCCGGGCCCGCAGCGCTGCTCGTCTTCCTGCTGAACGGGGTCGTCACCGCGTTTACCGGGCTCTCGTACGCGGAGCTCGCGTCCGCGATCCCGAAGAGCGGCGGCGGATACGCGTTCGTGCGGGAGATATTCGACGACTTCGGCTCGTTCATCATGGGATGGATGCTCTGGTTCGCGTACATGATCGCCGGCGCGCTGTACGCGCTCGGCTTCGCGCCGAACTTCCTCGAACTGCTCCACGTGTACGGCGTGGTGGCCCCGCCCGGTCAGGTGGGCGCGGTGGTCCTCCCGCTGCTCGGCGTGGGCGTCCCGGCGAAGTTCCTCCTCGCGTTCCTGGCGGTCGCCGGGCTCGTGGCGATGAACGCGGCGTCGACCGCCGCGAGCGGGAGCGCCGAGACGGTGTTCACGCTCGTGAAGGTGTCCATCCTCGTCGTGTTCGTCGCGTTCGGCTTCCTCTCGGCGGGCGGCGGCGGCGAGACCAGTTTCACGTTCCAGAACTTCGACCCGCTGTTTCCGGAGGGGGGCGGCGCGTTCAGCATCCTCCCCGCCATGGGCCTGACGTTCATCGCGTTCGAGGGGTACGACCTCATCACGACCGTCACCGAGGAGGTCGAGAACCCGCGCGAGAACATCCCGAAAGCCATCTTCGTCAGCTTGGCCGCCACCGTCGTCGTCTACCTCCTGGTCGTGACGGTGGCGATCGGAACGCTCGGCGCCTCGGAGCTCGCCGCCGCCGGCGAGGCCGGCATCGCGACGGCGGCGACCTCCTTTATGCCGACCGGCGTTCCCCTCATCCGGAACGGCGGCGCGCTCATCGTCTTCGGGGCGGTGTTCTCGACTATCACCGCGCTCAACGCGGTGGTGATCGCCTCGTCGCGCGTCGCCTTCTCGATGGGCCGAGAGGGCCAGTTGCTGCCGTCGATCGGGCGGATCCATCACCGGTTCGGCACGCCGTTCGTCGCGGTGCTGCTCAGCGCGGTCGTCATGCTCGGGTCCGTCGTGCTGCCCACGCAGAGCGCGGGGAACATGTCGAGCCTCTTCTTCCTGCTGTCGTTCATCATCGTCAACGTCGCGGTGATCAGGCTCCGCCGGGAACGACCGAGCATGAACCGCCCGTACGAGATCCCGTACTACCCGATCCCGCCGATACTGGCGATCGCGTTGAACGGGATACTCGCCGTCGTGCTGATCCGGTTTCTCGTCCGAACGGACCCGCTCGCGCTCCTGCTCAGCGTCGGGTGGGTCGGTGCGGGCGCGGTGACGTACGTCGCGCTGAACAGGCTCCGAGCGCGACGAGCCGCCGAGGAGGCCGAAGCGTCGACCGACCGGGCGACCGCGGACGGAGCGGGAGAGGACTGAGCCGACGGCGAGAGAGGACCGAACCGGCGGCAGACGCATCGACGGCGGGACCGCCGGCGAGCGGTCCGGTCACACCAGCCCGCCCGCGGTGAACACCGCGTAGCAGATCGCCACGAGCACGCCGGAGTGGAACAGCGCCGCGTAGCGCCCGCGGGAGGCGGTGCCGGCGAACCACCCGGACGCGAGCATCGTCGCCTGCGTGACGACGTACAGGCGGAAGCGTTCGAGATCCGGGAGCACCGTCTCCGGCTCGGTCACGAGGTCGGTGGCGCCGGCGAGGTCGGCGAGCCGCGCGGCGTCGATCACCTGCGTGTTGACCACGGCGACGACCGCCGCGACCAGCGCGGCCGCCGCCCAGCCGACCGCGACGTACGGGTGCATCGACGAGCGGAGCGCGCGCTGTTCGCTGTAGAGCCGCCCGACCTCGATCCGGAGCGTCTCGAAGACGGCGTCGGCGTCGCTCCCGGCGTTGAGGGCGTCGGTGACGAGCCCGAGCGTCCCCTCGGCCAGCGGGGTCCCGACGCGGTCGACGAACCGGTCGATGGCGGCCTCGCGAACGTCGGTCGCGGGGGTCGGCGCTTCGGCACCGTCCGCGCCCTTCCTTCGTTCCTCGCCCCCCGCGTTCCCCGTCGCGGTCGTCGACCGGAGCGCGAACGCGAGGTCGGCCACGTCGTCGTTGAGCACGCCGAGGTCGGCGTCCCGCCCGACCGCCTCGACCGCCGCGGGGAAGGGACGCCCCTGCGCAACGTGGCCCGAGACGGCGTGGACGAAGTCCGTCAGCTCCCGGTCCTTCGCGTCGTCGATCCGGGTCCGTCTCCCCGCGACGGCGCCGACGGGGACCGCGAACGCGGCGTACGAGAGCAGCCCCACGTTGACGAGGGTGTAGCCGGAGGCGGCGAGTCCGACCGCGAGCAGGCTCGCGGGCGGCGCGCAGACGACCGCGGCGCTGGCCGGATTGCGGCCGGCCGAGGCGAGGATCGCGCGCAGCGTCGCCGGCAGGTCGTAGCTCGCGCGCTGGTTCGGCGGGCGGAGCGTGCCGACCGCGACCGCTCCGGCGAGGCCGATGGCGACGAGGAAGGCGACGGCGCCGTAGAGGACGACCGCGCGCGTCGGCACCACGCCGACCGGGGTGTCGACCGGCGGGAGCAGCTCCGGGACGACGACGGTGAGCGCGGTCGCCGCGATGACGAGCAGCGCCGGCAACACCAACACGACGACGAACAGCTCCGTGAGCAGCTCCAGGAATCGCCGGGCGCGCTTCCGGGCCCGGTCCTGCCGGTGCGCGAGCATCCGACTCTCCCGCTGAAGGTACTCCGCGAGCGCCGCGTCGCCGGTGGCCGCGTGCTTCCGGAACTTCAGCAGGAACGGGGCGAGCAGCTCCCGCGAGGGCGTGTCGCGGGCGACCCGTCGGAGCCCCTCGTCGAGGCTTCCGGCGAGCCGCGCGGCGTTGAGCGCCTTCCGCAGCGAGGCCGCGGTCCCGCCGTACGCGTCGTTCGCGGCGGCCTTCTCGACCATCTCTCGGGGACCGTCGCTCCCGGCGGCGAGCAGTTCGAGGTATCGGACCGCGGGGGGGAGCGTCCGCTCGATGTCGGTCCGGCGCGTCGCCGTGAGCCACCGGAGGTGGAGTCCCCCGAGCCGCACCGTCGCGCGCTTCGCGAGGAACCCGGCGATCCCGGCGGCGACGACGGCGGCGCGATCGGGAGACAGCGATCCGATCGGAACCGGCGAGCGAGCGCCGAACCGAGCGTCGACCGCCGCGAGCAGACCCGGAGCAGTCGACGCGGCGACGAGCAGCGCCGGGACGATGACGGCGACGCAGACGGCCCACGAGAGCCCGTACACCCGCGACAGGTACGTCTCGAACCCCGTGTCGAGCGCGGTTCCGCGGTACCGCTTCCGGTCTGCGTCGTGCCGGCGGTCGCCCGCGTGGCGCGCGAACAGGGCGTACAGCACGCGGTCGACCACCGAGGAGCCGCCGGCCCGAGTGTACCCGTCGCTCTCGGCCGCGTCGAGGGCGCGACGGCCGCCCGCGGCGTCGGGTCCGCTCTGTGAGGTCTCGCTCACGACCGCCCCTCCCCGCCCGCGGTTCGAGCGGCGCGCTCAACGGTCGCCGCCTCGTCGGTCCGGAGGTCGGCGAGGAACTCGAACAGCGCGTCGAAGTCGTCGACCCCCTCGCGGACGAGGTACTCGACGTACCGGCGCTTGGACGCGAACTCGGACTCGACGGCGCCGACGTCGCGGTCGGTGTGGTCGGCGATGCGAGCGAGCGCGTGGAGGCGACGCCCGTTACCGGGCGCGGTCGACGCGGTCAACGCCCCACTCTCGGGCGCGCCCGGGAACCGGAACCCGCCGTCGGCGTCGCGCCACGCGACCGTGTTGTAGTACACGTTCTCGGTCCCCTTGTCGACGACGCCGGCGCCGCCGTGTTTGGGGTTCCCCGTCGGGCTGCGCGTCGCCTCGGGGTCGAGCGTCTCGTACTCCGCCTCGGAGAGCAGTTCGACCGCCCGCGAGACGTAGCGCTCGCCGTCGACCTGCCGCGGGAAGACGACGAGGTCGACCTCGCGGAGGAGGTAGGCGGGGAGCCCCCGCTCGATCACGCGGTTGACGAGCGCCTCCACGTCCTCGGCGTGAGTGGTGCCGATCACGCCGTGGCCCGTGTTCAGCGTCTCCGCGAACGTCTCGAAGCTCGCGGGGGTGTTGATCTCGGCGATCACCTCCACGTCGGGGTTGAGGTAGTTCGCTTCGGCCATCAGCTCCGACATGCTCACGGCCTTGTACGCGTCCTCGTGATCGCGCGTCGTGAGCGACACCCCGGTCTCGTGCGGAAGCCGGACCTCGCGGGACCCCTCGTCGATCGACACCGGGCGGTCGTCGAACGGGATGAAAGGCGTGTGAGCATTTAGCAGGGTCGTCTTCCCCACCCCGGTCGGCCCGGCGAAGAGGACAGTCCCCCGGTGCTCGTACAGGAGCCACAAAAGCGTGACCAGATCGGGAGAGAGCGTCCCCCGATCGACCAGATCGACGGGCGTCAGGGCGTCCGCGCTCTGTTTGCGGATCGAGACGTGCGGGCCGCCCTCCGAGATGACGGGGAGCGCCACCGCACACCGGATCGTCTCGTCGACGCCGTCGACGTCGAGGTTCACCTTCGCCGACGGCGTCGACGCGTTGAGCTCGGTGCCGTCGCGGGCGGCCAGCCCGGTGACGACGTTGACGAACGCGGTCTCGTCGTCGAACGCGAGGTTGGTCGGGACGCGTCGCCCCGCCTCCGCGGGGCCCCCGGCGCCCCCGACGCCACCCTCCCCGCCCCCCTCCAGGATCGAGGCGCGCGGAACCACCTTCACGCGCTCGCCGACGCGGTTCGCCTCCACGTCCTCCAAATTCGGGTCGCGGATCGGGACCGTGAGGATCCCCTCCCCGACGAAGTCGCGGAGCACGTAGTACGCGAGGTCGTCGAGCCGGTCGTGGGCGTACCGGGAGTCGACCGGCGGGACCGCGAGCCCGCGGTCGGCCAGCGCGGACCGGGCGCGGTGAGCCGCCGCGCCGAGCCACGCGCGGGTGTTGCGCGCGGTGAGTCGCCGCGAGAGGAACCGGCGGGCGTGCTCGGCGACGAAGGCCTCGCGGTCGTCGACGACGCCGTTGACGGTCGTCTCCCAGATGCGCTGTTTGCACTCCTCGATCAGTGCCTCGTCGCCGGGGAGGAGGTCGGGCTCGCGGACGGCGTACTTCGTCTCGAACGCGTCGGAGCCGAGCAGTCGCTCGCGGGCGACGACCACCTCGACCGAGAGCCCGGCGAAGCCGACCGCGTACCGGGCGAGCCGCTCGGCGGCGACGCGCTCGACGTACTCGGCGTCGGCGTCGATACCGGTCTCTAAGGGCGCGAACGTCTCGGTGTGGACGACCAGCTCGCGCTCGTCGCCCACGTCGGCCACCTCGATCCGGTCGTCTAAGGCGAGCGGCGTCACGTCGCCGAGGAGCCGCAGATCCCGAAGCGCGTGGTAGTCGATCCGGCGGCGCGCCGCCGCGCTGGCGTCGAGCAGCCGGTCGAGCGCGCGCTCGTACTTCGGCTCGAACCCCGCCTCGGCGCGCTCGTTCACGCCGACCCGCGTGAGGGGTCGGCGGTGGCGAACCCCCGAGAAGTGGTCGCGGACGCGGTCGAGCGCACTCTCGTCGGCCGCCGACAACGGGGGCTCGCGAACGTCGTAGCCGAACCGGCCGCCGTCGCGCTCGCGGACGGTCGCGACGACCCCCGGCTCCGATTCGTACTGCGCGCGAACCGCGGGCGCGTACCACGCCTCGGGGTCGTCCGGCGGCACCGGCGCTGGGACCGCACCGCCCGAGTCGTCGTCCGCGTCGTCGACGATTCGGAGAGTCGGCCCGTCGCTCACGGCCCGGCTCCCCGCGTCGCTCGGTTCGTCGCGGCGTCGGCGTCGAGTCTCCGCGTCATCGTTCGATCGGCGGGTGGTCGGCGACCCGGTTTAAGGGTTCTTTTCTGTCAGAACGTCGTAATTTCAGCATTCGAAAACGTTCGTTCTAACGGTCTGATTTGGCGCTGTCGACCCGCCTCCCGAGCGCGAGAGACGTTAATTATAGTTCGATCAAATTTTCACATATGAAAACCGATTTATGACGCTCTCTGCAACTCGCGTTTCACGACTCAATGAGCGCTTCACTGTCGAGCGGCGTGCAGCGTACCATTCTCCGGTATCAGCACGTCTTCGTGTTCCTCGCCCCCCTCCTGTTCGTCGCGGGGGTGTACAGCTTCGCGCCGACGCCGGCCGACGCCGGCGCCGGCTACTGGACCGAGTACTGGTGGCTGTTCGTCGCGTTCGGCATCGGCGCGACCATCGTCAACACCGTCGGGATCAGCGGGTCGGCGCTGTTCGTCCCGTTCCTCATCTTCGTCTTCCCGCTCGTCGCGTACCCGCTGGAACCGACGACGCTGGTGAAGATCGGGCTCATCAGCGAGTCGTTCGGGCTGTCGAGC
>Ga0207718_101440_pt1 | contig 12110 bp, 9 predicted proteins | sample A23M2SouthBayCA_FD_187749 | JGI IMG/M metagenome (GOLD analysis project Ga0207718, IMG submission 187749) | Aerobic enrichment media microbial communities from Eden Landing Ponds, California, USA - A23 M2 (SPAdes) | ecosystem: Environmental > Aquatic > Marine > Unclassified | place: Emeryville, CA... | reverse complement strand
ATTGCCGACGAGCTGGGAGTGACGCTCGATGATGCCAGTAACACCCACAGGGCCCTTTCAGCACTGCAGCAATATCTGATCGATAACGCGGCGTCTGCCGGTGCGGCGGTGCTGGTGATCGATGAAGCTCAGTCCATGCCTGTGGAAACCCTGGAGGCGCTGCGCCTGCTGACCAATCTGGAAACAGAGAGCCGTAAGCTCCTGCAGGTGGTTCTGTTCGGGCAGCCTGAGCTGGATGAATTGCTTGCCCGACCGGATCTGCGCCAGCTGAGCCAGCGCATTACCTTTCAGCACCGACTGGAGACGCTGTCGCCGGAGACGGTCGCTGACTATCTGCAGCACAGGCTCGCGCGGGCTGGATGGAACGGTGGACGACTCTTCCAGCCCAGGGCGGTACGCCTGATCAGCCGTGCCTCGGGCGGAACCCCCAGGCTGATCAACATTCTCGCCCACAAGGCCCTGATTGCCGCCTATGGGCGCGGTGAGCGTGAAGTGACCAGCCGTCATGTACGCCAGGCCATCCGCGATACCGATACGGTCGTGCGCCGCCCCGGGGTTCTGGGAGGACTTCTATGAGTCTGCTCAATGACGCCCTCCGGGATCTGGAAAAACGCGAGGGTGCGGACGGCAGTAACGGGGAGTCGGTTCCGGCGGGGCTGGGCGCTGCCAGCTACCGGACGCCTGCCCACTGGGGTTGGATACTGGGTGGCTCGGCACTGCTGCTGGCGGTACTGGCTGGCGCCGGGTTCTGGTGGCTGGGCTCGGATCAGCCGCGATCTGCAGGGAAGAGGGCTGTTCCCGCCATCAACGATGAGCCGGCGCCTGTGATCCGTACCGCGACACTGCCCCCGGAGAAGGGCCGGACCGGTGAGGGTTCCGGGACTGTTGAGCGTAATACCTCCGAGCGGGCAGGAAGCACCGAGCAGGACGGTGACACCAGTGAGCCTCCTGAGACTGTCAGGAAGGTGGAGCCGACCGGCATAACAGAGCCTGCAGCAGAGCCGGAACCGACAGAACAGACAGAAGTGGCGGAACAGGAAAGTGAGCCGGAAGACCCCGTCTCCACTGATGACGTTGCGAATCAGTCGGACCCCGAGCCGGAAACAGCCACCCCCAGCGTGCGCGAACTGACGCCCGCGGAAAAAGATCGGCGGCTCTCCCGGGAGCTGGAAGCGCTACTGGCGGATGGCCGTGTTGCGCAGGCCGGGGAACGCCTGAATCAGCGAGCCATGCTGGATTCCGATATGCCACGCTCCCGGGCGGCGATGGCCCGGCATGCCTTGGAGCGTGGAGAGCCGGCCGCCGCGTTGCAGTGGCTACCGGAGCAGGCCGTGGCCATGTATCCGGAGCTGCGGCTGCTCAGGGCGCGTGTGGCGCTTGAGTGCTCGGGCAGAGCCAGTGCCTTGCAGTGGCTGGAATCCGAGCCGCCGGGGCCGGACACCATGCCGGCCTATCACACCATGATGGCGGCGCTCTATCAGCAGACCGGAGACCATCAGGCGGCCGCCGAGCAGTGGGCGGCGTTGATTGAGACCGATGACGGCAATGCCCGCTGGTGGGCCGGCCTGGGTATTGCCATGGAAAGCCGCGGGCGGGATGAGCAGGCCAGGGCCGCCTATACCCGCGCGCTGTCACTGCCGGATCTGGCGCCACAGCTGCGCCGGTACATCGAGCAACGGCTCGCCGCGGAGCAGGGGTAGAAGTATGTCGGAAACACGCCGCAAGGTCCGCATTGGCGATCTTCTCGTTGAGAACAGCGTCATCACCGAGGAACAGCTCCAGACCGCGTTGGGTGAGCAGAAGCGCACCGGCCGCAAGCTTGGTAAGACGCTCACGGATCTCGGTTATCTGGATGAGGACCAGCTGCTGAATTTCCTTTCGCAGCAGCTCGATATCCCCTTCGTGCAGCTCCGTCACTACAACTTCGATCATGAGCTGGTGAAGAAGCTTCCGGAGGCTCAGGCACGGCGCTTCCGGGCCATTGTGCTGGCAGAGCGCAACGGTGAGCTGCTGGTGGGCATGGCGGACCCAATGGACATCTTCGCCTACGATGAACTGACCCGGATCCTGGACCAGCCCGTGAAGCAGGCCGTGGTGCGGGAGAGCGAACTGCTCAACACCCTGGACCTGGTCTACCGCCGCACGGATGAGATCGCCTCTCTGGCGGAGGAGCTGGAAGACGAGATCGGCGACGAGGCCTTTGATCTGGCCGATCTGGGCAGCGACTCGGATGTGAACGAAGCGCCGGTGGTGCGCCTGCTGCAGACCATCTTCGAGGACGCCATCCAGGCCCGCAGCTCGGACGTCCACATCGAGCCGGACGAGACCGTGATCCGCATCCGCCAGCGCATCGACGGTGTGCTGCAGGAACAGGTCATGAAGGAGAAGCGCATCCACTCCGCGCTGGTGCTGCGCCTCAAGCTCATGGCCGGGCTCAATATCTCCGAGAAACGCATGCCCCAGGACGGGCGCTTCAACATCCGCGTTAAGGGCCGGAGCATCGACGTGCGGGTGTCCACGCTGCCGGTGCAGTACGGCGAATCCGTGGTCATGCGTCTGCTGGACCAGTCCCAGGGCATACTGGATCTGGAGAGCACCGGTATGCCGCCTGGCATCCTGCGGCGGTTCCGCCGGCTCATCCATCGGCCCCATGGCATGATGCTGGTGACCGGCCCCACCGGCTCGGGTAAGACGACCACCCTCTACGGCGCATTGACTGAGCTCAACCAGGCCCAGGTGAAGATCATCACCGCCGAGGATCCGGTGGAATACCGGCTGCCGCGCATCACCCAGGTGCAGGTGAAGAGCCAGATCGGGCTGACCTTTGCCTCGGTACTGCGCTCGGCCCTGCGCCAGGACCCGGACATCATCCTGGTGGGGGAGATGCGCGACCAGGAAACTGTCCAGATCGGTCTGCGCGCCGCCATGACCGGCCACATGGTGCTCTCCACCCTGCACACCAACGACGCCGTCAGCAGTGCCATGCGCCTTCTGGACATGGGCGCGGAACCCTTCCTGGTCTCCAGCTCCATTGCCGGGGTCCTGGCCCAGCGGCTGGTGCGGCGTGTGTGTGAGAACTGCCAGGTTCCCTACACCCCGACGCATCAGGAAAAGATCTGGATTGACCGGATCAGGGGGGAGCGTGGTGACCTGGCGGCGCCTGCGGAAGCGGGGGAGGTGTCGGAGCCTGCCGAACCGGTGGTAACAGAAACCGTTGATGGCGGGGGAGATGATTCCCTGGAGTTGACCCTCTCCGACGAGTTGATGAAGACCGGGGAGACAGCGCCTGACCATACGGGTGGTTCTGGTAGGGATGCTGGGCAGGGTTTTGTTATGGGCAAGGGCTGCTACCAGTGCAGCAACACAGGTTACCGGGGCCGTATCGGCGTTTACGAGCTTCTGGAATTCAATGAGGCGATGCTGGATGCGTTGCGCCGGGCGGACTATGCCGGATTCGAGCGGGCCGCACGGGCCATGCCGGATTACGAGAGCCTGGACCACTGCGCCCTGCGATACGCCGAACAGGGGATCACCAGCCTGGATGAGGTCGCCCGGGTCTCCGCCACGCTCGGTGGTGGCACCGCGGATGAGGCGGGAGACTGACCATGCGTTTCGAGTATCGGGGCCGTAACAGCAAGGGTGCCCTGGAACAGGGGGTGCTGGAAGGGGGGTCACGGGACGCCATCGCCGCCGAGCTCCAGCGCCGGGGCATTACGCCAGTCTCCGTGGAGCCGGAGGCGGAAGCCGGCAGCAGCCTGGCTCAGCTGGGGCAGATCGAGCTGTTCCAGCCGAAAGTGAAGCTGGATGACCTGATCGTGTTCTGTCGCCAGATGTACGCACTCACCAAGGCCGGCATCCCGATCATCCGCACGATGCGCGGGCTGGCCGAGACCAGCAAGGCGCGCGCATTGAGCCAGGCACTGGACGATGTGGCGGACCGGCTGGAGACCGGCACCACCATGGCCACCGCCATGCAGGCCAATAACCGTGTTTTCTCCGGACTGTTCGTGGCCATGGTGCACGTGGGGGAAAACACCGGTAACCTGGACGATGCCTTCTTCCGCCTGTCGCGCATCCTGGAGCTGGAACGTGAAACAAGGCGGCGCATCAAGCAGGCCACCCGTTATCCGATCTTCGTGATCGTCGCGCTGACCGCGGCGATGATCATCATCAACTTCTTCGTGATCCCCCAGTTTATTTCCACCTTTGAGCGCCTGGGGGCGGACCTGCCGTTCATCACCCAGGTGCTGATCATGACCTCCAATTTCATGACCACCTGGTGGCCGGCACTGCTGGGGGGTATGGTGGCCGCCTTCGTGAGGGTACGTCGGTGGATCGCCACAGAGCCAGGGCGCCTGCAGTGGGACCGTTACAAGCTGCGTATTCCCATCATCGGGCCCATTCTGGAGCAGATCGCGCTGAGCCGCTTCTCGCGAAACTTTGCCACGACCCTCGCAGCCGGTATGCCCGTGACCAGCGCGCTTTCCGTGGTAGCGGACGCCAACAGTAACGCCTGGATCGCGCATCACCTGCATGAGATGCGAACCTCGATTGAGCGCGGTGACAGCCTGATGCGCGCCGCCCGTGAAAGCGAGCTGTTCACGCCGCTGATTCTGCAGATGATCTCGGTGGGCGAGGAAACCGGCTCCGTGGATGAGATGCTCACCAACGTGGCGGATTTCTACGACGAGGAAGTGGATTACCAGTTGAACCGGTTGTCTGAATCCATTGAGCCCATATTGCTCGTAGGTGTGGCCATACTAGTTCTGATTCTGGCGCTGGGGGTCTTTCTGCCGGTTTGGGATCTGGGCAGTGCGGCTATCGGGTAGCGGAGCAAAGAAAGTCAATTCCAATTGGGTACGAGCGAGAGACGATGAACACAGATGAACCGGGAAACGTAAAAAGACAGCAGAGCGGCTTCACGCTGATTGAACTGGTGGTGGTGATTGTGATCATCGCCATTCTGGCGGCTACGGTGTTGCCTCGGTTTGCGGAGCTTTCGGAAGAAGCTCATGAGGCCAGTGTGCAGGGAACCGCTGGCGCTTTCGGGTCTGCGGTGGCGCTGGTGAAAGCGCAATGGACTGCGAATGGTGCGTCCGGGGAGGTGGATGACCTCTCCGGTTTTGGTGATGAGACCGTGGATGTGAGCTCTGAGGGATGGCCTGTATCCACAAACGGCGCTAACAACCCTGGAAACATCAATGCCGACATCTGTGTTGATCTCTGGGGGGCGTTGCTTCAGTCCAATGCACCGACGATCAGTGCGAGTGATGGTGACGATGATGATTACGTTGCCAGTTCCGGTACCAACAGCTGTACCTACGAGTATCAGAGAGGTGATACAGCGCACACGATTGAATACAACGCTGAGGAAGGAGAGGTTTCAACAAGTTTAAACAATTCCTGATTCGAAATTGCGCCAAATTCAGTCATACTGTTAGTCAAAGCACCTAAATCTTAATGAAAAGTCTGAAAGGAGTAACTTTCATGCAACGGCAACAACAGGGTTTCACCCTTATTGAACTGGTTATTGTGATTGTGATTCTTGGCATCCTGTCGGCATTCGCGCTGCCTCGGTTTGTGGACTTGGGGAGCGACGCTCGGACAGCGTCTATTGAAGGTGCTCGTGGAGCCGTCCAATCGGCCGTTTCCATCACACGCTCAGCTTATTTGGCAAATGGCGAGTCCACGCCGGTTGAGCTGGATGGTGACGACATTGAGATGTCCACCCAAGGCTATCCAGTGGTCAGTCCCGCCGACCCTTCCACTGCCGGTGGCATTGAATCCGCTGCCCAACTGAGCGATGAATACAATATCTCGGGGTCTGACCCGGCTACTATTGCTCTGGAAGATGGTGATGGAAACGCAATTACTGATTGCAGCTTTACCTATAATCAAACCACTGGCGAGGTTTCCCAAGCCACGACAAGCGGGTGCTGAGCCGAAGCCCGGAACGCCCGTTCAGTCTGAGAATGTCGTGACATATTCGTAGTGTTGGCCGTAGCAGGTTATAAACGACGAATCGTCCAGAGTGAGAAGATCTCCGGCTTCACCTTGGTAGAGCTGGTTATCACCTTGGTCCTGATCGGCATACTGAGCATCGTCGGTATTGGCTTGCTCGCCAATCCGGCGAGCTATTCGGCGTTGCTGGCTAGGGATCAGTTCCTGTCTTCCGCTCTCCTGGCGCACAAGCGGGCACTGGCGAACACCAGTGATACCATGGCACTTACCATCAGGGATACCGGCAGCCAATGGTGCTTTCGTGTGTCAACGGCATCCGACACAGGATGTAGTCCCGGACAAGCCGGGGCACGCACGGCCGATCGCGAGGGAGCGGCGCTTCAGGGTAATCCAGGCATTCTCTATTTTCGGGGGCATCGCCGGGTCGACTCAGGCGGAGACCCCATCCCACCAAGCAGTAGTGCCCAACTTCGTTTCGTTTCCTCCGGCTCGGGCGGGCGCCACCGGGCTTGTGTTTCTGCTTCGGGGTTTGCTTATGCGGGCAACTGCGCCAGCAACTGATCGTTGTAAATTGGGGCATCGCCAGAAAGGCGTGACCCTGATTGAGCTTGTCATCACCATCGTGATTGTCGGAGTCGCCGTAGCGGGCGTGATTGGCAGCTACTCTCTGGTGGTCGGCCGCAGCGCCAACACGCTTTACCAATCCCGAACCACCGCTATCGGGCAGGCTTACCTCGATGAAATCCTGGCGCGGCGCTTTGGTCCCGGAGCCGGGGCTGGTGGTACACCGCCGGCCTCATCGCCTTGTAACGACAGTAGCGGGGGTGGAGGGAGCCGCGCCCAATACCAGAGCGTGAACGCCTACGATGGGCTGGTTAACCAGCCGCTAGAGCTGGTCTCTGGTGACTTCGGCAGTACCTACGACGATTATCGGGTCAGTGTTTCGGTCACCTGCGATGACAGTGTCGGCGTCGGCGAGGATGCCAAGCGCATCGATGTGACCGTTGATCCGCCCCAAGGACCAACCATGGTATTCACGGCCTATCGGGGGAATTTCTGATGCGGGGTTCACGCGGCTTCACGCTGACCGAACTGGTCATCGTCATTGTCATCCTCGGCATTGTGGCCGTCATCTCGGTGCGCTTCATCCAGTTTTCAACCCAAGGGGCGATGGATACGGCCAATCGCCAACGGTTGTCGCTGGCTGCCGGGATTACCTCCGCCCAGGTGAGCAGGGCCCTGCGTGAAGCGCTTCCGGGCAGCATCCGAACCAGCGAAGGCGGTGCCTGTATCGAGTTCTTTCCGATCCGTGCGGGGTCGCGCTACATCGAGGGTGCGGCCGGGGTGCGGCCCAACCGGCCACTGTCCGCGTTTGAGGCGTTTCCGTTCAGTGGTGGCGAAGGGGAGGCCACGCTGGTTTTCATTCACCCGTATGCGGAAAGCGGTTTCCCGGATGGTCTCTATGACGCTGGAGCAGAAACGCGTGCGGAGCTGGCCGGTGTTGCGCCTGCGGACATGGGCCGGGTGACGGTCTCACTGAGCAGCAGCCATCGGTTTCCGGCGCATTCGCCGCAGCGTCGGGTGGCGTTGACGGGCGATCCAGTCAGCTTCTGCCGGGGTACCGGAAGTGCCAACCGCTATCTTTTTCGGCATGTCGGTTACGGACGCAACGGTTCTCCAGGACGGCCCGCAGGCGGTCAGCGAACCGTTGTCGCAGCTCCGCTGGGCGGCGGTCCCTTCGAGTTCAGTTTTGAACCGCCGACGAAACGTCGTAACGGCGTGGTGACCTTTGAATTCAGTCTACAGTCGGGCGTCTCGGATGAAACGCTCTCGGTGGCCCAAGAGGTGCAGGTCCGCAATGTTCCCTGATCCCCGTAACCGGTTTCTGTCCAGATGGCGACGCCAGCGCGGCGTGGGCCTGCCCATGGCAATCTTCCTGATTACCGTCATGGCCTTGATCGTGGCGACGATTGCCCAACTCCAGCAGAGTACAGGCGAGGCGGAAGCCCTGGATATCCTGTCTACCCGGGCCTACTACGCTGCGGAATCCGGTGCGCAGCTTGCCATGACACGGGTCCTGCCGGACGACCCGGATGCCCAGGTCTCAGTGACGGCCTGCACCGACGATGTCTATCAGCAGGGCTTTGATCAGGGTGGGCTATCAGGTTGCAGCGTCAGCGTAGACTGTACGTCGGTGGATGACGGAGCGGGGAGACCGCTTGCGACGCTGACCAGTACGGGCGAGTGTGGCACGGCGCCGGAAGTGGCTCGACGGACGATTGAGGTGCGGGTCCAATGAAAACCGGGTGGAGCGCGACCACAATGCGGCTTGGGTCTGTTGTGGCCCTCTGGCTGGTCCTTTTGGCCATGCCGCTCAGTGCTCTCGGGGCGGTATGTTCCGAGGTCTACAGTGACCCCAACGGGGTTAACAGCACGCTGCCGCCCGATGAGCAACTGGATCTCTCGGGGGTACCGTTTGAGGATGGAAACTGGCGGCCATCGGGCACTGGGCTCGACGACGGCGAATATTTCTATCGCGGGCGCACCCTGGGCAATAACTACGAGCTGGCCGTCGACAGTGGAGACCAGGCGCGCATCTTCGTGAATGGTTCCCTGTCGCTGGGGCAAAACACTGAACTCAATGCAGGCGGCGATGCCGACCAGCTTCTATTGGTCGTGAATGGTAGCCTCAGCATTGGTAACAATTCCGAGATCAACGCCCTGATCTATGCCACGGGTGGGATCACGATTGGCAACAACAGCGAGATCAGCGGAGGCATTGCTTCTGAGGGCAATATCTCGACGTCGCCGAACGTTGATGTTTCCTTAGACTCGAATGCGGTCTCAAGCGGTTTGCTTTCAGGTCTCTGTACGAGTGGTGCTGACAGTGGGCCGGTTGTGCTATCCGTCAATGGAGAGAGCTCAGGCCCCGTGACAGTTGAGCCTGGCGAGACTTTTAATTTGTCTGTGTCGGCTACGAATTGCATTGCAGGGTTCCGATATTGGGGCGATAACTGGACGAATGCTGGACCGCCTGCTCAGGAGGCAGGGTTTACCAGCCCTTGTGATCGGTCCCCGATAGAACGCACTCACTCCTTTGAGAATGAAGGGACCTACACCATCACGTATGAGTCTTTCTCATGTACGTTCTTGGGGTGTGAGACTCAGGGCAGTGACAGCATCACAGTTGAAGTTGTCGATATACCCTTGAGTTGCTTCAATGACGAGTTCAGTAGCCGTAGTGAACTGGGGGAGAACTGGGTGACCGCCGTTTCGAGCGGTGACTTCACCCCTGGGATCGTGAATGGCCGACTGCGGATGACCGAGGACGAGGGCAATCAGGCCACCGCCGCGACCATCCAGCGAGAGATTCCCGGTGCAGACAATCTGGTCCGCCTCACCTTTGATTACTACGCCTACGGCGGCTCCGGTGCCGACGGGCTGGCGGTGGTCCTCTCAGATGCCTCGGTATCACCGAGCCCGGGTGGTTACGGGGGATCCCTCGGTTACGCCAACAGCACTGGAGGGTCGGGCAGTGATGGCTTTGCCGGCGGTTGGCTGGGTATCGGCCTAGATGAATACGGCAACTACTCAAATCCCACGGAAGGCCGTAACGGCGGCGTTGGGTTCACCGAGAACGCGGTGGCCCTCCGGGGTTCCGGCAGTGGTCGGCAGGGTTACGAGTACCTTGAGGGGACGGATGAGTTGTCGCCGGGCGTAGACGCTACTGGCTCCACTTCACCGCATCGATACCGCATCACCATTGATTCACGGGATACCGATGAGGCGATGGTGACGATTGAGCGCGACACTGGTAATGGCTACAACACCCTGATCGGTCCCATTGATGTGCTGAACCAGGGGGCGGGCCAAGCTGCCGTCCCGGAGAACTTCCTGCTCTCACTCACCGGTTCCACCGGCGGCAGTAACAACATCCATGAGCTAGGCAACGTTGAGCTCTGTGCCCGGGAACTCAACCAAGTGGGCGAGCAGGTGGATCACTTTGAGATGACTTTCGATGCGGTGGCACTAACCTGTACGCCGCTGGACGTGGATATCCGGGCCTGTGCCAACAGCGACTGCAGTGAACTGTTCACGGATCCGGTGGACGTAACTATGGCCCCTTCTGGTTGGGTAGGGGGTGACACATTCACCATCAGCGATGGGAGCACCACACGCCCACTGCGGCGTACTGAGGCTGATGACGTGACCATCGGTGTCGCGGGCTCCAGCCCAACCAAACGCCCACTCACCGACAACCTCTGTCGTGCCGGCGGTGGACCACTGGCCTCGGATCAGTGCGAGGTGACCTTCCGGGAGTCGGCTCTGGCGATGAGTATCCCGGACCAGACCGCCAACCGGCCTTCCGGGCCTATATCGATCCGGGCCGTGGAGCGTGACGATGAAACCAATGCCTGTGTGCCTGCCTTCTCCGGTGTGCGGCGGGATGTGGCGTTCTGGTCGCAGTATGTCGATCCCGGCCCGGATGGCCGGCCGGAAAGCAGACCGGTATACGTGAACGGGGATGATATTGGTCAATCCGAATCCGAGGCCGAAGTATTTGAGTTGCAATTTGATGAAACGGGCACGGCCACCATCAACGTCCGGTACAGTGACGCCGGCAGGATGAATCTGAATGCCCTTTATCAGGGCACTACGGGCAACAATGACGAGGGTCTTGTTATGCCCGGCGATGCGGGCTGGGTCAGTGTTCCCCAGGGGCTGTGCGTTGAGACAGGATTCGAATGCGAAGCGGCCGACAGTAGCTGTTCGGCTGGCCAGGTGGCGGGTGAGGGCTTTGAAATGGACGTCACCGCGGTTGGGTGGGAAAACGGCGGGAACGACAACCTCTGCAGCGGCAACCCCTCGACACCCAATTTTGCACTGGATGGGATCGGGCTGTCGCATGACCTCGTCGCGCCCGCGGATGGCCGAGAAGGTCAGCTCGCCCTGACCGGGTATGACCACGCGCGCAGCGGCAATGCGCAGCAAACGGTTAACGGTCAGGCGCTCTCCGAGGTTGGCGTGTTCACGGTCAGCGCCACGCCACAGGACAATGCTTACTTCGGTGCCACGGTGCCGAGTGGCACCAGTGCGCCCTCGGGGCGGGTTTTCCCGGACTGGTTTGATGTCAGCGTTTCTGATCCGGGCGAGATTGCCCCTTATTGTTCACAGGGGGCGCCGTTTGCGTACAGCGGTCAGGCGTTGTCCTGGGCGCAAGAACCGGTGGTTGAGGTCACCGCGCTCAACGCTAACGGGAACACAACTCGCAATTACACCCGGAGTGGGTTCCTGAAGCTGGCGCCCGCTGATGTTCTGCGGGAGGAGCCCTCGGCAGATAACGGGGCTACGGATGCCGACGGCACTCCCTACTCGGTTTCCATCACTCTGGACGACGGAAGTTTTCTGGCCGCATCCGAGGGTCGCATCGAGTACGGTTTTGCCGGTTCGGATGAGCTTAGCTATGAAAAGACCGTCACCAGCCGGGTTGAACCATTCAACCCGCAACTGCAGATGCGTGTGACCGAGGTTACCGACTCAGATGGCGTGGCCGGGCAGGCACTGCCACTGGACTGGATCCCGGCGGCACCGTTCAAACTACGTTACGGGCGCCTGGCAATCGAAAACGCTTATGGCCCGGAAACGCTGCCATTGACCCTGCCCATGCGTGCCGAGTACTGGGCGTCAGATGGCTTCAGACTGAATACGGATGGTGGCTGCTGGGCCTACGATACGACAGACGCAGCGAATGGCGTTACCTTAAACCCCGGGGATCTGACCAGCGTGGTGCCCGCGTCCGGCATGTTGGTTGGGGGTAAGCCCGAGGTGGATCAGGAGCTTGAGCTTGCGGCCCCGGGCGAGGGCAACACGGGAGACGTGCGTGCGACATTTGGGGTGCCGTCCTGGCTTCAGGATGATTTCAACAATGATGGAGCGCTGGAGCCTCCTAGCGGTCTGGCCACCTTCGGCGTCTACCGAGGCCACGACCGCATCATCTACTGGCGGGAAGTCCAGTAGGAGTCCAGTAGGAGTAGGAGTCCAGTAGACATGATGGATGGACCTACCCCGCCTCAACGTCGTGGGTTACGTTGAGGGGGTAAAGCCAAACAACACAGAGCCACTATTGAGGGGGGCAGGTCATGAATCAG
>Ga0207718_101435_pt1 | contig 12121 bp, 11 predicted proteins | sample A23M2SouthBayCA_FD_187749 | JGI IMG/M metagenome (GOLD analysis project Ga0207718, IMG submission 187749) | Aerobic enrichment media microbial communities from Eden Landing Ponds, California, USA - A23 M2 (SPAdes) | ecosystem: Environmental > Aquatic > Marine > Unclassified | place: Emeryville... | reverse complement strand
AACAGCCCGATGAACCAATCAACGACGCCTTTGATACCCTCAAGGACGACGTCAATGAGATCAACCATCGTCAGGCCTCCGTGATCGTGACCTCACAGTCAGTCATCTCGTCAGACCCGGAATACTGGACATCGTAGGTATTCGTGACCCGATTGCTACTGACTTGAGTCTCGACGATAACCGTGAACTGCCCGCTGTTACCATCCGGAGAACACCCCATTCCGTCCTCACTCTCTGAACCGAACGGGAACGAATTACTGAACAGGTCGGCTGTCTCGCCAGGGGAGACTACTACCCGGTCTGTTTCGTGCATTCCACTGCCTCTGGGGTTCTCAATTGGATTGGGAACGTCCCCGGAGAAGATTAGTTCAGTTATCGCTTCTGGACCGCTTCCTGTGTTCTCTACCGTGACGAATGCCTCGCCATTCTTGATCCGGTCAGTCTCGCTCTCACCATAGACCTCATCCCACGGCTTATCTGGATTATTCCGATAGAGTCCGACATCCTGTATCTGGATCTCTGGACGCAGTTCAGTCGTGGTCTCGACTACTGTCTCCTCGCCCTTCAGTGCGACAATCCGGTACTCACCGGGTGCATACGCGGTGCCAATCTCGAACGCGACCTGTTGAACCCCTGCGGCTACGTCACGCTTCCCGAATAGTTCTCCATTCGGTTGGATGAGGTTGACTTTGTCGACGTCTGCGTCTGCAGAGAGTTCGACGACGAGTGTGGTTCCCTCGACAGCGATACGCGTGAGTGGACCTTTGCCATCTGGAGAGGTCGTTCCGTCACCAGGCGTCCCGGAACCGCCATTGTCGTTCAGACAGCCCGCGACGCTCACGAGGGCAGCACCTGCGACTGTTCGGAGGGCGGTTCGCCGACTGATGTGTGGGTGGTTTCTAGTCATGACTATGGGTTCCGTTGGAAGATGTCTTCTGGACCGAGCATTCGGAGGAGCCGCTTGCCTGCGTAGAACATCACAAGAAACGGGATGAGCTGCCAGCCGACCTCGAAAATGAAGGCGAACCAACCGTCGATGGTGCCGAGCGGGTGCCAGCGAGCAGTTGCCGTCGCACTCACATATGCGGGGTCGTGCCCGAGCCACGAGCCTGGGTGGTACCGAGCCGTGTAGATGCCCGGCTCGTCGATCGTCACGATCGCCACCCCGGAGGCGTTGGTCTCGACGCGTTGCTCCGCGATGGTGATGTAGCCGTTGCGAGTGTTCCCACCGATTGGATATCGTCGGTCGGGATCGCTGAGCACGATTGGGGCGCCGGTCTCGTTGTCTCGGAGTTCGATGCGGAGTGTGGCCTGACTTTCGTTCTGCTGGAGAACCTCAACAGTCAGATTACTGCGCCGGAGCTGCCGCTCGGAGCCAGCGTCAGGTGCCACAATCGAGGCGTTCACGCCCCGCACGATCCCCGCTATCTGGAGCGCGTCGCGGTCGACGTTCTCCGCGCGAACCGCAACACCGTACGTCGTCGTGTACGACTGGTTGACGATGTCGATGTTGATGTTCTCACCGAGAGTGCCGTCCGGAGACGGTCGGTCAGTGCCCCAAGTGTCGATGATCTCTGGGCCATCGCGAACTGGTTCAGCACGCGGGCCGATCCGCGATGGATATGCATGGACGTACACAGGAATCGCGTCAGACTCGACGGTAGCGCTGTCGGTCCGGTTCGACCTGACGAGCGTATCCCAGTTGGTGTTCCGAGCGGTGTAGAACCGCCAGACACCACGCACTCGTGCGCTTCCATTCTCCGTCAGCGTGTACCCCTGCCACGGCCGGGACTGGAAGATAGCCACACCGGCGTCACCATTGGGATACTCGGCGTAGTAGGGGTACGCCGAGAGGTCGTAGATCTCGACGGCGATCGAATCCGAGACGTTGAGCGATTCGGTTCGGTACGTGACCTCGACATCGGTCTCGTCGCCTCGGTCGATTCGCGTGGTCTTCTTCAGCCGGACGCTGATCTCGGCTTCAAGCGTGAGGTTTGCACTCCAATCATCCTCGATCTGGTAGTCGAGGGCCGGCGTGTGCGAGCCGTCGCGCTCGACGATGGTTTCGCCGTCCTTCTGCAACCGAACCTCCTCGACCTCGTCGCTCGCGAGCGACCACTCGATCGTCGTGTTCCCCGAAGAGCTTCCGTTCGGGAAACGAACGCGATAGTCGACGAACCCTCGCATCGTGCCGTTCGGCGCGATATAGAGCGGCGTGTCACCCGACTCCAAGTGACCTCGCGTCGATGGCTGCACTGCGAACACCGTGGCGTGGGCGTCCTCGATGAATACCCCGTCTTCGAGCGACGCGTGACGCGGATGCACGGACGTATCCGACCCACCGGCTTCGAGATCAGCGAAGTCGTTTCGCGTCCACGTTGCAGCTGTCGCCGGCGGGCGCGTGAACGTGATGTCCGTCCCGTTTGCGAGCTGGTGCATCGCGGTCCGGCTCTCGCCGTATCGCTGCTGGTACTCCTCCTGGGTGGTGTAGTTGTCCGCGTCACGAGACCACAGCGTCGCTGATTCATTCTCAGTGAGCCCATTCCCCTCCGTGCCTGGCCGTGGCGGGCTTGCAGTGACGAGACCCGTGACTAGGCTCGTCACGAACAGGGCGGCCATTAGCACGGAGAGCTCTCGTTGTTTCATGGGGGCTCGCGACGGGGGTGGTAGTCGCCTACCAGGGGGCGAGGTCGACGCACTGCGCCAGCGGGAGGTTCATCATCGACCCAGCGACGGTGTAAAGTGGCCCGAGGGCGACGAGGACGACCGCAGACTTCATCGCGGAGCGCTTGTGGCGCTTGAGGCCCTTCTTTTGGTCGGGTGTGATCGTGAACATCTCGATGAGGGAGTCGGCCTGCCACACGACTGCGAGGCCGACAATGCCCAGCGCCGTGGTAAGCTGGAAGAAGCCCTCGATCATACTGGGGAGGTTGTCCGCACTACAGACGGCATTCGTCTGTGCGGCGGCGGGTTCCACAGCGAACAGGCTCAGGACGACGACGATGAACACAGCTTGCCTGGGAAGCCTACTCGATGCCGTCGGATGGCTTTCAGCGCGATTCGAAGCCGTCTCGGAGGGCGTATTGTCCTGTGACATAGCGGGTTACTCCTCTGCGTCGTCGACGAGTGCTTTCAGATCAGCGTAGCGGTTGGTCTCGTCGACGATCTCGTCTTTCGTGTAGCCCTGTTCGCGGGCCCGTTCGAAGAGATCTCGAAGCTCGTCGGGGTCGACGTCGCGAAGCTCCATCTCATCTCGGAGGGCGCGGCGATAGAGGGCGGACCCGTTGATGTGGCTGTTCCACGTCAGGTACAGATCATCGATATCTTCGATGGTGACTGCCCGTGTGATCATATGTTCGGGGTGGGTATGCACCGGTTGAGCCCCGGTCCATGGTGGTGCGATAGCTAGAAGATCGGTATATGCTTTCTGGCCACCAACTGGCGCAAAAATATAAAGTAAACTATAATCGGAGAGCTCGTTCACCTTACAAAGGCACCGTTAACCAACAACGGGGTTAGATGCCGTTGTTTGTTGGTTAAGACTGAAATCGTGCTCTACTCGAGTTCCGCGACCTCTCCACGCCCGTTGTCGAGGATTTCTCGCACCTCGGCCAAGAGTTCCTGACCTTCCTCGTGAAGCCTTGTCCCTTCATCGAGGTCACACTCGTCCGCATCGAGCTGCTCAATGATTTCTTCGACACGGGCCAGCCGGTCGTGGATCTCTTGGTCGTTTGCCACGCTTAGATCACCCCCAACCAAAGCCCAGTGATAGCCAACAACAGCAACAACAGCACAGCGATTGCGGCCTTGTAATAGACCGGCGGGAGGCCCTCGGGTACGGCCGCCTCGTCAACTGCTTCGGCAAGCTCCCGTTCATGTTCGTGCTCCTGCTGGAAGGTTTCGTACGCGGCGTCGAGTTGCTGTGCCAGCGGCTTGACCTCGCCCGCGAAGAACTCCTCGCGGGAATTCACGATATACTCGCCAGCGGCCGTCGGCGTGATCGTCGCTACATCCGCGACCTGATCGGCGATTAACCGGTCGTCAGTATGCCCGATCGCCGTGACGATCGGCGTGTTCGCGGTGAAGATCGCCTCTGCGACCCGCTCGGTGTTGAACGCCTGGAGGTTCGAATCGCTTCCCCCGCCACGGCCGACGATAATCGCGTCGACGTCCTCGGAGCGGTCCAGATGGTGGATGCCGTTCGCAATGGACGTGGGCGCCTCCGATCCTTGGACGGTGGCGTCCTTCACCAGGATGTCGACGGTAGGGTCCTGTCCGTGGATCGCGCTCTGGATGTCGTACCGAGCATCCCCTCGGAGTGAGGTCACAACACCGACCCGTTCCGGAAACGCTGGCGGGCGCTGTTTCTGCTCGTCGTCGAACCAGCCACGCTCTTCGAGCTCGCTACGCAGTCGCTCGACCGCGACCGCTTGGTCGCCGTCGCCGACGACGATCACTTCCCACGGCTTGAGGTCGATTTTCCCACCCTCAGTCCAGTAGTCAATATCACCTTCAAGGATGACCTCGGTGCCGTCCTCGAGGTCGGCGTCCATCTTCCGATAGCGGTTCGCCCAGATCATACAGGGGAGCTCAGCGTTGCCGTCGGTGAGCGTGAAGTAGAGTGCCGTACTGTTTTTGTGGAGATCGGTGACTTCGCCAATACAGCGGACGCCGTTGAGGGCAGGCGTGTCCTGGACGACTGACGCAATCCGGTCGTTCAGCTGTGACACGCTGAGGACCTCTTTCGCGTCGGGTTCGACCGCCTGCCGTTCGGTATCCGGTGCGTCCGCCATCTTCGTTTCCTAACTTCTGAACAGGAACCTCAAAAAGCTACGTTCGTGCTGGGTGTACAACCTCAGCAAGGAACTGTAGCAGAGGAAATCCTATATCTCAATAAAATCCGGCGTTCGGCAGCTGATCGGTGGGGTGGGCAAAAGATGAGAATCTGCGTATCTCACACCTGCTCCCGTACTGTCATTACATCGCGGCACAGATGTAGCAGTATGAGTGATTTCGAGGGATATAGGGAGGAGATGACCGCTGATATAGAGGAGACAGTTACGAGAGCTAACTGTCAACCTGTAATCTTCGCCGGTACAGGGCTCTCCATCCGGTACTTCGGCGCTCCCAGCTGGGATGGACTACTTGAGAAGCTCGTACAGGACTACGATGGACTAGAACAGGAGTATGGCTTCTATCGGCAGACGAGAGGCCCGACCGAGGTTGGCCAGTTCCTCGCAGAACAGTACGCCGAGTGGGCGTGGAGTGACTACGGAGATTATGACGAGGATGATGACGATAGCGAACTAGTCGGGTGGAATGAGGGTCTCTTCGACCATGAGAATGACCGCGATGTCTTCCTGAAAGCGAAGATCGCTGAGCATATTCGCGCGAAGACCCCCAAGACGGTCGCCGATCTGGACGAGGACACTGTTCACGATGAAATTACACTCGACGAAGCACTCCGAGAGATCGAACTTCTACAGGAGATTCAACCCCACGCGGTCATCACAACCAACTACGATCGCTTCTTCGAGGCTATCTTCAACGATGAAGTAACCGACGACAACCTGTTGGACGACGATCGTGTCGGAAGTGCGGGCTTCAACCGAGACGAGGAAATTGACCCGGAGGACATTCCATCTTATCGGGTTGTTGTCGGTGAGCAAGTGTTACGAACTCGGTACCGGAATATCGGCGAGATCCTTCACATCCACGGCTCCGTCTCCGACCCGGAGTCCCTCGTACTCACCGAGGACGACTATCACGAGTTCAACACCCGCCGACGGTACCTCAGTTCGAAAATGCTGACGTACTTTGCCGAACATCCGCTCTTGATCGTCGGCTACCGACCCGACGACCCAAACGTCCAACAGGTACTCACGTGGGCGGATGAGGTATTGAGTGACGACCAATCCATCACGGAAGACATCTACTTCCTTCAATGGGATGAGGAAGCCGGGGATAGAGAAGAGTATCCGCGGGAATACAACATCAAGTTGGATGATGGGGGCAATTTGCAGGTCAAGAGCATTGTCGCCGACGACTTTGATTGGGTGTTTGAGGCGTTCGCCGAGGGTGACGAATTGGCCGTTGACCCCCGGTATCTCCGCAGTCTGCTCGCGCAGACCTACGACGTCGTCTCCTCAATGTCGTCGGGAGGTGAAGTGGTAGACGTTCAGCGGTTGGAAGACGTGGCGACCGACATAGGCGAACTGCGGACGGTGCTAGGGTATATGGAGGGTGACCCGGGACAGATACCACCGATTCAGTTCCAGCACACGTACAGACCTTCGGACGCCGCCGAAGAGGTTGGTGTGGACAGCTTCCAAAACCTCAATCAGGACATCATCGACCAAATCGAGGAGGACAAGGGAGTCAACATCAAATCATTCAATAACCGGTACCATATCGCGTTCTTCGAACAGAGCGGAGTGACGCCGCGGCGGTATTCAGAGGAAGCTATCGAACTATTCCGCAAGGTCAAGAATGACGAGGACTACAACCTCGACATTCCCGAGGAGCGGATACCCGACTGACCCCGTCTCGTTAGAGGAATAAAAAGGATGACGCCCGCGCCCAGTTCGATCAAACATAGGGGCGACAGCGCCGGGGAAAGACTAGTGGGCAATTGGCCGTGTGTGGCTGGTGGTCAAAACTGAGGGATTGGACGGCGATTGGTGAGACGGCGGAGCCCTTTTCATCTATCCCTGAAATCAGATGAATATGTTTACTCGTCTCCGTTCTCTCGCTGCCTCTCTTCGATCACGGTTCGCGGTCGCTCGCTCGAAGTTCCACCTGCGGCGTAACCGTCTCAGGCAGTACGTAATGCTCCAACGGGATGGCTGGATTCCGAAAGTTGTCCTCGACGAGCGATACGAAGACCAAGTTGTGTGGGGTTCGCGGATTGTTACCCTCTTAAGCATTGTCGCCAACCTCATCCTGATTCCACCCCCGATCAACATCGCTATCGCCCTCGTATTGACCACGTTGGACGTGTTCTTCGAGCGCGTCTCGCTGATGGTGAAGAGTATAGTTGTCCAACCACTTCCGGAGACGTGGGACTCGGACTCGTGGCAGGGGAATCTCTACCAGTATGACGGCCGAATGTGGGGGGTCGGGCTACTTTTCGCCGACGAGGAAATGGCGCGGATTGCGTTGGAGACCGTCCGGGCGTGGAACTACGACGAGGACGTTGACAACGACGGCAACATCAAGATGAGCTTTATCGAGATGAATGATAGTGGGTACATGACGTACCTCTACCCATCCGATGAACGGGAGACCATCAAGCGAGCCGCCGAGCAGGTCGAACGCGAGCAGATCGAAAAGGGGAAAATCAGAGATCACTATCAGAACACGTTTCAGGCGATAATCGCGCAAGACTTCGACAATCCGCCCGGGTCGAACTTCCGCACATTCAAGCAGTACTACGAAGGAGGCCGCGTGATGCTGAATACGTTCACGTCCGACCGAATCAAGGATATGGCGTCTGGGCCGACCGACGGCTTGCCGGAAGGGTTTGGTGGTGTGGAAGAGGTCAAGCCTGTTTCATTGAAGGAGGTCAAGATTGCCCACGTGAGCGAACTTGACCCGAATTCTATCGAGTACCAGCATATGAAGTACATCGTCCCGTTGCTTGATGATTAACAGCAGAAAGGAGATACCGAATTTAATCAGACCTTCCATCCCGTCGAGTTTCTATCTAAGTTGACCATCTACTTCGCTGAGTGCATCTGTAGCAACGTCGCCCAGTTCACCTGCTTCAATATGTGAGTACCGTTCACGAACCATCTCCTCAGAATTATCGAGATACCGGGCGGCGACGGTATATCCGAATGCTCGAACGAGAACTTCACCCATCCCACGCCGACCGCCGTGGGGCGCCAGATAGTCGTGTTTCGGATGGTCGATGTCGATTTCGGCAGCCTCTGAGAGCCGCTGGAGAATCGACCGTGCGCCGTCCGTTGTGATCGACGGCGGCCGGATGTCCTCATCGAGCGCCAGCAGGAGGTCGCGAGCGTACTCCTCACGACGCTCAGTAATTGCTTCCGGGCGTTCCCCTCGGTCGGCTAGCTCTTTCTGGACGAGGTCTGCGAGCGTCCGTCGGTCGAGCGTTGGAAACACCGGCCAGCGCTCCGTCGGTGGGTCCATCAGCTGGCGATAGCTTCGCAGCGGGGAAATCACTGGATCGGGGAGACTCGCGGCGTCCCACTGCTGTTTCTTCCGGTAGACGTCCATACTGCCGTCGTCGAGCGAGAGGTCCTCCCAGCGGACGCCGCGCCGGCGTGGGTCGTTTGGGTCCCGGAGTAGCTCCCCGACGCGGACGGCGGTGTACGCTAGGACGAACACCAGCGCCCGGTCACGAGCCGCCTTCAGCGCCGTGTAGCGTCTTCGCTGCTTGTCAAGGGGGTCAGTATCCTCCGGGAGTGTCGTGTACGCCTCGACGGCGTCGCGGGCCCGTTCGTCGACGTGGCGGGTGAGGGCGTGGCGCTGTTCCGACGTCCAGGCCTGCTGGTCACCGGGCTTGCGGCCGTCATCCTCCGGCAGCGGCGCCATCGCACTCGCCCGCTGGGCGTAGTGCGCTTCGAGATACCCTTCGTTGACGCACCAGCCACACCACGCAGAGATATAGCGGTAATAGGTTTGGACGGTGTTCTGCTTGAGTCCTCGGTCGCCACCAAGATGCCGAGCGTACTCCCGGAACACGCGTTCGTCGAGATCGTCGAAGGTCGGCTCCCTGTCGACGTCATCGGGGACGATTCCGGTCCACTCGTCGCCCCCGCGGTCGCCGCCGGCCCACTCAGCAAACCGTTCGAGTTCGCGAGCGGCGTTCCGTCGATAGTTCCCACCGTCGCCGCCGCGGCCTTTCCCCTTGTCTTGGAGGTAGCGCTCGAAGCTGTCGTCGAGCGGCGTCGAAAGCGCTCGGTCAGGCATTCACCGGCCCTCCACCGTCCTGCGGGCCCGGTCTCGGTACCTCTACCCTGGGGGAAGCGCCGTTCTGAGCCGATTGCAGCATTCGTGCTTACCGGACGGCGGCGGGGTACTTGAAAGTGGTCGTGATTATTGGTGTAATCACGTCCAGACGCTTATTTGCCTAAAGTTCCGAATTCTGGCGGTAGTAGTGTCAATAGCCAAGAAACCGGATTTATAAATTATATATCGCTATATCAAAACTGAGCCGGCGGTCTCAACTGAGTTCACCGTATAGAGGCGGAATCAGACTATTCTGAGGTTGCTGTTGGGGTATTGTAGAATAGCTTTCTATTTTGGAATAGTACGCTATTCAGTCGATTCTGAAGAAGCAGATTCGCGAGCTTGTTCGAATCGTTCGGCCACTTCGTCTACGAGATCTTCCTCCACGACGGTTCGGAGAAGAGCATCAGTCATTTCCCGAACGACGATGTTCTGGTAGCCCTGCTGGTTGAGCTCGCGTTCCAGTTCATACTTCAGCCAGGAATCGAAGTCCTCGATCGTAGCCTCCCGGGCGTAGAAAGGCCGCTGTTTAGCGGCCTCATAGCTGAACGCTGAATCGGTCATCGGGTTTTGTCGTTCGACGGGTTCCTGAGAGGGCGTCTCCTCGTCGCCTCCCGATTCAGACGCGTCATCCGTATCCTGGGGTTCGTCGTCCGGTTCATCTTCGAGTGTCTCCCCGAGGTCGGCAAACGGATCGTCGTCAGACATGGCGGACCACCTCACCTGCCTCGACGATGTGCGCCAACTCGTCGAAACACTGCAACTGGTCACAGTCAGGGTCGTAGTCCAGCAGGGGTTTGCGCTCGCCATAGGCCTTCGTGATGCTGGTTCGGTCCCGGATGCCCGGTGAGGGTTTGAGATCGCCGGCGTCGACAGCCTCCCAGTCCGTGATTCTCGCGAAATTCGGGATGCGGTCCTGAAGGTTATCGTGCGAGTTGAGACGTTCGAGGAGCTGTCGATCTTGAGTCTGCTGGTCGATACGGCCGCTCAACATGTTCGGAACCAGTGACAGAACGTCGACGTCCATATGCTGCCGAAGCGGTGAGATCTGTCGCTCGATGGTTCGCTCCAAGCCGGCCATCGCCTCGTTCCCCGGGGCGAGCGGAAGCACCAAGTTCGCCGTCGCGACGAGCGCGTTGTCCGTGAGTCGGGATCGGTACGCCGGCGAATCTGTGACGATATAATCGTACGTGTCCCCAAGGAGTGGGTCGACGACTTCCCGTTTGAGCAGCGCAGAGGGTTGGAATACGTCGCCGACGACGATCTCCCGCTCGACCTGTTCTAAGTCCTCGCTGGACGGGAGGATATCGAACTCATAGCTGGTATCGTAGACAACTGAAGTCGGGTCAGCATCGTTGAAGAAGACGTCGCCGATGGTTTCCTCGGTGTTGTGGTACTGGTCGTCAAACCCCAGCCCCACGGACGCGTGGCCGTTCGGGTCAAGATCGATGAGGAGGACATCGTGTTCGTGTGCGGCCAGTTGTCGGGCGAGGTTGACCGCAATCGTCGATTTGCCGACGCCTCCCTTCAGCATACACACCGAAACAGCCCGAGAGTTCCCATCGGTCTGTACCGAATCATATGGGCTATTTGGGCTATTCGTTCTATCTATGCTATTCTTGCTATCTGAGCCACTCATACTATTCAGCAGTATCAACCCCTCTCAACTTAACTCTGTGGTGAATAGCCCGAATAGTATTCTATTCCAAAGCTACACGCTATTCCAGAATAGTTCACTACTCTAGAATAGTTAGGATAGAATCAGTAAATGTGGCTCAGGAGACGAGCTCCAACATAGAGCGAAGTTCAGATTCGATATCAGTCAGTTCACTCCGTTGCCACTCAAACCGTTCTTCCACCCCAACATCGGTAAACCGGAGTGAAGCACGAACCTGCCGGGCGGGATCGTGCTGGAAGAGCGCGAGAGCGTAGGCAAGCATTTGCGGCCGATAGTGGTCAGCGAGGGTATCAGTCGTCGTCGACGAAAGATCGTTCGTCTTGTAGTCGATGATATGATACGCATCAGGAGTGACCAGAAGACGGTCAATATCACCCACTATGCGGGAATCATCAAGACGAGCGACAACTGAGTACTCGTCATAGGTCGCTTCGAGTGGGAGGTCCGCCTCAGTTTCATCGACGAACCGGATCGCATCCTGGGCATGGCTCACGGCCGCTTGGAGATCGTCATCCGTCGGTTCCTCGCTCCCCATACGACTTAATTGACGAATAAATGAGGGCCACTCTTCTCGTGGGGGACGGAGCTCATTGAGCCGATGGACAACAGTTCCAAAGGTGGTGGGACTCAATCCGACTGTCCCATCCCCCGACGTGTAGCTGTGTCCGTCTTCGGAGGCATCCGCAACAGCACTGACGAGGGTCGTCGCGGCAACGCGAACGGCAGCCTGACGTTCCGGCGGGGAAGGGACAGTAATCGCAGGGTCTAACTCTTCAGTCGGAGCCTCAGATTGCCATTCAACCGGCCGAGGTGGCGCCTGAATGGTGTATGGGGCATCACCAATTCGAGCGTCTGTAGCTCCATCGTGGAAAGCCTCAGCGACTAGCTCATGGTCGTCAAACAGCATGGGCTGGAGCCAATCCCGCCATCGACTGGCGTCGTCGAAATCATCTGGCTCACCGAGTTCGATGTGGCCAGACTCATCGATATCGATGTCGTGTGTTCCACACAGCAGCAGGTGGTCCCGAGTTCGGGTACAGGCCACGTAGAGCAGTCGTTTGGATTCCGCACGCTCTTGCGGGAGCAAGCGGCGATCGGCATATTCGTGGACTGCAGTCTTCTCGATTGAGAACGCATCGTTGGGGTGGGGACCACCCACTGCAGGAATTGGTGAGGCATCAGTTGTCCCCTCGACGAGGCGGACATAGCCGTGGTCATCGACGGATCGCCCGAAATTGAGGTCACTTCCGAGATCGGGGACAGTGACGATTGGGAACTCGAGTCCCTTCGCGGCGTGAATCGTCATTATCCGGACGCCCTCCACATCGCCGGGGATGTCAGCCTCCCCCTCACGAGGGTCGATCTCGGCTTGGCGGTCGATCCGGTGGAGCAACCCGGCAGCTGTGTGAACACCATTCTCGCTCCAAGTACGGACCTGGTCGCGGAACTTCTCGACGTTCGCGACGG
>Ga0207718_101425_pt1 | contig 12179 bp, 14 predicted proteins | sample A23M2SouthBayCA_FD_187749 | JGI IMG/M metagenome (GOLD analysis project Ga0207718, IMG submission 187749) | Aerobic enrichment media microbial communities from Eden Landing Ponds, California, USA - A23 M2 (SPAdes) | ecosystem: Environmental > Aquatic > Marine > Unclassified | place: Emeryville... | reverse complement strand
CCGCCGTAGGCCTCTACGATCCACTTCGAGAGCCAGAGTCCCAGCCCGTTGCCGTGGGCGAGGTCGCTCTCTTCGATGTTCTGCTCGATGAGTTCGCGCTGGTGGTCGGGGATGCCCGGCCCGTCGTCCGCGATTCGCACGACGACCTCGCCGCCGACGCGCTCGTAGGTAATCTCGACCGTCGGGGCGCTCCCGGTGTATTCGAGGGCGTTGTCGACGATTTCGCGGAACGCGATTTTCAGCTTCGTCCCGCCGACGACCGCCCCGGGGCCGTCACCGCTGACGGTGATGGTCGCCTCCGGGTTGTCCGCCGAGTGGTCGTCGACGAGCGGTTCAAGGAGCGAGCGCAGGTCGACCGTCTCGCCTTCGGGGTCGCTATCGACGAGTTGGGTGACCGTCTTGACCTGGTCGCTCATCGTGCCGAGGTCGTCGCCGGTCGCCTTCAGTCGCTGGCCGATGTGGACGGTCTCTTCGTCGCCGCCGTCGGTGGAGAGCAGGTCACCCCAGCCGAGGAGCAACTGCGCGGTGTGTCGGAGGTTGTGGCGGACGAGCCGATTGATGACCGCGGAGCGTTTGTACTGCTCGGACAGCTCCTGGGACCGAATCCGGCGCACGTCGTTGATGCCGATGAGGACGTGCGCGACGGCGCTCACGCCGACGACCACGGCGGCGCTGAAAAGCGGTTCGCTGACCGTCCCGCCCGCGGCTCGCTGGTAGCTCCCGATGAGCGCGAGGACGAACACGGTGACGACGACGCCGAGGAGGTTCCAGCCGGCGACGCGGGCGGCGTGGGTGGTCGTGAGGTCGCTTCGGTAGACCGCGGGGCCGATGGCGACGAAGAGCACCGAGATGACGAGTCCGAAGCCCGCGGCAACGAGCCCCGCGAGATCGGATGCGACCGAGGCGACGCTGTTCGAGACGATGGCGAACAGGGCCACCCCGGTGAGGCTGAGCGACCCCGCGCTGACGAGACGAGAGACGTTCATGGTTCGCTGACTCTCGTGGAAGTAATAACGCTTCTCTGAAACGAGTTGTCACTCGACGTTGACGCGGTACGGAAGCCCCTCGGGGTCGAAGACGCCGTCGGCATCGCACTGCGCCGACACCGGGCCGACCGTCGCCTCGCTGTCGGTCGGATACCACGCGCGGCCGACCGGTGAGACGACAAAGCGGGCATCTCGGTCGCCGACGAACACGAGGTCGCCGCCCTCGAACGACTCCAGCGGCTCGATACCGAGCGCCTCGGTCAGCGACGCCACGAACCCCTCGACGTCGGGGACGGCCATGCCGACCTCGGTCGCGCCGCGGAGGTCAGTCGCGGGGTCGAACTCGCCCGTCGCGTCGCCGTCGTAGCAGACGTACTCGATGACGTTGCCCTCGAGGTCCTCGAAGTAAACGGAGTCACAGCCGAGGAAGTCGAACCGGACGCTCGGCCCCTCGCCGGCGTCGAGCACGTCCACGCCCGCGCGGTCGTTCAGCCACGCGACCACGGAGTCCACCGCGGCGGAGACGGTGAAGGCGAGGTGGCCGGGGTCGGTGTCGCCGAGTTCGAACCACAGGGTCGTCTCCCCGGCGGTCGCCGAGCGCTGTGACCCGGAGACGGCCGCGAAGCCGAGCGTCTCGACGTAGAACTCACACAGCGAGATGGGGTCGGTCGCGGCGAGGGCGACGCGGTTGAACTTCATGCGTTCACGTCACCGCGACGCGGTTTAACGGAATCGCTCGCGTCGGCCGCGGCGGCGGTCGGTCGCCCGACTGGTGCCCGTCGCGGCGAGGCCGGGCGGCCCGCCGCGGCGGCCGAGCGTCGAAATCGCTTTCTTCCGGATGGACGAAGCCGACGTATGAACGACTCGCAGGGGTCGATTGCTGACCGCGAGTGGCGGGTGATTCGCGAGGAGGTCCGACCGGGACCGATGCAGATGGCGCTCGACGAGGTCGCGGGCGAGACGGCCGCCGCGGGCGGCCCCCGGACCGTCCGGGTCTACTCGTGGGAGCCGAGTTGCCTCTCGCTGGGCTACGGACAGGACCCCGAGACGGTCGATTGGGACTACTGCGACCGCGAGGGAATCGACGTGACCCGCCGACAGACCGGCGGCGGCGGCATCTACCACGACCGCCGCGGCGACGTGGCGTACTCCATCGCCGCGCCGAAAGCCGAGTTGCCGGGCGACCTCATCGACTGCTATCACCTGCTGTGCGAGCCGATTCTCGACGCGATTCGCGCGGTCGGCGTGGACGTGGACTTCGTCGACGACGACGTGCCCGTCATCTGGCACCCCGCCTGCTACCTGCGGGCGCTCCACCCCGCCCACGACATGGTCGCCGCGGGCCGGAAGGTCGCGGGCAACGCCCAGTACCGCCGCCGCGACGCCGTCGTCCAGCACGGCTCTCTCACCTACTCGGTGGACGCCGAGACGCACCTCGGCGTCTTCGACGGCCACGACGTGACGCCCGAGGCGTTCCGCGAGCGCGTCGTCGGTATCGACGAACTCGTCGACGCCTCCCGCGAGGAGTTCGTCGGGGCGCTGACCGAGTCGCTCTCGGGGTTCGTCGACGCCGCGGAGGGGTCGTGGACCGACGCGGAACTCGACCGCGCGCGAGAGAAGGTCGACGAGAAGTACCGCGCCGACGACTGGGTTCGCCGCCGCCCGGGGTCGCGGTCCGACTGAGAGCCGGGCGGCTGAGAACAGGGCAGGCGAACACAGGGCGGCCGAGAACTGTGCGCCGGGCGCGTGCGGTCGCTCCCGACTCAGAAGCCGAACGTCTCCGGTTCGTCGAGGTCGAGGGCTTCGGTGATGCCTTCGTAGACCTCGGTCAGGGGCGGCACATCGCGGGTGGGGTCGAGCCAATGATCGCCCAGCCAGCGGTAGCGAACGGTCAGGTTCTCGTCGAGGAGGAAACACGAGCGTCGGGAGCGCTTCGAGACGCCGAAGGTCCGGTAGACCACGTCGAACGCCGCGGCGAGTTCGAGGTCGGTGTCGGCGTACAGCGGGAACAGCAGGTTGTACCGGTCGATAAAGCGGCGGTGCATCTCGATGCCGGACTTGCTCGACCCGACGACGCGAACCTCGTTCCCGTTCGCGAACCAGTCGAAGTCGCGGAGGGCGCACCACTCCTCGATGCAGTCGGGGCTGAAGTCGGCCGTGTAGAAACACAGCAGGACGGGTTTGTCGGCGGCGAGCCCCGAGAGACTGCGCTCGCGAACGTCGCCGTCGGGCGCAACGAGCGTCTGCGTCACGTCGGGTGCCGTCGCCCCGACGGAAAGTCCGGTCATATGACGTGATTCCGCGCGTGAACGATAGCCGTTCTGGCTTCGCCCGGCCCCGCCGACTCCGAAGTCCCTTTGTTCGGGTACCCCGTCGGACTCCGCATGCAAGTCGGCGCACACGTCTCGATGTCCAGTTCGAAGGTCTCGTCCGACGACGAGACGCCACCGCACGGTAACGTCGCCAACGCCGTCTTCCGGCAGGTCGCCTTCGGCGGCAACTGCGGGCAGATTTTCACCACCTCGCCGCAGGTGTGGCGCGACCCCGACATCTCCGACGAGGAGGCCGAACTGTTCCGCGAGGAGACCGCCGACAAACTGGCGGGGCCGTGGGTCATCCACTCGTCGTATCTCGTCAACCTCTGTACGCCCAAGGAGGGCCTCCGGCAGAAGTCGCTGGACTCGATGCAGACGGAGGTCGACATGGCCGACAGACTCGGCATCGAGTACGTGAACGTCCACCTCGGGGCCCACACCGGCGCGGGCGAACAGCAGGGCCTCGACAACGCCGTCTCCGTCCTCGACGACCTCGACATCCCCGACGGCGTCACCGTCCTCATCGAGTCCGACGCGGGCTCGGGAACCAAGATGGGCGACGACTTCGCCCACCTCGGCTACGTCCTCGAAGAGTCCGAACAGGACCTCGACGTCTGTCTCGACACCGCCCACGCGTTCGCCGCGGGCTACGACCTCTCGACGCCCGCGGGCGTCGACGAGACGTTCGCGGAACTCGACGACGAGGTCGGATTGGAGCACCTCAAGTGCGTCCACCTCAACGACTCGAAACACGAGTGCGGGACGAACAAGGACGAACACGCCCTCATCGGCGAGGGCCTCATCGGCGAGGAGGGCATGCGCGCGTTCATCAACCACGACGCCGTCGTCGACGACGACGTGCCGCTCGTCTTGGAGACGCCCACCGAGGACGGCAAGGGCTTCGCGTGGAACATCGACCGCGTCCGCGAACTCCGCGCCGACGCGGAGTAAGAGGCCGAACGGGGCGGAAGCTCAGCGGCCGCCGCTGAGTCCCCGTATCGACCGTTTCGACTGTTTTTTGGGTCGCCGCGCCCGAGACCGCGTGTGCGACGTTTCTCCGAATCGTACCTCCGGCGGACGCGAGACGGCATGTGGGACGACTCCCGCGCGGCCCTCACCGACCTCGACCTCGGCGGTCGGACCCGAATTCTCGACGTGGGCTGTGGGACCGGCGAGTTCACGCGCGTCCTCGCGGAGGCGTCGGACGCCCGCGTGGTCGGCGTCGACGCCGACACCGACCTGCTTTCGGTCGCGGCCGGCCGCGCCAGCATCGAGACGGTCGCCGGCGACGCGACTCGGCTCCCCTTCGCCGACGACGGGTTCGATTTGGTCGTCTGTCAGGCGCTCCTCGTGAACCTCCCCGACCCGACGGCCGCGCTCTCCGAGTTCGCCCGCGTCTCGTCTGACCTCGTAGCGACGGTCGAACCCGACAACGCCGCCGTCGGCGTCGACTCGACGGTCGAGTCCGAGGCCGCGCTCGACCGCCGCGTCAGAGACGCCTTCCGCGACGGCGTGGCGACCGACGTGGCGCTCGGCGACCGCGTCCGCGGGCTGTTCGACGACGCCGGCCTGTCGGTCGTCGGGACCCGCCGGTACCACCACCGCAAGCTGACCGAGCCGCCGTACGACGACCACGACGTGCGGAGCGCGGCCAAGAAGGCGACCGGCGAGGGGTTGGACCGCCACGAGGCCGACCTCCGACGGGGACTCGACGACGACTCCTACGAGTCCGTCCGCCGAGAGTGGCGGGAGATGGGCCGCGAGGTCGTCCAGCAGATTCGAGACGGGGAGTACCGCCGGGCCGAAGTCGTCCCGTTCGACGTGACGACGGGGCGGGTGTAGTCAGCCGAGGAACAGGTCGACGAAGTTCCCGCTCGACTGCCCGCGGTAGAGTTCGGAGTAGCCACAGCTCGCACACGAGACGACGGTGAACTGTCGGTTCTGGATGTCGAACATCTTCGAGAGACCGGTGCCGGAGGTGGCGATAGAGTCGATTTCGGTCTCGGCGTGGCCGCACTTCGGACAGCCGTCACGGTCGGCGCTTGGTGGAGGGCTCATGTTGAAACGTTGAACTACCCACGTAAAAAATGTACCTCCGAAATCACTTCCTTTCTCGCGCCCGCTGGTGAGCGTATGCCCGCCGGTGGCCTCGTGTTCCTCCTCTTCGTCCTCCTCAGTATCGGTGCCGCGGTCGCCCTCTACGCCGCGATTCGAGACGAGACGCGCGACTTACCGACGATGGGTCGCGAGGAGGCGGAGCGTCGCGCCCGCGGCGAGGGGCGGCGCTACAACGAGACGCGCGGTCGCGGGACCGACCGACGCCAGAGCGGGGGCGGCCGCGGCGACGAGTTCGGCCGCGACGGCGACCGCACCGATGACCGCGGCCGCAACCGCGACGACCACGACTGGTAGCCGGTCGCACCCGACTCGGCTCCGGCCTCAGACCACGTCGCCGCGGACCGACGGTCCGGTCTGTTCGGCCCGGTAGGCCCGCATCGCCTCGACGGCCGTCTCGGCGTCGTCGCCCTCCAGTCCGAGCATCTCCAGCGCGCCCGAGAGCGTCGGGAAGGCGAACTCGCCGTTTCGGAGCTTCGACATCGCGTCCGGCGAGCGCTGGCCGTCGGCGTAGAGGCAGACGCCGCGAGGGTCGAGAATCTGCTCGTAGGCCTCGCGTTCGACCGCGCCCTTCAGCCGCTGGGTGACGTTGTCCTCGAAGGAGGCGTTGCACACTTCGAGGTGGACCGGTTCGTCGTCGGGAAGTAGGTGGGCGGCGAGGCACTTCTCGGGGGCCGCGTAGCCGTTCGCGTTGGCTCGCAACAGGTCGGGATGCTCGCGCGCCCACTCGGCGCGGACGCTCTTACCGACGCCCTTCACGCCGTGGGACCGCTCGAACGATTCGGCCGCGTCGGGGTCGCCGCGGAGGAGGATGTCTTTCGTCACGTACACGTCGAGTCGGTCGAGGGGGTCGAGGCCGAGCGCCACGTCGCCGTAGACCCACACCTCGCGGACCGGGACGGGGAGCGTCTCGGACTCGACGGCGTCGACGACGGCGGCGACTCGGTCGAGGGCGGCGTCTCTGTCCATCGACTGTCCGTGGGGGTCGGAGGGCCAAACCGGTTGCGACCGAGCGCGGTCGGGTCGTCGGCCGAGTGCGCGAGCGACGCCGCGGTCGTCCCGAGGCGAAACCCGTATCCCTCCCGCCGGGCAACCGACCGGCAATGGAGTGCGACAAGTGCGGCCGCGACGCGGTGATGCACGCGGCCTACTCCGGGGCCCATCTCTGTGACGACCATCTCTGCGCCTCGGTCGAGAAACGCGTTCGCCGCCGCATCCGCGAGGACAACATGCTCCCCCGCGACGCCAGCCCCGAGAACCCCCAGACGTGGGTCATCGGGCTGTCCGGCGGCAAAGACAGCGTCGTCCTCACACACATCCTTGACGACACGTTCGGGCGCGACCCGCGCATCGAACTCGTCGCCCTCACCATCCACGAGGGCATCGAGGGCTACCGCGACAAGTCCGTCGACGCCTGCGTCGAACTCGCGGAGGACCTCGACATCCACCACGAACTGGTCACCTACGAGGACGAGTTCGGCGTCCAGATGGACGACGTGGTCGAGAAGGACCCCGAGAACATGGCCGCCTGCGCCTACTGCGGCGTGTTCCGCCGGGACCTGCTCGAACGCTTCGCCGACGAGCTCGGCGCGGACAAACTGCTCACGGGACACAACCTCGACGACGAGGCGCAGACGGCGCTCATGAACTTCTTCGAGGGCGACCTCAAGCAGGTCGCAAAGCACTTCGACGCCAGCATCGGCGACTTCGAGAAGCGCCGCGACGCCGGTGAGTTCATCCCGCGGGCCAAACCGCTCCGCGACGTACCCGAAAAGGAGGTCGCGCTCTACGCTCACCTGAAGGACCTCCCCGCGCACATCACCGAGTGCCCCCACTCCTCTGAGGCCTACCGCGCCGAGATTCAGCAGTTACTGTTGAAACTCGAAGAGAACCACCCCGGCACCCGCCACTCCATCATGGCGGGCTACGAGGAGTTGGCCGAACTCACCGCCCGCGAGTACCGCGGCGAGGGCCGCGTCGACCTCAACGACTGTGAGCGCTGTGGGTCGAAGACCGCCGGCGACGTCTGCCGGAAGTGCCGGCTCATCGAGTCGATAGAAGCTGTCTGAGCGGTTACGGAACGGCACGGAACTCGTTTTCGGACGCGTCTCACGGTCAGAGAGAACCGGGTGCACTCGCGTCAACCGAATCGGCGGCGACGCTCGCGGGCGGAAACCGTCGTTCGTGAAAAAGAACCCACGAAACCCGACGGGCGCGGCGGCGTCCGCGCGGGTCTGACAGGGCGTTACCGGATGACGTCGAGACCGTTGTTCTTCTCGACTTCGTCGCGGCCGCCGTCGGACCACGTGCCGCTCTGGGCCGTCTGGGCTCGCTCCGAGCTATCGAACTCCGAACCCGAACCCGAACCCGAGTGCTGTTGTTGTGATTCGTGCGACTGGATGCTCTGGCGCGACTTGTCGGCCTGCTTCTGCGTCGTCGGGCCGAGGACCTGCGCGGACTGGACGCCCGTCATGATGGCCATGACGCGGACTTTCCCCTTGTACTCGTCCTGAATGCGAGCGCCCCAGATGACGTTCGCGGCGGCTTCCAGCCGTTCGGTGATGTTGCTCGCGATTCCCTCGGCCTCCTTCAGCGTGAGGTCGGGGCCGCCCGTGATGTGGACGAGCCCGCCGGACGCACCGCGGTAGTCCACGTCGAGAAGCGGGTGGTTCATCGCGTCGTTGACCACTTCTTGGGTCTTGTTCTTGTCTTGGGTCTCGCCGACGAGCATCACCGCGACGCCGCCCTGATTCATGATAGTCGACATGTCGGCGTAGTCGAGGTTGATGAGCGACGGTTGGGTGATGGTCTCCGAGATGCCCTTGACGGTCTCGGCGATGATCTGGTCCATGACCGAGAACGCCTTGCCGATGGGCAGGTTCGGGACGTAATCGAGGAGGCGGTTGTTGTCCAGCACGATGATGGAATCGGCCTCGTTGCGGAGGTTTTCGAGACCCTCCTCGGCCTTGACCGTGCGGGCGCGCTCGACGTTGAACGGAGTCGAAACCATGCCCACGACGATTGCGCCCTGCTCCTTTGCGATCTTGGCGATGACGGGGGCCGCACCGGTCCCGGTGCCGCCGCCCATCCCCGCGGTGACGAACACGAGGTCGGCGTCGCCGAGCACGTCCTTGATCGTGCCCTGTGCCATCTCGGTCGCGCGCTCACCCATCGACGGGTCACCACCGGCACCGAGCCCCTGCGTCAGGGATTTCCCGACGAGGATTTTCGTGTCCGCTTCGATCATCTTCAGGTGTTGCTTGTCGGTGTTGATGGCGACCGTGTCGGCCCCTTCGACACCGATGTTGTACAGGCGGTTGATGGTGTTGTTGCCGGCGCCACCAGCGCCGACGATGACGATTCGCGGGTCACCGAACTGGTCGTCGCTGTCGTCGAGCGACGACTGCGTCTGGCGCTCGGCCTCGTCCCGTTCCATCGCCTCGCGAACGATATCCTGCATAGTTACACCTTTGCCCAGCCGCGCTTGCTGGTAGATTCGCGCTGTCGCTTGTCAGCTGTCTGTTCGTTGAGCATCTCGCGAACGGCGGAACGGATGGCTTCGGATCGATTCGGGAACTCTCCCGTCTCGACCATCCGCTCGACCTCCTCGATCTGCTGCTTCGGAATTCGTAGTGTCACACGCTCCATATTTACATTCCCCCGGTAAGACGGCGCGCCGCACTCGTGTGCGTGTGTCTTACACCCGGAAACCGACGGACGACGCCGGGTTTCGGGCCGCCGTCGGGTGGCTGTAAGACAACCGTCTTACGCGATAATCACCACAGAGGGATAGAATATAAATGTAACGGCGGTTGTAAGACAGGAGCTGAATATCCCGTATAGGGGGCTTTAATCGCCGGTTATGCTTATTCCAGAACGTCGGCCGCGGGCGTCCGACGCCCGCAATCGGGGCAGAACGCCCAGTCAGACCGGAGTTCGTCGCCGCACTCGCAGAACACGCGGTGGGACGTTTTCTCGCCGCAATTCGGGCAGTAAACGTGGTCTGAACCCACGGATTCGCCGCATTGGCCACAGCTCATCTCGGAGTCGTCCGCGTCTGTAGACTCCAGTTCCTCTCGTGTCTTACGAACCGTATTCGCGGTCGATTCGCCGTCGACACCCGCGTTTACGCGGGATTCGTCGCTCGAACCATCGACGTTGATGTTGACGTTCAACTCCGACGGCGTCGGACGCTCGGCCTCGCGGGCCGCCGCGGCCTCCTCGACGAGCGTCGGGAGCCGTTCGTCCAGTCGTTCGTCGACGAGTTCCTCGACCCGCGCCGAAAGCGCACCGTCCAGTCCGTCGTCTCCGGCGGCGGTGTCGTCGTCCGCGGCGTCGTCACGTTCCAGTTCGTCGAGGTACTGACGGAGCGCCTCCCGCATCACCTCGCTTTTCGAGGTGTCGAGGCGGTCCAAGCGCTCGACGAGGGCGTCGTCGGCGCGGAACGTGATCTTACTCATTACTCCGGGATTATCTCGGCACCATATCAATGTTCGCACCTGTCTGACACACAGCACACGCGGCGGCGAGAATGATAATGGTTAAAGGCGTCGACCGGATACGAATCGGTGACCGCTCTTAGCTCAGCCTGGCAGAGCAGCCGACTGTAGATCGGCTTGTCCCCCGTTCAAATCGGGGAGAGCGGATTTTTGCTTGCAAAATCCGGTCGAGTCGATTTGAACAGCGAGCAACGCGAAGCGTTGCGAGTGAGTCCAACTCGGGGAGCGCGGACCGTCGTCGATTATCGTCTGTAGCCCGGCGTCCCCCGTTCCGTCTCCCCGGACTCTCACGAACGTTCGGAGTATATGTCGCCGCGACCCCGTGATTTACCCCCGTCTACTCGGAAGCGAACACCATGGATGTTCGACCGCTCGGCACGACCGGATTCGACGTTTCTGAAATCGCGCTGGGCACGTGGCAACTCGGCGGAAGTTGGGGCTCGGTGACCGACGACGAGGCGTCCGACGCCATCGAGGCCGCCCTCGACGCGGGCATCAACTTCCTTGACACCGCGGACGTGTACGGCGACGGCGACAGCGAGCGCCGAATCGGCGACGCGCTCGCCGGCCGCGACGACGACGTGGTCGTCGCCACCAAGGCGGGGCGTCGGCTCGACCCGCACGAGGCGGACGGCTACAACCGCGAGAACCTCGAACGGTTCGTGGACCGAAGCCGTGATAATCTCGGCGTCGACTCGCTCGACCTCGTCCAGCTTCACTGCCCGCCGCGGGACGTGTACTACCGGCCCGAGGTGTTCGACGCGCTCTCGGAGCTCCACGACGCCGGGAAAATCGACCACTACGGCGTGAGCGTCGAGAAGGTCGAAGACGGGCTCAAGGCCATCGAGTACGACGGCGTGGAGACGGTCCAGATTATCTTCAACCCGCTTCGACAGCGACCCGCGGAACTGTTCTTCCGGGAGGCGAAGCGCCGGAACGTCGGCGTCATCGTTCGCGTCCCGCTCGCGTCGGGACTGCTCACCGGTTCCCTCTCCGAAGACGCCGAGTTCGGCGAGGACGACCACCGGAACTTCAACCGACACGGCGAGGCGTTCGACGTGGGCGAGACCTTCGCCGGAATCCCGTTCGAAGACGGCCTCGCCGCCGCGGACGCGATACAGGAGGTCGTCCCCGAGGGAGTCTCGCTCGCGCAGTTCACGCTCCGCTGGATTCTCTCGTTCGACGCCGTGAGCACCGTCATCCCCGGGTCGAAGACGCCGGCGCACATCCGCGACAACGTCGCCGCGGCGTCGCTCCCGCCGCTGTCGGCCGACCAGTTCCAGCGCGTCGAAGAGGTCTACGACGCGTACGCGCGCGAACACGTCCACCACCGCTGGTGAGTGAGTCAGCGGCCGAACCCCCCGCTTCGCTATATTCAAGTACAGTTTCGCCAATGAAACTCTAGTGGCAGTCTCGTTCGACCTCTTCGGCACGCTCGTCGACGCCGAGTACCCGTCAGACCCCGGTGCGGCGGTCGCAGACGCGCTCCGCGAGTACGGCGTCGCCGTCCCCGACGACTGGGACGACGCCTACCGCGAGGTCCACATCGACGCGCCCGAGGGCGCGGAAGTCCCGCTTCCGGCCCACGTCGCCGCGGCGCTCCGCTCTCGGGGCGTCGACTCGCCGGACAACGCCGCCCGTCGCGCGGTCGTTACGGCGTTCGACCCCGAGGTGACCACCCGTCACGGCGCGGTCGACGCGGTCGCGGCGGCCCGCGAGGCCGGTTCGGTCGGCCTCCTCTCGAACTGTTCCGTTCCCGAACTCGTCGCTCGGACGCTCATCCGGTCGGACCTCGACCGGCGCGGCTTCGACGACGTCACGACGAGCGTCGCCTGCGGCTGGCGGAAACCCCACCGGCAGGCGTTCGAGGCGGCCGCCCGCGGCCTCGACGTCGACGCGGGAGAACTGGTTCACGTCGGCGACGACCCGGACGCTGACGGCGGCGTCGAGGCGGTCGGCGGCCGGTTCGTGAACCTGCGGGAGACGACGCTCGAATCGGTCGCGGCGAGACTGCGCGCCGGGGAGGACCCGTGCCCGTGACCGCCGCGGCCGCCGTCGTCGCCGCCGCGGCGCTGGACCGGGGCTTCGCCGAACCCCCGGCGCGTCTCCATCCGGTCGCGCTGTTCGGCCGACTCGTCTCGCCCGTCGACCGCGAGTGGTCCCGTCCGACGCTCGTCGGCGCGGTCGCGGCTGTTGCGCTTCCGGCGCTCGCCGGGGGCGTCGCCGCGGGCGCGACGTGGGCCGCGTCGCTCGTCTCGCCGTGG
>Ga0207718_101422_pt1 | contig 12207 bp, 10 predicted proteins | sample A23M2SouthBayCA_FD_187749 | JGI IMG/M metagenome (GOLD analysis project Ga0207718, IMG submission 187749) | Aerobic enrichment media microbial communities from Eden Landing Ponds, California, USA - A23 M2 (SPAdes) | ecosystem: Environmental > Aquatic > Marine > Unclassified | place: Emeryville... | reverse complement strand
GGCCGCGGCCTTCACGTCGTACGCGAGCAGGTCGGACAGCTTCTGCTCGGCGACCTTCCGCACCTGTTCGACGGACATGTCCGCGACGAAGTCCGTCTGGGGCTCGCCCGAGCCCGTCTCGAAGCCGACTTCGTCCTTGATCAGTTCCGCCGTCGGCGGAACGCCGACCTCGATGCTGAAGGAGCCGTCGTCCTCGTACTCCACGGTGACGGGGACTTCCATGCCGTCGAACGCGGCGGTCTGGTCGTTGATGTCGGAGACGACCGCCTGCACGTCGACCGGCGTCGGACCGAGCTCGGGGCCGAGCGGCGGGCCGGGATTGGCCTCGCCGCCGGGAATGAGCACTTCGATGGTTCCAGCCATGCATTTCGATTCCCCGTCGCGTCGTTTAAGGATTGTCTTTGCGACCGGTCCCGGCGGCTGCGTGGGTGAGAACCGCACGCAATCGACGGCGAGACCACTGGCGCTTATGCCCGACGGCGACGCCGAGGGATCCATGCCCGAGTCGGACTCCATGGCGTACACGAAGCTGGGCGACACGGGGCTGGACGTGTCCCGACTGTGTCTCGGCTGTATGAACTTCGGGAGCGAGCAACCGTGGATGATGAACGACCGGGACGCGAGCGTCGACCTCATCCACGAGGCGCTGGATCTTGGGGTCAACTTCCTCGACACCGCCAACGTCTACTCCACCGGAGAGTCCGAGGAGATCGTCGGCGAGGCGGTCGCCTCCGCCGACCGCGACGAACTCGTCCTCGCCACCAAGGTGTACGGGGACATGTTCGACGGGCCGAACGGCTCGGGGCTGTCGCGCAAGCACGTTCTCGATCAGGTTGAGGCGAGCCTCGACCGACTCGAAACCGACTACATCGACCTATACCAGATCCATCGCTGGGACGACGACACCCCCATCGAGGAGACGCTCGCGGCGCTGGATCACCTCGTCGAGACCGGGCGCGTCCGCTACATCGGCGCCTCGACGATGACCGCCTACCAGTTCACCAAAGCCCTCTACACGAGCGACATCGAGGACTACAGCCGATTCGCCTGTATGCAACCCGAGTACAACGCCGTCGACCGGCACGAGGAGGCGAACCTCCTCGAGGTGTGCGACGAGGAGGGGATCGGCGTCATCCCGTGGTCGCCGCTCGCCGGCGGGTTCCTCACGGGCAAGTACGAACGCGACGGCGAACCGGAGTCGGGGTTGCGCGCGGACACAGACGAGTACACGAGGAACCGGTTCACCGAGGCGAACTGGGACGTGTTGGACGAGATCCGCGCGCTCGCGGAGTCGAAGGAGGCGACGCCGGCGCAGGTGGCGCTCGCGTGGCTGCTCCACCAAGAGGTGGTCGACGCGCCGATCATCGGGCCGCGAACGAGCGAGCACCTCCAGGAGAACGTCGCGGCGGTGTCGGTGGATCTGACCGACGAGGAGGCCGCACGCATCGAGGGGCCGAAGACCCCGCGGTGGCCCGCGCCGGGGAAGAACTGAGGGAGTCGAATCGGCCGGCGGAATCTGGTTGGTGACGGTGTCGACCGGGGCGGGTCCCGACTGAGGCCGCAGACGGTACGGTTTTCTCCGTTCCGTTCCGTCCACGGGTATGGAGACGGAGTCGCTCGTCGAGACGCTGGAGGCGGCGGGCCTCTCGCCGTACCAGGCGGAGGCATACGTCGCGCTGCTGGAGCTGGGGACGGCATCGGCGACCGACATCGCGGAGGCGAGCGGCGTCCCTGCTCCTCGGATCTACGACGTGTTGCGGACGCTCGAGGGCCGTGAGTACATCGAGACGTACGAGGCCGGTTCCCTGCAGGCGCGGGCGCACAGTCCCTCGGTCGTGTTGGACGACCTGCGGCGTCGGGCCGATCGGCTCGAGGCGGCGGCCGACGAGGTGGAACAGCGGTGGGAGCAGCCGGAGTTGGAGGCCGGCGGCGCCAGCATCGTCACGCGGTTTCGGACCGTCATCGAGCGGGCGGAGACGTTCATCGAGGACGCGAACCATCAGATCCTCCTGTCGACGACGGCCGCGAACCTCCGGCGGCTGGCGCCCGCACTTCGCGACGCAACCGACCGTGGGGTCTCGGTTCGGGTCTCTGTCCACACCGACGACGCGAGCGAGCGGCCGGACTCCTCGCTGTTCGAGGACATCTGCGTCGAGGCGCGCCATCGACCGCTCCCCGCGCCGTTCGTGGCGCTCGCGGACCGCAGACAGGCGTCGTTCGCCCACCACCCCGACTCCTACGACCGGTACGGCGTGCTCGTGAACGATCGAACGCACACGTACGTCTTCTACTGGTACTTCCTCACGACGCTGTGGGAACCGTGGGAGACGGTGTACGACGCGACCGATCCGGGGCTCCCGATCGAGTATCTCGACGTTCGGCACCTCGTTCGCGGACTCCGGGAGCGAGGCTGGCAGGAGAACCCCATCCGCCTTCGCGTCGAGGGGTACGAGACCACAACGGGAGAGGAGTGCAGCGTCGAGGGAACCGTCGTCGACGTCCGGGTCCCGTTCGCCTCGAAGGCCGACAGCGGCTTCGAGTTGGCGGGGCAGGTCACAATCGACCTCGACGTCGACGGCGAGCACGTCAGCGTCGGCGGGTGGGGTGCGATCGTCGAGGACGTCGAGGGGACGAGACTCACGATCGTCGACGCGCCGTCGGGCGAGTGACTCGCGCCCACGAGCTATAGCGGCCTATCGAACGAGTCCGGCGGAAAGCCGATCTCCTCGATATCCGACGTCTGGAGCGGTCCATACGGCGATCCATCCGCTGAACACCCTGTTGTCAGTTGAGTCTCGTTGTTAACAACTCCTGTTGTAAAATCCATAGACTATATTAATCATTGTTCCCTATCTCTCGGTGATGTCTCACAACACCGAACGGAACGGAGTATCGCGGCGAGACTATCTCGCTGCGGCCGGTGGCGCCGGCGCGACCCTCGGGCTGGCAGGGTGTATGGGCGGCGGCGACGGCGACGGCGACGGCGGCGGCGGCGGCGACGGACCGATCAACACGGAACCGCCGGAGGAGGACGTGACAATCCAGATCGCGGCCGACTCCAACTTCGCGAACGCGTCCGAGGACATCGTCCAGACGCTCCGCGAGGACGGGGGGCTCCCCGAGAACATCTCCATCGAGTTCCTCGCCGGCTCGTTCACGACCGGCGACCGACGCTCGCAGTATCAGCAGATCCTCTCGGCGGGTCAGGAGCGGCCGACCGTCCTGATGATGGACAACGGCTGGACGATTCCCTTCATCGCCCGCGAGCAGCTGGCGAACCTCAGCGAGGAGCTACCCGGTTCGATCACCGATCAGGTCCAGAACGACTACCTCGACAACATGGTCGCGACGGCCCAGAACGCCGACGGCGATCTGTTCGGGATCCCGCTGTTCGCGGACTTCCCGACCATTCAGTACCGCAAGGACCTGATGCGGGAGGCGGGGTACACCGACGAGGACTTCGACACGTGGGCCACCGAGCCGATGACGTGGAAGGAGTTCTCCTCGGTCGTCGCGGAGACGATGGAGGCCACGGACACCGAAACCGGGTTCACCTGGCAGGGCTCCTCCTACGAGGGTCTCGCCTGCTGTGACTTCGTCGAGTTCATGGGCTCCCACGGCGGGTCGTACTTCGGCGAGTTCGAGAACTACTTCGGCCCCATCGGAGACCGACCGGTCACGGTCGACGAGGAGAACGTCATCAACGCGATCCGCATGATGCGGACGTTCATCAACGGAAGCGACGACGAGGTCGCGCTCGACGGCTACGCGGACATCTCACCGGACGCGGTCGTCCAGTACACCGAGGAGCCCTCGCGGGAGCCGTTCACGAACGGCGACGTCGTCGCCCATCGGAACTGGCCGTACTCGATCAACATCAACGGCGCGGAGGACGTCTTCGGCGAGGACCTCGGCGTCATGCCGGTCCCGTACGCGGTGTCACAGGAGGACTCCCCGTACGAGTCGATCGGCGGGAGCACCTCGGCGCTCGGCGGGTGGCACCTCACGCTCAACCCGAACGCGACCGGGTCGCGCAAGCGTGCGGCGCTCCAGCTGTTCAAGGCGCTGCAGGTGGACGAGGTTCGGCTTCGCATGTTCGAGATCGGCGGGTGGACGCCGCCCATCGCTGACCTGATCAACACCGAGCGTACCCGGGAACTCGAACTCATCGGCCGGTACGTCGACAGCCTGCAGGTCGCCGGGGAGAACGCGCTGCCGCGACCGGTGACGTCCGTCTGGCCCCAGGAGTCGTCCCAGATCGCCAAGGAGGTGAACGCCAGTCTCCGGCAACAGAAGACGCCGACGAAGGCGATGAGCGACCTGAAGGAGTCGATCGAGTCGATCGAGAGTCAGGCGTAGCGGGACCGGACCATACACTTATTACCGCAATATACAATCGTTACCAAGTGACATGAGCATCGAGCTACCGTACCACTGTACCCGAGTGTCATGAGCACCGAACAACAGACGGGGGGTCCGCCGGGGGAGCGGTCGGGCGTGTACGTGAACACCGTCAGGTGGATGGAGAACCTCTCGGAGACGCAGTACGCGTATCTCCTCCTGTCGCCGGCGCTGTTGCTGTTGGGCGTGATCGCGTTCTGGCCGCTGCTGTCGACGTTCCGGATCTCGCTGTTCGCTGACAGCATGGGCGCGTCGAGCGTCGGCGCGTTCGTCGGGATCGAGAACTACGTGGCGATCCTCACGGGCGAACGGTCCGCGCTGTTGCCGTCGCCGTTCCTGCCCGAGAACCTGACGGTCGACGCGCTGTTCAACAGCGCACTCGCGGTGACGCTGGTGTTCACGGTGATCAGCGTTTCCTTCGAGACGCTCATCGGGTTCGTGCAGGCGCTCGTGTTGGATCAGGAGTTCAGCGGGCGGCGCTGGGTCCGGGTCGCGATCATCCTCCCGTGGGCGATACCGATCGTCGTCCAGGGGATGATCTTCTATCTGATGTTCCAGCCGAACGTCGGCTTCCTCGTCGGAACCTCACAGAACCCGGCGCTGTTGAACCAACTGGGCTTGCTCACGACGACGCCGCTGGCCAACGCGCAGGACGCGACGATGATCGTCATCGTTGCCGACATCTGGAAGACGACGGCGTTCATGGCGCTGCTCATCCTCGCCGGGATGCAATCGATCGACCGGAGCCTCTTCGACGTGGCGAAGGTCGCGGGCGCGTCGCCGTGGCAGCGCTTCAAGTACATCACGTTGCCCATCATCCTGCCGACGGTGCTGGTCGCGATGCTGTTCCGCACCATCCAGGCGATGCGGATCTACGGCCTCATCGAGACCGTCGCGGGGTGTACGACCGTCCCGTCGCTGTCGTGTCTGGTTGTGACGACGTGGAGCAACCGGATGCTCGGCTCCTCGGCGACGATCGCGTTCGTCACGGCGGCCATCATCGGGGTCGTCGTCTCAGTGTACATCGTGGGCTACGCGCGAGGGAACCTATGAGAGACGACACACGAACCGACGGCGGCGTCGCGAGCGAACCGGAACTGAAGCGCGGCCCGCTCCAACGGTGGGTCTCGCGCGCCATCGACGACCCCAAGCGGGCGTATCGCGCGATGTTCTACGTCGCGACGATCTTCTTCCTAGCGACCACGCTGTTCCCGTTCTACTTCCTGCTGGTGCTGGGCGTGACTCCGGAGAACGTGCCGCTGGCCGTGATTCCGGCGGCGGTCGACTTCTCCGTGTTCGTCGAGGTGTTCCGGAAGGTCAACTTCCTGCGATACATGGTGAACAGCCTCGTGTTGGCGCTGTCGACGACGGCCATCGTGCTGCTGCTGTCGAGCCTCGCGGGGTACGTGTTCGGCCGGCTGCGGTTCCCGGGGCGAGCGCCGCTGATGCTGCTGGTGCTCGCGATCAGTTACTTCCCGCCGGCGGCGTTCTTCGTCCCGCTGTACCAGCTGTTCACGGGGAACGTGGTCCCGGGGCTCTCTCTCTACAACACGCCGGGGTCGATGATCCTCCCCTTCAGTTCCCTGTTCATGCCGCTGTCTATCTTCATCCTCACGACGTTCTACGGGCAGATCCCCGACGGCTTGGAGGACGCCGCTCGGGTCGAGGGGACGACCCGGCTCGGCGCGCTGTTCCGGGTCATCATTCCCCTGTCCGCGCCGGGCGTGGCGACGGCGGGCGTGTTGACGTTCATCTCCGTCTACAACGAGTTCTTCTTCAGCCAGCTGATGAACAACGGACAGCCAGCCAACTGGGCGCCCATCGTGGGTGGCCTGCTGAGCCTCCAGCGTGCGGGGCAGTTCGAGGTGACGTACGGCATCATGGCCGCGGGCAGCATCATCGCCGTGGTGCCGGTGGCGATCCTCGTGGTCGTCGCACAGGAGAAGATCGTGAGCGGACTGACCGCGGGCGCACTCAAAGAGTAATCCCACACAACAATGGCACGAGTTCAACTCGAGGACGTGACGAAGCGCTACGAGGACGTGACCGCGGTCGAGGGGATGAACCTCGACATCGAGGACGGCGAGTTCATCACGCTCGTCGGCCCCTCCGGGTGCGGGAAGTCCACGACCATGGAGATGATCGCGGGGCTGACGATGCCCAGCGACGGCAGGATCAACATCGGCGAGCGCGACGTGACGACGCTCCCGCCGAAAGACCGCGGCATCTCGATGGTGTTCCAGAACATCGCGCTGTTCCCGCACATGGACGTGTACGACAACATCTCCTTCGGGTTGCGGCTGCGAAACTACGAGACGGAGGTGATCGACCGTCGCGTCGACGAGGCCGCCCGTATCGTTCAGATGGAGGGAATGCTCGACCGGATGCCGGACGAGATGTCGGGCGGGCAGCGACAACGCATCGCCATCGCCCGCGCGATCGTCCGTGAGCCCGACGTGTTCCTCATGGACGAGCCGCTGGCGAACCTGGACGCGAAGCTACGCGTCCACATGCGCACCGAGCTCCAGCGGCTCCACCGGGAACTGGAGACGACCATCATCTACGTCACCCACGACCAGGCGGAGGCGATGACGATGTCCGACCGCATCGCCGTCCTCAACGAGGGCGAGCTTCAGCAGTTCGCGGCGCCGCTGACCTGCTACAACGAGCCAACGAACGAGTTCGTCGCCGGCTTCATCGGGTCGCCGGCGATGAACTTCACCGGCGGGGAGCTGACCGCGTCCGGCTTCTCGTCGCCCCACTACGACGTCACGTTCCCGACCGAGGGCGCCGGGATCGCTCCCGGAACGCCGGTGACGCTCGGCGTCCGGCCGGAGGACGTCTACCCGGAGGAGTTCCTCGACGACGCGAGGGACCCGACCGAGCTGATCGACGCCGAGGTGGACGTCATGGAGCCGATGGGCGACCAGATATTCGTCTATCTCATGCTCGCGGAGGACTCCGAGTCCGGGATGGGCGGGGACGTGAGCGGCGACGACAGTCTCCTCATGAGCGTCTCGCCGGACAGCACGCTCGAGGAGGACGACGAGCTCAACGTCGCGCTCGACCGCCAGAAGGTCCACCTGTTCGACGACGCGACCGGCGAGGCGCTCGTCCACGGCGTTTCGCAGACGACGGAGACGGAGCCGGTGGCCGACTCACGCGGGGAGGAGGCCGAGTAGGATGGTCAGCGCCCTGTATCTCGCCGCGGTAACGCTGCTGTTCGTCCCGTGGGTGTACGGGCTGTACGCGCTGGCGCGCGACGGGAAGAACCGGTTCCTCCCGCTGGCCCGTCAGTATCTCCGGGGGCGTCGCAACCGCGCCGAGCAGGCGGAGGCGGAGTCCGAGCGTGAGGAACGGGAGCGACAACTATACTGACCCCCTTCCCCTCCACTCGAACATGATGTGGTACTCTCTTTCGAGTAGTTTCCAGGAGGTGCGACGATGACGCTCGTCGACGGCTTCGATCCGTCGGGGGTTCGCGTGGGCATCGTCGGGCTCGGCGGCATCGGCCACCACCACGGCGAGCGGTTGGAATCGCTCGGGGCCGACCTGGTCGGCGGGATGGACGTCGACGCCGACGCGCGCGAGCGCTTCGCCCGCGAGTTCGACGCGCACGCGTACGAGGACGCCGGCGACCTATACGACGCGGTCGACGCCGTCCTGATCACGACGCCGAACCGGTTCCACGAGGAGTACGCCGTCTCCGCGCTGGAGTGGGGGCTGGACGTCCTACTGGAGAAGCCGCTGGCGCACACGCTGGAGTCGGCCGAGCGCATCGTCGAGGCCGCCCGCGAGGCCGACGGGATCTGCATGGTCGGGTTCAACAACCGCTTCGCGGCGCCCGTGGAGGTGCTGAAGCACTATCAGGCCGAGGGACGCCTCGGCGACGTGACCCACGTCGAGGCGAACTACGTGCGGCGCCGGGGCGTCCCCGGTCGCGGCTCGTGGTTCACGAGCAAGGCGGTCTCGGGGGGCGGCAGCCTCATCGACATCGGGGTCCACGCGATCGACCTCGCGCTGCACTTCCTCGATTTCCCGGAGGTGGTCGAGGTCTCCGGCGTCGCCCGCTCGGAGTTCGGCGGCCGCGACGACTACACCTACATCGACATGTGGGGCGACGACTCGGGCCCCGAGGACTTCGACGTCGACGACTCGGTCTCGGCGTTCATCCGTACCGCCGACGGCGCGACCGTCTCGCTCGAAGCCGCGTGGGCGACGAACCGTCCGGAGAACAACGACTTCTTCGTTCGTGGGACCGAGGCCGGCGCTCGCTTCGACCGCGGCAACGGCGACCTGACGCTGTTCGAGAACGGTATCGGTGGCGGCCATCACCTCACGGACACGACCGTCGACACCCGCGAGGTCGACACCCACCGCGCCGAACAGGCGGCGTTCCTCGAGGCGGTCGCGACCGGCGAGGCGCCGGTCCGAAACACGGTCGAACAGGCGCTGACGGTCCAGCGCGTCATCGACGGCATCTACCGCTCGACCGACGAGGGGCGAACGGTTCGGATCGACGAGTAGCCGACCGCGCCGCCCTCGTCGGCCGTCCGGTTTTTGGACTTCCCTCGGCAACCCGGAGGCGATGGTTACCACAGGGATGGGGACGCCGGAGGTCCTGATCAGGCTCGTTGCGGGGATCGGCCTGATCCTCACGAACGGCTTCTTCGTCGCGATCGAGTTCGCGCTGACGCGGGCACGACAGTTTACCGAGGCGGAGTTCGTCGGCGACACGCCCGCTCTGGAACGCGCCTGGGAGATGACCCAGAACCTCGAGATCTACCTGACGACCTGTCAGGTCGGGATCACCGCCTCGAGCATCGCCGTCGGGATCGTCGCCGAACCGGCGCTCGCGGCGTTGTTCGCGCCGGTGTTCGAGAACACCGCGCTCGCGTCGGTCGGCGCCGGTGCGATCCTCGCGTTCGTGATCATCAACCTCCTGCACCTCACCCACGGCGAGCAGACGCCGACGTACCTCGGCGTGGAGCGCTCGCGGCAGGTCTCCCGCTACGGCGCGACGCCGTTGTACTACTTCCACGCGCTGATCTCGCCGATCATCACGTTCGGCGACTGGGTCGCGAAGGGGACGCTGAAGCTGTTCGGCGTGGAGATGACCGGCGCGTGGCTGGAGACCGAGGAGGACAGGGTCGAGTCACGGGCCGACCTCCGCCGGGAACTGTCCTCCACGTTGGAGGCCGGCGACCTCTCGGCGGAACGCCGCGAGGAGGTCGTCAACGCGCTCCGGGTCGGGGAGCGGACCGTCTCGGAGATCATGGTTCCGCCCGGGGAGATCGTGTCGCTGTCGACCGGCGACCCCTGGGAGGAGAACCTCGCGCGGATGCGCGAACGCCCCCACACCCGGTTCCCGCTCGTCGGCGACGACGGGGAGGAGTTCCTCGGGATCGTGTACGTCCCGGCGTTCCTCCGCGAGGTCGACGTGCTCGACGACCCTGACATCGAGCTCGAAACGATCGCGGCCCCGCCGATGACGCTCTCGCCGGACGCGACCGTCTCCGACGCGATCGACCGCTTCCAGGTGGAGGGACAGGAGCTCGCGCTCGTCATCTCCGACGGAGAGATCCGTGGACTGGTCACCGCCACGGACGCCTTCGAGGAGGTAATGGGCGAACTGGAGGACCCCATGGACAGGCGCGCGGCCGAGCGCGACGCCGCGGCCTGAGCCGGGCGGCGCCGGCCCGGAGCGCCGGAACGTCGATCCGCCGTCGGTCGCGCGGAGGTCCCAGTTCCTCGTCCGACATATAGATTTATTCGGTCCGTTGTACAAACCGCGAGCATGGACATCGGCGTACTGACCGTACCACTCGGCGGCGAATCGCGCGCGGACGCGTTCGAGTATCTCGCCGGTATCGGCGTCGAGACGGTCGAGCTCGGGGTCGGCGGCCACCCCGGGCAGGATCACACCGACCGCGGAGCGCTGTTGACCGACGAGGACGCGCGCGAGGCGCTGCGGGCGGACCTGACCGAACACGACCTGCGCGTGAGCGCGCTCGCGACGCACAACAACCCGCTCCACCCCGATGAGGAGACGGCGGACGCGGCGGACCGCGAGCTTCGGGAGGCCATCGAGCTCGCGGACGAGCTCGGCGTCGACGCCGTCACCTGCTTCTCGGGGCTCCCGGCCGGCGGCCCGAACGACGAGGTACCCAACTGGATCACGGCGCCGTGGCCCACGGAACACGCCGAGGCCGAGGCGTACCAGTGGGAGGTCGCAGAGAACTACTGGTCGGACCTCGCCGCGCACGCCGACCACCACGGTGTCGACGTCGCGATCGAGATGCACCCGAACATGCTCGTGTACGAGCCACACGGACTGTTGCGGCTCCGGGAGGCGACGAACGAGCGCGTCGGCGCCAACTTCGACCCCTCACACCTCTACTGGCAGGGGATCGAGGTGACCGAGGCGATCCGCGTGCTCGGCGAGCACGACGCGATCCACCACGTCCACGCGAAGGACACGAGAGTGTACGAGGCGCAGGCCCGCGAGAAGGGCGTGCTCGACACGACCGACTACGCCGACAGCGAGCACCGATCGTGGCTGTTCCGGTCGGTCGGCTACGGGCACGGCGAGGAGCACTGGAAGGACGTGGTCAGCACGTTCCGGATGGTCGGCTACGACGGCGCGCTCTCCATCGAACACGAGGACGCGCTCACCTCCTCGCGGGAGGGGCTCGAGAAGGCCGTCGACCTGTTGAAGCGTGCGCGCTTCGAGACGACCCCCGGGGACGCGTACTGGTCGGAGTGAGGTGACCACGGAATGACCGACGAACCCATCGACATCGGCGTACTGGGGTACCGCTTCATGGGCAAGGCGCACGCGAACGCGCTGGACCGACTGCCCATGTTCTTCGAGGACGCGCCCGAGACGAACCGACACACCGTCGTCGGCCGTGACGAGGAGGCGTTGGCCGACGCCGCGGAGACGCTCGGCTTCGACCACACCGCGACGGACTGGCGCGACGTGATCGACGAGGTGGACGCCTTCTACAACCTCGGGCCGAACCACCTCCACGTCGAACCGGCGGTCGCGGCGTTGGAGGCCGGAACGCCCGTCCTCTGTGAGAAGCCCCTGGCGCCGACGCTCGCGGGGGCCGAGGAGATGCGCGAGGCCGCCGCGGCGGCCGACGTGCCGGCCGCGTGCGCGTTCAACTACCGGTTCGTCCCCGCGATCCGGTACGCGAAACGACTCATCGACGACGGCGAACTCGGCGAGGTCCGACAGGTCCGTGGCCGATACCTCCAGGACTGGCTGTCGGACCCGGAGGCGCCGTGGAGTTGGCGCAACGACGAGGGGATGGCCGGGTCGGGCGCGCTCGGCGACCTGGGCGCACACACCGTCGACCTCGCGCGCTTCCTCGTCGGCGACCGCGTCGGCGAGGCCGCGAGCGTCTCCGGCCACCTGCGGACGTTCACCGACGAGCGGCCCGTCGAGGGCGAGGACGGCGAGACGCGGCCCGTCACCGTCGACGACGCCTACTCGGCGCAGGTGGAGTACGACTCCGGCGCGATGGCCACCTTCGAGGCCTCGCGCGTGACGGAGGGCCACAAGAACGACCACACCATCGCCGTCCACGGGAGCGAGGGAAGCGTGAAGTTCTCGCTGGAGCGGCTGAACGAACTGGAGGTCATGACCGGCGACGCCCGCGGCTACGAGACCGTGCTCGTCACCGACGAGGACGACCCGTACATCGACCACTGGTGGCCGCCGGGACACGTCATCGGCTGGGAGCACACGTTCGTCCACGAGAACTACGAGTTCCTGCAGAGCGTGGCGCGGTCCGGGGA